>Ga0302299_10000475_pt1 | contig 21887 bp, 22 predicted proteins | sample III_Fen_N3_4_FD_198795 | JGI IMG/M metagenome (GOLD analysis project Ga0302299, IMG submission 198795) | Peat permafrost microbial communities from Stordalen Mire near Abisko, Sweden - III_Fen_N3_4 | ecosystem: Environmental > Terrestrial > Soil > Wetlands > Permafrost | place: Sweden: Abisko... | reverse complement strand
TCGGGCAGGCGGTCGAAGAACCCGAGCACCCGCTCGTACTGGTTGACGTTGTTCACCGGGGGCAGCAACGCGTCCTCGTCGGACGGGCCGTTGTCGTAGGTGGACACGACGCCCTTGGCCTGCTCGGTCAGCGCTGCGACGAAGTCGTCGTAGACACCGGGAGCGGCCAGGACGCGGGTGGCTGCGGTGCAGTCCTGGCCGGCGTTGAAGTAGCCGGCGACCGCGATGGCCTCGGCGGCGGCGGCGATGTCCGCATCGTCGAAGATGATGACGGGCGCCTTGCCGCCGAGCTCCAGGTGTAGTCGCTTGAGGTCTCTGCTCGCCGACTCCGCGATCTGGATGCCGGCCCGGGTGGAACCGGTGATGGAGATCAGGCGGGGCGTGGCGTGCTCGACCAGAGCGCGACCGGTGTCGCGGTCACCGGTGACGACGTTGAACACCCCCGCAGGCAGGAACTCGGCGGCGATCTCGGCCATCCGCACCGTGGTCACCGGAGTGGTGTCCGAAGGCTTCAAGACGGTGGTGCAGCCAGCCGCGATCGCGGGGGCGAACTTCCACGTGGCCATCATCATCGGGTAGTTCCACGGCGACACCTGTCCGACGACGCCGACCGGCTCGCGACGGATCATCGACGTGTGACCGGCCATGTACTCGCCGGCCGAACGGCCCTCGAGGTTGCGGGCGGCACCGGCGAAGAACCGGATCTGGTCGACCATCGGCGGGATCTCTTCGCTCAAGGTGAGCGCCAGGGGCTTGCCCGTGTTCTCGCTCTCCAGGGCCACGAGCTCGTCGGCGTGCTCCTCGAAGGCATCGGCGATCCGCAGCAGCGCCAAGGAGCGCTCCGACGGAGTCGTGTTGCGCCAGGTCTCGAAGGCGGTCTCCGCGGCCGCGAAGGCCCGGTCGACGTCCTCGGCGGTGGAGTTGGCGGCCTGGGCGAAGACCTCGCCCGTGGTGGGGTTGACGAGGTCCATCATCTGGCCGTCGGCGGAGTCGACCGACTCCCCGTTGATGAAGTTGCGAACGACGCGGTCGGACACGGGTTCTCCTGAACGGAAAGGTGGATAGGGGCGGTTGTCGCCTGCCGCGGAGCCTACCCACGCACCGCGGGAAACGACAGGGGGACCGCCGTCTCGACACCGAATCCGTGGCCGAATCCCTGATTCGGTGCGGATTCGCTTGCCAAGGGCGGGGGTCGACCGTCAGGATGCTCGCCGTGACCCCCCGCGACCGCCCCGGCGGCATCGTGCTCGACGACGTCTCCAAGGCGATCATCGAGCAGCTGCAGCAGGACGGACGCCGTCCCTACGCCACCATCGGCAAGGCGGTCGGGTTGTCGGAGGCCGCCGTGCGGCAACGGGTGCAGCGGCTCCTCGAGTCCGGGGTCATGCAGATCGTCGCCGTCACGGATCCGCTCACGGTGGGCTTCCCGCGCGCCGCGATGATCGGCATCCGGGTCGAGGGCGACATGGAGGTGGTCGCCGAGAAGCTCGAGGCCATGTCCGAGGTCGACTACGTCGTCATCACCGCCGGCACCTACGACATCCTCGTCGAGGTGGTCTGCGAGGACGACGACCACCTCCTCGAGGTGATCAACCGGCGCATCCGGGCCATCCCGGGTGTGCGTCACACGGAGAGCTTCGTCTACCTGAAGCTCCGCAAACAGATCTACACCTGGGGTACTCGATGACCGCAACACCGCAGTACGTGTCCGAAGGCGGCGACGACCAGCTCGCCGACAAGGCCCGCGACCACCTGTGGATGCACTTCACGCGCATGTCCACGTACAACGAGGGCGGCCACGTGCCGGTCATCACCCGGGGCGACGGCGCCTACATCTGGGACGACCAGGGCCGCAAGTACCTCGACGGTCTGGCCGGCCTGTTCGTCGTCCAGGTCGGACACGGACGCACCGAGCTGGCGGAGGTCATGGCCAAGCAGGCGAGTGAGCTGGCCTTCTTCCCCATCTGGTCCTACGCGCACCCGGCGGCGATCGAGCTCGCCGACCGGCTGGCCGAGCTCGCGCCCGGTGACCTGAACCGGGTGTTCTTCACCTCCGGCGGTGGCGAAGCAGTCGAGAGCGCATGGAAGCTGGCCAAGCAGTACTTCAAGCTCACCGGCAAGCCCACCAAACACAAGGTGATCAGCCGCTCGATCGCCTACCACGGCACGCCGCACGGCGCGTTGTCGATCACCGGCATCCCCGAAGCCAAGATGTACTTCGAGCCGCTGGTCCCGAGTGCGATCAAGGTTCCGAACACGAACTTCTACCGGGCCGAGGAACACGGTGACGACATCGTCGCCTTCGGCCGGTGGGCGGCGAACCGGATCGAGGAAGCGATCCTGTTCGAAGGCCCCGACACCGTGGCCGCCGTCTTCCTCGAACCGGTGCAGAACTCCGGCGGGTGCTTCCCGCCGCCCCCGGGGTACCTCGAGCGGGTGCGCGAGATCTGCGACCAGTACGACGTTCTCTACGTGTCCGATGAGACGATCTGTGCCTATGGCCGGATCGGCGACTACTTCGCGACGAAGCGCTACGGCGTCACGCCCGACATCATCACGTCGGCCAAGGGCTTGACGTCGGGCTACGCACCGCTGGGCGCGATGATCGTGAGTGACCGCCTCTTCGAGCCGTTCCGCACGGGCACGAACTACTTCGCCCATGGCTACACCTGGGGCGGTCACCCCGTCGCCGCCGCAGTGGCGCTGGCGAACCTCGACATCTTCGAGCGCGAGGGCATCAACCAGCATGTGCAGGCCAACGAGGCTGCGTTCCGTTCCACCCTCGAGCGACTGCTGGACCTTCCGATGGTGGGCGACGTCCGCGGTGCCGGCTACTTCTACGGGATCGAGCTGGTCAAGGACAAGGCCACCAAGGAGACGTTCGACGACGACGAGTCGGAGCGCCTGCTGCGCGGCTTCCTGTCGAAGGCCCTGTTCGACAACGGTCTGTATTGCCGGGCCGACGACCGTGGCGACCCGGTCATCCAGCTGGCTCCTCCGCTGATCGTCGGTCAGAAGGAGTTCGACGAGATCGAGCAGATCCTTCGGGCCGTTCTCACCGAGGCTCAGTCCATCCTCTAGACGGAGATCCCCGTGAAGCGTACGACGCCCACCGACGATGGGCTGCCCCAGCCTGGCTCGACACCGCGGACGCGGTTGCGGCGCATCCCCGAACGCGCGGTGCACGACCGTTCGGCGCTGCACGCAGTCCTCGACGCCGGACTGGTCGCGCACGTCACCGTCACCGACGACGACGGCCAGCCGTACATTGTGCCGGTGGCGTACGGACGCGACAGCGACCACGTGCTGTTCCACGGGTCGACGGCCAGCCGGCTGTTCCGCGGTTTGGCCAACGGTCAGCGAACCTGTCTGACCGTCACACTGCTCGACGGCCTGGTGCTCGCCCGTTCCCTGTTCGAGTCGAGCATGAACTACCGCGGGGTCATGGTCTTGGGCACGGCGACGAAGGTCACCGGCCCGGCAAAGGTGAAGGCGCTGCAGGTGATCACCGAGCACCTGCTGCCCGGTCGTTGGGACGAGGCACGTCAGCCGTCCAAGAAGGAGCTGGCGGCGACCCTCGTGCTGTCGTTGCCGCTGGACGAGGCGAGCGTGAAGATCCGCGACGGTGGCCCGGAGGACCCGCCCGAGGACGTCGCCCTGCCTGTCTGGGCCGGCGAGATCCCGATCCGCGAGGTCTTCGGCAGCCCGATCGACGCCGCCGACCTCGCCGGCGGTCATCGGGTCCCGTCGTACGTGCAGGGGTGGCAACGATGAGCGCAGTTCCCACCACCGACCTGCGCAGCATCTCGTTCTGGTGGGACCGCCTGGCTCGCCAGACCCCGCGGGACCCGCTCGATGGCGACGTCGACGCGGACGTCGTCATCGTCGGCGCGGGGTACACGGGGCTGTGGACCGCCTACTACCTGCTCGAGCACCAGCCGTCGCTGAAGGTGGTGCTGCTCGAGGCAGAGGTGGCCGGCTTCGGCGCCTCCGGGCGCAACGGTGGCTGGTGCTCGGCCCTGTTCCCGGCGAGCTGGGACAAGCTGGCGCGCGCCGCCGGCCGCGACGGCGCGATCCGGATGCAGCAGGCGATGTTCGACACGGTCGACGAGGTGGGGCGGGTCGTCGCCGACGAGCACCTCGACGTGGACTGGAACAAGGGTGGCTCGGCGTACCTGGCGCGCAGCCCGCTGCAGGAGCAGCGCGCCAAGGACACGATCACGCAAGCCAGGGCCTGGTCGTTCGGTGACGAGCACTTCCGCTACCTCGACGCCGACGAGGCCCGCAAGCTGGTGGGAGCCACTGACGTACGCGCCGCGGTCTTCACGCCGGACTGCGCCGTGATCCAGCCGGCGAAGCTGGTCCGTCAGCTCGCCGACGTGGTGGAGCGGCGCGGCGCCACCATCTACGAGCACAGTCCCGTGACTGCCGTCGAGCCGGGACTGGCGCACAGCATCCGCGGCACCGTCCGTGCGCCGTTCGTCGTGCGCGCGACCGAGGGCTACACCGCGACCCTGCAGGGCCTCCAGCGCGACGTGGCCCCCGTCTACTCACTGATGATCGCCACCGAGCCCCTGCCGGAGGCGGTGTGGGCCGAGATCGGACTCGAGACCCGGCCCACGTTCAACGACTTCCGGCACCTCGTCATCTACGGGCAGCGAACCGCTGACGGACGGTTCGCGTTCGGTGGCCGCGGAGCTCCGTACCACTTCAGGTCGAACATCCAGCGGGGTTTCGACCGCGACCCGGCCGTGTTCGAGATGCTGTGGCACACGCTGACCGAGTTGTTCCCGGCCGTCGCTCCGTACCGTGTGACCCACCACTGGGGCGGACCATTGGGGGTCACCCGCGACTGGTGGGCATCGGCCGGGCTCGACGCCCGCACGGGCATCGCGTGGTCCGGCGGCTACGTCGGCGACGGCGTGGGGACCTCGAACCTCGGCGGCCGAACCGTCGCCGATCTGATCCTCCAGCGCGACTCCGACCTGGTCGCCCTGCCCTGGGTCGACCACCGTTCCCGCAAGTGGGAGCCAGAACCGTTGCGCTGGCTGGGAGTCAACACGGGGCTCAAGGCCATGGGTGCGGCCGACCCCGAGGAGACCCGGACCGGCCGCCCGTCAGTGATCGCCAAGGCGTTCAACCGGCTGATCCACGGCTGAGCGAGCAAACCCTACGGCCCTTGTCGAGCGGGATCATCGCTGCGTCCTCATCGGGGGAAGTCCCGGACCGGTCGTTCGAAGACCCACTCGAGACCGTCCTCGGGGTCGTCCTGCTCGCCGACTTTCTCGAACCCCGCCCCGCGGACGATCGACAGTGACGCGACGTTGTCCGGGCGCACGCTCGCGCGCAGGACGTCGACCTGCGGGTGGTCGGCCGCGTAGCCCCACATCGTGTGCGCGATCTCGCGCCCGAATCCCCGCCGGCGAAACATCGGCAGCACGCGGTAGCCGATCTCGACCATGCCGCGCTCGTCGGGTGGCGCGTGGAAGTTGCCGAGGCCGACGATCGTCTCGCTCGTGCGCACCACAGCCAGCCGGATCAGCCACGGATTCGCTTCCGGGTTCTCGCGGACCTGGGCGATGCGGAAGCTCAGTGGCGAACGAGCCGGGTGCAGCACGTCGTGGGGGTCGTCGAAGTGCAGAGGCAGGGGCTCGTGATGCCCATCTCGACTCAGCAACTGCGGGACGGACACCAGGACGAGGTCGAGGTGGCGCCCCGACAAGACGGTTGGCGGGGTGAGCGGCACACTTCCCCTCTCCAGCGTGGGGGCGAACCGGTCGCCATGGCGCAGGTCAGGCCGAGGCGCGTTCCGCCTCGGCCTTGATGCGGGCCAACGTGGCCCGCATGGTCTCGGTGTTGTGGCTCGTCCGGTCGCCGACCCCGGTGACGATCGGTGCGAGCGCGCGGACGAGAAACCCCCGCTCGTCCTCGGTCGACTCGGTCACGACCGTTGCGCCACGTCCGTCGGGTTCGAAGCGGTAGCGCCACAGGGCGACGCCCAACCCCTTGGTGCTCGATCGCCAACTCAGCTCACGACCGGGTTCGACGGTCACCACGGTGCACGTCGTCGTCCACCGTCGGGAGCCGTGGCGGTTGGTGCCCCGAAAGCGCGCCCCCGGCCGCGGTTCGGTCGCCCCGTCCAGCCAGACGACGTCGGTCGTTTCCGGGCTCCACTCCCCCATGCGGGCCAGATCCGCCACCAGCGCGAACACCTCCTCGGTAGCAGCCTCGACTGTGGTCGAGACTTCCACCAGACCACTCACAGGGCACCTCCGAGGTCGTCTCGAAGGTAGCGCAGGCGGGTGGTCGTCCTCAGCGCGGTGGCCGGCGGTAGGCCTGGGCGTTTCCGGTGTCCGACTCGAACCCGGCCCGGCGGTAGACCCGTCCGGCCGAGTTGGTGGACTCGGTGACGATGACCCACCGGTCGCAGCCCCAGTCGTGCGCCCATCGGGCCGCGACACCGAGCAGGTGAGACGCCAGGCCACGGCCGCGGTGCTCCTCATCGGTGCCGACGTTCTGATAGCGGGCGGTCGTCCCGCAGCGGACGATGCCGAGGTCGGCGACCAGCCGATCGCCCGCGAACGCGCCGAAGTAGGCGGCCACGTCACGGTCGGACAGAGCGCGCCGCGCGTCGGTCTGGGCTCGCACGAACCGCTCGTGGGAGACCGCCTCGTACTCACCCGTGCGCTCGTTGTCCGCCATGGCCCGGAAGACCTGCTGCGCCCAGTCCGGACCGCTCAGACGGCGCACGCGGTACCCCGTTGGAGGTGGCGTCTGCCGGGGCAGGGTGCGGGTGGTCAGCACATCGTCCAGCTCGAGGTCGAGTCCCAGGTCGGTCCAGGCATCGGCGTCGTCCGGCATCCGGGCCAGGCCGATGGCCACCCAGGTCGCCTGGGGGAACGTCGTCTGGAACGTGGTGACCCACCGCAACGCGTCGTCGACGGAGTCGGCATCCGTCACGAACAAGGAGTGGCCCCAGTGGAAGTCGGGGTTGTGAGGGGTACGGACGACCAGGTGGTCGTCCCGGTCCTCGACCGTCGAGCCGCCGTGCTGGAGCACAGCGAGATCGGTCGCCCAGCCGGGGGAGAGCTCACGCACCGAGCCCGTCACCCCTCGTGGTTGTCGTCGCGGTCGGTGGCGTCGTCAGCGGTGCCTCCATGAACCGCAGATGGACGGCCAGGTCCGCCGGGTATTCCTGGTACGGAGGGCAGGTTCGGAAGCCGAGCGACTCGTACATCGCCAACGCCTCGGAGTTCAGGTAACCCGTGTCCAGACGCATCAGCCGATACCCGTCAGCGGCTGCGGCAGCGAGGAGCGCCCGGCACAGCATTCGACCAGTGCCCTGGCCTTGGAACCGGTCAGGGACGAACAGTCGCTTCATCTCGCACGAACCGTCGTGCAGGTCACGGTAGGCCACGCCGCCGCTGACGTGACCGTCGCGCACGGCGAGCAGGGTCCTGCCCTCCGGTGGTCCGTACTTCGCCCGAAGGTCCGCCAGCTCCGCGTCCAACGCCTGGTGGCTGCGAACACCGTCGACCAACCCCGGCACGTCGGCGTACCGCCGGCGGAGCCACTCCTCGTACTCGCCGATCAGGCGGCCGAAGGTGTCGTAGTCGTCGTCGGTCGTCGCCACGCTGACCGTCTCTGTCATCCCGCAAGGATGCCTTAGGTCACCCCTCGCAGCCCTGTCTCATGACCTGGTTCGGTAGTGCAGGTGAACCACCCCGTTGTCGAAACGGTGCAGGTCCAGCAGCTCCAGCTCCCCGCGAACACCGTCGGGCAGGGACTGCTTGCCACCTCCCACCACGATGGGCGTGACGAACACGTGGTACTCGTCGACCAGCCCGGCCCGGATCGCCTGCGCTGCGAGCCCGGGACCGCCCACGGTGATGTCGCGGGCCGATCGCTCCTTGAGCTGCCGGACCGCTTCTGGGTCGAAGTCTCGCTCGATCCGGGTCCTCGCGCTGAGCACCCTCTGCAGCGTCCCGGAGTAGACGACCTTGTCGGCCGCCTGCCAGATCGCCGCGAAGTCCTGAGCGACGGGCGGCTGGTCGACGAGGGTGCGCGCGTTCTCCCACGGGGCCATCACCTCGTACATCCGTCGTCCGTACAGGTAGGTGCCGATCGGACGTTCGAGGTCGTTGACGAAGGCGTGCACCTCCTCGTCCGGCGCCGCCCAGTCGAAGTTCCCGTCCTTGTCTGCCACGTAGCCGTCGAGCGAGGTGATCACCGAGTAGATCAAGCGGGCCATGGGCCACAACAATGGCACGGCAGAGGCTGCGGGCCCAGTACGCCGATCAGCGAACCTCGACCTTGATGTAGTCGACCTGGCCGGTCCAGAAGTCGCACTTGCAGTGCAGCTTCCCGGCGACGGTCATGGGTGTGGTGTTGGAGATGACGCCAGTCTTCTTCGTTCCGGTGTCCACGACCGTGCCGTCGATGGTCAACGAAGGGCCGGCGCTCGTGCGGGCGTACGTGATGACGTGCCACCCGGTGCCGGGCAAGCCCCCACATCTTGGCGGCTCCATCGGTCCCGGGGTCAGCGCTTCGGTAGCCAGGGGTCGTGCCACGACGGCCAGCCGCGGACCAGCTCGTCGGCTTCCTTCGGGCCCATGGTGCCGCGGGCGTAGGGCAGAACCGGTGGGGGCGTGTCCAGCAACGGTTGAACCACTCGCCACGTCTCCTCGACGAGATCCTCACGACTGAACAGGGCGGCGTTGCCCCGCAAAGCATCCCCGAGCAGGCGCTCGTAGGGCTCGAGGGCGTCGCCCAGCTCCTCGGCGAAGACCAGGGACAGGTCGACCGTTCTGGTCTCGGTGCCGTGCGGGTCCTTGACCTCGAGCAGCATCGACGCGCCGGGGGACGGATCGATGCGGACGACGAAGTGGTCGGCCTCGGGGGCAAGGTGCGGCGCAAATGCGGTGCGCGGTGGCCGCTTGAACCGCAGCCGCACCTCGGTGACCGAAGTCGTCATGGCCTTGCCCGCGCGGATGAAGAACGGCACGCCCGCCCAACGCCAGTTGTCCACGGCCAGCTGCAGCGCGACGAAGGTCTCGGTCGTCGACCCCGCAGCGACTCCGGGCACCTCGAGATAGCCGTCGTACTGACCGCGGACGCACTGCGATGGGTCGACCGCAGGCATGGCCCGGAAGACGTCGGCTCGACGGTCCTGCAACGCCTGGACACCATGTGCGCCGGGGGGCTCCATCGCCACCAGGGCCAGCACCTGCAGGAGGTGGTTCTGCACCACGTCACGCAGTGCGCCGACCGGGTCGTAGAAGGCGCCTCGGTCGGACACGCCGAAGTCCTCGGCCATCGTGATCTGCACGGCCTCGACGTGGTCGCGGTTCCACAAGGGCTCGAGCACGGAGTTGGCGAACCGCAGGTACAAGATGTCGGCCGACGGCTCTTTGCCGAGAAAGTGGTCGATCCGGAAGATCTGCGGCTCGTCGAGATGCGCCCGCAGGTCAGCGTTCAGTGCCCGAGCCGAGGCAACGTCATGCCCGAACGGCTTCTCGACGACCACCCGGGCATGGGCGGTGAGCCCCGCGTCGGAGAGCCCCGCGACCACGCGGGCGAAGAGTGCCGGCGGGATCTCCAGGTAGAACACCGGACACGCGCGACCGCTGATGGCCGTCGCCACCCGCTGGTAGGTCTGGGCGTCGGTGTAGTCGCCGCTGACGTACGACAGCCGCGCGGCGAGGCGCGCGAACACCGCGTCGTCGACGCTCTCCCCCGACGCCTCGATCGAGGTGCGTGCGTGGTCGCGCAGACGGTCGACGCTCCAGTCGTCGAAGGCGACGCCAACGATCGGGCAGTCGAGCAGGCCACGACGTTCCAGCCGGTACAAGGCCCGGAAGGTCATCTTCTTCGCCAGGTCGCCGGTGATGCCGAAGATGACGAACACGTCAGCCACGCCGTCGTCCGGCGGTGATCCGACCACGTCGTCCTCCTGACCTCGGGGCCGCCTGGGGGCGACCTTAGGCCCCGGCGGGAGTGATCCGCCGCGTTGATCGTGCAGAAGCGCCGTCCTGGGGCGATCAACCGGCCCATGGCGCCACGATCAACCGGAGTGGTGGGGTGGATGTGTTAGGACTGGCGGCACAGCCAGCCGCCGGCGGCCAGACAGGAGTCGAGATGACCAGCGATCGACCGATGCAGGTGGGAATGGTGGGACTCGGTCGCATGGGGGCCAACCTGACCCGTCGCCTGATGCGTGACGGACACCAGGTCGTCGTCTACGACGTCGACCCCGGGACGGTCGACCTGCTCAGCCGGGAGGGCGCGATCGGCACGAAGTCACTGGACGCCTTCGTCGCCGCGCTGACCCCCCCACGGGCCGCGTGGGTCATGGTCCCGGCCGGCGACATCACCGAGCAGACCGTGGCGGCACTGGCTGATCGGATGACCGCCGGCGACATCGTCATCGACGGTGGCAACTCCTCCTACCGCGACGACATCCGACGAGCCCGTGTGCTGGCCGAGCGCAAGCTGCACTACGTGGATGTCGGCACCAGCGGCGGCGTGTTCGGCCTCGACCGCGGTTTCTGCCTGATGATCGGGGCCGAGCCCGACGTGTTCGCCCGACTCGAACCGGTCTTCGCGACCATCGCCCCGGGGGTAGACGCCGCCGAACGCACGCCCGGCCGCTCCGGCGAACCGTCGATGGCCGAGCGCGGGTACCTGCACTGCGGACCCAACGGTGCGGGCCACTTCGTCAAGATGGTGCACAACGGGATCGAGTACGGGCTCATGGCGTCGTACGCGGAAGGCCTGAACATCCTGAAGAACGCCGACGTCGGCAAGCGACCGCGCAGCGCCGATGCCGAGACGGCGCCGTTGGCGAACCCGGAGTTCTACCAGTACGACCTGGACATCCCCGCAGTTGCCGAGGTCTGGCGACGCGGCAGCGTGGTGGGGTCGTGGCTGCTCGACCTGACCGCGGCCGCGCTCGTCGAGTCCCCCGAGCTCGCCGAGTTCGCGGGGCGGGTGTCCGACTCCGGGGAGGGCCGCTGGACGTCGATCGCGGCCATCGACGAAGGTGTTCCCGCTCCGGTGCTGAGCACCGCGCTCTATTCGCGGTTCGCCTCACGCGGTGACGACGACTTCGCCGACAAGGTGCTGTCGGCCATGCGCAAGCAGTTCGGTGGACACGACGAGTTGCCCCCGCCATGACCCCCCTGCTGCTCGAGGTCTGCCCGGATGCCGACGCGATGGCCAGGCGCGCCGCGGAGATCGTGGCGCGGACGGCGCGCGACGCGCTGGAGACCCGCGAGCCGTTCACCTTCGCGGTCAGCGGGGGTCGCACCCCCTGGGCCATGTTCGCGCAGCTTCGCACGCTCGACTTCCCCTGGTCGCTCACCCACATCTACCAGGTCGACGAACGCGTGGCACCCGACGGCGATTCGTCGCGCAACCTGACTCATCTGCTCGAGAACGTGCCGCACGAGGCGCATGTGCACCCCATGCCGGTGACCGACGACCACCTGTGGGACGCGGCCACCCGCTACTCCCTCGACCTGCCTGCGCGGTTCGACCTGATCCACCTTGGACTCGGACCGGACGGGCACACGGCATCGTTGGTGCCGAACGACCCGGTGCTGAGCGTCACCGACGTCGACGTCGCGCTGACCCAGCCCTACCAGGGCCACATCCGGATGACCCTGACCTACCCGGTCCTCGACCGGGCCCGTCAGGTGCTGTGGCTGGTCGGCGGCGCCGACAAGGTCGACCCACTGGCCCGGCTGATCGCGCGGGACTCCTCGATTCCCGGGTCCAGGGTCCAGACCGAGCAGCAGAGGGTGGTCGCCGACCGCGCGGCGGCGAACCAGCTGCCGTCAGGCGAAGGTGTCGGCGGCCAGTAGGGCCGCGCCCACGGCCCCGCTCAGGTCGCCGAGCTCGGTGGTGATCACCGTCGGCGGCTGGTCCGGAACCAGCAGGCGTGGGGTCATCTCGGCGACGATCGCCTCGACGAACGGCTGGCCGAGCCGGTCACCCAGGCCTCCACCGATGACGATCGCCTCGAGGTCCAGCAGGTTCTGAGCCGAGGCGAGGGCGATCCCCAGGGCCCACACGGCGTCGTCGACCAGCCGGTTCGCCATGTGGTCGTGCTCGGCCATGGCCTTGGCGATGACACTGCTCGTCAGTCGCGGCTTGCCCTTCTTCTTCATGATCTTGAACAGCTTCGTGTGGTGACCGTGCTCGACGAGCTGACGGGCGTGCGCCTCGATCCGACCACGTCCGGCATAGGCCTCCAGGTGACCGCGCCGGCCGTCCGAACACATCCGGCCGTGGGGATCCACCATGGTGTGACCGATCTCGCCCGCCGAACCACGTCCGGTCCGCAGGGTGCCGTCCAGGACCAGCCCACCGCCCACACCGGTACCGACGAAGACACCCATCACGTTGCGATAGGGGCGGCCGGCGCCCATGCGGTGCTCGCCGAGCATGGCCACGCGGACGTCGTTGTCCAACGTGACGGCGACGCCTCCGAGCGCAGCCGACAGGCGCGGTCCCAGATCGACCGGCTCGGCGAAGCCGGGGACGTTCGGGGAGTGGGAGACGATGCCGTGGTCGGCGTCGATGTGGCCCGGCGAGCCGACGCCGACACCGGCGAGGCGACCCAGCGCGATGCCCGCCTTGTCGGCGGCGGCGTGGACGACCGTGACGATGCCGGCCACGACGTCGTCGACTCCCGTGTGCGGCGTCAGGATTCGTTCCCCTGGGCTCACCGCCGCGTCGACCAGACCCGCGGACTGGATCTTGGTACCGCCCAGGTCCACGCCAACGGTCACCGTCACGAGGGGCCACCTCCTGGCGAACCAGACTGCCACAGCCGAGCCGCCACCAGCTCGGCGACGAGCACCTCGGTCAGAAGCCGAACGTCGTCGTCCTCGTCACCCGGGTACCTGACCACGACCTCTGCCTGCGGCACGTCGTCGCCGACCGCCACGATCCGCGAGCCGCGCTGGGTGGTCCAGCCGAGCAACTCGTCCTCCCACGCGGAGCCGGGGAACAGCAGCATGCGGTAGTCGGTGGTCTTGGTCAGGTACACGTCGACGTGGCTCCACTCGCCGGTCTCCGAGGCGATGGCGGGACGGCGTGGCCCCTCGCGCAGCATCAATGCGGACTGTTGCGCCGAGCTGAGTCGACGAGCCGGACCGACCACGGCGGTCGGGTCCGGCCCCGCCAGCACGTCGGTGACCGGCGGCAGCCACTGCGCGCGACGACGCAGCAGGTCGTCGCTGGCCGCTGCGGCTACCTGGACCGTCCTCGACACCGACGTCGGGCCGGGACCGCCGCCCAGCCGGTCGACGAGGAGCAGCAACAGCGCGAGCGTGTGCTGGAAGGTGCGACACGCGACGCCGCCGAGCTCTGGTCCGGCGCGCATGGGCACGACGAGATCGGCGCCCCGGGACAGCGCCGCCTCGTCCACGTTGGTCAGCGCCACCACCCGACTGCGTCCCAGGTAGCGGTGTGCCGCATCAAGGGTTTCGCGCGAACTCCCCGACGCCGAGATCGCGACGACCAGCGTGCGTGAGTCCGGCGGGGGCAGCAGGTCGCTGCTGGCCAGGTCGGCCACGGCGTCGAGGCCGGCGGCTCGCAGCCGCGCCGCCGCCACGCCCGCGGCGAACGTGGACGAACCCATGCCGAGGAACAGCACCCGGTCGACGTCCTCGTCGACGCCGGACCACGGATCGGCGTCGGCGATCCAGGTGGCGAGGTCGGCCAACGCCTGGGGCTTGCGTTCCAGGTCGGCCAGGAAGAGATCCGGATCCACGTCACACCTCGTCAGGGTCGGGGTACATCGCCGCCAGAGTCGCGTCAGGGACGTAGCGCCAGTGCGGCAGGTGACGCACGGCGTAGACGAACTCGCGGCACTCCTGCTCGGCCATCATCGGGCGAAGGAGGCGTTCGTCGAACAGGTCGGTGCGTCCGGCCGCGTGCAGTCCCCGTCGGTACGCGTCGAGGAACGCATGCTGCGCGGCCGGAATCCACGAGCGGACGGCGATGGCGTCCGCCCCGTCAGTTCGACCGATCACGACCCGACCGACGTGGTCCAGCGAGGCCAGCATCGCCGCGACATCGCGGGCCGCCGGTTGCCGCTCGAGCCGTTGAGCTGGCGATAGAACAGGGTTGCCGTCGAAGTCGTTGAAGGCGTAGCACTGAGCGTGGGGGCCTGGGTAGCGGAGTACCTGGCCCACGTGGAAGTCGCCGTGCACCTCGATCAGCGGAGTGGGTGCGGCCTCGGCCAGCCGGTCGAGGTCGGCGCCGATCGCCGGGGCGCGGGCCTGGAGCCGCAGGCCTTCGTCCGCGTCGACGATCGCGACGGCTTCGTCGAGCACGGCCCGCGCCTCCGACGCCCAGCGCCGCGCCTGCTCGACGTCGGCAGACGTGAGTGACGTCGATGCCGCAAGGGACGCGTGCATCTGCGCGGTGAGCGTCCCGATCTGTGCCGGCGGCTCCACGCTTGCGGGCAGCGTCGTGGTGCCGTCGACCAGAGCGCGCACGTCGGCGACGCACCAGGTCCAGCCATCCTGTGCGCCGGGTAGGTACTGCGCCACCGAGGCGACGAGCACGTCGCCGCTGCGGCCGCCGCGGTAGGTCACGAAGGCCCATGGCTGCGGGATCGCCGTGAAACCAGCGGCATCGAGGGCCCGCAGGCGCTGCGGCGCGGGCTGCTCTCCCGGTTCGGCGACCACGGCCCATTTCACGACCGCGCGGTCGCCGATGATCACCGACTCGTGCGTCTGATCCACGTGGATGGCACGCTCACCGCCGGCCGCGCCGGTGTGCAGCACGTCGAGCTCGAATCCGTGGCCCAGCCGATCGCCGTCGGCCAGTCGGTCGACCAGCGCCTCGCCCAGACCGTCTCCGGCGACCGCCCGACGAACGCGGCTGGCCTCGATCACCAGCGGGACCACGAACTCCTGACCGACTGCGTCGGCGACCACCGTCAGGAACCCGGGTCCCAACGACGTTGCGGCGACCAGCGTGTACGGCGGCGTCACGTGCGCGACGACGGCACGACCGGCAGGGAGCAGTGACGCAGGCTCGGCGTCGCCGACCAGGTTCGACAGCGCCGCAGGCACGTCGACGGGCGACGTGGTCACGACCCGGTCGGGTCCGCATGCGCTCGGGCGACGGCTTCGATCACGTCGGCCGCGCGGGTGGTGCCGTCGCGGTCCCGGATCCGGTCGCCGAGCGCGGCCATGCGGACGCGCAGGGCGTCGTCGCCCAGCAGTCGGTCGATCGCACCGGTCAACTCGTCGTCGGCGAAGGCGTAGGTGTCGAGACGGACGCCGTACCCGGTCTCGTCCACCCGCTGGGCGTTGTCGTACTGGTCCCAGAACAGGGGAAGCAGCACCATCGGCTTCCCGAAGTGGAAGGCCTCGGTGGTGGTGTTGTTGCCGCCGTGGGTGATCACCAGGTCCACCTGCGGGATCACCGACGTCTGCGGCAGGAATTCGGCGCCCCACATGTTGTCGGCCAGCGTGTACTCGGCGTGCTGCGGACCGGTGCTGACGATGTAGTGGTGCGGCGTGCGCCCGAGCACGTCGACGAGGCGCTTCATCAGGTCGACGTCGGCGCTGCCCAGCGAGCCCAACGACAGGTAGATGAGTGCGCTGCCCTCCGGGCGCGCCTTCAGTACGTCGGGGAGGTGGAACGGTACGTCGGTCGCCCGCACGCTGGAGTCGATCCGGTGCCAGGTGGGGCCGAGTGGTCGCGCATCGGTGTAGTCGACCTCCGCGGGGTACACGTACAGGTTGGCCACGTCGCTGACGTGCATGAAGTCGAGCTCGGGCAGCGGTGGTGCGCCCTGCTGCTGCACCCACGCATCGAACTCCTCCCACATGGCGCGGTGCGTGCGGTCGTACTCGGCGCGGAAGGACGCCCACTGCGTGGCGTCGGCCGCGGGAAGGCCCGAGAACGTCGGCGGCACCCCGGCACCCTTCACCTCGAGCGGGTTGCACGAGACGATGCGCACGTATGGCGCTCCGGCGGTCAGGAGCGCGGGGAATGCCACCACGTTGTCCTCGACGACGACGTCGGGCCGCACGCGGGCCGTGATCTGCTTCAGCTGCGGCTCGCAGTACTTGGCACCGTCGATCAGCGCCTGGAAGGTCGGCTGGATGAACGTGGCGAGCTGCTCGACGGTCGGTTTGCGGAACTCCGGTGACGTGTCCCGGATGAAGTCCTTCCAGAACTGTCCGGCGTCCTGCTCGCCGTCGCCGGCCTCCTCAGGCGGGGGAGCCAGGTCCACCAGGTCTTCGTCGAACCCGAGCGTGCTGAGCTTGCCCGCCCACGAGGCCTCGGCTGCGAACACGACCCGATGACCGCGTCGCCGCAGGATGTTGCCGACGCCGACGCACTGGTTGGTGGGGCCGTACGCCGACTCCGGCATGAACAAGATCGTCAAGGGGCGGTCGGTCATCGGTTGGTTCCCTTCACCTGCGTGGCCGACGATCACGGGCCGCTCGCCGTCAACTGCCACGCCACCCTAGGGTGAGCGACACGACCGGATCGAAGGAGTCCCCGATGACTGACCGAATGCTCACCGCCGTTCCCGACTCCGACCTCCATGGCGAACTCGAGGACTGGGGCCCCCGGGTCGGCGCCGACAAGGGTGAGCCGATGATGTCGGGACGGATCCACTACGAGGCCGACGGCATCCAGATCGGGGTCTGGGAGTGCACTCCCGGCGGCTGGGCGATCGTCGAGCGCCCCGACACCGAGACCGTTCGGTTGGTGGCCGGTCGGGCCCGCCTCAGCAATGCCGACGGTTCGAGTGTCGACCTGGGGCCCGGCGACCTGCTCGTGCTCCCCAAGGGGTGGAGCGGTCGGTGGGACGTCATCGAGACCGTCCGCAAGGTCTACACGATCGTCTCCTGAGCCACCGGTCCTGGTCCGGCCGAGCCCGGGCCCGCCTCGTCAGCTCGGGTATATTGGATCCAATCGCGGGTGCGTCGAATCCCCAGCCCTTCTCGCAGGAGCCCACCATGCCGGTCCGTCCCCTCGACCTGATCGCCGCCGACTCGTTGCTGTCCGACGAGGAACGCATGATGCGCGACACGGTGGCCCAGTTCGGCACCGACCGGCTCCGGCCGCACATCGCCGAGTGGTTCGAGTCCGGCACGATCCCGGCGCGCGAGCTGGCCAAGGAGCTCGGCGACCTGGGCGTGCTGGGCATGCACCTGACCGGCTACGACTGCGCCGGTACGTCGGCGGTGGCGTACGGGCTGGCCTGTCTGGAGCTCGAGGCCGTGGACTCCGGCATCCGCTCGCTGGTGAGCGTCCAGGGGTCGCTGGCCATGTTCTCGATCTGGCGCTGGGGCTCGGAGGAGCACAAGCAGCAGTGGCTGCCCCGCATGGCCGCCGGCGACGCGATCGGGTGCTTCGGCCTGACCGAGCCCGACTTCGGCTCCAACCCGTCGGGTATGCGCACCGCGGCCAAGCGCGACGGTGACGACTGGGTGCTCAACGGGACCAAGATGTGGATCACGAACGGCTCGGTGGCCGACGTCGCGGTCGTGTGGGCCCAGACTGACGAGGGCATCCGCGGGTTCGTGGTGCCCACCGACTCCCCCGGCTTCTCGGCTCCCGACATCAAGAGCAAGCTCAGCCTGCGCGCGTCGGTGACCAGCGAGCTGGTGCTCGAGGACGTGCGGCTGCCGGCCGACGCCGTCTTCCCCGAGGTTCGCGGCCTCAAGGGGCCGCTGTCGGCGCTGAACGAAGCCCGCTACGGCATCGTCTGGGGCACCGTCGGAGCAGCGCGTGACTGTCTGCACACCGCCATCGACTACGCGCTCGACCGGGAGCAGTTCGACCGGCCGATCGCCGGCTTCCAGCTCACTCAGAAGAAGTTCGCGGACATGACGCTGGAGCTCGACAAGTCGTTCCTGCTGGCGCTCAACCTGGGGCGGTTGAAGGACCAGGGCAAGGCCACGCCCGACATGGTCAGCGTCGGCAAGCTGAACAACGTCCGCGAGGCCATGCAGATCGCCCGGGAGGCTCGCGGCATCCTGGGCGCCAACGGCGTCACGTTGGAGTACCCGGTGCTTCGGCACGCCAACAACCTGGAGTCGGTGTTCACCTACGAGGGAACCAACGAGATCCACACCCTCGTGGTGGGCCACGCCGTGACCGGGCTGGCGGCCTACCGCTGAGCACACCCGACGGCGTGGATCAGCGCAGGTCGTAGCGGAAGGCGGATCGGGTCGGCACGTGCGCGCCTTGCTCCAGGAGGGTCTGGCCGCCAGCGACGAGGATCGTGCCGTCGCGCAGCCGGACCGCACCGAAGTCGGCCTTGGGCGCGGGCATTGTGGTCAGCACCAGCCAACGGTCTCGGGTCGGGGACCACAGCCAGCCCGTTGCGTGGGCGGGGATGCTGCCTCGCGGGTCGGTTCTCCCGAAGCCGCCGAGGACCAGGGGCTGGCCACGCACGGCCACCACCTGCACGGCCTCCCGTTGCTGCGGAAGCGCGACGAAGGGGCGCCAGTCGTTCTTGGCCGGAAGGTACTCGTCGACCTTGGCCGTGTGGCCCGCTCCGATCGCCAGGACGTGCCCGTTCGGAAGCGGGAACAGGTATGGGTCGCCCTTGGTCCGCAGGTGACCCGCCGGTCGCCACCGATGCTGAGCCACGACGTACCGCTCGGCCCGGTAGCGCGACCCCCCGGCCACCAGGACGTCGCCGTCGGGCAGCGTGGCCGCCTCGGTCGAACCGAAGAAGCTTCGCCGGATCGACATCGGGCCGGTCATCCACCAGCGCCCGGTCCGAGGGTTGTACCGCTCTGCTGAGCGGGTGCCGCCACCGGCCACGAGGACGTCCCCGTTGGGCAGGGCCGCGATCGTCGCGTAGGCGCGCGGGTCGTGCATGCTGGGCGCCACCGACCACCGGTCGGTCGTCGGGTCGTAGACCTCAACGGTGGCCGTGGGCCCACTGGTACCCCGCGCCTTGGTCAGGTAACCCCCGGCGACCAGGACCCGGCCGTCACCGAGCACGAGCGCGCGCGCCCCGCACTCCCGGTGCGCAAGCCGCGCGGCCTTGGTCCAGGCGTTGCGGGACGGGTCGTAGATCTCCACCGACGACCGGCAGTAGAAGTCACCGGCGGTCTCGCCACCGGCCACCAGCACCCGGCCGTCGCGGAGTCGGACCATGACCTGTCCGGCGCGGGAGGCGTGCATGCGGCCAGCCCGGGTCCAGGTGCCAGACAGACTGCTCGGGCTGCCCCCGGTGCGGCTGACTCCGGCCGAGGTCGCCGACGAAAGCGCGGACGGTGACGCAACCAGCGCGGCAACCAGCACCGGGAGGCCGGCCACCGCCACAACCGCTGACCAGCGCGACCCAGCCATCAGGCTCACCTGCCCTCTCCGGCCAACCTAGGCGAGTCGACGGCGTCGGTGTAGAGGCCAAGGACCATGCGCACCCTGATGCAGCCCGGCCGCGCGACGGATCGACTGGCCCCGTCGATCGGGGCGGACCGGTCAGGCGCCCGACAGCACCCGCGTAACGGCGTCGACCGCGCGCTCACGGTGGCGGCGGAGCAGCTCGACGGCCACCTCGGCGTCTCCGGCGCGGACCGCGGCGATCACGTCGTCGTGCTCGTCGTGCACGTGCCGTCGGTGTGCGGCGTCGCTGTAGTACAACGACCGGTAGACGTCGGTGGCATCCCACAGGATCCGGGTGAGCCGCGACAGCCGAGGCATCCCGGACGCCTCGATCAGCACGAAGTGGAAGCGGCGGTTCGCCTCGGTCATCGCCGCCAGGTCGTCGGCCGCAGCAGCCGCGTCGACAGCGGCGGCGGCGCTGGTCATCGCGGCGAGATCGACCGGCGTGAGTCGGGGAACCGCCACCCGAACCGCCTCGGACTCCAGCAGGTCACGGATGCGATAGACCTCGCGAAGATCGGCGACGTCGAGCTCGGCGACGAAGTATCCGCGGTGCGGCCGGTAGACCACCTGCCCCTCACCCTCGAGGATCTTCAGCGCTTCGCGCAACGGCACCCGCGACACTCCGAACCGCTCGGCCAGGGCGTCCTGCAGAACCTGCTCACCGGGGCGCAGCTCACCGCTCCCGATCGCCCGTCGCAGCTCCGTGAGCACGGCCTCCTGCGCGGTCGGCGGTCGCCGGAACCGAGTTTCGCCAGCGGGTTGGCTCATCGCGGGTCCGGTTCGTGGCGCAACCACGTGACGACGTCGTCGGTGTCGCTGCCCAGCCGTGGCGGCCGATGGCGGTAGGTGGGTGCCGTGACGCTGAGCCCGATCGGATTGGCCACGGTCGGGACGTCCTCGGCGTCGACCACCGGGCTCAGGCCCAGCCGCTGGGCCAGGCCGAACGCGCCCGCCACGTCGTTGATCGGTCCGCACGGCACGCCGCGCGCGCTCAGCCGCTCGAACCACACCTGCGCCCCTGCGGTGGCCAGCTGCGCACACATCAGGGTGAAGAGCTCGTCCCGGTGCTGCACGCGGGCCGGGTTGGTGGCGAACCGCGGGTCGTCGGCCAGCTCGGGAACCCCGAGCACCTCGACCGTCGCACGGAACTGGCTGTCGTTGCCCACCGCGATCACGAACGGCTGGTCAGCGGTCGGGTACGACTCGTACGGCGCGATACTGGGGTGCCGGTTGCCCATGATCTGCGGGACGAAGCCGGCCGCCGCGTAGCCGCTGCCCTGGTTCACCAGCGCCGACAGCAAGGAGGAGAGCAGGTTCACCTCGACCCGTTGCCCCTGCCCGGTGCGCGCGCGGTGCTGCAGGGCGGCGAGGATCCCCACGGTCGCGTGCAGCCCGGTGATCACGTCCACCAGCGCCACGCCCACCTTCACCGGCTCGTCCGGACGCGAGCCGGTGACGCTCATCAGACCGCCGACGGCCTGCACGAGCAGGTCGTAACCGGGCAGGTCCTCGCCGCCGTGGGTGCCGAACCCGGTGATCGAGGCGTAGACCAAGCCGGGGTTGTCCGACCTCAACGTGTCGTATCCCAGTCCCAGCCGGTCGAAGACGCCCGGTTTGAAGTTCTCGACGACGACGTCTGCTCGCCGCGCCAGTTCGCGGGCCAGGGTCCGCCCGTCGGCGTCTCGCAGGTCGAGCGTGACCGACCGCTTGTTGCGGTTGACCGACAAGAAGTACGTGGCCTCGTCGCCCATCCAGGGCGGGCCCCACGCCCGGGTGTCGTCGCCGGCACCGGGTCGCTCCACCTTGATCACGTCGGCGCCCAGGTCGCCGAGCAGCATGGTCGCGTACGGACCGGCCAGGACGCGGGAGAAGTCGGCGACGAGCACGCCGTCGAGAGCCCCAGGAGTCACCCGCCGATCGTATCCAATATCCGCCTGGCCTCAGCGGCTCCGGTGGGCCGCCCGACCGAGGAGATCGCCGGACGACAGCGACTCATCCACCGGCGAGTGCGACGGCCACGAGGTTCCCTTTGGCTTGCAACATGCCGATGGCTTCCCGTCGCGCCGCCGTTGCGTCGCCCCGCTGGTCGCGGGTGTCGAGGGCATCCGCGAGCATGAGCAGGGCGTTGGCGTGGTCGGGAACGAGATCGGTGGGCTCGGCGAGCTTGACCGCGCACCTCGCGGCGGCAACCGCCTCGACGGCCGACCCTCGGAGCAGGAGACCCCGGGCGAGGGTCACCTGCCGTTTGATGAGGTTCTGCCGGTCGGGGACGACGACGACGGAGGTTGCGAAGGCATGGGCGAGACGGAGGAAGTCGCGCGGACGGTCCTGCGCCCCGACCGCTTCGCACAGGAACTCATCGGCGATGCTCGTGTACCAGACATTTCCGACCGACACGAAGAACTCCCGCGCCTCCAGGAGCCTTCGCTCGGCGCCATCTGCCTCCCCCGCTGAGATCTCCACGATCGCGATCGACAGACCCTGCGCCGCCGACA
>Ga0302299_10000474_pt1 | contig 21917 bp, 20 predicted proteins | sample III_Fen_N3_4_FD_198795 | JGI IMG/M metagenome (GOLD analysis project Ga0302299, IMG submission 198795) | Peat permafrost microbial communities from Stordalen Mire near Abisko, Sweden - III_Fen_N3_4 | ecosystem: Environmental > Terrestrial > Soil > Wetlands > Permafrost | place: Sweden: Abisko... | reverse complement strand
TCCTCGCGACGCTCGCGCAGCTCACCCTCTACCTCGCTGCGGACGCGGTGGACCTCTTCCTTGGCTTCGAGGCGAGCCTCCTTGACGATGGTCTCCGCCTCACGGCGAGAGTCCTTGAGGAGCTTCTCGGCCTCGCGCTCGGCTCCCGCCAGCTTGCTCGAGGCGAGGTTGCGGCGGACGAAGTACCCCACCGCGATGCCGACCACCAGGCCAACAACGACATAGACCGCAATCATCATCCAATCCCTTCACAGGTCGCGCGGCACGAAAAAGGCCGGGCAACGCGCCCGGCCTGTGCCACGCTCGCACGTGCACGACGATACGGTGATCCAGCTGTGACTGCGCCCAGGGGTCAGGACGATTGTAGGTTCGCAAAACCTCCCAAATCTCTCATCGTGGACCCCTGGTCGATCGGTTCAGCTTTATCGGCGCCTGGCGCCGTCGGTATCGCTATGCAAGAGCGAGAAGTGGAATACACAAAGCACGCGCAAACGTCGCGTGTCTGGATAGTACGTGACGCCGCCGCGCGGAGTCAATTCGCCCGCGGCGGCGTCCTGTCCACCCAGATGCGCACGGCGGCGTAGGCGGTGGACGACGAAAAGCCCCTGCGCTGGAGGGCTTGGAAAGCGCGCCGGCGGGCCGCGTCGAGCGGCTGCTCGGGTACCCCACGGCGGCGCAGGAGGGCCAGCGCGCGGTCGAGCTCGTCCGCCTCTTCCCCGCCGCCCTCGGCGAGCGCGTCGTCGATGACGGTCGTGTCGACGCCCAACTCGCGCAGGCCCCGACGGATTCGCTCCGCACCCCACGAGTCCAGCCGCCGCTTGTCGGCGACGTAGCTGTGCGCGAACGCGGCGTCGTCGAGGAACCCATCGGCGGCGAGGCGCTCGAGCGCATCGGCGACGGCGTGCTCGTCGTGCTCCTTGGCGAGGAGTCGGCGGCGCAGCTCATCGCGGCTCCGCGCGCGGTGGCCGAGCAGGCGATAGGCGTCGCCCATGACGCGCTCGGCGGACGAAGCGGCGCGGATCTCGGCGACGTCCGCGTCGCCCAGTTCCCGGCCCTTGAACAGCCGCCAGCGAGCCACGAGTGACTCGCTGACGACACACACGTACTCCTCGTCCACGTGCAGCGCCACTCCCCCGCGCCGGGCGGCGCGCAGTGCCGTGACGACGGGCACGACCAGCGACCGCGGGCGCTACAGCGAACGGGGTTCCGCAGGCACACCGTTCATCAGGCCTGCAGGACCTCGCCGGTGACGGGGTCGACGCCGTCTGGTGTGGCTGCTGCCTTGACGGCATCGGCCTTGGCTGTGGCGTCGGCGAACGCCTCGTTGGCGTCGGCCAGCGCCGCGCTCACCGGCAAGCCGGCCTTTGCTCGGATCTGGACCTCGATGGCGTCGGCGATGTCCGTGTTCTCCGAGAGGAACACCTTGGCGTTGGCCCGGCCCTGGCCGAGGCGCTCGTCGTTGTAGCTGAAGAACGCGCCGCTCTTGGCGACGACGTCGTAGAAGACGCCGAGGTCCAGCAGGGTGCCTTCGCGGGAAATGCCCTGGCCGTAGGTGATGTCGAACTCGGCCTGCTTGAACGGCGGCGCGACCTTGTTCTTCACGACCTTGACGCGGACGCGGTTGCCCACGGCCTCGGTGCCGTCCTTGAGCGTCTCGATGCGGCGGATGTCGAGCCGGATGGTGGCGTAGAACTTGAGCGCCTTGCCGCCCGTGGTGACCTCCGGGTTGCCGAACATGACGCCGATCTTCTCGCGCAGCTGGTTGGTGAAGGCGCAGATGGTGCCGGAGCGGCTGAGGCTGCCGTTGAGCTTGCGCAGGGCCTGGCTCATGAGCCGCGCCTGCAGGCCGACGAAGCTGTCGCCCATCTCGCCCTCGATCTCGGCCTTGGGCGTGAGCGCGGCCACAGAGTCGATGGCGACGATGTCGAGCGCGCCGCTGCGCACCAGCATCTCGGCGATCTCCAGGGCCTGCTCGCCGTAGTCAGGCTGCGAGACAAGCAGGTTGTCGACGTCCACGCCGATGGCCTTGGCGTAGATGGGGTCCATGGCATGCTCGGCGTCGATGAAAGCCGCCTGGCCGCCGAGCTTCTGCGCCTGGGCGATGAGGTGGTAGACCATGGTGGTCTTGCCCGAGGACTCCGGCCCGAAGATCTCGATGATGCGGCCGCGCGGGATGCCGCCGACGCCCAGCGCGATGTCGAGCGCCAGCGACCCTGTCGGCACGAACTGCATGTCGTCGCTCACGGGGTGGTCGCCAAGGCGCATGACACTGCCTTTGCCGAACTGGCGGTCTATCTGTGTCATGGCAGCCTCGAGGGCTTTTTCTTTGTCCAAGGTAGCGCTCCTCTCTTGCTCAGGACGCGGGAAAGTCTGCTACGGGGGTGTGCACTGCTCCGGCCCGTTCCAGGTGGCTACTATACAAGACCATCCGGACGACACCAAATGCGCCGATGTTCACGTTTTGCAGGGAAAATGGGTGACCTGGATGGCGGAATCTAGCCACGGTGACATGAGGCAGCCAAGGCCGCTTCTCGGGCTCGTGGAGGCCTTCGGCGGCGAGCCCGGCCGACACCTCGGCCTGGACCCGGCGCAGCTCGCCCGACGGGTCGTCGAGTTCCAGCGCCACGACCCGTCGCTGCCCGTGCTCCGGGAGGAACAGCGGCTCCTTGAGGCGGCACTCGGCGCGCGTCCAGCTGATCCCCTTGAGGACGCGCTCGACGTCGGGCACGCGCGCGGCGTCGACGTCGCCGAGGAATGCGAGCGTGAGGTGCAGTGCCGGAGCGACGCGCACCTCCTCGTGGCTGTCGAGCCGCTTGTGTTGCCATGCGACCACCGCTCTCTCGACGTCCTGCGGCAGGTCGCAAGCGACGAACAGCCGCAGCCGCTCAGCCCGGGCATCCGCCTCGCTGCTCATGCCGGTAACGCCCGGCGCAGCAGATGGAGCGCTGAGGTGGTGGCGAACATGCGCACGCTGTCGCGGTCGCCGGGGAACGAGCCCCTGCGCACCTGCGTGCCGTCCGGGCCGGCGCAGCCGAGATAGACGAGGCCGACAGGCTTCTCCGCCGTGCCGCCGTCCGGGCCGGCCACCCCGGTCAGGGAGAGCGCGTAGTCGGCGTCGAGCGCGGCGCGCGCGCCCTCGGCCATGGCCCGCGCGACCTCCTCGGAGACTGCGCCGTACTGGGCGAGCATGCCCGCCGGCACCTCGAGGAGGTCCATCTTGGCCTGATCCGCGTAGCTGATGACGCCGCCGGCGAAGTAGTCGCTGCTGCCCGGCCGGGCGGTGATCCGTGCGCCGAGGAGTCCGCCGGTGCAGGACTCGGCGACCGCCAGCCTGAGGCCGCGGCCGCGCAGCTCGCCGGCGACGATTTCGTCGACGGTGCGGCCGTCGGTCGAGTAGACAGGCACGCGGGCCTCCAGCGCGCTCACGAGGGCGTCGGCCTGTGACTGCGCGCCGGCGTCACGGCGGTGGCGGATGCGCACCACGACCTCCCCCCCGCCGACATTGATGCCCAGCTCGACGAGGTCGTGCGGCAGCGCGTCGATGACCGGTCCCACCTGTAGCTCGCCGACGCCGAACACGCGAACGATGCGCACGACGACGTCCGGGAAGAACTGTTCGCGCTCGAGCGCCGCGGCGGTCTCGAGCCACATCTGCTGAAATTCGTAGGGTACGCCGGGATACGCGTAGATGCGCGTCCGCCCGGCGCGTGCGGCGATGCCGGGTGCGACGCCGGCCGGCGGTACAGGGCTGGAGCCCGCCGGGAGCTTCGCCTGTCGCCGCGCGAGGTCGAAGGTCTCGCGGTAGTCGAGGTGCCGGCGCTCGGCGACGATGCGGACGCGCTCCTCGACCCACGTGAGCGCCTGCGGGTCCTCCTCCAGCGGCACGCCCAGAACCTCTGCGAGGCACTCCGCCGTGAGGTCGTCGTGCGTCGTGCCGAGCCCGCCGCCCACCACTACCAGGTCCGGGTCGCCCGCAAGTGCGTGCCGCAGGGTCGCCGAGAGGCGCTTGCGATCGTCGGCCACGGTCAGCAGTTCGGTGACCTTGACGCCGCGCCGGCTGAGGTCGTCGCAGACGAACGCGCCGTTGGTGTCGCGGGTGCGGCCGTCCAGCAGTTCGTTGCCGCTGAGGACCACGGCGGCGCGCGGCGCCCCGGGAGGCATCAGTTGCTGGTCCCAGGCATGCGGATGAGGCCGCGCGCGTTCCGGAAGTAGTTGACTCCACTCGCAAGGGTGACGATCACGACGACGACGGCCAGGATCCACTGGATGACCACGGCCACGTCGGTGGAGACGTGGATGTACCGTGCGATGTCGGCCGTCGGGAACAGCACGTACACGACGTAGACGATCTGCAGCACGGTCTTGAGCTTGCCGTACTTGTCGGCGGGGATGGAGACGCCCTGGGAGACGCCGATGATGCGCAGCACGCTCACTGCGATCTCGCGGCCGATGATGACCATGGCCACCCACGCGGCCACCCGGTCCTGGGCGACGAGCGCGATCAGCGCCGCCGCGATGAGCAGCTTGTCGGCCAGCGGATCGAGGAACTGGCCGAGCGTGGTGACCTGCTTGCTGCGCCGCGCGACGTAGCCGTCGAGCTTGTCGGTGGCCGCGGCAAGGATGAAGACGGCCGCGGCGGCGAGGTCGCCGTACGGCTGCGGGAGACCGCCCAGCAGCAGCACGAGAAACACGGGAACGAGCAGGATCCGCGCGATGGTGATGCTGTTGGCGAGGTTGAGCTGGCTGCTCACTGTCTCCCTGTCGTGGCGACGGCCTCCACATCATACCCGAGGCTGTCGCGCACGACGGCGTGCACGATGCTTCCCCGGCGCGTCGGCGCGCCGGTGACTGAGGTCCGTCCATCGACGTCCGGAGCCTGCAGCGCGATGCGGCCTGAGGCGACACCGCCGGGCCGCGTCGTCCCCTGCTCGACGAGGACGTCAACAGCCTGGCCCACGAGGGCGCTCCAGAACCGCTCGGCCTCGCGGTCGATGACCTCGCCGAGTCGGGCGGCGCGCTCGAAGGCGAGCTCCCGGGGCACGGCCCCGGGCATGCCGGCCGCGGCCGTGCCCTCCTGCTCGTCGTACACGAAGACTCCGGCGACGGCGAGCCGGGCGTCGCGGACGAAGCTCACGAGCTCATCGAACTCGGCGTCCGTCTCGCCGGGGAACCCTGTGATGAACGTCGAGCGCACGGCGGCGCCCGGCAGCGCCGCGCGCACGCGCTCGAGCAGCGCCAGGTGGGCGGCGCCATCGCCTGAGCGCAGCATGCGCCGCAGGACGGCGCCCGAGGCGTGCTGGAGGGGGATGTCCACGTAAGGCACCGCGTGCGCCGCAAGGGCCTCCAGAAGCTCAGGAACGACGCCGTCCGGCTGCAGGTAGAGTAACCGCAGCCACTCCGGGGCGGGATCGAGTGCCGCCAGCTCGCCGAGCAGGCGGCCGACCCCTCCCCAGCCGGGTTGCGCCCATCGCGACGTGTCTTGCCCGACGAGCACCAACTCGCGGGCGCCGGCGGCGATGGCCGCCCGAGCGGTGCGCAGCACCTCGGCGGCGGCCACGGTCTCGTAGTCGCCCTTGATCAGCGGGATGGCGCAGAACGAGCACCGCCGGTCGCAACCGTCGGAGATCTTGACGTAGGCGCTCACCGGGCGGGGCCGGCGAGGCACCGGCACCGCTGCGCCGGCCCGGGCGTGGCTCGAGGGCGCCGCAGCCCCTCCCCTGGCCTCTCGCAGCGCGGCGAGGAGCGGCGCCATGTCGAGGCCGCACCAGAGGTCGACCTCGGGGAGCTCGGCGGCGAGCTCGTCGCGGTAGCGCTCGACGAGGCACCCGACGGCGGCGACACGGGCGCCCCGGGCGTGCGCCGCCTCGGACGCGTCGAGGATCGCCTCGATGGACTCCTCTTTGGCCGCGTCGATGAAGCCGCAGGTGTTGACCACGAAGATGTCGGCGCGGGCGGGCGCCGCGGCGTGATGCCCGGCGGCGCGCAGCCGGACCTCGAGCGCGTCGGAATCGGCCTCGTTCTTGGGGCAGCCGAGGGTCTGGATGAAGAACGAGCTGCCCGTGCGGGGCCTCAGCGGTAGTTCACGAACTGGACCGGGACGCCCCAGTCCTCGTCCCGCAGGGCGCCCATGGCGGCCTGGAGCTCGTCCTTGCTTGACGAGGTGACGCGCAGCGTGTCGCCCTGGATCTGGACCTTGACCTTCTTGAAGCGCTGGCGGATGAGCTTGTTCATCGCCTTCGCCTTGTCGTCGGGGATGCCCTGGGCGATGGGGGCGTGCTGGCGGACGGTGCCGCCGAGGGCCTCCTCGACCTTGCCGTACTGGATGGCCTTGAGCGGCACCTTGCGTCGCACGAGCTTGTCCTCGAGCACGTCGACGACCTGCTTGAGCTTGCCGTCGTTGTCCGAGACGAGCACGAGCGCCTCTCCCTCGAGCGTCACCGCGCTCACGCTCTTCTTGAAGTCGTACCGCGTGGCGATCTCCTTCTGCGCCATGTTGACGGCGTTGCGTACCTCGTTGAGATCCGCCTTGGAGACCACGTCGAATGAGAATTCCTTGGCCATTCCTACCCCTGTACGTTAGTACCCTGGACGACGCGCCCCTGGATGATCTCGACCGTCCACGGGCCGACGTCGCTCTTGAGCTTCACGTTCTTGCCCTGGGCCTCGAGCCGCACGTTGCCCGGAGCGCCGAGGCTCATCCAGATGTCCTTGCCCTTGAACTTCTTCTGGTCGCCCTTCTTGAGTGTGCCCGAGAACAGCACGACGCCGGTGCTGTTGTTGCGGCGGATCTCCATCCAGCTGTCGCCGCCGGTCGCCTTGATCTTGACGAGGTTCTTCTGCCACGCCGGGATCGCACTCGAACTCGGCGAGGGCTTGGGCGACTTGCTCGGTGACGGCGACGGGCTCCCGATGCCCAGCGCGCCGGGATGCGTCTTGGGCTCGTCGCTGCCGCCCCCGTTGCGCAGGCCCAGCGCGTAGATCACGCCGAGGGCGACGAGGCACACGACGGCAACGATGACGACGGTGTTGCGCCCGCGGTGGCTGCGCGGCTTGCCGATGACCGACGAGCCGCCGAAGGGCTCGTGGTGCTCGGCCGACGGCGCCATGCCGCGCGAGCGGAACTCCCCGATGATGACCTCGGGGTCAAGGCCCAGGTAGGAGGAGTACGTGCGCAAGAAGCCCTTGACGTACGTGACGCCGGGCATGACGTCCCAGTCCTCGTTCTCCATGGCCTGGACGTACTTGACCCGGATCTTGATGTCTTCTTCGACCTGCTGCAGCGTGAGGTTGCGGCGGACCCGAGCCTCGCGCAGCGTGTTGCCGATCTCAAACAAGGTGGATGCCGTACTCCTCGCTCGTCGCTGGGGCCCTGTGGGCAGCGGTCACCCGAACGTACAGTCTAGTAAGCGGGTCCGGCGAAGACAAACGAGGCAAGGTCGACGGACGCGCCGAGGATGGCTAGAGGTCGGTGGGCGCCGGCTCCGCCGCCGCAGGCGGCACCTCCGGCGACTCAGTGGAAACAGCCGGCTCGTCCGGCAGCGGAGCCGGCTCGATCACGTCGCCGTTGAGGCGTGCGAGCGCCGCCGGCAGGCCGGCCTCGTCGATGAGCACGGAGCGAGCCTTGCTGCCGTCGTAGCCGGAGATGATGCCCATCTCCTCCATGATGTCTATGAGGCGCCCGGCGCGGGCGTAGCCCACGCGCAGGCGGCGCTGCAGCAGCGCCACGCTCGCGGCGCCGGTGTTGACCACCGTCTTGATGGCGTCGGCGAGGTACTCGTCGCCGCCGGCCGCCTGTTTGGACTGCTCCGTGTCCGGGCCGGCGGGATTCTCCAGCAGTTCCTCGTGGTAGTCCGGCTTGGCCTGCCGGCGCCAGTGCTCGGTGATGAGCTTCATCTCGGCGCTGGTCACGAGGGCGCCCTGCACGCGGAGGAGCTTGCTGCTCCCCATCGGACAGAAGAGCATGTCACCCATGCCGAGGAGGCTCTCGGCGCCGCCCTGGTCGAGGATGATCCGCGAGTCCGTCTGCGAGGCGACGGCGAAGGCGATACGCGACGGGATGTTGGTCTTGATCATGCCCGTGACCACGTCCACGGACGGCCGCTGCGTGGCGACCACGAGGTGGATGCCGCAGCTGCGGCCGAGCTGGCCGAGGCGGATGATGGAGTCCTCGACCTCCGACGGCGCCACCATCATGAGGTCGGCCAGCTCGTCGATGATCACCATGGTGTACGGCATGGCGTCCTCGCCCGCGCGCACCAGCTTCTTGTTGAGCGCGCGGATGTCCTGGCAGCCGTTGCGCGAGAGGACGTCGTAGCGACGGTCCATCTCGCGACAGATGTTGTCGAGCACGTAGGTGGCCTGCTTCATGTTGGTCACGACCGGCGCCAGCAGGTGCGGCACGCCGTTGAAGTTGCTCAGCTCTACCTTCTTGGGGTCGATCATGATCATGCGCACCTCGTCCGGGGTGGCGCGCAGCAGGATCGAGGTGATGAGCGCGTTGAGGCAGCCGCTCTTGCCGGAGCCGGTGGTGCCGGCGATGAGCAGGTGCACCATGCGCACCAGATCGGCGAGCACCGCCTTGCCGGTGACGTCCTTGCCCAGCCAGAACGCCATCGGGGACGCGTGCTGCGGGAACAGCCCGTGGACGTCGCCGAGCGAGACGTAGTTGGCCTGGATGTTGGGGACTTCGACGCCGACGGCCTGCTTGCCCGGGATCGGCGCCTGCACGCGCACGTCTGTGGCCGCAAGCGCATAGGCGAGGTCGTCCTTGAGGTTGGCGACCTTGTTGACCTTGATGCCGGGCGCCAGTTGCAGTTCATAGCGAGTCACGCGCGGCCCGGAGACGGTGCCGATGACCTGGGCCGGGATGTTGAAGCTCTCGAGCGTGGAGACCAGGCGCTCGGAGACCCGGGCCACGGCCTCCGGGGCTTCTCCGTTGCCCTGCGCGAGCCGGCGCAGCACCGCGGGGTCCGGCAAGGTCCACTGGCGCTTCTCGGCTGCGGCGAAGGCGAGCGCGACATCCGCGTCTCCCGCTTCGCCCTTCTCGGCCGCGGCAGCAGCCGCAGCGGCGAGTGAGAGCTGCACGCCGTCTTCAGCCGCGACGATCGGTTCCGGAGGCGTCTCGTCCGGCAACGGCATGGACCCGCCAAAGATCTCGGGAGCCTCGGAGACGCCGTCGATGAGGTGCGGCCCGGCGGCCGGCACGGGCCGCGAGAAGTCGAGGTCCGGCGCCGTCGCCGGCCGGATGGAGGTGCGCATGAGGTCGCCGGCGTCGACCGTCTGAGACTCGTAGGGCTCGACGACTCGGGTGTCCACGGCCTCCCTGCGGCGGGCGCCGAGCGCTTCGGCCTGGCTGCGCGCGGCGCGGCCGGCCTTGGCGACGCCTCGCTTGGAGTGCGTCGCCCACTGCCGCAGCGACGACCCCGTGACGAGCAGGACGCCGGCGAGGAGGAGCGCGATCACCAGGACGTCGACCCCGACACGGCCGATGAACGGGCTGAGCACCGCCCACTGTGCCTCGCCGAGGATGCCGCCGTGGCCGCTCATGTACTGGTCGCGGAAGAGCGCCGTGGGGCGCTCGCCGCTGAAGATGCCGAACGCGTCCGCGGCGGCCGCGAGCGCCACTCCGGCGACGATGAGGGCGATGCCCCAGCTCATCCCTCGCCGTGGCCGGCTCTCTTCCTTGACCACGAGCAGGTAGGCGACGAAGCCGAGGAGGAACGGCAGCACGAAGGCGAGGATGCCGACCAGCCAGCGGGCGACGTCGCCCAGCCAGCGTCCGGCCGACCCGCCGTCCCAGCCCAGATAGAGCACGAGGCCGAGGAAGACGGCGACCGCGAGGCAGGCGATGGCGCCCAGCTCGCGGCGGTGCCGTGAGGCCGGGGCCTTGTGCTTCGAGGTCGCCGCGGCGCGCGGTCGTGTGCGTGACGCTGCGCCCGCGCGCCGGCGTGCCTGTTTCGGGCGTGCAGTCGCCATGGGGCGTTGTTCGACGCGCGGGCGCGAATCCCTAGCGCCGGGACTGTGCTTCCCGGCGGCCGATCGCTTGCTGCGGGTCGTCAGACCTCGACGACGACGGGCATGATGAGCGGCCTGCTCTTGGTGCGCCGGAAGACCAGCTCTGAGAGGCGCTGGCTGATGTCTTCCCGAATCAGGTGTTGGCCGGTGACGTGCTCGGCGCCGAGCTCGTCCATCAGCGCGTCGAGGGCGTCGCTGCATTCATCAAGGATGTCCTTGAGACGTTCGTCGTCGTGGAGGAATCCTCGGGCGACGAGCTCCGGCGCAGCGACCGAGTCGCCGGTCTGAGCGTCCACAGTCACGACGGCGATCAGGATGCCGTCGCCCGCGAGCTGCTGGCGGTCGCGCAGCACGAGACCTTCCGGGTCGCCGATCTCGGAGCCGTCCACGAACACCATGCCGGTCGCCACCTTGCCGACGATCTCGCCGTTGTCTGCCTCGAGCTCGAGCACGTCGCCGTTCTCCAGTATGAAGATGTCCTCGTCGGACATGCCGGACTGGCGGGCCAGCTCGGCGTGACGGTGCTGCATGCGGTACTCGCCGTGGACCGGGACGAGGAACCGAGGGCGCGTGAGGTTGAGCATCATCTTCAGGTCTTCCTGGGCGGCGTGACCACTCACGTGGATGCCACTGCGCTCACCGTAGATCACCGTCGCGCCGACTTTGAGCAGGCGGTCGATGGTGGCCGTGACGCTACGCTCGTTGCCGGGGATCGCCTTGGCCGAGATGACCACCGTGTCGCCCTCGTGCAGTTCGACCTGCGGATGGTCGTTGAACGCCATACGCGTGAGTGCCGAGAGCGGCTCGCCCTGGCTTCCGGTTGAGAGGATGAGGATCTCCTCGGGGCGGTACTCGTCGATCTGGGTGAGCTTGATCATCGCTCCCTCCGGTACCTTGAGGTAGCCGAGGTTGCGGGCGATGTTGGCGTTCTTGACCATCGAGCGGCCGGAGAGCGCGAACTTGCGGCCGTGCAGGTGCGCGATCGTGATCGCTTGCTGGATGCGGTGGATGTGCGAGGCGAAGCTGGCCACGATCACGCGGCCCTCGGCCTCGGCGAAGATCTGGTGGAAGGCGTGGCTGACGGTGCTTTCCGAGGCGGTCGTCCCGGGAGCCTCGGCGTTGGTCGAGTCGCCGAGCAACGCGAGGACGCCCTTTTCACCGAGCCGGGCGAAGGCGTCCACGTCGGTGACGCGGCCGTCGATCGGCGTGTGATCGAAGCGGTAGTCGCCGGTGAGTACCACGGCGCCGAGGTCGGTGCCGAGCACGATCGAGAGCGAGTCGGGGATGCTATGGCTGGTGGCGATGAAGGAGAGCTCGAAGGGCCCAAGCTGCAGGCGCGACTTGTCGCTGACTTCGTTCAGGTCGACGCTCTTCAGGAGGCCGTGCTCCTCGAGCTTGGACTTGATGAGGGCGAGCGTGAAGCGGCTGCCGTAGACGGGCCGGTTGAGCTGCCGAAGCACGAACGGCAGCGCCCCCTGGTGGTCCTCGTGGCCATGCGTGATCACGAAAGCGAGCACGTCCTTCTGGCGCTCCATCAGCCAGCGGATGTCGGGGAGCACGAGGTCGATACCGAGCATGTCTTCGCTCGGGAACTCGACACCGCAGTCGAGCACGACGATCTTGCCGCGATACTCGACGGCGGTCATGTTCTTGCCGATCTCGCCGAGTCCCCCGAGGGGGATGATACGTACGGCGTCTTCAGTCATAGAAAGCCTCTCTTCGAGTGGTGGCGGCGCTCAGGCGCCGATCAAGCCGAGCCGTCTGAGCTCGGCGGCCACCACGTCAGTCTCTTCTGGTGTCGCGGGCACGAGCGGGAGGCGCAAGCCTCCGACCTCGTGCCCGAGCAGGTTCAGCGCGGCCTTGACCGGGATAGGATTCGCGGTCACGAACAGCGCCTTGTACAGGTCGTGCAGCGCGGCGTCTTCGGCCGCGGCGGCAGCGAGGTCGCCCTCCCGGCAGAGCCGGGCGACCTCGGCCATCCGCGGCCCGGCGACGTGACTGGCGACGCAGATGCCGCCGGCGCCGCCACGCGTCATGACGTCGCAGAGCATGTCGTCGTTGCCGGCGTACACGGCGAGGTCGCTCAGTTCCATGAGCCGGTCGGTCTCGGCCAGGTCGGGATTGGCCTGCTTCACGGCGACGATGTTGTCGATCTTGCCGAGCTCGGCAAGGGCCGCCGGCGGCAGGTTGATGACGCAGCGTCCCGGGATGTTGTAGACGATCACCGGGAGGCTGGTCGCGGCGGCGATGGCGCGGAAGTGCGCCAGCACGCCGCGCTCGGGCGGCTTGTTGTAGTACGGCACCACGGCCAGCACGCCGTCGACGCCGCAGGCCTCAGCGGCGCGCGTCTGTTCGACGCTGCGGCGCGTGTCGTTCGAGCCTGTCCCGGCTACAACAGGAGCGCCGCCCGCCGCGGCGACGACGGTACGGAACATCTCCAGCTTCTCCGCGTCGGTGAGCGTCGGTGACTCGCCGGTGGTGCCGGCCACCACGAGCCCGTCCGAGCCGTTCGCCAGCAGGAACCGGGCGAGCTCGTCGAGCTTCGCGTGATCGACCGCGTCGTCGCGGTCGAAGGGCGTCACCATCGCGGTGAGGATGATCCCGAGGCTCTTGCTCACGTGCTCCCCCCTCCGTGCTTCTGTCAGGCCCGGCAGGTGTCAGTCCGTCCGCCGCTGAGCCCTACGGGCCGGCGGCCGCTCAATAGCGCTGCATGCACTTCGTGGATCCACGGGCATTAGTCCAGCAGGTTCTCGAGGCCGACGACGGTCCCGTCGACGCTTCCGACGCGCCGGAGCGCGAGCAGGACGCCGCCCATGAACGAGCGGCGCGACAGCGAGTCGTGGCGCAGCGTGAGGAGCTCGTCCTCGCCGCCGAACACGACCTCCTGGTGCGCCACCGCGCCGGGCAGGCGCACGCTGTGAATGGTCACGCGGCCGTCGGCGACGAGGCCGCGCGATGTCTGGTCGGCACCGGGCGGGGCCAGCAGGGCGGAACCCGGCGCCTCGGCCATCAGCCGCGCCGTGCGCAGCGATGTGCCCGACGGCGCGTCGATCTTGCCCTTCTCGTGCGTCTCGATGATCTCGGCGTGCTCGTAGTGGCGCGCCGCCTCTGCGGCGAACTTCATGAGCAGCACGGCGCCGAGCGCGAAGTTGGGGACGACGACGAGGCCGGCACCGGACGCCGCGGCCTTTGCCGTCAGCCCGGCGACCATGTCGTCGTCGAGGCCGGTGGCGCCGACCACGGTCGGCACGCCGGCCTCGAGCAGCACGGCCGCGTTGTCGTACACCGCGCCGGGCACGCTGAACTCGAGCGCTGCCGTGGGCGAGGTGAGCGCGAGCGCGGAGCCGACGTCCTTGAACCAGGGCACCTCTCCCCCGTCACCCTTCTGTGGGTCGACGAGGGCGACGAGGCGAAGGTCGCTCTGCGCGGCGACGGTGGCGGCGCTCAGCGAGCCCATCTTGCCGGCCGCGCCGGTCACGAGCACGTCGATCATCGTTCCTCCAGGACGAACCCCTGGGTCACGGCCCGGAACGGCTCCGGCTGCGGGCCGATGCATGCCGTCGACCACGTCTCGGGGTCATAGTACCGTCGCACGGCGGCGATGACATCGTCGCGGTCGACGGCGTCGATGCGCTGCAGGACCTCGTCGACGGTGAGGATCGGCTGCTCGAGCAGGACGGCGCGGCCCAGAGACTGCATGCGCGAGCCGGGGCTCTCCATGCTGAGCACGAGCTGGCCCTTGAGGTGGTTCTTGGCCCGCTCGATGGCGGAGTCTCGCATGTCGGCCTCGAGGTCGCGCAGCGCGTCGAGGATGACGTGCATCGCCTCTTCCATGGCCTCCTGGCGCGAGCCGAAGTAGACGGCCGTGAGGCCGGCATCGGCGTACAGCGACGTGTAGGAGTACACCGAGTACGCGAGGCCGCGCTTCTCGCGCACCTCCTGGAACAGGTGCGAGCTCCAGGACCCGCCGAGGATGGTGTCGACGACGAAGACGGCGTAGCGGTCCGGGTCGCCGCGCTTGGGGCCGGGGCCGCCGAGGCAGACGTGGTACTGCTCGGTGTCCTTCTGGGTGAAGCGCGCGAGGTGGCGCGTGTCGGGCACGCTGAGGTCGGCGCGCCGGACCACCGCGCCCGGCTCGGGGCGGAAGTGCTTCTCCGCGAGCTCGCTGAGGTGGTCGTGGTCCACGTGGCCGGCGGCGGCGACCACGATGCCCGGGTTCACGTAGTGGGAGTCGTGATAGCGGCGCACGGTGTCGAGGTCGAGCGCCTTGAGCGTCTCCGAGTGCCCGATGATCGGCCGCCCGAGCGGATGCTCGCCGAAGACGACCTCGCAGAGATCGTCGTGGATGAGCTCGGGCGGCGAGTCCTCGTACATCGCGACCTCTTCGAGCACGACGTCCCTCTCCTGGTCGAGCTCGGGGAAGGTGGGACGCGCGACCATCTCGGAGATGACCTCGAACGCCTTGTCGAGGTCCTCGTCCAGGAGTCGCGCGTTGACGAGCGTGTGTTCTTTGGAGGTCGACGCGTTGGGCTCGGCGCCCATGTCGTCGAAGATGTGCGCGATCGCCGACGCGGAGTACTTCTCCGAGCCCTTGAAGATCAGGTGCTCGATGAAGTGGGAGATGCCGCCGAGCTCGACCGGCTCCAGTCGGGAACCGGCGGCGATCCAGACCCCGAGGGCCACCGAGCGCACGCTGTCGATGCGCTCGGTGGCCACCCGCAGGCCGTTCTCCAGCGTTGACAGGCGGTAGGCCTCCGTGGCCTGCTCCCTGCTCCGCTTCTTCTCTTACGCCGCCATGCCGACACTACGTGCCAGCAAGGCGCTCACTAGCGCTTCGTGTACTCCGCGCGCTACGGGCATCAGTCGCCCTCGGGCTTCGTGAGGAGCGTCAGCCCGATACGGTTGCGCGCCTTGTCGATCTCGACGACCTCGACCGTCACGGTATCGCCGCGCTTGACGACGTCCTCGACGTTCTTCACGCGCTCGCCCTTGGGGGCCAGGCGCGAGATGTGCAGGAGCCCGTCGGTGCCCTTCTTGAGCTCGACGAAGGCGCCGAAGTCGGTGGTCTTGACGACGCGTCCGGTGAAGACGTCGCCGACCTCGACCTCCTTGGTCATCGACTGGATGCGGTTCTTGACGCCCTCCGCAGCCTCCTCGTCGGGGGCGCAGATGAAGATCGTCCCGTCGTCCTGGATGTCGATGTCGGCGCTGAACTCCTCGGTCATGCCGCGGATGGTCTCGCCGCCCTTGCCGATCACGAGCCCGATCTGGTCGGGGTTGATCTGGATCGAGAAGATGCGCGGCGCCCACTCACTGAGCTCGCTGCGCGGCTCCGCGATCGCCTCGAGCATCTTGCCGAGGATATGGAGCCGGGCCTTGCGGGCCTGCTCCAGCGCCTCCGTGAGGATCTCGAAGGTGACGCCGGTGATCTTGATGTCCATCTGCAGGGCGGTGATGCCTTCGGCGGTGCCGGCGACCTTGAAGTCCATGTCGCCGAGGTGGTCCTCGACGCCGGCGATGTCGGTGAGGACGACGTAGTCATCGCCCTCCTTGATGAGGCCCATCGCGGTGCCGGCGACCGGACGCTTGATCTGCACGCCGGCGTCCATGAGCGACAGGGTGCTGCCGCAGACGCTCGCCATCGAGGACGAGCCGTTGCTCTCGAGGATCTCCGAGACGACGCGGATCGTGTAGGGGAACTCGATCTCGTCCGGCAGGACCGGCACCAGGGCGCGCTCGGCGAGAGCGCCGTGGCCGATGTCACGGCGCTTGGGGCCGCGCATGAAGCCGGTCTCCCCCACCGAGTACGGCGGGAAGTTGTAGTGGTGGATGTAGCGCTTCTTGTCCTCGATGCCGAGGCCGTCGATGCGCTGGAACTCACCGGTGCCGCCCAGCGTGACGATGCTCAGGGCCTGCGTCTCGCCGCGCGTGAAGAGGCCGCTGCCGTGCGTGCGCGGGATGATCCCCACCTCGCACGTGATCGGCCGGACCTCGTCGACGGCGCGGCCGTCGGGGCGCATCTTCTTGACGGCGATCCGCTCGCGGATCATGTCCTTCTCGAACTTGGCGACGGCACGGCGCACCTGGACGACGCGCTCGGGGTCAGGGTCCTCGCCCAGAAGCTGAGCGTACGCGGACTCTTTGACCTCAGACGTCGCGTCCTGGCGGGCCTTCTTGTCGTGCACCTGGGTGGCGGCGTCGAACGCCGCGCCGAAGCCGGAGCGGACCTGCTCGAGGATCGTCTCGTCGACGGTGTACTCGGGCACGTCCCACTTCGGCTTGCCGGCGAGCTTCTGAAGCTCGAGCTGCACGTTGACGAGCTTCTTGATCTCGTCGTGCGCAAGGCGCAGGGCCTCGACGATGGTGGCCTCGGAGACTTCCTGGGCGCCTGCCTCGACCATGGCGATGGCGTCGGCGGTGCCGGTGACCACGAGATCGAGGTCGGACTCGTCCTGGAGTTCCTCGAGCGTCGGGTTGATGACCAGCTGGCCGTCGATACGGCCGACGTGCACCGAGCCGATCGGGCCGAGGAACGGGATCTCGCTGAGCGTCAGCGCCGCGGAGGCGCCGAGCGTGGCGAGGATGTCATAGGGGATCTCGAAGTCCACGGAGAGTGTCGTCGCGACCACGTGGACCTCGTTCATGAAGCCCTTCTTGAAGAGGGGCCGGATCGGCCGGTCGATCTGTCGCGCCGCGAGGATGGCCTTCTCGCTGGGACGGCTCTCGCGCTTGATGAAGCCGCCGGGGATCTTGCCGGCAGCGTAGTGGCGCTCTTCCACGTCGACCGTGAGGGGGAAGAAGTCCTGCCCCTCCTTCGCGGTCTCGCGCGCCGTCGCGGCCACGAGGACCACCGTGTCGCCACACGTCACCAGCACGGACCCGTTGGCCTGCTTGGCAAGGCGGCCGGTCTCGAGGGTGATCGTCTGACCCCCGACCTCTACTTCAATCGTGTTCATTTCTTCCTTCATCTCTCGACCCGGCGCCCCATTGCGCTCGGGTACTCTGTCGTCGGCGTGGGTTTGCACGGGGACGAACTCGCTGCGGCGCGTCTGGCGCCGGAGGTGGTGCTGTTACTTGCGGAGCTCGAGCTCCTTGACGAGCGCGCGGTAGCGCTCGAGGTCGCGCGCCTGCAGGTAGTTGAGCAGCCGGCGACGCTGACCGACCATCTTGAGCAGGCCGCGCCTGCTGTGGTGGTCCTTCTTGTGGGTCTTGAGGTGCTCGGTGAGAGTCGAGATGCGCTCGGTGAGGAGCGCGATCTGCACCTCGGGGGAGCCAGTGTCGCCTTCGTGCTTGGCGTGCTTGGCGATGATGGTCTCTTTGGTGTCTTTGGTCATTGCCATTCTTTTCACCTCCCTCTGGGGAGCATCCGGAAACCCAGTCAGGGGTTGGCGACCCGTGACCGAGAAAGCGGTCGCGCTAGGGTAGCACAGCGGGCGGCGCGGACAAACCGTACCCGGAGTGCGCGGCGGGCGCGCTCAGCCGCCGCCACCAGCGCCCAGGCCCACCGCGTCGAGCTCCGGATCGACCAGGGCGCTCGCTGCCTCGATGTCGAGGTGCATCTGGGCGACGAGCAGCTCGACGGTCTCGAAGCGCCGCTCATCGCGGATCTTGTGCAGGAAGTCGAGCCGGATCTCACGGTCGTAGATGTCCCCCGAGAACTCGAGGAGGAACGCCTCGACGGTGACGTGCGTCGTGGGCTCGTCGCGACTCTGGAAGGTCGGGTTGTGGCCGATGTTGACGGCGGCCCGGTACCACGTGCCGTCCACGAGGCAGCGCGCGGCGTAGACGCCGCGACCCGGGAAGATCGTGCCCGCCTCCACGTCGACGTTCGCGGTGGGCACGCCGAGCGTGCGACCACGCTTGTCGCCGTGCGCGACGACACCGGTCGCCGACGGCGGGCGGCCGAGGATCTCGCGCACCTCCTCAAGCTCGCCGTCGTGCAGCAGCCGGCGGATGCGCGTGGAGCTGATGGCCTCGCCGTGCTCCGTGACGAGCCGGCACACCTCGACGTCGTAGCCGTGGGCGGCGCCGCAGGCACGCAGCTGCGCCGCGTCCCCGGCGCCGCGCGCCCCGAAGTTGAAGTTCTCGCCGACCACGACGGCGCGCGCCTGCAGCGAGCCGGCCAGCAGGCCGGCGCAGAAGTCGGCCGGGGAAAGCGCGGCGAGTTCCTCGGTGAAGGGCAACATGATGAGCTCGTCGGGGCCGAGCTCTGCGATCAGGCGGATCTTCTCCTCGTTGGACGTGAGCAGGCGCGGCACCCGCGTGGGGTCGACGACGGAGAGCGGGTGGCGGTCGAACGTGACCACGCAGCTGGTCAGGCCGCGCACTTTGGCCAGCTCGACGGCGCGGCCGATCACGGCGCGGTGCCCGGCGTGCACGCCGTCGAAGGTCCCGAGCGCGAGCGCCCGCGATCGCGACGGCAGCGCGCCGATGTCCGCGAGTACCTCCATCAGATCTTGACGACCAGCTTGAGGGCGTTGCCCTCCTCGGCCGGCCCGTAGATGGCGATGAGTTCGCCGCGGAACGTCAGCCTCACGGGCTCCTGCGGGCCGCCGGGCAGGCGGGCGCCGTTGCGCACCGCCGTCACCTGGGCCGCTGAGAGCTCGATGCCGGGCATGAACTGCAGGCCCACGGCTGGGGGGATGAGGCCGGGGATGTGGTCGTCGCCGGCCTCCCTCGCCTCGATCGCCTCCTCGAACTCGGCCAACGACTGCGCCTCTTCCAGGCGGAGGTCGCCCACGGCCGTGCGCGAGAGCTGCTCGAGGTGCGCGCCGGCGCCCACGGCCTCGCCGAGGTCGGTGGCCAGCTGGCGCACGTACGTGCCCTTGGAGCAGGCGATGCGGCAGCGCATGGTCTGCGCCGCGTCGTCGAAGTCGAGGACCTCGATGGACTCGATCTCGACTTCTTTGACCGGCGTCTCGATCACCTCGCCGCGATGAGCCTTCTTGTAGAGGCGCTCACCGTCGACCTTGACCGCCGACGTCATCGGTACGCTCTGCATGATGTGGCCGAGGAACTGCGGGAGGGCCTCCTGAACCACCTCGAGCGTCGTTGCGACGCCGGTCTCGGTGAGCTCGCCGGTGAGGTCACCGGTGTCCGAGCGGACGCCGAACTGAACGGTACACACATATTCCTTGGGGAGATCGACGAAGAACCGTGCGAGCTTCGTCGCCCGGCCGACCAGCACGACCAGCAAGCCGGTCGCAAACGGGTCGAGCGTCCCTGCGTGACCCACCTTCTTGACGTTCGGGCGCAGGTTGCGGCGCACACGAGCGACGACGTCGTGCGACGTGAAGCCCTCCGGCTTGTCGATCAGGAGGACGCCGTCGAGAGGCACCTTTCGAGTTCTGAACTGAGCCACGCGATCACCTCCTCTGGAGTCTCGTCACTGGAGAACCCCGAAGCCAGCTTGTGGCCGCCTCCACCCCGCAGGGCGGCGATGGCGCTGACGTCGATGGTGTCCGAGCGGAGGCTGACGCGCGTGCGCGCGCCGCCGGTCTGTTCCTTGACGAGCGCGGCGACCTCCACGCCATCGACGCCGCGCAGGCTGTCGACGATGCCCTCGGTCTCTTCGGGGCCGGCACCGGTGGCCGCCAGGTCGTCCACCGAGACGACGGCCACGAGGGCGCGCCCCTCGGCGACGGACCGGGCGCCCGCAACGGCCCGTGCCCACAGGCGCAGGGAGGCCTCGGAGCGGCTTTCGTACAGGAGCGCGTAAAGGCCGGTGACGTCGACGCCGAGCTCCACGAGCCATGCCGCCGTGCGGAACGTGTCCGCCGAGGTGCTGTCGTGATGGAAGTGGCCGGTGTCGAACGAGATGCCCGCGTACAGGGCCGCGGCGGCCTGCGGCGACGGCCGCAGGCCGAGGGCGAGGGCGACGTCGCACACGAGTTCGCTGGTGCTGCTCGCCGTGCCGCGCACGAACGCCAGCTCGCCGTAGCGCGGGTTGTCGTGATGGTGGTCGATATTGACGGCCACGTCACCCCAGGCCGGCAGCGCGAGGCGGTCCGGATTGCCGGAGTCGAGCGCGTAGAGCGCGGCGTCCGCGGGTGGGGCGCCTCGGTGCACGCGCTCCGCCGGCAGCAGCGCGTCGCCGAGCGGCAACAGCTCACCCTCGGCGACCCACAGCCCCGCGTCCACACCGAGCTGCGCGAAGAGGTCGAGCATCCCCGCGGCCGCGCCCAGCGCGTCGGAATCAGGCTTCTCGTGGACCGCGAGCGCGACGCGGGTCTCGCCGCGCATGCGCCGGCACACCGCGTCCAGGTCGGCGGCGAGCGGCTTCACGCTTCGGCCTCGCCGCCGTCCGTGGCCTCCTCGGCTGCGTCGGCCGCGTCTGTCTCACGGCCGTCCGCAGCTGCCTCGGCCTCTTCCCCGCCGACCAGGATCTCGGCTTGCTCCTCGCCGAGCACCTCGGCCTCGCGCTTGAGCGCGCGTTCGATGCGCATGGCGTTGTCGAGCGTGTCGTCGTAGAAGAAGTGCAGCTGGGGCGTGCGCTTCATGTGCAGCGAGGCGTTGATCTTGCCCTGCAGGAAGCCGCGCGACTTGTCCAGCGCGGTCATGGTCGCGTCGCGTTCGGTCTGGCCGCCGAGCACGCTGACGAAGACCTTGGCGTGCCGCAGGTCGGAGGAGGTCTCGACCCCCGTCACGGTCACGAACCCGATGCGCGGGTCTTTGAGCCCCGCAGCGGTGATGACCGAGGAGAGGGTCTCCTTGATGCTTTCGTTGACCTTCAGTAGTCGAAGTCCCATACCGTATCCACTGTGTCGGCTGTCTTGAGCAGCACGCGCGCGACGTCGAAGGCCTGCGCGTGAAGATAGCGATCGATGTCGTCGAGCCGCTCGCGGGTCTGCTGGAGCGAGGAGGCGGCGATCACCACGAGCACCCTCGCCCGCTGCCACGCATCCTGCAGTCCTACCTCGCTGAACGAGGCACGAAACCGGGACTGCACGACGTCACGCAGCGAGGCGAGCGGCGCGCGCTTGTCCTTCAGCGTCCGTGCCTCCGGGAAGTTCAGCTCCGCGAGATAGACGCCGAGGCAGGCGTCATGCTTCACGGGCGACTTCTCTGGTCTCGTACGCCTCCAGCACGTCCCCTTCTTTGAGGTCGTTGAAGCCGTCGACCAGGATGCCGCATTCGAAGCCTTCCAGGACCTCTCGCGCGTCTTCGGCGAAGCGCTTGAGAGAGCCCATCTTGCCGTCGTAGGCCACCACGTCGTTGCGCAGCACGCGCACGTTGGCGTTGCGCACGATCTTGCCGTGCGTGACCATGCAGCCCGCGATGGTGCCGAGCTTGGACGCCTTGAACGTCGTGCGCACCTCGGCCTGGCCGAGCACGTCCTCTTCGATGGTCGGCTTGAGCATGCCGACCAGAGCGGCGGTGATGTCTTCGGTGACCTTGTAGATGACGCGATAGGTGCGGACGTCCACGCCCTCGCTCTCGGCGAGCGTCGTCGCCTGCGGGCTCGGGCGGACGTTGAAGCCGATGATGATGGCCGTAGAAGCCGCCGCCAGCATGACGTCGGACTCGTTCACGCCGCCGACGCCGGAGTGGATGATGCGGACCTTGACCTCCGGATGCTGGATCTTGAGCAGCGCGTCGCTGAGCGCCTCGAGGCTGCCCTGCACGTCGGCCTTGACCACCAGGTTGAGGTCGAGGACCTTGCCGGCGGCGATGCGCGCGAAGACGTCGTCGAGCGTGAGCGCGTGCTGCTTGGCCAGCGCCTCGGTCTTGATCCGGTTGGAGCGCTTCTGGCCGAGCGTGCGCGCCGCGCGCTCGTCCTTGACTACGCGGCAGAACTCGCCGGCGACCGGGAGTTCGTCGAAGCCGATGATCTCGACCGGAGTCGAGGGTCCGCCGGCCTTGAGCGGCTCGCCGCGGAAGTCGCGCATGGCGCGCACCTTGCC
>Ga0302299_10000473_pt1 | contig 21921 bp, 15 predicted proteins | sample III_Fen_N3_4_FD_198795 | JGI IMG/M metagenome (GOLD analysis project Ga0302299, IMG submission 198795) | Peat permafrost microbial communities from Stordalen Mire near Abisko, Sweden - III_Fen_N3_4 | ecosystem: Environmental > Terrestrial > Soil > Wetlands > Permafrost | place: Sweden: Abisko... | reverse complement strand
GCGATCGCCGCGGCACTGCCCACAGGTATCGACGTCGACGTCCCGTCGATCGAGGCGCTCGCCGATCACGTCCTGTTGGACGCTCGGGTGGTTCCCACCGCCAAGCCCATCGGCGGCGAGGACAGGCACGAGTGGAATCCACGATGGACGACCACCGAACTGCTCACGATCGAGCAGCATGCTCTCGACCTGGGCGAGTCACTGCGGTCGCGCCCAGCCGAGTCGGTGCCACCTGGGTTGGTGGAGTGGGCGATCGGTCAGCGTCACCTGGGCGGGGACCAGGCCACGATGGTGCGTGCCCTGACCACCGAGCCGAGCGCACTGCACGTGGTGGTTGGTCCCGCCGGCTCAGGAAAGACGGCGGCGCTGGGCGCAGCCGCGACTGCGTGGCAGCTCGGCGGGCGCAAGATCATGGGCGCGTCCCTGTCGGCGCTTGCCGCCAGGCAGCTCTCCCGCGGAGCGGACATCCCGGCTGTCACGGTGACTCGGCTGCTCGCGCGGCTCGACGGCAGCGCCCGCTATGGCGCCGGTCCGCTGACTGACCAGTGGGTGCTGATGATCGACGAGGCTGGCATGGTCGGCACCCGCGACCTGGCCCGGCTGCTCGGTCACGCCCACGCCGCCGGCGCCACCATCGTGCTGGTCGGTGACCCAGCCCAGCTGCCCGAGATCGAAGCCGGCGGGCTGTTCGGTGCCCTGGCCTCGAGCGCCAGTGCCGCGCTCCGCGACAACCATCGGCAGAGCGCTGAGTGGGAGCAGCAGGCGCTTAGCCGGCTCCGGGACGGGCAGGTCGACCGCGCCTTGGACGCCTACCTGAACCACGGACGAGTCCACATCGCGGCCAACACGGACGCCCTTCGCGAACGGGTGGTGGCGGACTACCTGCACACCGTCAAGGAGGGCGGCCCCTCGGACGGCATCGCGATCTTGGCTGCCACCCGCAAGCAGGTTCGCGTCTACAACGACGCGGTCCGTGCGCAACTCGCGTCCGAGGGGTTCCTCTCCGGCCCTGAGCTCGCCGTCTCCGTGGGCGAGGACGACCTGCGGCTACGCGCCGGAGATCAAGTACTGGTCACCCGCAACGACTACGACCGTGGGCTGCTCAACGGCGACCGAGCCGTCGTCGCCGGAGTGGACGCGGGGGCGGGCTCGCTCAGGTTGGTCACGCCCGATGGCATCACCCATGAGGTCCCCAACATCTGGCTGCAGGGCGATCGGCTCGACCACGCCTATGCGATCACCTGCCACAAGGCGCAGGGCCAGACTCTCGATGTCACCCTCGTCGCCGGGTCCGCCACCCTCACCAGCGAGACCTCCTACGTGGCGCTATCCCGCGGGCGCAGTGCCAATCACCTCTATCTGGCGCCTGAGCCCGGCCGTGACGACCCAGCGCAGGAGTGGCTCACCGACACCGTGCTGACCGACGTCGGCCGACGGCTGCGCACCAGCCGACGTCACGTCATGGCCCTCGACCAGGTGGTTGAGCGGAGGTCGCCGGGCGCCGATCCGACGACTCGAATCGTGGTGGGACTGTGAACCGTCCCGGTTGTCCACAGATGACGGGGCCGCCAGCCCGCTTCGTCACCCTCACGAGCACGGTGGGGTACGAGTCGAGAGGCGGCCGCGGTGGGTAAGCGTGGGCACGGCGAAGGCACCGTGTACCGCAACCGTGGCCGCTGGGCCGGCGCGCTCACCATCGACATCGCCGCGGACGGCACGCAACGGCGCCGCTACGTCTACGGCGACACGCGCCGCGAAGTCCTGGCACGCCTCGACGACCTACGCCGGCAGCGCGACGCCGGGCGTCTGATTGCCACTACCCGCGGCCTGACCGTCGCCGAGTACTTCTCGGAGTGGGCGGCCGGCACGGTTGCGCACCAGGTAGCCATCGGTGAGCTGCGCGAGTCGACCGCCGACAACTATCTCGACCTGGCCGACCGGATGATCGTTCCCTACCTCGGTCGGCACCGGCTCGAGGAGCTCAAGCCGGTCCACCTGCGGGAGTGGCTGGCTGCCTTGCGGCGCACGACCACCGCGCGAGGTCGTCCGTACTCCTCCCGCACGGTCCAGCTGGCCCACGCGATCCTCCGGCGCGCCCTCAACGACGCTGTTCGCGACGAGGTGGTCCCGCGCAACGTCGCCTTGCTCGTCCGCTCGGGTCGAGTCACTTCCCGGGACGTGGAGCCGCTGCGACCTGACGAACTTCGCCGCTTGTTGGCGGCTTCGCCCGGCGATCGGCTTCACGCGCTGTGGCTTCTGCTCATCTCCCTCGGCTTGCGTCGGGGGGAGGCACTCGGCCTCCACTGGGACGACATCGACCTCGAGCGCCGCACGCTCAGCGTGCGACGCTCGCTGCAGCGAAGACGTACCGACGAGCGGACGCCAAGCGGCCGGCGCCGAGGTCACCTCGTGGAGGTCGACACCAAGACCGCCTCCAGCGTGCGGACCATCTCCCTGCCGAGCGTCCTCGTCGAGGCGCTCATCGCGCACCGGGCGCGGCAGGAAACCGAGATCGCCATCGCCCCGGTGTGGGTCGACCCCAACCTGGTCTTTACGACCCAGCTCGGCACGTGGCTCGACCCGCGCAACGTCTACGGGTACTGGCACGCGCTCTGTGACCGAGCCGGCGTCCGTAGGTGCCGCCCCCACGACCTGCGCCACACGGCAGCGTCGGTCCTGCTCATGCAAGGCGCCGACATGCGCACCGTCATGGAGATCCTCGGCCACACCCGGATGGCGACCACCTCCGACCTCTACACCCACGTCCTCGCCGAAGTGAAAGCCGACGCCGCCCAACGGATGGACACCTTCCTGCGCGGGCTGGGGAGCTGAGGCCGTGCAGCTCGACAATCGCCACCTGGCCTCCATGCCGCCTCAGAACACGACTACGAGCACCCTGAGCGAGCGGTCGGCCGGTTCGCCTTATCCGAGCTCAAACGCGTTGACCGTTCCGACGAGCCAGATTCCGCGGTACCCGAACTCCCTTGCCTCGGTTCCGTGCCGGACCTTGTAGGCCTGTAGGACCTGGACGGCCACGTAGCCGGGCGAGCGGAATGCGTCGAGGGCGAGGACCATGTTCTTCCGGTCGCCAGGCGTACTCTTGGCCACCTTCTTCGTGATTGCCGCATGGATATGGTCCGACAGAGTCTCGGTATCGTCGCTTCCCGTCGCCTGTCCGGTCCGACCTACCACCTCCCAGGTGGATCCCGGTACTACCCGGGTCACCTGGACTTTGATCAAGGAACCGTGCTCGTTCTGTGAGGTAGCGTCAACGTCGTACTCGGGACCTTGGCACCTTGAGAAGGGACCCCAGGAGGCGCCGGCCACGTTCAGGGCCCGCTGCAGCACCCCACACACTTCCAGAACGTCGTCTTCGTTCTTCGGTGTACTTCCAGCGAACTGCTGTCGCTGCGTCGAGCCGCTCTCGCTCTGGGAGCGGAACTCGCGCCCTCTGCCGACGACGACAGACGTAACGCCTTCGCCCACCGACTCCGCCGTGATCGTGGGGGCGGGGATCCCCGCCCCGGCATGCACTGTCTGCGGCGCTGCCGTGGCGTCACGGGCAGTCGGGTCGGGGAGCTGAGGATCGCTAATCCTTAGATGATGCCTTGAGGCGCCCATCCGACGACGCGAACCGCTTAGCCGCATAGCTGTCCCCATAGCTGGCACAGCCCCAACACGAACAAGGGCCGGTCCCTCGTGAACGAGGAAACCGGTTCTGACCTGCGACGACGTGGGCGCGCCCGGAGGGATTCGAACCCCCAACCTTCTGATCCGTAGTCAGATGCTCTATCCGTTGAGCTACGGGCGCATGGTCGTCGGACCGGCGGCGAGTCTAGCGGCCGCCGGAGTGCATCCGAAACCGACTGTAGGCATGGGCGCGACTGCGGAGGGCAAGCCGGTCCGTCGGACGGTGGACCACCCGACGGACCGGTCGAGCGCAACGCGCGGAGGCGGCGGGATTTGAACCCGCGAGGGGCTTTGAGTCCCCAACCCGCTTAGCAGGCGGGCGCCATAAACCGGGCTAGGCGACGCCTCCGAGACGGCCTCGCGGCCGCGGCGTCAGGGTACCTGGGCGCGTCGTGGCCCGGCAAAGCACGTCGGAGGGGTGGCGCGACCTACCCTCGGACCGTGACCACGACCGTCCGCATCCTGCGCAACGGGGTCTTCGAACCGCGGATCGACGACCAGGCGTCGGGGATCGCCGCGGCCCAAGAGCCTGACACGTTCGTCTGGTTCGACGCCGAGCCCGACGACCTCACCCACCTGGCGCACGTCTTCGGGTTCAACCCGCACGCGATCGAGGACGCGTTGAAGCCCGTGGTCCCCGGGGTCGGGGCGGCCCAGCGCGCCAAGCTCGAACGGTTCCCCGGACACGTGTTCCTGTACCTCTACCGCGCGCAATTGAAGGCCGACGCGAATGCGGAGCTGTTCGAGATCGCCGTGTTCGCCACACCGCGGGTGGTCGTCGCACTCGACCGTGGCGGCGCGTACGACGTCAAGGAGCTCGACGAACGCTGGGGCGTGCACCCGGAGCTCATGAAGTTCGGCACCCCCGCACTGCTGCACGCGATGCTCGACCTGGTGATCGACTCACACCTGCACGCGGTCGATGCGTTGGGCGACGCGGTCGACGGTCTCGAGGACTCGCTGTTCGACGGCAACGAGAGTGCTTCCGACGACGTCGCGGATCTGCCCAGACGTGGGTTCGCGATCCGCAAGTCGCTTGTGCGGCTGCGCCGGGTCGTGCAACCGATGCGCGAAGTCGTCACCGGGATCATGCGACGCGAGGAGGGTGACTCGACTCCGATCGACGTCGCCCTCATGCCCTACTACCAGGACCTCTACGACCACACGTTGCGCGTCAACGACACGATCGAGGGTCTGCGCGACCTGCTGACGACGATCTACGAGACGCGCCTCGCCATGGCCGACCACACGTTGAACACCGTGATGAAGAAGCTCACCGGATGGGCAGCGATCATCGCCGTACCGACTGCGGTGACCGGCTTCTACGGTCAGAACGTCCCCTACCCCGGCTTCCTGCGCCCGTGGGGGTTCTGGTTCAGCACCGCGGTCTGGGGCGGTCTGTCGGTCGTGCTGTACGTCGCCTTCCGTCGTCGCCGCTGGATCTGACCCTCCACTTGCCCCACCCCGCACCGATCCCCGCACCGACCCCCGCGTTGATCTTGGACTTGATGTGCAAGTTGATCTCCCTGGACCCACATCTTCTCCTTGATCAACAGGTGGGGTCCTGGGCCGGGGGTCCCCAGACGACGCGACACGTTCCGCGTCGTCGTTCGCGATCGGGGACGGTCGGCAGATGTCCGACCTCGCACTCAACCCCGATCATCCGGCCGACGAGCGTTGGCCCCGCACCCTGCGCGTCAGCCGAGGCCTCCCGACGGGAGTGACGAACAGCCGCTTGCGAGGGCAGGCGTTCGAGCGGGTGAGCCGGGACCTCTACGTCCCGACCGGCACGCTGACTCACCTGGAGGATCGTTGCCGCGCGCTACTCACCGTGCTGCCCGAGGGATCCGCGTTCTGTCTGGCGACGGCGACGCAGCTCAGCGACCTGCCCACCCCACCGGGCTGGAGCACCGACGACATTCACGTGGCCGTGCCGACCGCCGTTGGTCTCCCCCGTCGGCACGCAGTCGTCTCGCACCGGTGGCAGCTCCCGCCGGAGCACGTCACAGCCGCGCGGGGCATCCCGGTGGTGACGGCGGCCCGGACCTTCCTGGAGTTCGCCTCCCGGACGTCGCTGGAGGCGGTCGTCGCGATCGGCGACGCCGCACTCCGGTCCGGGCTGACGAACGACGAGGAGATCGACGACGTGGTCGCCGGCGCCCATCGTCGACGCGGGGTGGTCCTCGCCCGTCAGGCCGTCCGCATGCTCGATCCGCGGGCCGAGGCACCGACCGAGAGCCGCGTGCGGGTGTGGATGCAGCTCGCGGGTCTACCGCGCGCCACCCCGAATGCCTGGATCACCGACGCCTTCGGCCAAGCGTTCGCCCGGGCCGACCTGCTCGTGGAGGAATTCGCGACCGTGGTCGAGTACGAGGGCGGCCACCATCGCGACGCCGCTCAGTTCGCCTCCGACCTCCGGCGGCGCAACCGCCTGCAGGAGCTCGGGTTTCGGGTCGTCCATCTCGAGAAGTCGATGCTCGCTTCCCGCCACGAGGTGGTGCGGACCATCGCCGCGGTGCTCCGGCTGCAGGGGTGGACCGGTGAGCCGGATTACACCTTCACCAGCGACTGGACCTAGTCTCCGGCGCTCCCGCCCCCACAGTTGTTGATCTCGGAGAAGATGCTGGTCCAGGGAGATCAACTTGCACATGAAGTCCAAGATCAACGACAAGGGGGGAGCGTGGGGAAGAAGGGTCAGGAGGCCCAGGTGGGGCGTAGGGGCAGGCCGCTGACCCCGCGGCCCTTGAGCCGCACCCCCAGGATCTGGTGCAGCTGGATCCGGTTGACGTCGAAGCCGAGGCGTGACGCAGCCATGTACAGCCGCCAGACCCGCGCCTTCGCCTCTCCCACCTCGTCGACGGCGGCGTCCCACTCGGCCTGGAGGTTGCTGCCCCAGTCGCGCAACGTCATGGCGTAGTGCTCACGCAGGTTCTCCTCGTGCCGGATCTCGAACCCGTTGTCGTTCATGACCCCCATGATCACGGCCGGTCCGGCCAGCTCGCCGTCGGGGAAGATGTAGCGGTCGATGAAGCCTCCGGCCTTGGCACGTACCCGACCGTTGGGCCGGGTGATGCAGTGATTGAGCATCCGTCCACCGGGACGCAGCTTGGCCTGGATCCCGGCGAAGTATGCCGCGTAGTTGCGACGCCCGACGTGCTCGGTGAGACCGATCGACGACACCGCGTCGAAGCCGGCCTCGGGCACGTCGCGGTAGTCCATGAAGCGCACTTCCGCGCGGTCGGAAAGTCCCCGCTCGGCAATCGCCTTGTTCGCCCACTCGGCCTGCTGACGCGACAACGTGACGCCGATCGCGCGCGCGTCGTAGTGCTCAGCCGCGTGCATGACCATGCCGCCCCAGCCGCAGCCGACGTCGAGCAGACGCATGCCGGAGTCCAGACCGAGCTTGCGGGCAACCAGGTCGTACTTCGTCGCCTGCGCGGTCTCCAGAGACGCGTTGATGCTCGGGTACACGGCGCAGGTGTAGGTCATGGACGGGCCGAGCACCATGGCGTAGAAGCGGTTCGACACGTCGTAGTGGTGCGCGATCGCGGCCGCGTCGCGCGACTTGGAGTGGCGACGTCCGCGGCGCAGCGGGTGCGGTGCCTCCAGCGGAGGGATGGGCGGTCGCCGGACCATGGTCAGGCCATGGGTGCGCAACAGGTCCACCGTCCGGCCCCAGGGAATGGGCGGTCGCTGGTCGGGCACCAGCGCGCGCAGCGCGGTGTAGATGTCGCCGTCGACCTCCAGCGAGCCGGAGACGAACGCTCGCGCGATGCCGAGGTCTCCGGGCGCAGTCGCGATGTACTGGACCGCGGTCTCGTCCTGCAGCCGCAGGGTCACCGGCGCGTCGACCGGGCCGGCGCTGCTGCCGTCGTACGCCTCGAACCGAACGTCCTGGTTGGGGCCGACGTAGGCCCTGAACAAGTCCGCGAGACGGGTGGAGCTGGTCATCGTTCCTCCCTCGCTCACCGGCTCCGTACGCACTTGGCGTACAGGTCGAGCAGTCGACCGTCGGGATCGTACGTCTTCTTCAGCACCTGGTAGGTGGGTCCGTCGTAGGTGGCCCAGAACTCGTCCTCGTCGTAGTAGGACGAGGAGTACAGCGACTTGCGCCCACCGAGGTCGGCCACCAGTCGCTCGATGACGCGGTTGTGGGTGCCGTCGCTCTCGCCGGACCCGAGGGCGACGCTCGACCAGAACCCGAAGTTCACGTACGTGGTGTCGGGCGCGAGCCGGTACAGGTCCCACCGGGCGTCGGACGTGCGGTTGCGCAGCGGACACACCCACACGGGCACGATGCCGATCTGCTGGTGGAACTCGGTCAGGAACTCGGCGGCCCGGTCGACGGGCACCTCCACGTCCTGGATGACGGCCTCACGTTCTGGCCGTCCGCGGCGGCGCTGGAGCGCGGCGAAGTAGCCATGGCGGCGCTCGAACCCGACGACCTTCCAGTACGTGTCGCTGCGCAGGTACCGGCGCGGGATCAGCGGTCGGACGAGCGGATGCTGCACGCCGAGAGCACGCGAGCACCAGAACCAGTCGGTGTCCCAGCGCCACAGGTAGTCGCGCACGCTCAGGTAGTCGCGAGAGCGGGTACAGATCGACCGGTAGTAGATGTCGTTGCCCGTGTAGTCCGACGTGTACGGCGCCTCGTCGACGAACCGACCGAGGGTCAGCCAGTGCTGGCCGACGCCGAACACCGTGCCGTCGACGAAGTCGACCGCACGCCCCTCCCACTCGCGTTCGGACGAGACCCGTTCGACGGCCGCGAAGTACGCGGTCGGATCGCGGAACGGCAGATGGGTGATCTCGACGAACGGCCGCACCGGTTCGAGCTCGATCGTCAGGCGCAGGGCGTAGCCCAGGGTCCCGTAGGAGTTGGGGAACCCGTGGAACAGGTCTCGGTGCTCGTTGTCGGCTGTCGCGACGACGACGCGGCCGTCACCGGTGAGGATCTCCAGCTCGAGCACCGACTCGTGGGGGCAGCCGTTGCGAAACGACGACGACTCGATGCCCAGGCCGGTCACGGCGCCACCCAACGTGATCGTCTTCAGCTGAGGCACGACCAGCGGCATCAGTCCGTGCGGCAAGGTCGCGTCGACCAGGTGCTCGTAGGTGGTCATGCCCAGCACATCCGCCGTGCGCGCCCCCGGGTCGACGCTCAGGACGCCGGTGATCGCGGAGACGTCGAGACCCGGCCCGGCCGCTGCCGGACGCATCCGGAACAGGTTCGAGGTGGGCTTGGCTAGGCGGACCAGTTCGCCGGCCGGGACAGCCGCGTACTCGGCCTGCAGCCGCTCTCGGGCGACACGGAACGACTCAGATCCCGCCATGACGATCATCGTAGGAACCCCGAACCGGACCTGACCAGAGAACCGTGGACCCGAAAGCGGCCGACCACCTCCGCCCGCCTCAGGGACCGCCGGTGGCCTCGCCGGACGGCCGGCGCTCGGCGATGGCTGCGGCCAGCTCCTTGGGCCGTTGGGAGCCGAGCAGCAGGCGGCGTTCGTCGGTGAGGAACAGCCGAACCCCCTGGTTGCCGCGCACGGTGTAGCAGAGGTCCTTGCGACGTCCCCGGACGCCCCAGCCCCAGTAGTCGCCGAACGGTCGGTAGGTGACCGCCTCGGCACGGACGATCTCGCGGATCGGGATCGTGCGACTCGCGAACGGCGGGTACGACACGAGCACGTCGTCGCGGCGCACCACCGTGGTGAGGCCGCAGATCAGCAGCACCTGGGGGGCGACGACTCCGAGCATGATCCACAGCAGCACCACCGACACGTTCGACGCGGGGTGCTGACCCAGTCGATGGTGCATCAGCACCTGGACGACGAACACCACCCAGGCGGCCACCGCGCCGAACACGACGATCGCCGTGATCCACCAGACGCGCGCGATCCGCTGGGTCTCGCTGAAGGCGATCGACGATCCACGCACCACGCCGCCATTGTGGCCTGCCGGGGGGTGGGTCACTGCCGGCCCGGCCTCAGTGCCAGCCGGCGAGCGTGACCAGCAGACCGAGCACCGCGCAGATGCCCAACACCTCGAGCATCGCCAGGCGCACTCGGAACAGCAGGACGGCCCCCACGACGGCGAGCGCGGCGGCCCACACGTCGAGGCTGCCGGGCACGGGCAGCTCGAGGTCGAACGGCCCGACCGTCACGGCCCGGCTCTGGTCGAAGACGACGTGGATCGTGAACCAGACGGCGAGGTCGGCGATCACGCCCACGACGACCGCGGTGACCGCCGCCAACGCCGACGACAACCCAATGCTGTGGCGCAGGCGCTCCACGTAGGGGGCACCGAGGAACACGAAGGCGAACGAGGGCAGGAACAGCACCCATACCGTCACGGCCGCAGCCACCGCGCCGGCCACCAGCGGCGGCACGCCCGACGGCGTCGCCTGGTAGGCCGCGACGAACCCGACGAACTCGCAGACCAGGATCAGGGGGCCGGGCGTCGTCTCGGCCAGGCCGAGACCGGTGACCATCTGCGACGGCGTGAGCCACCCGTAGGTCTGCACCGCCTGCTGCGAGACGAAGGCCAGCACGGCGTAGGCGCCGCCGAAGCCGAGCACCGCCGCCTGCGAGAACAGCACCGCCTGCTGCGCGAGCAGGGCCGACCGGCCAAGGACGACGACCAGGCCGGCCACCGGCACCAGCCACAGGGCGAGGGCCACGTAGGCCGCCCGGCGCGCGGCCACCGCAGACGCCGGTGGCGTGCGGTCCCGGTCGTCTTGGCCCCGCGGCGTCGCCGCCAGCAGGTCAGGACGCCGACGCCCCACCAGCCAGCCGACGGCCAGGGCCACCAGCACCACCAACGGGAAGGGTGCCGAGAAGAGGAACACGGCCACGAACGCGGCTCCGGCCAGCACCACGAGCAGCGGGGAGCGCAGCGCCCGTCCGGCGATCCGGATCACGGCCTGGGCCACGATCCCGATCACCGCCGCCTGCACCCCGAACAGCAGCCCGGAGACCCAGCCGACGTCGCCGGCCACGGCGTAGACGGCGGAGATCACCAGCATGAACGCGGCACCGGGCAGCACGAACGCGGACCCCGCGATCACGCCCCCGCTGACGCCGCCACTGAGCCACCCGAGATACGTGGCCAGCTGCATCGCCTCGGGGCCCGGCAGCAGCATGCAGAAGTTCAACGCGTGCAGGTAGCGCTGCTCGTCCACGATCTGGTGCTCGTCGACGACGGTTCGGTGGATCACCGCCAGCTGCCCGGCCGGACCACCGAAGCTGTTCAGACCCACCGGCACCCAGACCCGCAACGACTCGCGAGGGCTCAGCAGCGAGCCAGGTGGGGGTTCACGGTCGTCGGTCGGCATCGTCCTCGGCGGCGGCCCGGACTGCGGGGTTCCCTGATCGCCGGGCCTTCCCCGCGACCGAGGTCGAGCCGGCGCTGCGGGCCGGCCGAGGCGACTCCGAGCCGGTCATCCGCCGCACGACCAGCGCCATCACGACCCCGCAGACGACGTACAGGATCGGGACGTAGAACGGCGCCCCCTTGACGAACGAGACGACGGCCAACCCGAACCAGGCGGCGGTGACGACCGCGCCCACCACGAACCGGGTGCGCGACGACAAGGCGACCCTCCAGGGCAGACGGTGGAACCGGGCGCCCCGGACGCTACCGGACCGGACGCCTCCACCCCGGTCGGGCGGTCAGATCCGGAACCGGGCGATCGACTGGCGCAAGTCGTCGGCGAGCGACGTGAGCGAGGCTGCGGCGTCGGCCGCGTGCCGGGACCCGTCGGCGGACTGCTGGGACACGTTGGAGACGGCGGCCATCGCGCCGACCACGTCGGCCGACGCGGTGCGCTGCATCTGACTGGCGTTGGAGATCTCACGCGCCGCCGTCGTCGTCTCGTCGGCCATCTCCGAGATCCGTTCGAGCACCGAGACCACGTTGCGCGCCAGCGCGACGCCGTTGACGACCTCCTCGGCGCCCTGCGCCGTGGCCTGGGTGGTGGCCCGCATCTCGCCCTGGATCTCGTTGACGATCCGTTGGATCTGCTTGGTGGACAGCTGGGCCCGCTCGGCCAGCTTGCGCACCTCCGCGGCGACCACGGCGAACCCGCGGCCGTGCTCACCGGCGCGGGCGGCCTCGATCGCCGCGTTGAGCGCCAGCAGGTTGGTCTGGTTCGCGAGGTCGTCGATGACCACCAGGATCCGTTCGATCTCACCGGACTTCTCGGCCAGCGCCGACGTCCGGACAGCAACCGCGCGCGACCGCTCCGCCATCGCGTCGATCGCTGCGACGGCCTTGGCCACGGCCGTCTGGCCCTGCTCGGCAAACTGGAAGGTGAGGGCGGCGTGGTCGACCACGTCGGCGCTGCTGGCCGCGATCTGGTCGGCCATCCCGGCGAGCTGCTCCAGCGTCGTCGTCGACTCGACCAGGGCATTGGACTGCTCCGTCGACGCCACCGCCTGCTCCTGGGCGGCATGGTGCAGCTCGGCCGCGCTGCCCGAGATCCGTTCCCCGCCGTCGCGCACCCGGTCGACCAGCATCCGCAGGCTCACCAGCGTCTCGTCGATCGAGACGGCGAGCATCCGCAAGGAGGGATCGCTGTCGGCCGACTCCACGCGGACCCCGAGGTCGCCTTCGGCAGCCTGGGCCAGGGTCACCGACAGCTCGTCCACGTGCCGGCGCAGGTGGTCGCTGTGCGCCTCGTGGATCGACGTCTTCAGGGCGGCGTCGAACACGACCACCAGGGGGATGATCGCGCTCGCGGCCAGCAGGAACGGGAACTCCGGAAGCGTGAAGGTGCCCGCCGCCATGGTGGCCACGAACAGCAGCACCGCGCCCAGGATCGACAGACCCACCTGTGCCCGGCGGTCGGCCACGTCGGCGACGAAGACCGCGACCGTCACGTAGAGCACCCAGACGGGGCTGGAGAGGCCCCCGGTCAGGGCCACCATGCCGGCGACCCACGACATCTCGGCGACGAGCAGGACCAGCGGCAAGGCCGGAGGGATCGCCCAGGGTTGGCCGGTCGCGGCGTCGATGGACTGCCGGGTCACGCGGCGTCCCAGGGCGGTGAGCAGGATCGCCAGCCCCGCGCCGCCGGCGCACCAGAAGAGCATCGGGAGCAGGAGGACCGGCACCGAGCGGTCGACGGTGTGCAGCAGCAGCCCCAGCGCCAGCCCGAGGGCGAGGTTGATCCAGGCCGCGACCGCGGCCGACCGCGCAACCTGTGCCGTGTTGTCCATCGTCCGGGCGAGCCCCCTGTGCTCGTGCGCGTACCGCGACGCCGGACTGGACGTCGCACCCGATCTTCGGCATCGAACGGGTCACACTTGACTCGTTCGGGCTAGTCCGGGCTGGCTGCGCCAGACAGGTGACGAGGGCTGCACCGTGGCCACCCGGGGGTCCGACCGCGTCGATCCGGCAGCATGGAGCAGTGAGCTCGCAGGCCGCGGTCGCGGCGGGAAGCCCCGACACGGTCGCCGCGGCCGTGGCGCTGCTGCGCCGGGGCGGCAACGCGTTCGACGCCGCCATCGCCGCCGGATTCGCGGCCGCGGTGGCCGAACCCGGCCTGTCCAGCCTGGGCGGGGGCGGCTTCCTGCTGGCCCACCGGGCCGACGGCCACCAGGAGCTGCACGACTTCTTCGTCGACGCACCCGGACGTGGCCGGTCGGCTGCGGCCCGCGAGCCGCATTTCACGCCGGTCACCGTGCAGTTCGCCGGGGTCGGCCAGGTCTTCTACGCCGGGTACGGGTCGGTGGCGGTCCCCGGCGGTCTCGACGGCTACCTGAGTGCGCACCGGCGCCTCGGTCGGCTGCCGCTGGCCGACGTCGTGGCCCCCGCGGCCGCGCTGGCCCGGGACGGCGTCGCGCTCAGCGCCACCCAGGCGGCCGTGCTCCAGCTGCTCGACGGCATCTTGTCGCTCACCCCTGAGGGCCGAGCACTGTTCCTGCCCGACGGGCGGTTGCCGACCACCGGACAGGTGCTCCGGAATCCGCAGTACGCGCAGACGTTGGCGCAGATCGCGTCGGGCCGGATCGACGGGTTCGCCACCGCGGCCCTGAGCGACCCGCTCGTGGCGATGATGCACGCGCACGACGGTCTCGTGGGGGCCGACGACCTGGCCGCGTACGCGCCGGTCGTCCGCGCGCCGCTCGTCATGGGCTACCGAAGCGCCCGCATCGCGACGAATCCCCGACCGTCGTTCGGCGGCAGCATCGTGACCCGGGCCCTAGACCTGCTCGGCGCCGACCGGCCCGTCTCGCTCGCGCCGCACGACGTGGTGCGCCTGGCGTGGGCGATCGTCCGCGCGACCGGCGAGGAGAAGCAACGACGAACGGGGCCGCAGTCGCGACTGGGAACCACGCACATCAGCGTCGCCGACGCCGAGGGGAACGTCGCGTCGATGACCACGTCGAACGGTTCCTGCTCCGGTGTCTTCGTGCCCGGCACGGGGATCCAGCTCAACAACGTGATGGGCGAGCGGGACCTGCACCCGGAGGGCTTCCACGTGGCCGAGCCGGGAACGCGCGTCGCCTCGATGATGGCGCCGACCATCGTCACCGGGACCGACGGTTCGGTGACCGCGCTGGGCAGCGGCGGCAGCGAGCGCATCCGAAGTGCGCTGGTGCAGGTGATCGTCGCCCTCGTGGACCGCAGCCAGGACCCGGCCACCGCCGTGACCACCCCGCGACTGCACGTGGACGACCATGGGGTGCAGATCGAGCCGGGGTTCGACCCCGACGTGTACGACGCCCTGGCCCAGCAGTGGACGGTCAACGAGTGGCCGGCCCAGGATCTGTACTTCGGCGGGGCGCACGTCGTGCGACGCGGGGCCGACGGACAGATGACCGCGACCGGCGATGCCCGTCGCGGTGGCAGTGCAGCGGTCGTCGACCTGTGAGCCGGGCGCCGGTCACCGGGCCAGCGACTCCACGCGTTCGTGCAGCCAGGTCAGCGACGTCTCGCTCTCGGGCTTGAGCAGCACGCTGCGCAGGATCCGCGCCTGATCCACGTCGGCGACGACGCCGGGACATCGCCGGGCCAGCTGCTCGGCGGGGACGCGCAGCGTGGACAGGTACACCGGGTCGATCGGATCAGCCATGCCCGCCGCGAGCATCGCGGCACTGGCCCGGTCCACCTGCGCCGCCGACCCGAGCCGCGGCAGGTACGTGACGATGTCGGTCTCCGGACGCAGGTAGGGGCGCAACACGTCGGACTGCTCCAGGAGCCCGAACCAGGCCACGGCGGCCCGACGGCCAGCGGCCAGGACGTCGCCGAGGCCGTGACGGGACAGCGGGAACACCTGGAGGGTCAGCCACAGCGCGGCCGCCGCCGCTCCCGCGCGCGAGCACTCCAGGCTGATCTCGCCCAGGTGCAGCTCGTCGGAGGTGAAGTACGTGTACGGGGAGTCGTGGGCGTAGAAGCGCCCGACGGCGGGGTCGGCGAACAGGACCGCGCCGCACCCGTACGGCTGTAGACCGTGCTTGTGCGGGTCGACCACGACCGAGTCGGCGTGGGCGATCGCCACCCAGGGGGCCGCCGCGACTCCCCCGGCGCCGTCAGGCTCGCCGGTGGCCAGCAACCGGAAGAAGCCGCCGTACGCCGCGTCCACGTGCACGCGTGCGCCGTGGCGCCGCGCCAGCGCGACGATCTCGTGCACTGGGTCCACCGCGCCGACTCCCGTGGTCCCCGCGGTCGCCACCACGGTCCCCACCCGCCCGGTGGCCAGCAGGCCGGACAGCGCGTCGAGATCCAGGCGGCCGAAGTCGTCGGTGGGCACCGTGATCGACTCGACGCCCAGCACGTGACACATGCGGGCATGCGTGTAGTGGCTGTCCGCCGAGTGGGCCACGGCCCGCCCGGGGTCGAGCTCGCGAGCCACGAACAGGGCCTCGAGGTTGGCGATCGTGCCACTGCTGGTGAGGTGTCCCAGATGCTCGGTGAAGCCGAACATGCCGGCGAGGTCGGCCACCGCCTCCTTCTCCATGGCCGCCGTGGCCGGTCCGCCGTCAAGGGCGTGGTTGTTCGGGTTGATCACCATCGCGGCGAGCGAGCCGACGAGCGCGACCGGGTGCGGGGGCTTGAGCATCTGTCCCGCGTAGCGGGGGTGATGGAACGGGTAGTTGTCGGCCAGCCGGGTGACCAGCTCGTCCAGTGCCGCGGCCAACCGGTCGGGGTCGACCCGGACCGCCTCGTGGACGTCGATCGGACCCGCCTGGGCCTGCCAGGCCTGGACGGCCTCGATGGCGCGCGTGGTCCAGGTGGTCAGGTCCATGCTCGGCCTCCGTCGGTGAGCGGCGAGGGAGGGATTTGAACCCCCGGAGGATCGCTCCTCAGACGCTTTCAAGGCGCCCGCATTAGGCCGCTCTGCCACCTCGCCCCGGGTCCGGGGACCGCGCGGCGTCCGTCGTGGCCTCGACGGGCACCCGGACTCCGGACAACCGGTGAGCAGGCTAGCGCCCGGTCGGATTCTGTCCCTGGGGCGGGCGCGTGCGAGACTCTCTCGGTTGTTCCAACGCCAGGAAGAAGATGATGGACGGCAACGCCTCCTACCGGCACACCAACACCGCGGTGCTCTCGGTCACCGCCGTCGAGGCCCCCGACGTGGTGACGTCGGCGTCGTTCGACGAGGCGCTGGCACCGACTCTGCAGCGGCTGGGGTTGCGTCCGGGCCTGCTCGAGGGCCTGGCCGGGATCTCCGAACGACGCTGGTGGCCCGACGGCTACCACTTCACCGATGCGGCCGCCGCGGCCGGTGAGTCCGCGATCGCGGCCGCCGGGATCGAGCGCGACCGCATCGGCTTGATGATCAACTCGTCGATCTCGCGCGAGTACCTGGAACCGTCGTCGGCGGTGAAGATCCATCACGACCTGGGGTTGCCCACGTCGGCCACCAACTTCGACCTGGCGAACGCCTGCCTCGGGTTCGTCAACGGCATGCACCTGGCGGCGTCGATGATCGACGCCGGTCACATCGACTACGCCCTCGTGGTGGACGGTGAGGACTCGCGCGCCGTCCAGGAGGCCACCGTTGCCCGGCTGTCGCGCGACCAGGTGACCACCGAGGACTTCTTCAACGAGTTCGCCTGCCTGACCCTCGGCTCCGGTGCGGCGGCGATGGTGCTGGGACGCGCTGACCGGCACCCGGAGGGTCACCGCCTGGTCGGCGGGATCTCGCGGGCCGCCACCGAGCACCACACGCTGTGCATCGGCGACAACGAGCACATGACCACCGACACCAAGGGCCTGCTCGACGCCGGACTCGAGCTCGCCGAGGCGGCGTGGAAGGAAGCCCTCGTCGACTTCGACTGGCAGGACATGGACTGCTACATCCTGCACCAGGTGTCACGCGTCCACACCGAGTCGCTGTGCGCGCGGCTGGGCATCGACACCTCGCGCGCGCCGTTGACCTTCCCGACGTTCGGAAACATCGCGTCCGCCGCGCTTCCGTTCACCCTGGCGCTCCAGACCGGGAGCCTCCAGGCCGGCGAGCGCGTGCTGTGCATGGGGATCGGCTCGGGACTCAACGTCGCGTTCTGCGAGATCACCTGGTGACTCGCGGGCCGGCTGCCCCCGCGACCCGCCCACCGTCGGGGCTCCCCGGACTCGACCCGGACTGGTCGCGGTTGGTCACCACCACCGATGCCCGCGGCGACAAACGCACCTGGCACGTGCTGGACACGTGGTCGGGCCGCGACGACGCCGAACCCCGCCTGACGTACCTGTGCGTCCACGGCAACCCCACGTGGTCCTACCTGTGGCGCAGCCTGGCGCAGATGGCCGATCCGGCCGACCGGCTGGTGGCCGTCGACCACCTCGGCATGGGGTTCTCCGAACGCACCGGCCAGGTCCACCGGTTCGCCGACCGCGTCGCCGAGCTCGGCTGCGTGACCGAGGCGTTGGGCGTCACCGGACCGGTCGTCACGGTCGGGCACGACTGGGGCGGCGCCATCTCGCTGGGGTGGGCGTTGAGCCATCGCGAGCAGCTGCGTGGCGTCGTGCTGACGAACACGGCCGTGGCTCAGCCCGACGGCGCGGCGACGCCGGTGCTGATCGCCCTGGCGAGATCGCGACCGTTGCTCGCGGCCAACACGGTGAAGACACCTGCGTTCGTGGCTGGGACGCTGCGCCTGGCGCACCCGCCCTTGCCCCGTGCCGTGCGCGACGCCTACCGAGCGCCATACCGCGGTGCCGCCCGACGCCAGGCGGTCGGCGACTTCGTGGCCGACATCCCGCTCGAGCCGACCCACCCCAGCCACGTCGCCCTCCAGGCTGTTGCCGACGGGCTCGACGCACTCGTCGACGTCCCGGCGCTGCTGCTGTGGGGCCCGTCCGACCCGGTGTTCTCCGAGCGCTACCTGCGCGACCTGGCACACCGTCTGCCGCACGCCTCGGTCCACCGCTTCGAGGGGGCCGGACACCTGGTGGCCGAGGACGCGCCGGTCGCCGAGACCGTCACGCAGTGGGTGGCCCAGACCGTGCTCGACGCCTCCGGATCCGACGCCGCGGAACCCACGCCACGACCCCCCGACGACGAGGCGGGTGCTGCGCTGTGGGAGGCGATCGACCGGCGGCGAACCGACGAGGCGGCCGCGGTCGTCGAGTGTCGGACGCCGGGTCGAACGGTGAGCTGGCGCACGCTCGCCGACGTCGTCGACGCACTGGCCGCAGGCCTGGTGCACGAGGGGGTGCGGCCAGGACAACGGGTCGCCCTGCTGGTGCCGCCGGGCGCCGACCTCACCGCGCTGGTCTACGCCTGCTGGCGCGCCGGAGCGGTGATCGTGGTGGCGGACGCCGGGCTGGGGCTGCCCGGGCTGCGCCGGGCACTGCGTGGGGCGCACGCGGAGGTCGTGATCGGCATCCCGAAGGCCCTGGCGGCGGCGCGCGCCATGGGCTTGCCCGGTCGGTTCGTCGTGGTCGGCGCCACGTCCGGCCTGACGCGTCGGGCACTGCGAGCCGTGACGCTGGCTGACGTCGTGCGCAGCGGACACGGTCGCGCCGCGCCGACCAGCCCGAATGCTGCGGCCGATGCCGCCGTCCTGTTCACCTCGGGGGCCACGGGTGCGGCCAAGGGTGTGGTGTACCAACACGCGCAGCTCCAGGCGCAACGCGATCTGCTCGCGGCCACCTACCGGATCGGTCCGGACGACCGCTTGGTGGCCGCGTTCGCCCCGTTCGCGTTGTACGGCCCCGCGCTCGGCATCGCGTCCGTCGTGCCGGACATGGACGTGACCGCGCCGGGAACCCTGACGGCCGTGGCGCTCGCCGATGCGGTGCGGCGGATCGACGCCACGTTGGTGTTCGCCTCACCGGCGGCGCTCACGAACGTGGTCGCGACCGCCGGCCAACTCAGTGACGACGACCGTGCCGCACTGCGGGGGGTTCGGCTGTTGTTGTCGGCGGGCGCTCCGGTGCCGGTCGAGCTCCTGCGCGCGGCGTCGGACCTGCTCGGTGGTGCCGAGGCGCACACGCCGTACGGCATGACCGAGGCCCTGCCCGTGACCGACGTCACGCTGACCGAGATCGAGCAGGCGGGTGCGGGTGACGGTGTGTGTGTGGGCCATCCGCTCGACGGGGTCGACGTGGCGATCAGCCCCCTCGACGCGCTGGGGACAGCGACCGGCGACCTGACCACGCAGGCGGGCGTGACCGGCGAGATCTGTGTTCGGGCCACCCACGTGAAGCGGCGCTACGACCAGCTCTGGCGCACGCAGCAGTCCAGTGCGCGCAACCCGGGCTGGCACCGCACCGGTGACGTGGGGCATCTCGATCCCGAGAACCGCCTGTGGGTGGAGGGACGGTTGGCCCACGTCGTCGTCACCGACGAGGCCGTGGTCACTCCGGTCGGCGTCGAGCGAGCGGTGGAGCAGCTGCGCGAGGTCCGGCAGGCCGCGGTGGTCGGCGTCGGTCCGGTCGGTACCCAGCAGGTGGTCGTGGTGGTCGTCGTCGAACCGGACACCGGGCGTCGGCTCGGGTCACCGGAGCTGTCCGAGCGGGTTCGCACTGCGGCCGGGATCGACGTGGCCGCGGTGCTCAGCCGCCCGTCGCTGCCGGTGGACATCCGCCACAACTCCAAGATCGACCGGACCGCCCTGGCCCAGTGGGCGGGCGCGCAGCTGGCCGGGCGCGGCTGAGGTGTCCGGATGAGGGTCTTGGTCACCGGGGCCAGCGGGATGCTCGGGGCGTGCGTCGCCCGCGCGCTGGCCGACCGCGGCGACGTGGTGACGGTGTGGCAACGGCGGGCGTCGGAGCTGGGGCTGCGCGAGCTACGCGGCGAGATCACCGACACCGCCCTGTCCCGCCGCGCACTGGCGGGACAGGAGGCGGTGATCCATCTGGCCGCACGGGTCTCGGTGACCGGACCGTGGAGTGAGTTCGAACGCGTCAACGTCGGGGGCACGGCCAACCTGCTCGCCGAAGCGGCCGCAGCCGGCGTCCCGCGCTTCGTGCAGGTCTCGTCCCCCTCGGTCGCCCATGCGGGCCACCCGCTGGTCGGCGCCGGCGCCGGGCCCGCCGATCCGGCCCGGGCGCGCGGGCACTACGCGAGGAGCAAGGCCATGGCCGAGCTGGCGGCCCTGGAGCAGGCCCGGCCAGGGTTCGCCACGGTGGCGATCCGGCCCCACCTGGTGTGGGGTCCGGGCGACACCCAGCTGGTCGAACGGATCGTGGAACGGGCGCGCGCGGGGCGGCTGGTGCTCATCGACGGGGGTCGAGTCCTGATCGACACGACGTACGTGGACAACGCCGCGTCAGCACTGGTCGCCGCCCTCGACCGGGCCGAGTCGATCGCCGGGCGCGCGTTCGTGGTGTCGAACGGCGAACCGAGGACCGTCGCGGAGCTGTTCGCGCGGATCTGCTCAGCGGCGGGCGTTCCCGGCCCGCGCGGCAGCGTCCCCTACCCACTGGCCCGGATCGGAGGGGCCGGGGTCGAACGCGCGTGGACGCTGCTGCGTCGGCACGACGAACCGCCCATGACCCGGTTCCTCGCCGAGCAGCTGGCCACCGCGCACTGGTTCGACCAGCGCGCCACGAGGGCGGCCCTGCGGTGGCGGCCCACCGTCAGCCTCGACGACGGGTTCACCCGCCTGCGCGCCCACTACTTCCCCGACCCACAAGACTGTTGATCGTGGACGAGATCAACGCGGCAGTTGGGGGTGGTGGGGCAGTTGGCCGGCCACGGAGCGGAACGCGTCGACGGCCCTCGCGATGTCGTCGGCGCTGTGGGCGGCCGAGAGCTGCACCCGGATCCGGGCCTTCCCCTCGGGCACCACGGGGTAGGAGAACGCGACCGCGTAGACGCCGCGCTCCCACAGCCCGGCTGCGACTGCACCAGCAACCAACGCGTCACCGAACATCACCGGAACGATCGGGTGCTCCCCCGGCAGGAGCGTGAACCCGGCCGCGCTCATGCCGGCGCGGAACGCCGCAGCGTTCGCGTGCACCCGCTCGCGCAGGTCCGACGACGAGTCGAGCAGATCCAGCACTGCCAGCGAGGCGCCGACCACCGGCGGGGGAACGCTGTTCGAGAACAGGTACGGGCGGGCCCGTTGCCGCAGCAGCTCGACGATCTCGGACCGCCCGGCGAGGTACCCGCCGCTCGCGCCGCCCAGGGCCTTGCCCAGTGTGCCGCTCACGATGTCGACCCGGCCCGCCACCCCGAACAGCTCCGGTGTCCCGCGCCCGGTCGGCCCGACGAAGCCCACGGCATGGGAGTCGTCCACCATGACCAGCGCGTCGTACCGATCGGCGAGGGCGCAGATCTCGTCGAGCGGCGCGAGGTAGCCGTCCATGGAGAAGACCCCGTCGGTCACGATCAGCCGGTAGCGCGCGTCCGCCGCCTCTTGCAGCCGCGCCTCGAGCTCGGACATGTCGCGGTTGGAGTAGCGCAGCCGACGCGCCTTGCACAACCGGATCCCGTCGATGATCGAGGCGTGGTTGAGCGCGTCGGAGATCACGGCATCGCGCTCGTCCAACAGCGCCTCGAAGACACCACCGTTGGCGTCGAAGCACGACCCGAACAGGATCGAGTCATCGGTGCGAAGGAACTGCGCAAGCCGCTTCTCCAGATCGCGGTGCACCTCCTGCGTTCCACAGATGAAGCGCACCGACGCCATGCCGTAGCCCCACAAGTCGAGTGCCTCGTGTGCCGCGGCCAGGACCCGCGGATCGTCGGCCAGACCGAGGTAGTTGTTGGCGCAGAGGTTCAGGATCGACCGACCGGCATCGTCCAAGACGTGCGTCGACTGTGGTGTGGCC
>Ga0302299_10000472_pt1 | contig 21929 bp, 15 predicted proteins | sample III_Fen_N3_4_FD_198795 | JGI IMG/M metagenome (GOLD analysis project Ga0302299, IMG submission 198795) | Peat permafrost microbial communities from Stordalen Mire near Abisko, Sweden - III_Fen_N3_4 | ecosystem: Environmental > Terrestrial > Soil > Wetlands > Permafrost | place: Sweden: Abisko... | reverse complement strand
GGGCTTCTTCGGCCCTCCCGGCGGTGCCGGCCTGACGATCCGTGACCGTACGGTCATGGCCCTCAACCCCATCAACTAAGAGCTGACCGCCATGCCCCTCCGGACCGCACCGGACCGCATGTTCGGTGTCGCAGGGCACCGGAATCACCGCCGAAAGTCCTACCAGCCCGTTGCGGAACGTCCTATCCGCGATGACCATCGAGACGACCGATCCCCGGTCCAGCGCCAGGAGCCCACTATCGTGCGTACCAGCCCAGTCGCCAGGCCGACAACCGCCCAGCGTCGATCCGCCTCCCGTGGCCAGGTCGTCGTCATCTTCGCGGGCGCCATGCTCCTGTTCGCCATGCTGTCGGCCGCGGTCATCGACCTGTCGTGGTACTGGACCAACAACCTGCGGATGCAGCGCGCGGCCGATGCAGCCGCCCTGGCCGGCGCCGTGTGGCTGCCGGCGGACGTGCCGAAGGCCTACGCGACGGCGCGCGCCGAGGCGGTCAAGAACGGCTACACGGACGGCACCGGCGGGTTCACCGTCACGCCTGTCCAGGACACGGTCAATCCGCGCCGCCTCCATGTGACGATCGCCGGCCCGATCGGGACGTACTTCGCACGCATCGTCGGCATCAATTCGTTCGCCGCCAAGCGCGACGCCCGGGCCGAGTTCACGTTGCCGGTGCCGATGGGCAGTCCCGAGAACTACTACGGCGTGTTCGGGACGATCCGCGGCGCGACCTTCACCCAGCCGCAGACCAACGTGACGACGACCGACACGGGCTGGCAGGACGCCAACAACAGGCCGAATCTGCCCAACCCGAACCAGAGCACCTGGACGAATGCCAACCGGGCCGACGCCAACAACGACAACAACGTGGCCACGAGCACGACGACGAGCGGCTCGCTCCAGTACTGGAACCAGTTCGGGCTGACGTTCAACCCGACCGTCACCGCACTCGACGGGATCGAATTGCGCATGCGCGCAGGCCTCTCCGGCTCCGGCAACACCACGACGGACTGCCGGATCGACGCGTCCCTGAGCTGGAACAACGGCACGACCTGGACGGCTCTGAAGAGCCAGACCCTCACGAGCACGAACGAGACGCTCTACACGCTCGGCACCACGACGGATCTGTGGGGCCACCTGTGGACAGTCAATGAGCTCCAGAACGTCTGGGTGAGGTTGGCATCGAACAAGGTCACGTGCTCGGCCAACCGAACCGCGTATGTCGATACGCTCGAGCTGCGGGCCTCGTACAAGTACTCGACCACCAGCACCGTGACCTCCACGCCGGCCGACGTCGATATGCGCGGCCCGGGCACCCCCTGCGTCAACGCGGCAGCCGGTTGCTACCAGCCCGACGGCGCCGTCCTCAACGATCGCGGCTTCTGGGCCACGATGAACACCGAGGGCGCATCGAACGTCAACGGCGACGCCTACCAGCCGAAGTACGACACCGCGGGCTCGACGATCGCGCCGGTCTGCCCGGCCGGCCCGGGACGATCCTGCTATGACCCGCAGAACTACTACAACTACGGCGTCGAGATGCCGGCCGGTTCCACGAATGGCTACGTGTACGTCTTCGATCCCGGCTTCTGCGAGACCGCGACCAACAAGGGGACCGGCGACCGCTGGTTCGGCAACAACGCGGGCGTCAGCTCCTGGTACGAACTCCTCCAGGACGTCAATCTGACCCCGTACGACTACTCGGACGACTCGCTCGTCGCCTCGTCGGGGACGCGCTTCATGAACCTGAACGCGGCAGACTCGTCCATGGGCGGAACGACCGGCGGCGGTACCAACGAATGCCGCCAGCAGAACACCCAGTACGGCGACGGTCGCGACTTCCACGACTCGTGGTATCTCCTGAACCCCGGCGCGCCTTTGTCGGGCGGAGCCGCCGGCAGGATCTACCGGCTCCACACCACCGGCACGGATCCGCGTGCGGGCGGCAACCCCAACTCGCAGAACGGCGTGGACGGCGAGCAGAGCTTCTCGCTCTACGTCTCCTCGACGAACGTCGGAGCCCAGGGTCCGCGCATCTACGGCCTCGGCGCGATGCAGATGTTCACGCCGCTGTCGACGGCCTCGGGCTCCGGCACGCAGTCCGAGTTCTACCTGGCCCAGATCGAGGCGATCCACGCCGGCAAGTCCATGGTCATCGACCTGTGGGACCCGGGCGACGCCTATCCGTTGACCGCCAACGTCCAGATCCTGATGCCCACCGCGACGGGCTGGACGCCCGTGAACTTCAGCTATACCGCCAAGACCGGTACGAGCAACTCCAACGTCAACAACGCGTGCAATTCGAACTCCAGCGGCAATACGAATGCCGTCACGACCGCGAACGGGAACCAACTCGGCGTGTTCAACGGCTGCTGGCTGACGATCACCGTCAAGATCCCCACCACGTACACCGCACCGGACCCAGCGGGCGTCGGGGCGGGCTGGTGGAAGATCCGCTACAACATGGCGGGCAACGGCACCTCCAACGACGTCACGACGTGGAAGGTCACGCTGATCGGCAACCCGGTCCACCTGGTCCTGCCGTAGGGGCCTCCCGCCGGCCGGTACGATAGCCGGCATGTGCGGGAGATTCAGCCAGCAACGGCCGGCCTCGGAGCTGTCCGAGCTCTTCGCGGCCGAGCCGCTCGTGGACGACCTGGGACCGCGCTACAACGTGGCCCCCACCGATGAGGCGCTCGTGGTCGTCCAGCGTGAGGACCGTCGCGGCCTGACGGCGTATCGGTGGGGTCTCATCCCCCACTGGGCCAAGGACGCGAAGTCCGGGTCGAAGATGTTCAACGCGCGGGCGGAGACCCTGACGACCAGTCCGGCCTTCCGTGACGCGTTCCGGCGCAAGCGCTGCCTCGTGCCGGTCGACGGGTTCTACGAATGGAAGCGCGAGGGCACGCTGCGGCAGCCGTACTGGGTCTCCCGGACGGACGGCCGCCCGCTCGCGCTGGCCGGCTTGTGGGCGGGCTGGAAGGACCCGGCGACGGAGCAGGTCCGGCGCACCTTCACGATCGTGACCTCCGCTCCCAACGAGGCGATGGCGTCGCTCCACGACCGGATGCCGGTCATCGTCCCCGAGGACGCCTGGGATCGCTGGCTCGACCCGGCGCCCGACGATCTCGGCGAGTTGTCCGGGCTGCTGCTGCCGTCGGACGCCATCGAGCTCGACATACAGGCGGTGTCGCGCCTCGTGAACGACGTCCGCAACGACGGACCGGAGCTCATCGAACCGATCTGACCGGTCCGGCCTCCGCATCGAGGGCGGCGAGGCGGTCGCCCACGCGCCGGGCGAAGGCATCGCTGGTCTCGCCGGCAACAGGCCCGAGATGTCCGGCGGCGTCCTGCGCGTCCGAGACGACGCCCCCGACCACGACCAGGGCGGACGTGCCCCACGACGCGGCGCGCTCGACGACGGCCAGCACGGAGCCGCTCTCCCCGACGACGGCCACGACCGCGAAGTCGGTCAGGTAGCGCAGCGCGAGCTCGACGTCCTCGGGTTCGAGCTCCAGGCCGGTAGCCGTCGGTGGGTGGTCCGCGACCGAGCCATCGGCCGCCGTGTCGGCCGGGGTCGGATGCGCGGGGTCGCGCAGGACCGCCACGTGCCCGACGCCCTGCCGCGCGAGATCCTGCAGCACGGCGTCCGCCACGCCGTCGTCGCCGAGCCGGCCGACGAGCTGGACCGTCCGCCCGTGGGCTGCGGCCGCGATCGCGATGAGCGACGACAGGCCAACGGCACGGACGACGCCGTCACGTGCCAAGGCCGACGGGGAGCCGATGACGACGATCACGTGCGCAGCGTAGCCGTCGGACGGTCGGGCCGGTCGCTCGATCCCCTCAGGCGGGTCAGCCGCCCGAGCCGCCGCCGCTGCCGCTGTGGTCGTCCGAGGCCTTCGGCGTCTCGCCGGGCTTCGGGGTCTTGCCGGGTTCGGGCGTCTCGGTGGCGCGCGGCGTCCGCGCCGGGCGGGGCGTCTCGGCGCCGTCGGTCTCGGTGGGCTCGGCCGTCTCGTTCGGCTCCACGGTCTCGGTGGGCTCGGCGGTCTCGGTGCCCTCCGTCGGCTCACCGGACTCGGTGGGCTCGGCCGACTCCGTGGATCCGGGCGACTCTGACGGCCCCGTCCCATCCGACTCGGTCGGCCCGGTCGACGGACTGGGCTCGGGCTGCGTCGGCGCCTCGCTCGGTCCGGGTTGGACCGATGGTGCCGGGCTTCGGCGATCCAGCAGGCTGCCGACACCGACCGCCCCGGCACCGGCCACCGCCGTAGCGGCGACCACGACGAGCAACACGAGCGCGAGGGCCTGGGCCCGCACCGCCATCGGCCGACCGCCACTCGTGGCGACCCGCCAGGCGTCGCGCACCGTGAGGAGGAATGAGGCCGCGATCCCGCCGCGGACCGCCGAACCGGGCCGGACGACGAGCTTCGGGACGGGCTCGGTCGCGATGACGGCCATGACCCGATCCTCGAACCCCTCCGTCGGCCGGATCGCCGAGCCGGCCGCCAGCGCCTCGAGTTCGCGCGCCGCCAGCATCGCGTCGGCCTGGTCCGCGGGGGATGGAGCCGCCTCCCCGGGCACGCGCAACTCGGACGGATCGAACCGGCCGGACGGGCCGCTCATGCGTCGGTCCGCCCTTCGACGGTCGCGCGCAGCCGGAGCAGGCCGCGGTGGAGATGGGTCTTGACCGTGCCCAACGGTCGATCGGTCTGGCGCGCGATCTCATCGAGCGACAGCTCGCCGAAGAACCGAAGGGTCACGACCTCACGATAGGGCTCGGGCAGGTCCGCGACCGCGGACCGGACCTCGGCGGCGCGCTCGGCGCGCACGGCGAGGGACGACGGATCGGTCGAACCCGCCGCAGCCATGGCGGCCTTCGTGGCGGCGGCGGAGGCGGCATCGCCGGTCCCGCCATCGGCGCTCGTTGCCGGATCCAGCCACGTGACGGCTCGTCGCCGGCCGGCCTGACGCAGGGCGATCCGGACCCCGATGCGTGTCAGCCACGCTCCGAACGGTCCGTCGCCGCGCCAGCTGGCGAGCGATCGATAAGCGGTCACGAAAGCCTCCTGGGCTGCATCTTCTGCTTCATGGAGATCGCCGAGGACCCGATGGCAGGCCCGGACGACCGAGGCACCCTCGCGCTCGACGAGCACCCGGAAGGCGTCCGTCTCACCGGCGAGGACGGCGTCGACGATCGCGCGATCATCGCGGCGGTCGTCGTGGCTGGAGCTTCGCGCGGCACCGAGGATGGAAGTACTCCGAAAGGGTCGTCCGAGAGGATCCGATCCGAGATGGGCGGTTCGGCTCGCCTTCATCATGCCGGAAGGCGAGCCGAACCATGGGAGATCCATCGCCCGGGCCAGGCTGGCCATGGATGGATCCGACAGGATCAGTGGTCGTTGCCGCCGTGGCTGCCGCCATCGTCGGACCCGCCGTCGTCGCCGCCGTGGCCGCTCGTCCCGCCGTGGTCGTCGGTCGGGGCGACGGTGCCGGACCCGTGGTCCTCGCCCTGGCCGTCCTGGCCGTTGTCGTCGTTCGTCTCGGCGGTCTCGGTGGGCTCGGCCGTGTCGGCAGCTTCTGCGGTCTCGGTCGGTTCGGCTGTCTCGGTGGGCTCGGCCGTCTCGGTCGGTTCGGCGGACTCACTCGGTTCGGCCGTCTCGGTCGGTTCGGCGGACTCGCTGGGCTGGGCGGTGCTGTGGTCGTCGGTCGCGTTCGCTCCGACGGGGCCCGACTCGCGCGGCGGGTTGACGATCCCGTCGGCGGCGAAGGCCGCACCGGCGACCAGGAAGATGGACACCACGGCGACGCCGAGGCCTCGGGTCAGTCGCGTTCGCGCAAGCATCGGATCGGGTCTCCTTCGGGCGCCGGTCGATGGACCGGTCTGCTACACCCTTGAGACCGCGAGCGCCAGGAAGGTTTCAGCGGGATCTCATCGAGGGCGGCCGAGCGCTGCGCCCGACCGCATCGTCAGTCCGGGCCGACCTCGCCCGCGATGCCCGCCGGATCGGCCGGCTCGTCGTCGCCGGTGACCTCGGGTTCCTCGGCGCCGGCCGTCGGGCCCGCCTCGGCGTCATCGTCGACGGGCCCGGGCGTCTCAATACCCTCGCCGGCCGCCGCGGCCTCGTCCGCCGGATCGCGCTCGATGACGATGGGCCCGAGCCCGGCCGCTTCGAGGTCCGCCCCAAAGGCGTCGGCATCGCCGACGAGGACGATCGCCGCGTCGTCGACATGGAGGTGCGCCCGAGCCGCGGCCGCGATCGCGGCCCCGTCGACGGCCTCGATCCGCTCCCGGTAGGTCACCAGCTCCTCGACGGTCAGGCCGTGGACGACGAGCCCACCGAGTGCCCCGCCGACCGCGCCGGCCGTCTCGAATCGGAGCGGGAAGACCCCGATGAGGTAGTCGCGCGCGGCCGTGACCTCCGCGGGGGTCGGCGGTTCGTCGCGCATCCGCGACAGCTCGCCGAGCATCTCCTGCAGGGCCGGCACGGTCACGTCCGTGTTGACCGCGGCGCGCGCCGAGAACGGCCCGGCGCCGCGTCGCAGGTCGAAGCCGGCACCCGCGCCGTACGTGTAGCCCTTCTCTTCGCGCAATCGCATGTTCAGGCGCGAATTGAAGAGGCCCCCGAGGATCGCACTCATGACCGAGACCGCGTGGAAGTCCGGGATCCGTCGCGGCAGGCCCGCGTGGCCGACCCGGATCTCGGTCTGGACGGAGCCGGGTCGATGGATCACGCGGATCAGGCGACCGCCGGAGCGGCCCGTGTCGTCGATCGCGCCGCCGTCGGTCGCCCCGGCCGCCCGGGTCCACCCGCCGAACAGGTCCGCCACGACGGCGGGCACATCCGTCGCGCCGACGTCGCCGGCCACGATGAGCGTGGCTCGGGCCGGGTCGAGGCCGCGCTCGTAGGCGGTCCGGAGCTCCGACGGCCCGAGCCGTTCGACCGTCTCGCGCGTCCCACCGGCCGACCGGTGATACGGCGACTCCGGGGCATAGATCGTATCGATGAACGCCTCTTCGGCCCGGCGTCGCGGGTCGGCCTTCGCCTGGAGGAGGTCGTTGAGCCGCTCCTCGCGCAGGCGTTCGACCTCGCTGGCCGGGAACGTGGGGCGCAGGACGAGCTCGGCCAGGAGCTCAAGGGCCGCCGGCAACCGAGCCGCGGGGACGTCGACGCCGGCCGACATGGCGTCCCACCCCGCCTCGGCGTGGAGGGAGGCGCCCAATCGCTCGGAGGCCTCAACGAGGCCCATCGCGTCGTAGTGCTCGGTCCCCTCGGACAGGGCGCGAGCGGCGAGCACGGTGGCCCCGCCGAGCCCGGGCGGTTCATCCGAGGCGCCGTTGTGCATGATCAGCGAGGCTGAGATGAGCGGCCGTCCCGGCAGGTCCGCGATCAGGATCGTCAGGCCGTTCGCCAGCCGGTGCGTGGCGACCGACGGGAAGGCGTACGGCCGGGGCGTGCCGGGGACCGGACGCTCGGCGATCACGCCGCCATCGCGCTCGAGGCCGTCGACGGCGCTCATGCCGCAGTCTCGTCGGCGGCGCCCGCCTCGGCGCTCGTGGTATCGGGCAGATACGTCAGCACGAGCCGGTTGTCCTCGTGGAAGACCGCGGCCGCCGCGGACCGGATGTCCTCCGGCGTGACCGCGAGGTAGCGATCGAGCATCCGGTTGATGAGGCCTGGATCGTCGAACAGCGTCGCGTACATCGACAGCCGATCGGCCCGCTCCTCCACCCGCTGCAGCGCCCCGAGTTCGTCCGCCTCCACGAGCGCCCGGGCCCGGGCCAGTTCGTCGTCCGTGATCGGCTCGGTCGTGAGCCGGGCCAGTTCCTCGTGGAACGCCGCTTCCACGCGGGCGACATCGACACCGGGACGGACCGTGGCCCAGCCCGCGCAGACCGACGCGCCGCCGACGAAGCCGAGGGTGAACAGGGCGACGTCCTGGGCGATCCGTTCGTCGCGGACGAGGCGGCGATCGAGCCGGCTGCCCTTGCCGCCCGCCAGGATCTGGCCCGCCACATCGAGCGCGTCGAGCCGCGAGTCGCCGAACGACGGCGCCCGGAACGCGATGAACACGCGCGGCAGCGGCACCCGGTCGTAGACCGTCTCGCGGATCTCCCCTCCGAGTGACAGCGGCAGGGAGCGATCCTCGAGCTCGGGGATGGCCGGGTTGGCGGGGATCCCGCCGAAGTACCGCTCGGCGGCGGCCCGGACCGCGCTCGTCTCCACATCGCCCACGACCGACACGACCGCGTTGTTCGGGGCGTAGTAGGTCCGGAAGAACGCACTGACGTCCTCCAGCGAGGCCGCGTCGAGGTCCGCCATCGAACCGATGGTCGAGTGGTGGTACGGATGGTCCTCGGGGAAGAGATGGCCCTGGAGCTTCTCCTGCCACGACCCGTACGGGCGGTTGTCGTACGACCAGCGCTTCTCGTTCTTCACGACTTCGCGCTGGTTGTCGAGGTTCTCCTGCGACAGGGCGTCGAGCAGGGTCGCCATCCGATCGGCCTCGAGCCACAGCCCGAGCTCGAGCTGGTGAGCCGGCAGGGTCTCGAAGTAGTTGGTGCGATCGAGCCAGGTCGTCCCGTTCATCGTGCCGCCCGCCGCCTGGACGAGGGCGATGTGTTCGGCCTTCGCCACGTGGCGTGAGCCCTGGAACATGACGTGCTCGAACAGGTGCGCGAAGCCCGTCTTGCCCGGCTGCTCGTGCCTCGATCCCACGTCGTACCAGACATTGATCGCCACGACCGGCGCGAGGTGGTCCTCGGCGACGATCAGGCGCAGCCCGTTGGGCAGGCGTTCGTCACTGAACGCGATGGTCGGCACGGACGTCGGCACGCGGCGGCTCCAGGTTGGGTCCGGCAGTGGCCGGCAGGGTTCGACGCCGACGATCGTAGCGCCTTCCGTCGGTTCGGGGTTGACAACGTCGTCCGAGCGATGTTAGATAGACGTCTAACACCTGTTAGAGAGAAGCGAGACACGATCATGGCCGCCCGACCAACCGCCACCCGACCGACGCCACGAGCGGCCGCCCCGGCCCGCCCGCCGGTGCGCGACTTCGCCGGTGGTAGCTCGGCGACGGTCGAATGGGACGTCCGCCTGGTCTACGACTTCATGTTCAGCCTCTCCCACGAGGCCGGCTCGACCGACGATCTGCCCGCCGACGATCGGCGCTGGCTGGCCGACGCCAAGGCCGCGCTGCCGGAGGCGACCCGGGCCGAGGTGAAGACGCTCGAGCGGACCGAACTGGCCATCCACGTCGCGTCGTTCGCGGTCGGACGTCCGGAGCTCCAGACCGTGGCCGGCTTCATCGAAGCCCTCGAGCGCGCGCCACTCACCGAGTTCCTGCTCGCGATCATCGGCGACTTCGGGGTCGGCCCGGAGGGCGAGGCGATCGCCCGCGCGGCGGTCTCCGGCGATCACGCGACCCTGGCCCGACTGACCGCGGACCTGCACGACCACGACAAGAGCCTGCCCGAGCTCATGGCGGACCCGGAACACACGCGCCAGCGCATCGTGGCGGTCCTCAAGGCCTGGGCCGTCCCGTTCGCGGAGGTCGAGGAGCGGGTCGCCGCCATCGGTCGTCGCGACTACGAGCTGCGTGCCGTGGACCGCGCCACGATGGGCGACCTCGACCTCATCGAGCACACGACCGGCGGCGTCCGCTGGCTCCCGACGACCGGTGTCCGGCGGGTCATCCTCAGCCCGTCCTACTTCAGCCGGCCGTACAACTTCCTGCTCGGCGGGGAGGGCTGGCGGTTCTTCGGCTATCCGGTCGCCGACGACGCCCTGGACCTCGCCGACCCGCTCGCGCCGCCGCCGTCGATGGTCCGGCTCCACCGGGCCCTGGGCGATCCGACCCGGATGCGGATCCTGAAGCTGCTCGCCGACCGGGACCTGTACGCGACCGAGATCGCCCAGCAACTCGAGCTGTCCAAACCCACTATCAAGCACCACATGGTGCTCCTGCGGGCCGCGGGACTCGTAACCATCACCGAGTCCGGGGCCGTCGTCTACTACAGCCTCCGACGCAATCGGCTCGACGACGCGTCGATCGAGCTGAAGCGCTTCCTCGGCGCGTAACCAACCACTCTGATCTCGAACGGACCTCCGGCCACGGCCGCGAGTTAGATGACCATCTTACGGAAGGGAGATACACATGCACGGTCTCACCGGCTCACAGGAGCCACGGAATTGGCGAACGGAGGAGTTGCTGCACATCGGGGACGATCTCCGGCGCGGGCGCGAAGCCGGCGCCCGAAACGATGACGGCGAACGACATCCGAACCGACTGCGCGGCTGGCTCGGCCGGCACGTGATCGGAGTCGGCCAGGCGGTGTCCGGCGGCGAGCCCCAGCGCTCGCCGTGCCCGGAGCTGCCTCAGATGGGCAGCCACGCGTAGACGAGGGTCACGCCGAGAGCGATGAGGCCGCAATACGCGACCATGACCCTCGCCGCCGCCCGGTCTGCCGCGAGGTCGGCAGAGTCCGTCACCGCCTCACGGGTCTCCTCGGGGCCGGCGCTCCGGAGGCCGGCGAAGGCGAACCCGACGCAGAAGTGTCGACGGACCTGTTCCAGGCTGATGAGCCCGCCCCACAACGGGAACAAGACGAGACCACGGAGGATGGTCGGAGCGCCGATCGCCACCAGTGCCACAGCCAGCGCCACCGCGACCCCGACCCCGGTCATGCCGGCGCGGCGCCGCTGGGCGACCTCCCTGGGTCCGATGTTGCAGACGCCGGCCCGGTAGCCGGGCTCCGCGTACTCGATCTCCACATGCGCTCCCACTTATGGCCTGTCGGCAGGTCCCTGCCCCCCTTCGTTCGGGGGCCACGAGCGGATGAACTGGGTCGGGCCACGATGGTCGCCGGCGGCGCATCTGCCGCCTTTTCCGTAGACTCGCCCCATGATGACCCACCTCGCGTCGAAGCGCGCTCGTCGACCCCTCGCCCTGCTCGCCACGCTGCTCTTCGCGCTGGCCGTGCCGTTGTCGGTCCTCGGCCACGCCGAGCTCGATACGTCGGTCCCCGCGGCCGGTTCGACCGTCGACGCGCCGTTCGCCGGGCCGATCGTCATGACCTTCACCGAGGGGCTCCAGGCCGCCAGCAAGGCGGACCTCGTCGGTGGATCCGGGACGCTGCCATCGAGCACGTCGGTCGACGGGAAGACGATGACGCTGACCCCGGCCACGCCCTTGATCGAAGGCGACTACGAGATCCAATGGACGAGCGTCGCGGACGACGGCCACATCGAGCGCGGCTCGCTCGCGTTCACGGTGGCGCCGACTCCCAGTGCGGCACCCTCGACCACCGCCTCGGTGGCACCTTCCGGGAGTGCGGCCGCGTCGCCGTCCGCGGCGGCCTCCGTCGCCCCGGTCCCGAGTGCCGGCGGGTCCGGGAACTCGTCGTCGGGGAGTGACGTCATCCTGCCGATCATCGCCGCCGTCGTGATCCTCGGTGGCCTGGCGTTCTTCCTCTTGCGGCGGAGCGACACCGGGTCCGCGGCGTCGTGACCCGCCAGGGCCGGATCGGCCGTCTGGTCGCCGCCCTGGCCACAGTCGGGGCGATCGGCCTGGCGCTGCCGGCGACGGCCCTCGGCCACCAGCTGAACCCGACCTACTCCAGCCGTCTGCCGCTCGTGGTCTACATCGCCGGTGCCGCGATGACGGTCGCGCTGTCCTTCATCTTCGTGCTCGCCCGGGACGTCCGGGCGGCCGCGCCGGACCTGAGCGGGCCGGCCGCCCCGCCCAGGCGCGCGACCCGCGCGATCCTGCGGACGATCGGCCTCGTCGCGTGGTTGTGGATCGTCGCCCAGGGGGTCGTCGGGGGGTCGTCGTCAGGTGACGTCGCGACCCTCTTCCTGTGGGTCTACGGCTGGGTCGGCATGGCCATGATCTGCGCCTTGATCGGCCCGGCCTGGCACTTCGTCGACCCGTTCTCCACGCTCCACGACCTCGGGGCCGACGTGCTCCGACGGCTGGGCGTCGCTTCGTGGGCGCCCGCCGCGTACCCGGCCAGGCTCGGCCGGTGGCCGGGTGCGATCGGCTTCGTCGGCTTCGTCTGGCTCGAACTCGCGATGGCCGGCGGCGGCCCGTCCGTCCTGTTCATCGTGCTCATCGGCTACACGGCGTTCACGCTGGCGATGATGGCCCAGTTCGGCCGCGACACGTGGCGGTCGAACGGCGAGACCTTCAGCGTCTGGTTCCGCCTGCTGGGGCGCCTCGCGGCATTCGGCCTCGTCGACGAGACCGGCCGGATCCGGCGTCGGTCGTTCGCGAGCGGCCTCCTCGAGCCCGGCTGGACGATCCCCGACGTCGCGCTCGTCGGGCTCGGCATCGGGTCGATCCTGTTCGACGGCCTGTCCCAGACCCAGCCCTACTTCGACGTCTTCGGGGCGCCGGGCACCGGCGGCACGACGGCCCTGCTGGCCGCGTTCCTCACGGCCATCGTCGTCGCCGCGCTCCTGGTGACCCGCGTCGTCGGCATCCCCGCCACGGGCGCCGGACTCCTGCCCATCGCGGTCGGCTACCTGATCGCCCACTACCTGACGTACCTGCTGATCGACGGGCAGAACATCCTCGTCGCCATCTCGGACCCGTTCAACCGCGGCTGGGACCTGTTCGGGACCGCCTTCCACGAGGCCAGCGGGGCCTGGCTGGCACCCGGACTGGTCTGGACGATCCAGCTCTGCGCGGTCGTCGGTGGCCACATGCTGGGTGCCTGGGCCGGGCACGTCGCGGCGAACCTCTACGCGCCACCCGGCCTGGACCATCGCGACGTGCGCGCCCGCGAGATCCCCCTCGCAGTCGTGATGGTCGTCCTCACCACGATCACGCTCTGGTCGCTCGGCCAGTCGATCGTCGTCGACGCGAAGCCGGCGTCGGACGCCACGCCTCAGCCGGCGCCGTCGGTGCGCCTCGACGCCGGGATCCAGCGCTCCATCGGGTAGCCGCCGATATCGGCGGCGTCGTCCGGTCGGGCGCTCAGGCGACGACGGGGACGCCCGCGGGCACCCACTCGTCGAGCGAGCGGACGTCGCTCAGGCGACCGGCGATGGCCGGGTCGAGGGCCTCCGCCGCGGCGACGGCCGTCTCCATCGCGGTCAGGCACAGGATCCCCTCCCCGGTCGCCGCCAGCCGGATCTCGGCCGCGTCGCGCACGGCGCCGGAGCGCGGGGTCGGCGTGTTGACGACGAGGCGGACCTCGCCGGACGCGATCAGGTCGAGGATCGGCACTTCGGCCTGTGCCGCGTCCGCCGCCTCGCCTAGTTTCGCGACCGGGCGCGCCTCGAAGCCCGCCCCGGCGAGCGACGCGCGCGTGCCGGGCGTCGCCGCGAGCCGATAGCCCGCGGTGGTCAGCGCGGACGCCAACCGCGACAGCGAGCCCTTGTCACGGTCCGCGATCGAGAGCAGGGCCAGCTCCCCGCTCGCGCCGGGCCGTGGCGGGACCAGGGCCGCCCCGATGAGCGCCTTCGCGAGGGCCACACGCGGATCCATGTGGATACCGATGACCTCGCCGGTCGACTGCATCCCTGGCCCGACCGACGGGTCCACGCCGCGAAGCTTGGCCGTCGAGAAGGCCGGCGCCTTGACCGCGACGAAGGCGGGCGGCGGAAGGAGTCCCCCACCCCAACCCAGCTCGGGCAAGGTCGCGCCCAGGGAGATGCGGACGGCCAGCTCCACCATCGGCACGCCCGTGACCTTGGACAGGAACGGCACCGTCCGGCTGGCGCGCGGGTTCACCTCGATGAGATAGACGCCGTCCTCGCGCACGATGAACTGGGCGTTCACGAGACCCTTGGCCCCGAGCGCGAGCACGATCCGCTCCATCGTGGCGACGATGAGCGCCTGGTCGCCCTCCGAAACGGTCTGGGGCGGGAACATCCCCACCGAATCGCCACTGTGGACGCCGGCCAGCTCCACGTGCTCGAGCAACCCGGGGATGAGGACGAGGCGCCCGTCCGAGATGGCATCCACGTCCACCTCCACGCCCTCGAGGTAGCGGTCGATGCGCACGGGCCGATCCGGGTCGACGTCCGTCGCCGTCGCCAGCTGGCGCGTGAGATCGGACGGCGAGTAGCAGAAATCGATGGCGAGCCCACCGATGACGAACGACGGACGGACGATGACCGGGTAACCGATCCGTTCCGCCAGCGTCAGGGCCTCGTCGACGCTGTGGGCCATGCCGCCTTCGGGCTGCGGGATGCCGAGTCGGTCCAGCAGGGCCGAGAACCGGGTCCGTTCTTCGGCCTGGTCGATCGCCTCGAGGTCCGAACCCAGGAGCGGGACGCCACCGGCCGCGAGCGGGGCCGCCAGGTTGAGCGGGGTCTGGCCGCCGTAGGCCACCACCGCCGGCAGGAGGTCGGACTGGTCGGGACTCTCGGCATCGATGACACTGCGCACGCTCTCCGGATCCAAAGGCTCGAAATAGAGTCGCGACGAGGCATCGAAGTCGGTCGAGACCGTCTCCGGGTTCGAATTGATCATGACCGCCCGCCAGCCCGCGCGACGGAGCGTGTCGGCCGCCTGGACCGCGCAGTAGTCGAATTCGATGCCCTGCCCGATCCGGACCGGCCCCGACCCGATCACCAGCGCCGCCCGGCGCTCCACGGGCGGTGCCTCCGGCGCGGACCCGGCCGCGGCGTAGGTCGAGTAGAAGTACGGGGTCTCGGCCGCGAACTCGGCTGCGCAGGTATCCACCATCGCGTACCCCGGCCGCAGGCCGAGCACCAGTCGTGCGGCCCGCAGTTCATCGGCGGTCGTGCCGGCCAGTCCGGCCAGCTCACGGTCGCCGAAACCCGCCCGCTTGACCGTGGCCAGGAGTGTCGCCGCCTCGGCGTCGGTAGGATCGGCCAGACGCCGGCCCATCGTGGCCGTCTCCGCCTCCAGGGCCACGTTGCGACCCATCTCGGCGAGGAACCACGACGAGATCCCGGTCGCCTCGCCGATGACCGCCTCAGGGACGCCCCGGCGTAACAGCCCGAGCAGCCGCCACAGCCGGCTGTCGCTCGGCGCGAGGAACTGCTTGAGCACGATCGGCGCGGCGGAGCGCTGGGCGTGGCGGGTCGACTCGCACGCCTCGCCCCGCTCGTCGACCCAGCGGATCGGCTCGTCGTCGAACCGATCGACGGGCCCACCGTAGACCGCCGCGAGGTAGTCGAAGGCGTGGGTCCAGGCGGCATCCTCGGCCAGCGGCCCGACACCGGCCTGCTCCAACCCTCGCAGCGCCTTGTTCAGCGCCGAGCCGAAGGTCCGATCGATCGCCATCACCTCGCCGGTCGCCTTCATCTGGCTGCCGAGCGTCCGGTCCGCGCCGGGGAACTTGTCGAATGGGAAGCGCGGCAGCTTGACGACCACGTAATCGAGCGCCGGCTCGAACGCGGCGACCGTGGTGCCGGTCACGACGTTGGGGATCTCGGCCAATCGTCGCCCGACGGCGATCTGGGCCGCGACACGGGCGATCGGGTAGCCGGTCGCCTTGCTCGCCAATGCCGACGAACGCGAGACACGCGGGTTGACCTCGATGACGGCGTACTCGGTCGAGTCCGGCGACAGGGCGAACTGGACGTTGCAGCCGCCCTCGACCCCGAGGGCCCGGATGATGGCCAGGGCCGCGCTGCGCAGGCGTTGATGGACGGCGTCGGTGAGCGTCTGGACCGGCGCCACGACGATCGAGTCGCCCGTGTGCACGCCGAGCGGATCCACGTTCTCCATCGAGCACACGGCGATGCACGTGTCGTCGGCATCGCGCATGACCTCGTACTCGACCTCCTGCCAGCCGACGAGGCAGCGCTCCACCATCACCTGCTTGATCGGGCTCGCGCGCAGGCCCGCGCGGATCCGCTCGCGATACGCGGGCTCCGTCTCCACGATGCCGCCGCCGGTCCCACCCAGCGTGAACGCGGGCCGGATGATGGCCGGCAGGCCGATGATCTCGAGCGCCTCGTTCGCGGACGCCTCGCGCTCGGCGTCCGTCGCGCCATCGACGATGAAGCTCGGGGCGTACGGCTGGGCGATCCGATCGAGCAGATCGCGGAATGCCTCGCGGTCCTCGGCCATCCGGATCGCCTCGAGTGGCGTGCCCAGGAGGCGGATCGCGTGACGCTCGAAGACGCCCGCCTCGGACAGGGCCATCGCCAGGTTGAGGGCGGTCTGGCCGCCGAGGCCCGCGAGCAGGCCCTCGGGCTTCTCGCGGGCGATGACCGCCTCCACGGCCTCCACGGTCAGCGGCTCGAGGTAGATGACGTCCGCGACCGACGGGTCGGTCATGATCGTGGCCGGGTTGCTGTTGATGAGGATCGTCCGCACGCCTTCCGCCCGGAGGGCGCGGCAGGCCTGGGTCCCGGCATAGTCGAATTCGGCCGCCTGGCCGATCACCACCGGCCCCGACCCGAGGATGAGGACCGAGGCGGGCTTCCTGCCCGGTGGCGTCACGCCCGACCGCTCCCCGCTCGGCGCGAGGCGGCCGCCACGAACCGGTCGAAGACTGCGAGCGCATCCAGAGGACCGGGCGCCCCCTCGGGGTGGTACTGGACGGTCTCGATCGGCAGCTCGCGATGGCGCAGCCCCTCGACCGACCCGTCGTTGAGGTTGACCTGGCTGACCCGGAACCCGCTCAGCGTGGGCAGCGTGTCAGCGACGACCTGGACCTCGTGGTTCTGGGCCGTGACCTGCACCAGGCCGAGCTCCACGTCCTGGACTGGGTGGTTCGCCCCGTGATGCCCGAAGCGCAATCGCCGCGTGTCGGCGCCCGCCGCCCGGCCCACGATCTGGTGGCCGAGGCAGATCCCGAGCAACGGGCGCTCGTCGGCGATGACCGCCCGTGCCAGGGCGACCTGCGCCTCGAGCCGGGCGGGATCGCCCGGTCCAGGCGAGAGGATGACCCCGTCGATGTCCGCAGACAGGACATCCGTCGCCGAGGCCGTGTGCGGGAAGACCCGGACCCGTGCGCCTCGATGGCGCATCGCCCGCACGATGTTCGTCTTGAGGCCGAGGTCCACGATCCCGATCCGCGGCCCGGTCTCGGTCGGGTCGCCGTACTCGGTCACCTCCGGCGGCGAGACCTGGCTGACGAAGTCCTGGTCCTCCCAACGGGTCACTGCGCGGGCCGCGGCGACGGCCGAGGCCTCGTCCACGTCCCCGGGCGCGCTCACGATCGCCCGCAGGCTGCCGCTCGCTCGCAGGTGGCGGGCCAGGGCCCGCGTGTCCACGCCCGCGATCGCCGGGATCGAGGCATCGCGCAGGAGGGCCGCGAGCTGGCGGGCGTCGTCGAGGACGGCCGCGGTCGCATTGGCCACGACCAGCGCCCGCAACCAGGGCCGGATCGACTGGTCGTCGTCGAGGAGCCGGCCGTAGTTGCCGATGAGCGGGTATGTCATCACGACGACCTGGCCGGCGTACGAGGGGTCCGTGCAGACCTCCTGGTAGCCCGTCTGGCTCGTGTTGACGACCAGATCGCCGCCCGACGCCAGCGGCGCCCCGAACGCGACGCCCGGGAAGATCGACCCGTCCTCCAACGCCAGCAATGCCGGCCCCAGATCGCCGATCCGGGGATCGACGATGGCCGATGCGCGCGGCGACGGGGGGACGATCACGCGACGGCGGACACAACGAACCCACCAGCCGCGAAGGCGTGGTGGGCGAGGACGTGCGCTGACATGAACCTCCTTCGCCGGCCTCACGGGACCGGTACGCCAGCCTCACAGGACCGGCCATGAAAGGACGCCATCAGGGTAGCACGGGGCACCGGCGCGGTGGCCGTAACACGCGCCGCAGGCATGCGTCTCACGCGGTGCACCGACATCGAACGGCACCGCCCGAGGTGCGCGATGACGGGAACGCCCGAGGCGTAGGATGACCGTGGGAGCCCGACCATGACCGATCGCGCATGGGCTCGCCGCATGGCGGCCCTGATCCGTCAACCGTTGTTCATCGCCTCGGTGACCGTGGTCACCCTCGCGCTCATCGCCGGCGGCCTCGCCTGGCAGGCCGGCCGGCACGATGGATCGGCGCTCGCCACTCCCTCCCCGACCGATGGCGCTCCGTCGTCGTGGGCGAGTTTCCTCCCCGCCGGGAGTCCAGAACCGCTGCCGAGCGAACCGACCGCCGCAGTAGCCACGCTGACCGCATCGGCCGCCCCAGGCCCGGTCGTCCCCACCGACACCGGGTTCGACCTCGCCAGTGTCGATTCGACTCCCGCCTCCGTCCTCGCCGCCCGACTGACCGTGGAACCGGCGCTCTCGTTGGCCATCGCCCCCGATGCCGGCGACCGCGTCGCGCACCTGACCCCGGCGACGCCCCTCCAGGCGGGCGCCGTCTACCGATTCGCTCTCCACGGCCCGACCGGGGAACTGCTCGACTCGTGGGCGTTCCAGGCCAGCCAGCCGTTGCGGATCGTCGGCACCCTGCCCGAGGGCGAGTCGACCGATGTCCCGGTCGACACCGGCATCGAGCTAACCTTCGACCAGGACGGCGCCATCGACGTCGCGTCCCACGTCACCATCACCCCGGCGACGACCGGCCGGTTCGAGCAGCACGGCCGGACGATCGCCTTCGTCCCGGACAAGCCGCTGCGGCCCGCCACGATCTACAAGGTCGTGGTGAGCCCCGGCGTGACCGTGGCATCGTCGGGCGAAGGCACGGCGGAGGCGACCCGGTTCCAGTTCGAGACCGCGGCGACCTCGGAGCCGTCCGCGACCGCCAGCCTCGAGTTCCAGGACGTGCTGCTCGAGTCCGCGACGGCCGATCGCCCGATCGTCGGGCTCTGGTCCTTCGACGACGGCGATGCCGGCCCGCCCAAGACGACCCGCATCGAGGTCTTCGAGCTGGCCGACATGCCGGCCGCCATCGACGCCTACCGCTTGCTCCGGACACGGCCGACATGGTCGCGCTGGTCCGAGGATGGGCTCATCGATACCACGAAGCTCCACCGCGTCGTCAACGCGGACCTGACCCTCGAGACGAGCCGAGGCGCGTACTGGATCCGCCTTCCGGATCGACTGCCGGCGGGCTGGTATCTCCTCCAGGATCCGGGTGGCAGCCGTCCGATCCAGGCCGTCCTCCAGGTGACCGACGTCGCCGGCTACCTCGCCCTCTCGACGACCCGGACGCTCGTCTGGGCCAACGACCTGGCCAGCGGCGCGCCGATCGTCGGGGCCACCGTCGCCGTGGACGCGCCGACGGCCGCCGCCCTCGGCCGCACCGACACCCATGGCCTCCTGAACGCCCCCACGCCGGCCAGCCTGCTGCCGGATCCCACGTCCGTCTGCACGGCGCCGTGCGAACCCGTCGTGACCATCCGGACAGCCGACGATCGGGCCGTGTTCATGTCGACCAGCCAGGAGCCCGACAAGTACGAGTCGTACAACGGCGCCTACTACTACTCCGACGCCGACCCCGGGTATTGGAGCCTCCTCCACACGGACCGCAACCACTACCGGTCGGGCGACACGGTCAACCTGTGGGGCGTAGTCCAGGCCCGGGCGACCGGGACGGTCCCCGCGACCGTCACTGTGCGCCTGACGGCCTACGCCTACGACGACGCAGTCCGTCCGCCGGTCGCCAGCGTCGAGCTCACCCCGAGCGCGACCGGCGCCTTCATCCACTCGATGCCGCTCGCGGGGCTCTCGGACGGCTACTACGACGTCGAACTGGTCGTCGCCGGCAAGACCATCGCGTCGAGCCAGTTCCTCGTCGGACCCCTCGCGAAGCCCGCCTATCGCCTCGACGTCGTGACCGGTCGGCGGGTCTACATCGCCGGCGATCGGATCAAGGTGTCGGTCGGTGCCTCGTTCTTCGAAGGGACCCCGGTCCCGGGCGTCCCGATCCGGATCACCGCCGACATGGCGAGCCAGCTCGATCACGTCGCGACGACCGATGCGACCGGGACCGCGGTGTACCGGACGACGGCATCGGTCGCCCCGGATCAGGAGGGCATGCAGGAGACCATCTTCAGCGCCGCGCCCGCCCGGGCGGAGGAGGGCGAGATCGGCGATGCGAGTCGGGAGACGATCATCTTCCCGAGCAGCCGGACGATCGACGTGAGCACGACCATCTCGGGCGGACGGGTCCGCGTGACGGGCGGCGTGCACCTCGTCGACGTGGCCCGCCTCGAGGCGGAGATCGCGGCCGGACGGTCGCCCTGGGAGCTCGATCCGCGCGGGAAGGCCGTGGGTGGCGCGACCGTGACCATCCGGTTCTACGAGCAGATCCCGATCCGCACCCAGACCGGCACCGAGTACGACTTCATCGAGAAGAAGGTCGTCCCGGTCTACGAGAGCCGGATCGTCGAGCGTGCCGCCGGCACGATCAAGATCCGGACGGCGGCAGGCGGGGCATTCATCGGTTCGATCCCGGCGACGACCAAGGACCACGACTATCGCGTCGTGGCGTCGGTCAGCGACCCCGACCATCACACCGATCGCATGACGATCTACACGGAGCGTCATCCGTGGACGGTCGACGAGACCCCGATGCCGACGCTCCACGCCACGGGCGTCTCGGCGGACACGGCGAACGAGTACGGCATCGGCGACCGAGTCGACGTGACGTTGACCGATCCCACCATCAAGCAATCCGCGGGCGACGGCACGCGCTATCTCTTCATGCTGGCGCAAGGTGGCATCCGTGCGGCCGCGATCCAGGCTTCACCACGCTACGTGACCTCGTTCAAGGCCTGGGCGGTACCGAACATGCAGATCGATGCCGTCCGGTTCACCCGTGACGGGTATGTCGGGACGGTCAGCCTCGAAGCCGCATTCCGCCAGTCGGACCGGGCCCTCCAGATCGACCTGACCGCCGATGCGGCGCGCTACGTTCCGGGTGGCCGGGTCACGATCGGCATCCGGACCCGTGACGCCGCGGGCGCGCCCGTCGCGGCCACGGTCGTCCTGCGCGCCATCGACGAGAAGCTGTACTCGATCGGGGCCGCCTCGGCGGACGACCCACTGGCCGAGCTGTACATGTCGGTCGGGTCCGGCATCCTCGGCACGGTCCACACGCACCGTCTCCCGCGCGGGGACACGGGCGGCGGGGACACGACCGGCGGCGGTGGCGACGACCGCGACGACTTCCGCGACTCGCTGCTCTTCACGACAGTCGACACGGACGCGAGCGGTCGCGGCACGGTGTCGTTCAAGCTCTCGGACGACCTGACCTCATGGCGGGTCTCCGCGTCGGGCATCACGAAGGGACTCCAGGCCGGATCCGGATCCGTGCTCGTACCGGTCGGGTTGCCGTTCTTCGTCGACGCCTCACTGGCGCCCGAGTACCTCGCCGCCGATCGACCATCGATCCCGGTGCGGGTCTACGGATCCGCCGTCACCGCCACCGACCCCGTCACGATCCGGGTCACGGTGCCCGGCCTGCTGTTCGACAGCGGACCGATCCGGACGACCGCCTTCACCTCCAGGGACGTCCCGCTGCCGCCGCTGCAGCTCGGGCGCCAGACGATCACGATCCGCGCCACGAGCGGGGCCGGTCCCACCGCCCGCACGGATGCCATCACCCGCACCTTCGATGTCGTGTCGACGCGACTCACGATCGCGCGCTCGGCATTCGTCGAGCTCCCAGCCACCGGGCCGTTCCAGGGCGGCCCGGGGCGCACGACGGTCCGCATCACGGACGCCGGCGCCGGATCGTACCTGCCACTCCTGACCGACCTCGCCGAGGGCGGCGGAGCGCGCCTCGATCGTGGCCTCGCAGCGGATGTCGCCAAGGCCATCCTCTCCCGCTCCTTCGGGACGCTGGAAGCGAGCGATGCCGGGGGCACCTTCGACCCGACCCGGTACCAGGGCGACGACGGGGGGCTGGCCCTGCTGCCCTACTCCAGCAGCGATCTGGAGTTGTCGACGCTCGTCGCGCTCATCGCCCCTGACGAGGTGGATCGCGCCCGTCTCGGGAGCTACCTCCAGGGCATCCGGACGGCGACCGACGAGAC
>Ga0302299_10000471_pt1 | contig 21931 bp, 13 predicted proteins | sample III_Fen_N3_4_FD_198795 | JGI IMG/M metagenome (GOLD analysis project Ga0302299, IMG submission 198795) | Peat permafrost microbial communities from Stordalen Mire near Abisko, Sweden - III_Fen_N3_4 | ecosystem: Environmental > Terrestrial > Soil > Wetlands > Permafrost | place: Sweden: Abisko... | reverse complement strand
GCCCCGCCGCCGGCCGGGCGCCCCGCGCCCGCCCCCCCCGCGCCGGCCCCGCCGCCCCCCCTGGCCGGCCCCACGGCCGCCACGCCCACGCCGGCCGCGGCGGTCACGAGCGCAACGCCGGCTGAACCGGTTCCGAGCCGCCGTTTCGAGACCGGGGAGACGCTCGTCGGCACGCCGCCCGCGGGCGGCCTGCCCGGCTTCGAGAGCCAGGACGTGCGCAGCCGGCGCCCGCCCGAGTTCAGCGGACGCCTGCTGTTCGAGGTGCTGCCCGCCGCCGTGCGGCCCGGCGACGCGTTCGTCGTGCGCTTGCAGGTCGTGAACGAGAGCCGGCGGCCGCTCCGCGTGCGCTCGATCGCGCTCGCGACGCTGAGCGACGGCCAGCGCGCCCCCGCGACCGCAAAGGCCATCCAGCGCGAGCTGGCCCCGCAGCGCACCACGCTGCTCGCCGAGTACTCGGGCGTCTGGCGCGACGTGTCGTCCTGGGCGCTGGAGGCGGTCGTGACATCGGACCGGAACGAGACAGTCTCGGCGCGCCTGCGTAGCCGCTGAAGACGGAGAGGACCAGATGAGCCCCCAGATCTCGGAGCGCGGCCGCCTGATGCCGGCCTCGCCGATCCGCAAGCTGATGCCGCTCGCCGAGCAGGCGAAGCGTCGCGGCGTGAAGGTCCACCACCTCAACATCGGCCAGCCCGACCTCGAGACGCCGCCGGTCATGCGTCGGCAGCTCGCGCACGCGCCGTCCATCTACGCCTACACCCCGTCTGCCGGCACGCCCGAGTGCCTCGCGGCGCTCGCCGACTACTACGGCCGGGCGGGCATCGCGCTCGGGCCCGACGAGCTGATCGCGACCGCGGGCGGCAGCGAGGCGATCCTGTTCGCGCTGATGGCCTGCGCGAACCAGGGCGACGAGGCCCTGGTCGTCGAGCCGTTCTACACGAACTACCTGGCGTTCGCGGCTATGGCGGGCGTGACGCTGGTGCCGCTGCGCTCGCGCGGCGAGGACGGCTTCCACCTGCCGCCTCCCGCGGAGTGGGCGCGCGCGCTCACGCCACGCACGAAGCTGATGCTCCTGTGCAACCCGAACAACCCCACCGGCACGGTGTATCGCGCCGAAGAGGTGGAGGCGGTGGCCGCATTCTGCCGCGAGCACCGACTGTTCCTGGTCGCCGACGAGGTCTACCGCGAGTTCGTCTACGACGGCGCGCACGCGACCAGCGTGATGGGACTGCCGGGCTGCGAGGAGATCGCCGTCCTGGTCGACAGCCTGTCGAAGCGCTACAGCGCCTGCGGCATCCGCCTCGGCTGCCTGGCGACGCGCAACCGCGACGTGTACGGTGCCGCGCTGCGCATGGCGCAGGGCCGCCTTTCGCCACCCGGACTCGCCCAGCTCGTCGCCCTCGGCTCGACCGCGCTCGGGCCGGAGTATGCTGCCGGCATCGTCCGCGAGTACCAGGCACGGCGCGACGTGCTGTTCGAGGGGCTCTCGGGGATCTCCGGCGTCTTCCTGCGCAAGCCCGAGGGCGCCTTCTACTTCGTCGCGCGGCTGCCGGTGGAGGACGGAGAAGACTTTGCTTCGTGGCTGCTGACGGACTTCAGCCACCAGGGCGCAACGGTGATGGTCGCACCGGCGCAGGGCTTCTACGCCACACCGGGGCTCGGCCGCGACGAGGTACGCATCGCCTACGTGCTCAAGAAGGAGGACCTCGAGGCCTCCGTGCGCATCCTGGCGCAGGCGGTCCCGGCGTACCAGGCGTCGGCTCCGACACGCTCCTGAACTCCCGTTCGCCAGCGCGAGCCGCCGCCTGGGGCGTCACCGCCCTGGCGGCGTTGTGCGCCGTCCTGGCCTGGCAGCGGCTTGCCAGCGAGCGCGCGCTGGCGGAAGCGCGCGAGCGGCTGCTGGCCGGCGACGCCGCGACCGCCGCGGCCTGCCTCGCTTCCGTGCACTGGCCGGGCGCGGGCGAGCGGGTCGCCTCCGCCCTCGCGCTCGTCGACGCGCTCGAGGGTCGCGGCCAGGCGGACGGGCTCGCTCCCGCCGCGCTCGCGGGCTGGGATCCGGAGACGGTCCTCGTCGCCGCGCTGTCCCGAGGCGAGCTCGCGCGAGCCGAGGCGCTGGCGGCGCTGCTCGCGCGCAGCGCCCACCCCCTCGCCGCCGTGTACGAGTCGGCCTTGCGCTTCGAGCGCGGGGACGAGGCGGGCGCCCGGCGGCTCGCCGCGGAGAGCAGCGTGCCGCTGCGCGCACGAGGCCCGGGCGCCCGGCTGGCCGAGGCGCTCGCCGCTCGCGACGCCGGTGCCACTTCGCTGCTGCGCGATCGAAGGGGCGAGCTGGTGGCAACGGCCGACGCCGCGGGCCGCCTGCAGCTCGCGCCCGCGGCCGACGCGGTGGCGGGCGAAGCGGTCGCGCGGCTGCAGCCGTCGGACGGGCTCGACCCCGCGCGGACGCAACCGGCGGGTGCCCGCGGCGTCCGGCTCACGCTGGACCTCGACCTGGGGCGCGTAGCGCTCGCGGCCCTGGAGGGCTTCCGCGGCTCGATCGTGCTGGTGGAGCCGCGCAGCGGGGACGTGCTCGCGGCGGTCAGCGATCCGCTCACGCTGGCCCGCGAGCCGGCCGCCGCGTTCGAGCAGCGCCGCGAGCCGGCCTCGATCGCCAAGCTGCTCACCACCGCCGCCGCATACCGGGCCGGCCTCGACGCCGACGCGCGGATCGGCCAGATGAGCTGCGCCGGCGTCGAGCGCTACGGCGGGCAGCCGCTGTGGTGCTCGTGGCCGGCTGGCCCGCTGGCGGGCCTCGACCACGCGCTGGCGATCAGCTGCAACGTCGCGTTCGCGAACCTGGCGCAGCAGGTCGGGCGCGAGCGCCTGATCGAGGAGTACCGCCGCTGGGGCTTCGACGCGGGGGCCGAGGCGCTGCTCGGCGCAGCGGGACGGATCCTCTCTGCCCCGTCGACGCCACGCGAGCTCGCGAGCCTGGGGGTCGGGCTCGACCTCGTGGACGTCACGCCGCTGCACGCGGCCCTGCTCGCCGCCGTGGTCGGGAACGGCGGGCGACTGCCGGCGCCGCGTCTCGTCGTCGGATCGTGCGGCCCGCTCGCGCTCGTGGACCGGCCCGAGGCTGCGGTGGCCGGCCGCCCCGTGCTCGACGCGGGCACCGCCGCGCGGCTGCGTCGCGCGATGGCGGCCGTGGCCGAGCGTGGCACGGGCGCCGGGCTCGCGCCGCCCGGCTTCGCGGTCGCCATGAAGACCGGCACCGCCGCGACGCCGCGGCTCGGTTACCACGTCAACTACGTCGGCGTCGCCCCGCTGCCCGAGGCGAGCGTCGCGTTCTGCGTGCGCGTGACCGGACCACACAGCTCCGCGGGCGCCACGGCGGCGGGCCGCGAGGTGCTGCGCCGCCTGCTCGCAGGCCTCGCCAGCCGCCGGCCGCTGCTGCGAGCTCTCGGCCGATCTGCGGCAGGAGGTCCGGGGCCGGATCCAGCGCCTGGGCATTGAGCGCGGAAACGGTGCGCTCTGCGTTCCTGCGCGCTCGTGGCAGGATGGGGAGTGGACCTGCGATCGGCGGGTCACCGCCGCGCCCGGACTCAGGAGACAGCCCCATGACTCGCCGACTCGCCGCAGCCCTCGTGCTGGTGATCGCGTCTGCCGCCTGCCGCTCGGCCGGCCCCGTGACGACGCCGGGGCCGCCGTCCGCGGCGCCCGCGCCGGCGCTCGCGCCGACCTCGGCGATGAAGGTCGCCGAGCCCACGGCCATCCGCTGGGCGCGCGGCTCGGCAGAGCACCGAGCGTTGTTCCTGCAGGTCTTCCGCCAGGCGGCAGCGTACGTCGAGCGCGAGGCGGCCAAGCGGGTGGCGGGCTCGTGGGCGGTGGTGCTGGACGCCGACGAGACGGTGATCGACAACTCGACCTATCAGCTGGAGCAGGCGCGGCTCGGCCGGCCATTCGAGCCCGAGACCTGGAGCGCTTGGGTGAAGCGCCGCCAGGCGACGCCCCTGCCCGGCGCCGCGGCGTTCCTGGAGCGCGTGCGAGCGCTCGGCGGCCGCATCGCGATCGTCACCAACCGCTCGGCGGCCGAGTGCCCGGACACGGAGGCGGTGTTCAAGGCACAGGCGCTGGCCTACGACGTGATGCTGTGCAAGCAGGGACCGAGCGACAAGAACCCGCGCTTCGAGGCGCTGGCGCGTGGGGCGGCAGGCCTGCCGCCGCTGGAGGTCGTGGCATTCCTCGGCGACAACGTGAACGACTTCCCCGGCCAGAGCCAGGCGATTCGCACACAGGGCGACGGAGCGTTCGCGGAGTTCGGCGCGCGCTTCTTCGTGGTGCCGAACGCGATGTACGGGAGCTGGGAGTCGAACTGACCCGCGCTCACTCGATGCGCTCGACGATGTCGCCGGTGGTGCGGTCCTTCAGGATCAGCTTGCGCCGGCCATCGGGCATATGCTCGCGCTTGATCAGCCAGTAGCGGTCCTCGAAGGTCTCGAGCTCGATCGTGTTGCCCGCGTCGCAGGCCCCGCGCCAGTCCTCGAGCGCGACCCGCTCCCAGCGCCGGGTCTCGAGCGAGCGGTAGCAGGCGTCCATGATCGCGTTCACGACCAGGCCGTCGTAGAACGTCTCCGCCGGCGCACGCCGCTGCTCGAAGGCCTCGAGCATGGCCGTGAACATCGCGTCGTAGCCAAGCGCGGCGGTCTCGTCGCCGACCGGGAACAGCCAGCCTGACTCGCTCTCGGCCTTCTCCGCGACGTAGCCGCCCGACCCCGGCGCCGAGAACATCTCGAAGCCGGTGCGCAGCCAGTGGTTGATCCAGATCGTGCCGTCGGTGCCCGAGACCTCGTCGCGCAGGTCCATGCCACCGCGGAAGGTCCAGGCGACCTCGAACTGCGCGACCGCCCCGCTCGCGTAGCGCACCAAGCCGACCGCCGAGTCCTCGGCGTCGATCGGGTGCACTTGGGTCGCCGCCCAGCAGACCACCTCCAGCGGCCGGATGTCCTTGCCCACGAAGTTGCGGCCGATCTCGATGCAGTGGCAGCCCATGTCCACGATCGCGCCGCCCCCGGAGAGCTCCTTCGTCCAGAACCAGTCGCTGTGGGGCCCGGGGTGCGCCTCGCGCGAGCGCGTCCACAGCACGCGCCCGATCGCCCCCGCGCGCACCGACGCGAGCGCCTTCAGGGTCTTCGGCGTGAAGACGAGATCCTCGAGGTAGCCGTGGAAGACGCCGGCCTGCTCCACCACGGCGAGCATCTCGGCGGCCTCGGCCGCGTTGCGCCCGAGCGGTTTCGTGCACAGGACAGCCCGCCCGGCGCGAGCCGCGGCCACGACCGCCGCGTGGTGCAGGTGGTTCGGCAGCCCGACCACGACCAGCTCCACCTCCGGGTCGGCCACCGCCTCGTCGAGGCGCGTCGTCCAGCGCGGGATGCCGAAGCGCTCGGCGAACGCGCGCGTCTTCACCGCGTCGCGCCCGCACACGACGACGACACGGTCGCGGCTGCGCTTGCCCGTGAGGCTCATCGTGTAGAACAGCCCGATCAGCCCGGTCCCCAGCATCGCGATGTTGGCCACGACTGCCTCCTGTCTGGTCCGAGGTGCAGCACGGTCGTCGTGGGTCGACGGCGCGGCGCGGGGATTCTAGGCCCAGCCGCCCCCATTGGCGAGTCCGATCGCCCGCTCGCACGGCGCTTGACCAGCGCCGAGCGAGGGCTTACGGTCGCCCCCATGGGCGAACCGATCCGCATCGCGAGAGGCGTGCACGTGCCGGCGGCGGCGCTCGAGTGGCGTGCAGTGCGCTCCTCCGGCCCCGGCGGGCAGAACGTCAACAAGGTGGCCTCGAAGGTCGAGCTGCGCGTCGACCTCGCCGCCGTGGGCGGTCTCGATGCGGGCGGTCGCGCACGGCTGCAGGCGCTGGCGGCGAACCGCCTCGGCGGCGACGGCCGGCTGCTCGTCACCAGCCAGCGGACGCGCGATCAGCAGCGGAACCTCGAGGACGCGCGAACGAAGGTGCAGAAGCTCGTGGAGCGGGCGATGAAGGCGCCGCGGCCGCGCCGGCTGACGCAGCCGAGCCGGGGCGCCGTCGAGAGGCGGCTGCGGCAAAAGCGGTCCCGCAGCTCGGTGAAGCGCGCCCGGCTCGCCGCGGCAGACGACGAGGCCTGAACGCCGGGCGTGCGGTGGGGTCTGGATTCCGGACGCCGGAGAGGCGAAACGGACACTGCGTCCGGCCACGGCCCGGGAATCCCCACCCGTGCCGATCGCGTGCCAGATCGCCGCCGCTACACAATCGACACGATGTCCTCTAGTATCAGTCGGTTGCCCGGTGCTCCGGGAGCGAGCGGGAGGCCCGGAGGCGACTGTGACTGGATCGAGCGATCCGGCACGGTCCGTGCTCAATGGACATCAGGATGTGCCAAGGGACAGGATCGTCTTCGGCCGGATCGTCGTCAAGGTGGGGGCTGCGCGTCCTGGGCCTCCTGTTCGCCGTGCTCGCCGCCGCTCCCTCCGAGGGCGGCGTGTTCGGTGTGCCGACGAACCTCACGGCTGACGGCCGGCTCTGCACCGCGGTCGGTGCGCCGGACGCGACGTGCACGGTCGGGGCAAGCGTCGACCCGCCGGGTTGGCTGGTGTTGAGCGGGCCCACTGCGTCGAACAGCGTCGGCGACCCCGTGCACCAGATGCGCTTCTTCATCGAGGTGGAGAACCGCGGCGCCGGTGCGGCGGACGAGACGCTCGACATCCGCGTGTTCGACGCCGGGACGAGCGGCGCGCGCGACGGTACGGGCGGGACGAACAGCACGACGCGGTACCAGCTGTTCACACCGGCCGGGGCGTCGCTCGCGGACGTGAGCATTGGCAACGACGCCGCGGCCACCACCCAGAACCGGCTCGCGCGCCTGCAGGCCGCCTCGTTCGTCGCTGCGAACACCGCGATTCCGGTTGCGTTCACGACCCTCGCCGCCGGCGTCTACGAGCTGCGCGTCACGGTCGCGTCGGGGGACGAGGTGAACGCCTTCGGCGTGGACGTGCGCGGCGCGGCGGGCTTGCCCTACAACGTGTATGTGGTCGGCAGCTCCAACACCCCCGACTCCGGCTTCGTCGCGGGCACGGTCAACGGGGGCACCGCGCCGATCGCGGCGGCTTCCGCGCCGTTCGTCGTCTACCCCTACGTCACCCGCGGCTGCGCGGTCGCCACTTCCAACTTCGACCTCGACGCCTCGAACGCCGCCGGTGCAGGCGCCACGGCCTCGATCCGCGACGCGCTCGGCGTCACGACCGCGCTCAGCGGGAGCGGCGACCAGCAGCACGTGGAAGACACGGTCACGGTGGAGCCGACCGGGACGGTGAGCCTCGACTCCAACAACTACGGGCTCTACACGCTGACGACCGCCACCGGAACGAACGACAACGAGGGCATCGAGTGGCGCGTCGCCGACTTCCAGGGCTGGAACACGAATCCCCTCTCGGCGCCGCGCGACGCCGCGCTGCCGCTGCGGCTGTACCTGCCGAACGGCTACGCGCCCTCCGGCGGCAACGCCGCCGCGGTCGCCCCGGTCGAGCCGGTGTTCGCGGCGAGCGCGCGCGTGAGCGGCGGAACCAACCCGCCGCAGGTCGGCGCCACCACGCAGTACATCCTGACCACGAGCGTGTCCAATCCGGGCACGCTGGCGATCAGTAACGTGGCGTTGACCGTCCCCTTCGTGACCGGCATGACGTTCGTCTCCTCGGCGACCACCGTCAACGGCGTCGCGGGGACGTGCGCCGCGGAGACGAGCGGCGCGACGTTCCGTCGTTGCACGTTCACGAGCGTGGCCGCAGGCGCCGTCGTCAGCTACCACGTCACGGTCAGCGACGTGCCCACGGCGACCGGGGCCCGCAACCTCACCGGCGCGACCGTGCTGGTTCCGTCGCTGCTGGGAAGCCTGACCTGGGACGGCACTGTCGCGACCGGCACCACCGCCGCGGCCCACGGCTTCCAGACCGGCGACTACGTCACGATCGCGGGGGCCGAGCAGGCGGAGTACGACGGCCTGTTCCGGGTCACCGTCGTCGACGCGACTCACTTCACCTACGTCCCGGCGGCGACCCCGGCCGGGAACGCGACGGGCGCCACGATCCTGGCCACGGGGTTGACCTCCAGTTGCCCCACCACCCAGGACGCCCCGCTGTGTGCGACGTACACGCCCGCGTACCTCTCGCGCACGGAGACGCTCGGGCCGCTGTGCCCGCTCTCCGTGCTCGTGCTGCCCGCGAACGTCGACCTGTCCGTCACGAAGACCGCGAGCCCAGCGATCGTGACCGCCGGCCAGGACATCAGCTACACGCTGACGGCCGCGAGCTCCGCGACGTCGGGCGTCGCGCAGAACGTGACGCTGCTCGACCCGCTGCCGGCGAACGCCAGCTTCCGCTCGATCGCGGTGGCCGCGGGCTGGACCTGCACCACCCCGCCGGCGGGCACGCGCGGCACGGTCTCCTGCACGAGCCCGACGCTGGCCACGGGCGCGAGCGCCGCCTTCACGCTGGTCGTGCGGGCGGACCCCACGGCGACGGGCTCCGTGACGAACACGGCGAGCGTGTCGAGCGCGGGCTCGGACACGAACGCGGCCAACAACACGGCGACGGCGACGGTCACGGTGTCCTCGCCGGCGGGCCAGGCCGACCTGGCGCTCACGAAGAGCGACAGCCCCGACCCGGTGGCGGCCGGCAACGACATCACCTACGTGATGGTCGCGACCAACCGGGGGCCGGGCGCGGCCGCGGCGCCGACGTTCCGCGACGCGACGCCGACGGCCACGGCGATCGCCACGTTCAACAGCCTGATCCGTCCCGCGGGCTGGTCGTGCGTGACGCCGGCCGTGGGCGGCACCGGCAACATCACTTGCACGGCGGCCGCGGCCATGCCTGCCGGAGTGTCGGCGACGTTCGTGCTGTCCGTCCACGTGCCCCCCGGTGCCACGGGGACGATCACGAACGCAGGGCAGGCCACGCTCGGCGCGCGCATCGAGTCGACGACGACCGACCCTGTTCCCGGCAACAACAATGCCAGCGCGGTCACCCCGATCGCGGCCGCGGCCGCGACGCCCACGTGCGCGACCCCTGCTGTAGCTGGCGACGGTGGCGTGCTGACCGGCGTCGTCAACACGTACTACCCCGCGACGGTGAGCGCGGCGGCCGGCGCCACCACGATCACACTCGGCGCCGCACGCGGCGCCACCACGCCGATCTCCGTGGGCGACCTGCTGCTGGTGGTGCAGGTGCAGGGCGCGTCGATCAACACCACCAACAGCAACGTCTACGGCGACGGCGTCGCGAGCGACCCGGCCAACGGCTGGACCGCTCTCAACAGCACGGGGCTGTACGAGTTCGTGCGGGCCGCGAGCGTCGTCCCACTTGCGGGCGGCACGCTCACCACGTCCGCGGGCCTCGTGAACGCGTACACGGCGGGCGGGAGCAGCCGCTTCCAGGTGGTGCGCGTGCCGCAGTACGCGACCGCCACGCTCGGCTCGACGCTGACGGCGGCGACCTGGAACGGCAGCTCGGGCGGAATCCTGGCGGTGGATGTGGCCGGCAACCTCGACCTCGGCGGCGCCACCGTCAGCGTCTCCGGAAAGGGCTTCCGCGGCGGCGGCGGGCGGCGACTCACCGGCGACGTGGGGACCGACACGGACTACCGGAACCTGTCGACGAACGACGCTCACGGCGCGAAGGCCGAGGGCGTTGCGGGCACGCCCCGCTACCTCTGGGACGAGACGACGAACAGCCTCGTCGACAACGGGGCCCCGGACGGCTACGCCAACGGCGACTCCGGCCGCGGCGCGCCAGGCAACGCGGGCGGCGGCGGCAGCGATGGCAACCCCGCCGCCAACAACGAGAACACGGGCGGCGGTGGCGGCGGTGGCGGCGGCGTCGGCGGCAAGGGCGGCAACGCCTGGAACTCGCAGGACCCGTACGGCGGCAACGGCGGCGCGGCCTTCCCGGCTACCGCGGCCCGCCTGGCGCTCGGCGGCGGCGGTGGGGCCGGCAGCCGAAACGACTCGTCGGGCGTCCACTCGAGCGGCGGCACCGGCGGCGGACTCGTGCTGATACGGACGGGGACGGTGAGCGGAACGGGCACGATCGTCGCGAACGGCTCGCTCGGCCAGCTGGCCGAGAACGACGGCGCGGGCGGCGGCGGCGCGGGCGGGACGATCCTCGTCTCCGCGATGGGCGGCTCCGGCCTCACGGGTCTCACGGCGCTGGCCCGCGGCGGCCGCGGCGGCGATGCCTGGCCGACGAGCGATGGAGGCGGCTTCCCGGCCAACCGGCATGGCCCGGGCGGCGGCGGCGCCGGCGGCGTGGTGCTCACGACCGCGGCGACAGCCGCGACCGACGTGACGGGCGGAGCCAACGGCATCACCACGACCGCGCTCGACCCCTACGGCTCGACGCCGGGCAGCCTCGGCCTGGCCTCGATCATCGCTCCCACGGCGATCCCCGGCGTCGACTCCGGCGCGGAATGCTCGTCGGACCTCTCGATCGTCAAGACCTCCGCGCAAGCGACACCCGGCGCAGGCCAGGCCACGTACAACCTGCTCGTCACGAACAACGGCTTCCGCACGGCGACGGCGGCCAAGGTCACCGACATCCTGCCCGGGACCGTGACGTTCTCCTCGGCGAGCGCCAGCCAGGGTTCGTGCGCGAACGCCGCCGGAACGGTCACCTGCGCCCTGGGCGACATGCCGAGCGGCGCGAGCGCCCTCGTCTCGATCGTCGTGACCTCCGCGGGCGGAACCGCCCCGCTCAACACCGCCAGCGTGACCCTGACCGGCACGGACCCGTTCCTGGCCAACAACACCAGCTCTGTCGGCGAGCAGGCCGACCTCGCGGTGACCCTGTCGGCGACGCCCGACCCGGTTTCGGCGGGCCGCCTGCTCAGCTACACGGCCGCCGTGCGCAACAACGGCGCGGGCGCCGCGGCGAATGCGGTGCTGAGCCTGCCGCTGCCCCCGGGGACCACGTTCGACTCGGCCACGGTGCCCGCGGGCTGGACCTGCAGCACGCCTGTCGTCGGCGGCGCCGGGACGATCCGCTGCACGCGGGCGACGGCGATGCCGTCCGGCCCACTCGAGAGCTTCAGCTTCGCGCTGCGCGTCGGCGTCGCCGTCGCGCCCAACTCAGTGATCGCGGCGACCGCCACGGTCTCGAGCTCCAACGATCCGGTCGCGGTCAACGACGCCTCGACCACGGCCAACGTGGTGACAGGCTCGGTCGTCCTGCTGACGCGCGCGCACTTGCGCGGCATCCGGGTGGATCCGGCCGAGGGACGCGTGGCGTTCGCGACCGGCTGGCAGCTCGACACCTTGGGCTTCAACTTCTATGCGACGCCGGGGCCCGACGCGCCCGCGCAGGGGCAGCCGCCGCTCAACGGCACTCCCGTGCGGTCGGCGCGGCCCAGCAGCCTGACACCGACGATCTATCGCGTGTCGCTGCCGCCGTTCGCCGGTCCCTGGCTGTGGATCGAGGAGCTCGAGACGAATGGCGCGCGCAACTGGCTGGGCCCGTTCCGGGCGGGCGACGGGCGCCTGGCGGCGATCCTGGACCGGCTCGCGGCGCGCGACCGCGAGCGGCCGGGGGTCGAGGTCTCGCTCGACGGGGGCGGCACGGCTGTCCTGATGTCGCCCTCCGCGGCCAGGGAGCCGCGAACGGCGCGCACGGCAGCGGCGGCAGCGGTGGCAGCGCGCCGGCTCACGCGTTTCCTGCCCGGCGCGCTCGGCGTCCGCGTGGACGTGCAGACGCCCGGCAGCGTTCGGCTCACGCGGGGGCAGTTGAGCGCCGTCGGCGTCTCGGAGCGGCTGCTCCTGGCGGAGGCACGGGTGACGCGCGCGGGGGCGGCGGTGCTCTCGCACGTCGAAAGCCCGGGCACCGCGGACGAGGCGATCGTGTTCGACGCGCCCAGCCTCACGACGCTGTACTCGGCCCAGGTTCCGTTCGTCGTGAGCTGGCGAGGGCAGCCGCGGCCGCGCGTGGCCCTGACGCGTGAGGGCGACGAGGAGTGGCCGGGCTGGCTGCGCGTCGAACGCTCGACGCTGTATCTCGCCTCGGCGCCGCTCGGGACCGATCCCTGGCTGTGGGACGAGGTGGGCTACGACTCGCCCAGTTGGCCCAGCTTCGATCCGGAGGCGGGCAGCTTCGCGCTGCCGGCTCTGGCCGACACGCCCGAGCTCGTGCCCGTGCGGCTGCGCGTGCTCGGCTACGGCCCGTACCGTCACGAGCTCCACGCGGCCGTCAACGGCGTCGCGATCGGTTCGCTGGTCGTCGAGGGTACGACCGCCGGTCTGCTCGAGGGTGTCGTGCCGCGCTCGGCACTGCACACGGGGCCGGGCTCGCGGAACGAGCTCACGCTCAGCTACGCCTCGGACGCGCCGCAGTCCGGCCTCGGCTGGGCGTACCTGGACCACCTCGATCTGCAGGCCACGGCCGCGCCGAGCGGGGCGAGCGCGCTCACGCGCCTGGGACCGTGGAACCCGCGGCTCCCGGCGCTCACGGGCTGCAGCTACCTCGTGATCACCCACCCGCTGTTCGCGGCGCAGGCCGAGCGCCTTGCCGAGCTCAAGCGCGCCGAGGGCCGGACCACCTGCGTGCTCGACGTCGAGCGCGCCTACGACGCGTTCAGCGCGGCCACCGTCGAGGCCGAGGCGGTGGCGGCGGCGATCCGGCTCGCCGCGTCCGGGCGTCGGCTCCGCTACGTCCTGCTGTTCGGGGACGACACGTTCGACTACCGCGACGACGCGGGCCTCGGGGCGGTGTCCTACATCCCGTCGCTCTACGCGTGGGACGGCACGTTCGGCCGGGTGCCCTCCGAGACGCGCTACGCGGACCTCGACGGCGACGGCCTCCCCGACGTGGCCATCGGACGGCTGCCCGCGAAGACGCCGGACGAGGCGACGGCGCTCGTCGACAAGGTCGAGCGGCAGGCCACCGTCGTGCACTCCCAGGCCGGACGCCAGTTGTTCCTGGCCGAGCGGGACGACCCGACGCCCGGCACCCCGTCCTTCTACGAGGAGGCCCGGCAAGTGGCGGCCACCGTCGGCGGCAGCGTCACCTGGGCCGACGGCCGGGGCGACCCTGCGGCGGCGAGAGAGACGCTGCTGCGCGGCATGGCCGCTGGGGCCGGCGTGCTGCACGTGTTCTCGCACGGGGCGCCGTGGCAGTGGGGCAACACCGGCTTCCTCACCGGCGACGACGTGGCCGGCGTGGGCGGCCAGCCGCCGGCGCTGGCCGACGGCCCCGAGTCGATCGTGCTGACCTGGACCTGCGAGTCGCAGATGTTCACCTACCTGTTCGGCGACTCGCTGAACGAGGCCCTGCTGCTGCGCCCCCACGGCGGCGCGATCGCGACGTTCGGGCCCGCCGGCATCGCGGACGTCGCGGCCCAGTCGATCCTGTACGGGCGGCTGTACGAGGAGCTTCCGAGGGCGGAGTCGCTCGGGGACGCGGTGCGCCAGGCCAAGCGCGAGGCCCTGGCGCAGGACGCCCGCGCCTGGCCGGCCGTGGCCGGCTGGAACCTGCTCGGCGACCCGGCGCTGCCCCTGCGCTAGGGGCTAGGCCAGCCGCGGCGGCAGGCCGGCGCGCTTCGCCTGCTTGCGCCGGTACATGCGATCGTCCGCCGTCTCCAGCGCCTGCTCCAGCGCCGCGAGGGAGTCGAACGCAGCGACTCCGGTCGACACGCGGATGCTGAGCGGCTCGGGTGAGCCGGGGACTGTCACGGCCGTGAGCTGCTCGTCGATCGCATCGAGCCGCCGGCGCGCCTCGTCCTCGGAGACGCCGAACAGCACCACCAGGAACTCGTCGCCGCCCCAGCGGAACACCAGGTCGTCGGCACGCACCACCGCGCGGATCGCACGCGCCACGGCCCGGATCACGAGGTCGCCCGCGGCGTGGCCGAAGGTGTCGTTCACCGGCTTCAGCGCGTCGAGGTCCGCGACCGCGACGCAGCCCGAGGCGACATCCGTCGAACGGCTACCCTCGATCATCGAGTAGAAGGCGTGGCGGTTCAGGGAGCTGGTCAGCGGGTCGACCCGAGCGCGCAGCTCGAGCTTCGCGCGAGCGGCGTGCAGGTCCTCGTTCGCGGCCTCGAGCTCGCGGTGCTCACGCTCCATCACCACGATCAGGGTGCCGAACCCGAGCAGCGTCTCGAACAGCAGGTCGAACAGGGACGTGTACGACGAGTAGGCCGCGGGCAGCTCGTGCCCGCTCCAGAGCGACCAGGACAGCACCGGCACGTAGTGCAGGAACGAGAGCGAGAGCGAGAGCAGCGAGGCCTCCAGGATGGGCTTGCCAATGCGGCCCTCGCCGGCCGACGGGGCGCGGCGCAGCTCGCGCAGCGCCAGCGCGAACAGCAGGGCCATCGCGGCGGCCTGCGGGATGAAGCGGACCGTGAAGTTGGGGTGGACGTGCGGCAGCGCGAGTGCGGCGGCAGCGGCCGGCGCCAGCAGCAGGACCGCGCCGCGGCCGGGTCGCCGGTCGCTGGCGAGGCTGCGGCAGCCGGCCACCAGCAGCCCGCCGAAGAGGTACTCTCCGAAGTAATAGAGAGGCTCGAGCACCCCTTCGGCGGCCGGGATGCGCAGAGCGAGGAACAGCGCGAACAGGGCGGCAGCCAGGCTCGTCCAGGCCCGCCACCAGTAGCGCAGGTAGTCCCGGCGAATCGAGCGGCTGAGCAGGAAGCTCAGCAGCGCGAGCGGCGCGACGCCGATTGCCTGCAGCAGCAGGCCCTGCAGGCTGGGCGACAGGTCCGGGTTCATGTTCGCCGCCGCGGGGGCATTCGCGAGTCTCCCCGCTGGCCCGCCCCGGCCAGCGCCAACTGGGGCTCCCAGCGCCCACCGTGCGCACGGAAGCGGTCCGCTGCGAGGGTACCGGCAATCAAGAAGCCCGGAGCCTCTCGGCCCCGGGCTTCTGTGTCACAGCGGTTCGTCGGGTATCAGATCCGGCTGACGTTCGCGGCGCGGGGTCCCTTCGGGCTGTCCACGACCTCGAAGCGCACGCGGTCGCCCTCATTCAGGGTGCGGAACCCTTCCGCCTTGATCTCGCTGTGGTGGACGAACACGTCCGGCCCACCCTCACGCGAGAGAAACCCGAAACCCTTCGACTCGTTGAACCACTTGACGGTACCTTCGATCATGTACGTCAGGCCTCCTTCGGCCTTGACCCGGCAGCCTCGTCACCTGTGCGCCCCCGAACTTTTGCACCGCCCCCCATGGGCAGGACAGATCTCGAAACGCCAGATCAACGGCTTCCAGGCTCCGCGGATTGTACATCCAGTCGCCCCATAGGCCGAACAGGCAAACGAGGGGACCGGGCCCACGGCGGGGCCGGCGTCTCTCCCGGGGTCAACGGCCGGCGGAGGCCACGGCCGCGAGCAGCTGCCGCCCGTAGCGCTCGGCCTTCGCGGGGCCGATGCCGTGGGCGAGCTTCAGCTCTTCGAGGGTGCGCGGCCGCAGCAGGGCGACGTCGCGCAGCGTGCGATCGCTGGCCACGACGTACGCCGGCACCGACTCCTCGCGCGCCAGCTCGAGCCGCAGCCGGCGCAGCGCCTCGAAGACCGGGATGGCGTCCGCCGGCAGGGACTCCGGCGCAGGCTCCTCGCGCGACGCGCGGCGGCCCCCGGGCGCACGCTCGCTCGGGTCGCCCTCGCGCGGCAGCACGAGCCGCGGCGGCCGCTCGCCCTTCATCACGGCGCGCCCGGAGGAGGTGAGCAGCACCAGCGGTCGGTCTCCCGTCGTGAAATCGACCCAGCCCGCGGTGACGCAGCGGCGCAGCAGCTGCGTGAGCCACTCCTCCGAGTGCTCACGCAGCACGCCGAACGTCGGGGTGCGGTCGAGTCCCGCGCGCAACAGGCGCGGGTCGGGCAGGCCGCGCAGCAGCTTGACCGCGGCCGTGAGCCCGTAGCGGCGGTCGACGCGCGCCACCGCCGAGAGGGCCTTGCGCACGAGCAGGCTCGCCTCCGCGTCGTCGAGGGCGCCTCCGTCGTCGATCTCCCGGCACACGTCGCAGCGGCCACAGCCGGAGAGCGTCTCGGCCTCGTCGCCGAAGTAGCGCAGGATCGCGTCGTGGCGGCAGCTGCCGCCCTCGGCCCAGCGCATCAGGTCGAGAAAGAGCGCCCACTTGTGCTCGATGACCTCTGGCTTCGGCGGAGCGTCGCCGCTGCCCGACTCGAGCAGCCGCCGCCGCAGCGGGATGTCGCCCGGCGCGTGGAGCAAGAGCCCGATCGCCTCGCGGCCGTCGCGGCCCGCGCGACCGACCTCCTGGTAGTAGGCCTCGACCGAGCCGGGCGGCGCGAGGTGGACGACGGCGCGGACGTCCGGGCGGTCGATCCCCATCCCGAACGCGTTCGTCGCGGCCACGATCTCGAGCGCGCCCGCGGCGAACGCCTGCTGCACACGCGAGCGCGCCTCGCCCGCCATGCCGGCGTGGTAGGCCTCCGCGCGCCAGCCGCATCCGGCCAGGCGGCCAGCTTCTTCCTCCGCGAGCCGGCGCGTCGGGGCGTACACGATCGCGGTACCGCGCTGGGCGCCGGGGGCGCCGAGAGCCTCTGCCAGCACCGCGTCGACGCGGCGGTCGCGATCGCGCTCGGAGCCGACGTGCCGCGCTCGCAGCGCGAGGTTCGGCCGGGCAAAGCCGCGCAGCAGCTGGGGCGTGTCCGGCCCGAGGCCGAGGCGAACCAGGATCTCGTCGCGCACGACGGGCGTCGCGGTCGCCGTGCAGGCGAGCACGCGTGGCGGTCGCAGCTCCTCGAGCAGGTTGCCGATCTGCAGGTAGTCCGGCCGGAAGTCGTGTCCCCATTCGCTGATGCAGTGGGCCTCGTCGATCGCCACCAGCGGTGCGCCGAGCCCTTGAACGAGCGCGCGAAAGCCCGGGTAGGCCAGCCGCTCGGGTGCAACGTAGGCGAGCTTGAAGGCGCCGGCCCGCAGCCGGGCCAGGCGGCTGCGCATCTCCTCTGCCGAGAGCGTCGCGGCGAGGAACGTGGCCGGGACGCTGCGCGCCTCGAGCGCCAGCACCTGGTCGTGCATCAGCGACACGAGCGGGGAGATCACGAGGGTGGTGCCGGGCAGCAGACTCGCCGGCAGCTGGTAGATGAGGCTCTTGCCGCCGCCCGTCGGCGCGACGAGCAGGAGCTTGCGCTGGGTCAGCAGCGTCTCGATCGCCTCGCGCTGGCCGGGCCGGAAGGTCGAGTAGCCCATCCGCACCAGCCCTGCGTCGAGATCCAGCTCCGCGTCCGGGTCGAATGCCATGAGGGCGGCATGATACCGGCCGGGCCTGCCGCCGCGGGTCTGTTTCGGCCGGCCGCTGCAAACACCGGGCGAACGGCTGGCCCTGGCGCTTCAGGCGTGGACGCCGGGAGCCTCGTGGCCGGTGCGCGCGACATACTCCACATAGGAGCCCGGGTAGAGGTGCGGCTGGATCTCGACCCCGCTCTCGCCACCGAGTTCGAGCACCCGGTTCGATAGGCCGCGCAGGAACGTGCGGTCGTGCGAGACGAACAGCATCGTGCCGTCGAAACCGCTCAACGCCTCGACCAGCATCTCCTTGGTGGCGAGATCGAGATGGTTCGTGGGCTCGTCGAGCACCAGGAAGTTCGGCGGATCGAACAGCATGCGGGCCAGCACCAGCCGTGACTTCTCGCCGCCCGAGAGAGCGCGGATCTTCTTGTCCACGTCGTCGCCCGAGAACTGGAAGGCGCCGGCCAGGCTGCGCAGGGCGCCGACGCCGTCGTGCGGGAAGTCCTGCTGCAGCTGCTCGAACAGCGTCAGCCCGGGATCGAGCAGGTCGAGCGCCTGCTGCGCGAAGTAGCCGAGCTTCAGGCTGGCCCCGAGCTTCAGCTGCCCGGAGTCCGGCGCCAGGACGCCGGCGACCATCTTCAGCAGGGTCGTCTTGCCGGCGCCGTTGCGGCCCATCACGCACCAGCGCTCGCCGCGTCGGATCGTCAGGTCGAGCGCCTCGTGCACCACGCGCCGGCCATAGACCTTGCGCACGGCCTCGAGTGTCGCAACCTCCTCGCCGGAGCGCGGCGGCCGGCGGAAGTCGAAGCGCACGACCTTGCGAGTCTTCGGCGGCTCCACGCGCTCGATCTTCTCGAGCGCCTTCACGCGGCTTTGCACCTGCGCGGCCTTCGCGGCATGGGCGGCGAAGCGGTCGATGAAGCGCTGCTCCTTCGCGAGCATTGCCTGCTGCCGCGCGTAGGCGGCCTCCCGGTTCGTCTCGCGCAGCGCACGCTCCCGCTCGTAGAAGTCGTAGTCGCCCGAGTATGCCGTGATCTCGCCGTCGTCGATCTCCGCGATGCGGGTCACGGTCCGGTTCATGAACTCGCGGTCGTGGGATGTCATGAACAGCGCGCCCTGGTGCGCCTTCAGGAAGCCTTCGAGCCAGAGGATGGACTCGAGGTCGAGGTGGTTCGTGGGCTCGTCCATCAGCAGCACGTCGGGACGGCCGAGCAGCACGCGCGCCATCGCCACGCGCATCTTCCAGCCGCCCGAGAGCGCGCCCACGTCGCCGTCGATGCGCTCCTCGTCGAAGCCGAGGCCGTGCAGCACCTCGCGCGCCTGCGCCTCCAGCGCGTAGCCGCCCTTGTGGTCGTACTCTGCCTGCACCTCACCGAAGCGCGCCAGGATACGGTCTAGCTCGCCCGCTCGCGCCGGGTCCCCCATGGCCTGCTGCAAGGCCTCGAGCTCGTGGTGCAGGTCGCCCAGGCGGCCGCTGCCGGCGATAGCCTCGTCGAGCACGCTGCGCCCCGACATTTCCTCCACGTCCTGGCGGAAGTAGCCGATGGTCAGTTTCTTCGGGACCGAGACCTCGCCCTCGTCAGGCGACTCCTCGCCCACGATCATGCGGAACAGCGTCGTCTTGCCCGCGCCGTTCGGACCGACCAGGCCGACCTTCTCGCCGGGGTTGAGCTGGAAGGAGGCCTCGACGAAGAGGACCTGGCGGCCGTACTGCTTGCTGACGCGGGCGAACGAGATCATGGCAAGAGGACGAGGGTAGCACGGCGACGGACCGCGCGTTCCGCTATCCTTGGCGGCGTGAGCGCGCAAAACGCCCGGCCCGCCTACGAGACCGGCCGCGGCCGGCTGTGCCCGACCTGCGGCTGGCCGGCCGACGACTGCCACTGCTCGTCGCGAGGCGAGCAGAGGCTCCCCGCCCGGATCAGCTGCGTGCTGCGGCTCGAGAAGAAGGGTCGCGGCGGCAAGAGCGTGACCGTCGTCGCGGGGCTGCCGCGCAACCAGGTCTTCCTGGCGCAGCTGGCCGCGGAGCTCAAGCGCGCCTGCGGCACCGGCGGCACCGCCGCCGAGGAGACCGTCGAGATCCAGGGCGACCAGCGAGAGCGGCTGCGCCCGCTGCTGGTGGCCAAGGGCTTCGCGGTCCGGGGCTGAGGGGCGCCACCGAAGGGCGCGGCGTTGACCACGCGTCCGCGCTGGGCGTAGTCTGCGCGGCACAATGACCGCTTCGCCCTCGCCGCCTTGCCCGCCGGACTGGCGCGTGACACTCGAAGGCCAGCTCCCAGTACTCGGTCACCGCAACTGGATCGTCGTCGCCGACGCCGCCTATCCCTGGCAGGTGAGCGCCGGCATCGAGACGCTCGACACCGGCGCCGACCACCTCGAGGTGCTTCGAGTCGTCCTCGGCGCGGTCGAACGTGCGCAGCACGTGCGGGCGATCGCCCACCTCGACGCGGAGCTGCCCTACGTGGACGAGGCGCACGCGCCGGGGGTCGGCGCGCTGCGCGCGGCGCTGGCGACGGCTCTCGCGAACCTCGAGGCACGGGTGCTGCCGCACGAGGAGATCATCCGGCGGCTGGACGAAGCGGGCCGCGCCTTCCGGATCCTGCTGTTGAAGACGACGCTCGCGCTGCCCTACACCTCGGTCTTCCTCCAACTCGATTGCGGCTACTGGAGCGCCGAGGCCGAGACTGCGCTGAGGCGGCGAATGAGCGACGGCCTCGCGTCAGGGGCAAGCGCAATCTAGGGTCCAACGCGCCGCACAGAATCGACATCCTGGAGGTCCCATGACGACCACGACGAGACCCGATCGCATGACCGGCGCGGTGCTGCCGGGCGACAGCACGGTCGAGCTGCGTACGTTCGACGTCCCCGTGCCCGGCCACGGGGAGGTGCTGGTGCGGACGAAGAGCACCACGATCTGCGGCAGCGACATCCGCTGCATCTACCACCAGCACCTCGGTAAGGGCCCGGAGGGCTACCAGCCGGGCCTGATCGCCGGGCACGAGCCGTGCGGGCAGGTCGTGGAGACCGGGCCGGGCTGCCGCCGATTCGGGAAGGGCGACCGCGTCGTCGTCTACCACATCTCCGGCTGCGGCCTGTGCAACGACTGCCGGCGCGGCTACATGATCTCGTGCACCAGCCCCTGGCGCCGGGCCTACGGCTGGCAGCGCCACGGCGGCATGGCGCCCTTCATCCTCGCCGAGGAGAAGGACCTCGTGCTGCTGCCGGACGCGCTCAGCTACTCCGACGGCGCGCAGGTCGCGTGCGGCTTCGGCACGGTGTACGAGGGCCTCGAGCGGGTCGGCGTCAGTGGCAACGACGCGGTGCTCGTCACGGGCCTCGGCCCGGTCGGCCTCGCGACCGCGATGCTGGCGCGGGCGATGGGCGCCTCCTCGATCCTCGGGATCGACGTCCTCCCCGAACGGCTGGAACTGGCCCGCTCGCTCGCGCTGTTCGACGAGGTGCTCCCGGCCGGCCCCGACAACGTGGCGGCCGTGCGCGCCCGCACCGGCGGCCACGGGGTCGAGCGCGCCTTCGACTGCTCCGCGAACGCGGAGGCCCGGCTCACCTGCATTCGGGCGGCGCGCAAGTGGGGCCGCATCGTCTTCATGGGGGAGGGCGGGACCGTCGGCTTCCGACCGTCTGAGGACGTGATCCACGACCAGAAGTCGGTCCACGGCTCGTGGGTGACCGCAATCTGGCGCATGGAGGAGCTCGTTGAGCGGCTGGTGCGCTGGCAGCTCCGCCCGGAGAGGCTGATCACGCACCGCTTCCCTCTCGAACGGGCGGCCGAGGCTTACGCGCTGATGGCGAGCGGCCGCTGCGGCAAGGTGGCGGTCGTTTTCGACGAGGAACTGCGATGAGCGGCGCGCCGCTGGCGGCCGACGCCGTCTCGCCCGATCTCGTGCCGAAGCTGCCGCTCGCGGGCGGCGCCGCGATCCCGGTGGTGGGCCTCGGCACGTTCGGCTCCGACAGCGTGTCCGGCGAGGCCGTCGCCGAGGCCGTGGTCGAGGCGGCCCGTGTCGGCTACCGCCACTTCGACTGCGCCTCGGTCTACGGCAACGAGCGGGAGATCGGCCACGCGCTGCGGGCCATCCTGCGCTCGGGTGTCCCGCGCGAGGAGCTGTGGGTGACGTCGAAGCTGTGGAACGACAAGCACGGCGAGCGCGACGTCTCGGCGTCCTGCGAGCAGAGCCTGCGCGACCTGCGGCTCGACCAGCTCGACCTCTACCTGGTGCACTGGCCGTTCCCGAACTTCCATCCGCCGGGCTGCGACGTCAGCGCCCGCAGCCCGGATGCCCGCCCGTACGTGCACGAGAGCTACCTGAGGACGTGGCGTCAGATGGAGCGGCTGGTCGAGCGGGGGCTGGTGCGCCACATCGGCACGTCCAACATGACGATCCCGAAGCTCGAGCCGCTGCTGCGTGACGCCGCCATCCGGCCGGTGGCGAACGAGATGGAGCTGCACCCGCACTTCCAGCAGGAAGCGCTGCTGCGCTACGTCGTCGCGAATGGCATCGTCCCGATCGGCTACTCGCCGATCGGCTCGCCCGGCAGGCCGGAGCGGGACCGAACGCCCGAGGACACGGTCGACACCGAGGACCCCGTGATCGTCGCGATCGCCCGCCGCCTCGGCGTCCACCCCGCGGTCGTGTGCCTGAAGTGGGGCCTGCAGCGCGGACACGTGGTGATCCCGTTCTCGGTCA
>Ga0302299_10000469_pt1 | contig 21993 bp, 19 predicted proteins | sample III_Fen_N3_4_FD_198795 | JGI IMG/M metagenome (GOLD analysis project Ga0302299, IMG submission 198795) | Peat permafrost microbial communities from Stordalen Mire near Abisko, Sweden - III_Fen_N3_4 | ecosystem: Environmental > Terrestrial > Soil > Wetlands > Permafrost | place: Sweden: Abisko... | reverse complement strand
CGCGCAGCTCCTCGTCGAGGACGCCGAGACCCTCCTGCGGGGCCAGCGCGAGGACGCCGACCTTGCCCTGGTGCAGGTTGCGGTGGACGTCGTACGCCGCCTGAGCGGTGTCCTCGAGCGTGTAGGTCTTCGACAGCGTCGGGTGCACCTTGCCCCGCGCGATGAGCCGGTTGGCCTCCCACGCCTCGCGGTAGTTCGCGAAGTGCGATCCCACGATGCGCTTGAGGTTCATCCAGAGGAAGCGGTTGTCGTACTCGTGCATGAAGCCCGAGGTCGAGGCGCACGTCACGATCGTGCCGCCCTTGCGAGCGACGTAGACCGAGGCGCCGAACGTCTCGCGGCCCGGGTGCTCGAACACGATGTCGACGTCGTCGCCGCCGGTGAGCGCACGGATGTCGGCGCCGAGGCGACGCCACTCCTTCTGGTCCTGGGTGTTCTCGTCCTTCCAGAACTTGTAGCCGTTCGCGCTGCGGTCGAGGATCAGCTCGGCCCCCATACGACGGCAGATCTCGGCCTTCTCCGGCGAGGAGACGACGCACACGGGGGTGGCACCGCCGTTGAGCGCCATCTGCGTGGCGTAGGAGCCGAGACCGCCGCTCGCGCCCCAGATCAGGACGAGGTCGCCCTGCTTCATGCCGGCGCCGTTCTGCGAGACGAGCTGGCGGTAGGCCGTGGAGTTGACGAGACCGGGGACCGCTGCCTCCTCCCAGGTGAGGTGCTCGGGCTTGTGCAGCAGCTGGTTGGCCTTGACGAGCGCGACCTGCGCGAGGCCGCCGAAGTTGGTCTCGAAGCCCCAGATGCGCTGCTCGGGGTCGAGCATCGTGTCGTTGTGGCCGAGCGGGCTCTCGAGCTCGACGGACAGGCAGTGCGCGACGACGCGGTCGCCCGGCTTCCAGGTGTGCACGCCGGGACCCGTGCGCAGCACGATGCCGGACAGGTCCGACCCGACCTGGTGGTAGGGCAGGTCGTGGCGCTTGGCGAGCGGGTTGATCCGGCCGTAGCGCTCGAGGAAGCCGAAGGTGGAGACGGGCTCGAAGATGCTCGTCCAGACGGTGTTGTAGTTGACCGAGCTGGCCATCACGGCGATGAGCGCCTCGCCCGGCCCGAGCTCGGGCAGCGGGACGTCCTCGACGTGCAGGGACATGCGGGGGTCCTTCTCCCGCGTGGGGACGCCCTCGAACATCGTGTCCTCGTCCTTGTGCACGGTGACCGCGCGGTAGGAGCCGGGGATCGGGATCGCGGCGTAGTCCTCCGCCGTGGCGGAGCCGCTCAGGATCGCGTCGAGGATCTGCTTCACGTCGCCCTCCAGGGGTCGGCGCTTGACGTGCGGTACGCGGCGGTCGCGTCCGTCTCCGACGCTAGCGACCGCGTCTCCCTCGGCGCCCGAGGGGGGTCAGTCCGGTGCGGCCGCTGGCTCGACGAGCTCGATGAGCACGCCGCCGGCGTCCTTGGGGTGGACGAAGTTGACGCGCGACCCCGCGGTGCCGCGGCGCGGGGCGTCGTAGAGCAGGCGGAGACCGGCGCCGCGAAGTCGGGCGGCGGCGTCGTCCACGTCGGTCACGCGGAAAGCGACCTGCTGGATGCCCTCGCCGTTGCGCTCGAGGAACTTGCCGATCGCCGTGTCGGGCGAGAGCGCGGAGAGCAGCTGGATGCAGCTGTCGCCGATCCCGACCATGGCCTCCTCGACGCCCTGCTCCTCGTTGGTCTCGCGGTGCACGAGCGGCAGCCCGAAGGCGCGGCCGTAGAAGGCGATGGCGGCGTCGAGGTCGCGCACGGCGAAGCCGACGTGGTCGATGGCGGTGACGACGGGTCCGAGGACCTCAGCGGGGGAGGGGGAGCTCACAGCAGTATCGTGACGCGTACTCATCCCGGTGTCGAAGGAAGGTCCCCCATGAGCGTCGGAACCACGGTCATCGTCGCCGGAGCGCGCACCCCGATGGGCCGCCTCCTCGGTTCGCTCAAGGACTTCACCGCGGCCGACCTCGGCGGCGTCGCGATCAAGGCCGCCCTGGAGCGCTCCGGCGTCTCGCCCGACCAGGTCGACTACGTGATCATGGGCCAGGTCATCCAGGCCGGTGCCGGACAGATCACCGCGCGCCAGGCCGCCGTCAAGGGCGGCATCTCGATGGACGTGCCGGCACTGACGATCAACAAGGTCTGCCTCTCCGGCCTCGACTCGATCGCGCTGGCCGACCAGCTCATCCGCGCGGGGGAGTTCGAGATCGTCGTGGCGGGAGGCATGGAGTCGATGACCCAGGCGCCCCACCTGCTGCCGAAGTCGCGCGAGGGCTACAAGTACGGCGACGTCACGCTCGTCGACGCTATGGCGTTCGACGCCCTCACGTGCGCGTTCGACCAGGTGGCGATGGGCATCTCGACCGAGGACCACAACAAGCGCTACCCCGTCGCCACCCGCGAGGCGCAGGACGCCTTCTCGGCGCGCTCGCACCAGCTCGCGGCGATCGCGGCGAAGAACGGCGTGTTCGCCGAGGAGATCGCGCCGGTCGAGATCCCGCAGCGCAAGGGCGACCCGATCGTCTTCGCCGACGACGAGGGCATCCGCCCCGACACCACGGCCGACTCGCTGTCGAAGCTGCGTCCCGCGTTCGCGAAGGACGGCACGATCACCGCGGGCTCCTCCTCGCAGATCTCCGACGGTGCTGCCGCCGTCGTCGTGATGAGCAAGGCCAAGGCGGAGGAGCTCGGACTGACCTGGCTCGCCGAGATCGGCGCGCACGGAGTCGTGGCCGGCCCCGACGCCTCGCTGCAGGAGCAGCCGGCCAACGCGATCCTCAAGGCGCTCGGTCGCGAGGGGCTGTCGGTCTCGGACCTCGACCTGGTCGAGATCAACGAGGCCTTCGCCGCCGTCGGCATCGTGTCGGTCGACAAGCTCGGCGTCGACCCGGAGAAGGTCAACGTCAACGGCGGCGCCATCGCCCTCGGCCACCCGGTCGGCATGAGCGGCGCGCGCATCGTGCTGCACCTCGCGCTCGAGCTCAAGCGCCGCGGCGGCGGCATCGGTGCCGCCGCGCTGTGCGGCGGCGGCGGTCAGGGCGACGCCCTCATCGTCCGAGTGCCGTCGGCCTAGCGGCGTCGTCGTAGTGGTGGGGTCCTCCCCGGTCGCGGACCTCGTCGCGAGGGCACGCGAGGGGCAGCCGCGCGCCGTCGCACGGCTGATCTCCTACGTCGAGGACGGCGCGCCCGTCATGCGCGAGGTCACCTCCGCGCTCGCGCCCTTCGCGGGCCGCGCGCACGTCGTCGGGCTGACCGGCTCTCCGGGCGTGGGGAAGTCCACGACGACGTCGGCGCTCGTCGCGGAGTACCGCGCGCGCGGGCTGCGCGTGGGCGTCCTCGCGGTCGACCCGTCGTCGCCGTTCTCGGGCGGGGCGCTGCTCGGCGACCGCGTGCGGATGCAGGAGCACGCCACCGATCCCGGGGTCTTCATCCGCTCGATGGCGTCGCGCGGCCACCTCGGCGGGCTCGCCTGGGCCACGCCGCAGGCGATCCGCGTGCTCGACGCCGCGGGCTTCGACATCGTGCTGGTCGAGACCGTCGGGGTCGGGCAGAGCGAGGTCGAGGTCGCGGGTGCGGCCGACACGACGGTCGTGCTCCTCGCGCCCGGCATGGGAGACGGCGTGCAGGCGGCGAAGGCCGGCATCCTCGAGATCGGCGACGTGTTCGTGGTGAACAAGGCCGACCGCGACGGCGCCGACTCCACGATGCGCGAGCTGCGGCACATGATCACGCTCGGGTCGGGCCCGCGGTCGGGCTCCAGCGACGACCCGTGGGCGCCGCCCGTGCTCAAGACCGTCGCCGCGCGCACGGAGGGCATCGGCGAGGTCCTCACCGCGCTCGACGACCACCTGACCTGGCTGACCCGCACGGGTGCCCTCGTCGATCGTCGACGGGCACGGGCGGAGTCCGAGATCGAGGCGATCGCCTTCGGGATGCTGCGCTCGCGGATCGGCGACCTGCGCGGCGACGCGCGCCTCGAGGCGCTGGCCGCGCGCGTCGTCGACGGCACGACCGACCCCTACGCCGCAGCCGACGCGCTCATCGCCGGGCTCGCGATCTAGCGGCGAGTCCGGGCGGTCCGGTGTCTGGCGCTAGAGGCGTGCGGCCGCGCGCTCCACGGTGAGCAGGCTCTCCTCGGCGTGCTCGGCGTGGTACGCCGTAGCCCCGCCGCGGAGGCCGAAGAGCCGCTTGCTCCAGAGCAGCCACACGACCGCGGCGACGTTCACCACGAGCGCGAGGACGCGCAGGACGGTGACCTTGTTCACCAGCTCGTGGATCTCCAGCGGGAGGAAGACGCTCGTCGCGACGACGGCGAAGTACTCGCCCCAGCGCTTCACCATCCAGAGGCCCACGGCCTCGGTGGCCTGCAGGGCTGCGTAGGCGAACACGCCGACCGTGATCCAGACCAGAGCCGTGTGGGACAGGCCCAGCACCTCGTCGGCCCAACGGGTGATGAACGACCCGTCGATGTTCCAGCCGATCTGGTCGGCGAAGGGGCGCAGCAGCGGCAGGTCGGTCTCCCACGCGTTCTGGATCGCGTCCTTGTTGCCGCTGAACCGGATGATGCCGAACCCGACGATCGTGAGCATGAGCGCCTTGAACGCGCGCTCGCACGCGAGGAGCCGCATGATCACGCGGTCGCGCAGCAGCCGACCGCGCGGGACCTCGGGCGCGGCGTCGGCAGGACCGCTGCCGGCGGGCTCGCCGACCGCGAAGTCGCCGCAGCGCAGGCAGCGCCACGCCTCGCCCGCGGGGGTGCTCACGTGCAGGCGCTCGCGCAGCGCGGGCTCGTCGGGCGCGTAGGTCGCGTGCCCGTGCCGGGAGCAGTGCCTCAGGTTCCAGTCCACGTCGCAGAACCCTAGGGCAGGTGGCGCAGCGGGAGCGCAGGGTGAACGGCGGGTGACGCTGCGAAGTATCCGGTTCCCGGGCGTATCAGGACGGCTAGCCTCGGCTCTGGTTGGCAGGAGGTCCTCATGAACCCGTTCCCGCGCCGCGCCCTCGCGCTGCTGTCCGTCGCCGCTCTCGCGCCGGTCCTCGCCGCCTGTGGAGGTTCTGCAGCCGTGTCGAACGCCGCGTCCGCCGCACAGTCGCTCGCGTCGAGGGCGTCGTCCGCGGCGGCCGGCACCGACGCCTCGAGCCCGGCGTCGTCGCCGACCCAGGACTCGGCGTCGCCCGTGGCTGCGGGCTCCGCCTCCGACTACTGCGGCGCCTTCAAGGAGATGCAGGCGGTCACGAAGCAGGCGTCGACGGCTGTGGCGGCCGCGGCGTTCCGGCAGGCCGCGGCCGACATGAAGCAGTTCGCGCCGGCGGAGATCACGGATTCGGCCAACGCCTACGCCGACGTCCTCATCAAGGTCGCCGCGGCGATCGACGCGCACGAGGCCAAGGCCACCTCCACGCTGATGAAGGACCTCAACGCGAACCCGAAGATGATCGCCGAGGTCAGCACCTACGTCGCCAAGAACTGCACCAGCTGACGGGTCGGCCGCGCCTCGGGGCCCGTCTGCGCCGGTGACGGCCGACGTCCTGCCAGGATGGGCGGCGTGCAGCTGACCCCTTCCGAGCGCGACCGGCTCCTGCTCTTCACGGTCGCCGAGCTCGCCCGCGCGCGCCGTGCCCGCGGGTTGCGGCTCAACGTCCCCGAGGCCACGGCGCTGATCGCCGACGCCGTCGCCGAGGCGGCGCGCGACGGAAAGCGCCACGAGGAGGCGATCGAGGTCGGTCGCTCGGTCCTCGGCCCCGACGACGTCCTGCCCGGAGTGGCCGACGTGCTCTACGACGTGAAGGTCGAGGCGCTCTTCGACGACGGGACGCGGCTCGTCGTCGTGCCCGACCCGATCGGCGCCGCACCCCTCGGCGCCGGGGCGCCGGGCGCCGTGACCGTCGCGGCGCCGGACGAGCGCGACGAGGGCGCCGACCCGGCCCGACGCGCGACCCTCGACGTCGTCGAGATCGAGGTCGCGAACACCGCGGCCGTGCCGATCACGGTGACGAGCCACTTCCACTTCCTCGAGGTGAACCCTCGGCTGTCCTTCGACCGGGCCGCGGCGTACGGCCGTCACCTCGACATCGCGGCCGGGTCGAGCATCACGTTCGAGCCGGGGGAGCCCCGCCGCGTGGACCTCGTCCCGATCCGCGGCGAGCGCGTGGTGATCGGCATGGCCGGGTTCGTCGACGGCCCGCTCGACGCGCCCGGGGCGAAGGAGCGCGCACTGGACCTGGTGCGGGCCACGGGGTTCCTGGACAGCGCCTACGCCGACGGCACTCCCGATCCCGAGGGTGCGGTCGGTCGCGTGCGGGAGCACCTCGCGGCGCACCCCGAGGTGCAGGCGTGACGCTCAACCCGAACGCGCAGGCAGCGACGTACGGCCCCCGCACCGGCGACCGCGTGCGACTCGGCGACACCGGCCTGGTCGTGCAGGTCGAGTCGCACAGCCAGCCCGACGACGACGAGTTCCTGCTCGGGTTCGGCAAGACCGGGCGCGACGGCATCGGCATCCGCGCGGTGACCACGGCCGAGTCCGTCGACGTCGTCATCACGAACGTCCTCGTCATCGACGCCGTCCTCGGCATCCGCACGGCGAGCATCGGCATCAGCGGCGGCCGCATCGCCGGCGTCGGCCGCGCCGGCAACCCCGACACGAACGACGACGTCGACATCGTGATCGGCACCGGCACCATCGTCATCAACGGCGAGGGGCTCATCGCCACCGCCGGCGCCGTCGACACCCACGTGCACCTGCTCTCCCCGCGTGTGATGGAGGCCGCGCTCGCCTCCGGCGTCACGACCGTGATCGGCCAGGAGTTCGGACCGTTCTGGGGTGTCGGCGTCAGCGGGGCAGGTCCGCTGCGCTCCGCGTTCGCCGCGTTCGACGCCTACCCCATCAACGTCGGGCTGCTCGGTCGAGGCTCGGCCTCGCGCCGCGGCTCGATGGTCGAGGGGCTCGAGGCGGGGGTGTGCGGGTTCAAGGTCCACGAGGACACCGGCGCGCACCTGCGCTCGCTCGACACCTGCCTGACCGTCGCGGAGGAGTACGACGTCCAGGTCGCGGTCCACACCGACGGGCTCAACGAGGGGCTCTCGGTCGACGACACGCTCGCGGTGTCCGACGGCCGGGTGTTCCACGCGTACCACGTCGAGGGGTGCGGGGGCGGTCACACCCCGGACGTCCTGCGCCTCGCCGGCGTTCCGCACGTGCTCGCGTCCTCGACGAACCCCACGCTCCCGTTCGGCCGCGACGCGGTGGCCGAGCACTTCGCGATGATCATGAACGTCCACGCGCTCAAGCCCGACCTGCCGAGCGACGCCGCGATCGTCCATGCGCGCGTGCGCGCAGCGACGATGGCCGCGGAGAACGTGCTGCACGACCGAGGCGTCATCCCGATCACGTCGAGCGACGCGCAGGGCATGGGTCGCGCGGGGGAGACGGTGCGCCGCACGTTCCAGCTCGCGTCGGTCCTCAAGCCGGCCGACGACGACAGCCCGCACGACAACGACCGCGTGCTGCGCTACCTCGCCAAGCTCACCATCAACCCCGCGCTCGCCCACGGCCTCTCCCACGAGGTCGGGTCGCTTCAGCCCGGCCGGATGGCCGACGTGGTGCTCTGGTCGCCCGCGTCCTTCGGCGCGAAGCCCTACCTCGTGCTCAAGTCCGGGCTCCCCGCCTGGGGCACGGTCGGCGACCCCAACGCGGTCGTCGACGTCGCCGAGCCGCGCCAGATCGCCGCGCAGTTCGGCGGCATCGGGGGAGCCGCCGTGGACCTCGCGGTCGTGTTCACCAACACCGCGGCCGTCGATGCAGGGTCCGACGTCTTCCCGACCCGTCGGCGTCGCGTCGCCGTGCGCGGCTGTCGCGACGTCGGCCTCGCGCAGATGATCCGGCACCGGCCGTCGGCCGGAGTCGTCGTCGACCCGCGCGGCGGTCGCGTCGAGCTCGACGGAGAAGAGCTGCGGATGGACCCGGTGCAGAAGGTCCCGCTGAGCCGCCTCTATTTCCTCTGACCGGCGTCAGCAGACCGGCATGCGCAGCGCGACCAGCACGGCGCTGGTGAGGGTCTCGATGAAGTCGTCGTCGACCTCGGCCTCCCGCACGAGCACGCGGTGCAGCAGCGCTCCCGCGAGGACGTCGTAGAGCAGGTCGAGCCGGGACTCGGCCAGCTCGCGGGTGATCTCCCCGCGGGCGACGGCGCGGTCGAGGCCGTCGGCGACGATCTGGCGAGCCGGCGTGATGACGCGACCCTCGACGGCGGCGCGCAGCGCCGGGTCGCGCCCCGCCTCGGCGACGACCGCGAGGTAGGCGGCGCGCGCGGCCGGACGGCTGTAGACGTCGGCGCAGGCCCGGATCGCGTTGCTGATGTCCTCCGCGGCGCCGCCGCCGGGAGCGGTGCGCGCCGCCGCCACGAGCTGGGCGACAGCGGCGACGGCGAGGTCGGCGCGGGAGGAGAAGCGGCGGTAGACGGTGGTCTTGGCGACGCCGGCGCGGGCCGCCACGCCCTCGACCGTGAGGGCGGCCCAGCCGTCCTCGGCCAGGACCGCGCGGGTGGCCTCGAGGATCGCCTCGTCGGCGGCGACGGAGCGTGGGCGACCGCGGCCGCGGGTGGCGGTCGCGTCGGTGAGGTCGGCAGCGCTGCTCATCGGGAGCACTCTCCCACGCCCGAGGCCCGTCGCGAGGGCAGGCGAGCGGTCAGTTGACCGAGGTCGAACAATCTAATACGATACGGAGCGTAGAGTAAATACTCCGAAGGAGGCCGACATGGCTGCCACGCACACCGTCCGGGTCCCGCAGACGACCCGCACGTCCCCGACCACCGTCGCCGTCGGCGAGACTGCCGTCGCGACGGCGCAGGACCGTCGGCTCTGGATCCAGGTCTCGATCGCGTCCGCGCTCGGCGCGACCGCCGCGATCCTCGGCACCTGGGCGATCGTCGCCACCCAGACGCTCCAGATGCACTTCTGACCGACCGCGCGGCACCCGGGCGGCAGCGCCCGGGCCGGATGGGAGGATGACGGGGTGAGCACCTCGTTCCCCCCGTCCCGGGTCCCGCTGCGCGGGGCTGTCGACCTGGCCGCGATCGCCGCGGCCCGCGAGGCCCAGGCCGCCGCCGAGCAACGGCTGGCGTCCGGCGAGGTGCCGCCCCCGGCGTCCCTCGTCGTCGAGGCCACCGAGGCCACGTTCCAGACCGACGTCATCGACAGGTCCTTCCAGGTCCCGGTGATCGTCGAGCTCGGCACCGCCCGCTCGCAGGCGAGCGCCCTGCTCGGCCCGATCCTCGAGAAGCTCGTCGGCGACGACGCCGGCGCGTGGCTGCTCGTGCGGGTCGACGCCGAGCTCGAGCCGCGCATCGCCCAGGCCCTGCAGGCCCAGGCCGTCCCGACCGTCTACGCCATCATCAAGCAGCAGCCGATGGTGCTCTTCGAGGGCGTGGCCGACGAGCCCCAGGTGCGCCAGATCATCGACGAGGTGCTCCGCGTCGCCGCCGCCAACGGCCTCACCGGCCGGGTCGGCGACCCCGAGGCCGCCCCGGCCGAGCCGGAGGCGGACCCCCGCTACGACGCCGCCTACGACGCGATCGAGGCGGGCGACTGGGACACTGCCGAGGCGGCCTACCGCGACATCCTGAGCACCAACCCCGCGGACCCCGACGCCCAGGCCGGCATCGGCCAGGTGTCGCTGCTGCGCCGCACCGACGGCGCCGATCCCGTGGCCGTCCTCGCGGCCGCCGACGCCGCACCGGACTCCCTCGACGCCCAGGCGCTCGCGGCCGACGTCGAGCTGTTGACCGGTCGCGTCGAGGAGGCCTTCGCGCGGATCGTCGAGCTCGTCCGGCGTACCTCGGGCGACGAGCGGGCGGCCGCGAAGGACCACCTCATCGGGCTGTTCGCGCTCGTCGGCGACGCCGACCCGCGCGTGGGCAAGGCGCGCACGGCCCTCGCCAACGCCCTGTTCTGAGCCGTCCTGGCCCGAGCGGTGCCTCCGAGGCGTGCTGACCTGAGGCGTGCCGGCCTGAGGCGTGCGGCTCAGCGGCGGTGCTTGTCCCCGCGCGGGACGCTGCTGTCGTAGGCGTAGTCCTCGTAGGACCGCGCGTCCTCGCGCGGCTCGAGGTGCGTGCTCACGTTCACCTGGTCGAGCGCCGCGCGGATGTCGTCCTCCACGGCCTCGACGACGTCGTGGGCGTGCTGCACGGTCCACGCACCGGGCACGAGCACGTGCACGCTCACGAACCGCTGGCGCCCGCTCTCGCGGGTCTGGAGGCCGTGGAAGGCCACGTCGCCGTTGCGGTGCTCGTCGAGCACGGCCGTCACGAGCGCGACGTCGCCGGGGCTGAGCGCGGCGTCGAGCAGCGACGTGGTCGACGACGCGACGAGCCGCCATCCCATCCAGAGGATGTTGATCGCCACGGCGATCGCGACGAGGGAGTCCAGCGGCAGCCACCCGGTGACGGCCACCATGCCCACGCCCACGACGACGCCGACCGAGGTCCACACGTCGGTCATGAGGTGCTTGCCGTCGGCCACGAGCGTGGCCGAGCGGTGCTGACGGCCGACCTTCATCAGCAGCCAGCCGACGGCGCCGTTGACGGCCGTCGCGAGCAGGGTGATCGCGAGGCCGATCCCGAGGCTCTCGAGCGCCTGAGGGTGCAGCAGCCGCTGGACGGCCGAGACGATGATGAGCGCGGCGGCGACGAAGATCATGAGGCCTTCGATGCCGGCGCTGAAGTACTCCGCCTTGCCGTGGCCGTAGTGGTGGTTGTCGTCGGCAGGACGCGCGGCGATCGTGAGCGCCACCAGGGCGATCACGGCGGCCACGAGGTTCACGACCGACTCGGCCGCGTCCGAGAGCAGCCCGACGGATCCGGTGAGGAGATAGGCGCCGGTCTTGAGGGCGATCGTGACGACGGCGGCCGCGATCGAGAGCCAGGCGTACTTCGTCAGGCCGATGCTGTCGCTCGTGGTGGCCTTGGGGTCGGACACGTCGGGCACCTCCTGGTGTGCCCGGTCAGTCTCTCAGGAGCGCGGCGTCAGTGTCCGGTCGGCAGCTGCTGGGTGATGCAGTGGACGTTGCCCCCGCCGAGGAGGATCTCCCGGCCCGGCACCGTGCGCACCGCTCGCCCCGGGAACAGCTCCTCGTACGCCGCCACCGCGGCCGCGTCGTGCGGGTCGTCGAACACCGGCAGCACGACGATGCCGTTCCCGATGTAGGAGTTCACGTAGGAGCCCGCGAGCCGCTCCCCGGCCACGCGCGGCTGCGACCCGGGCACGGCGTCGACGCCGGCGGCCTCGTCGGCCGTGAAGGTGAGCGGGCCGGGCTGGTGGACCGTCACGACCCGCAGCGGTCGGCCGGCGGCGTCGGTCTCGTTCTCGAGGATCGCGAGGGCCTCGGCGGAGCGCTCGTGCTGCGGGTCGGACTCGTCGTCGGTCCACGTGAGCATGACGACGCCGGGCGCCGCGAAGCGCGCGAAGTTGTCGATGTGCCCGTCGGTCTCGTCGAGGAAGACACCGCGCGGGAGCCAGATGACCTTCGACGTGCCGAGGTGGCTGTGCAGCTGCTCCTCGATCTGCTCGCGCGACAGGTGCGGGTTGCGGTTCTCGTTGAGGAGGCACTCCTCGGTCGTGAGCACCGTGCCCTCGCCGTCGATGTCGATCGAGCCGCCCTCGAGGACGAGCTCGGGGCGGTAGACGGGCACCCGCTCGAGGTCGCAGATCTTCGGGCCGACGAGGTCGTCGGCGTCCCACGGGAAGTAGAGGCCGCCGCGCAGGCCGCCCCAGGCGTTGAAGCTCCACGACACGCCGCGCACGTCGCCGGCGTCGTTCACGACGAAGCTCGGGCCGGTGTCACGCACCCACGCGTCGTCGGTCGTGGTCTCGACGAGACGCACGTGGTCGGGGAGGAGACCGCGGGCCACGGCGTACTGCCGGGCCGACACCAGCACGGTGACCGGCTCGGCCTCGGCGATCGTCTCGATGAGCGTGCGCCAGGCGCGCTGCGCGGGCTTGGCGCCCAGCCGCCAGTTGTCGGTGCGCTCGGGCCACACCAGGAAGCAGCCGGCGTGGGAGTCCCACTCGGCCGGCATGCGGAAGCCGTCGGCGGCGGGCGTGGACGTGAGGGTCGCGGACATGGGCGTCAGCGTGCCAGATCCAGGCGCCGATCAGCCCGCGTGGGCACGACCGGCCCGGGCGCCTGCCACGGTCGCCCGGACCGGTCGCACGTCGAGTGTCACACGAGACGCTGGTTCCAGATAAGCCCCGCGGTCGCGGCGGCGATCGCCAGGAGCAGCGCGATGCCCGCGAAGAAGGCCGTGACCTCCTGGGTCTTGACCTCGTAGGCCACCGAGCTGCCGATCTTGGCGTAGATGTCGCCGAGCTGGCCGGCGGTCTCCGCGGTGAACGAGCGGCCGCCGCTCAGCTGGGCGATCGTGGCCATGGCGTCGACGTCCGTGGGGACGGGGACGTCCTGCCCGCGCACGTTGACGGTGCCGTCGGCGGTGCCGAACGCGATCGTCTCGATCGGCACTCCCGCGGTCTTCGCCTCGATGGCTGCGTCGTTCGCGGCCTGCACCGGGTCCTGCCCGTCGGCGGCGATGGTCGGGGTGCCGTCGCTCATGAGGATGATCGCGGTCGGCGCCTTGGTGGCGGAGTCGCTCGCCGGCAGGCCCTTGATCGCCGCGAGCGACGTGCGGATGCCGTCCGCGGTCGCCGTGCCAGGGCCGACCTCGAGGTTGCCCAGGGCGTTGAGCACCTGGGCGTGGTCGTCGGTAGGTGACACGACGAGGCGCGAGGACACGTCGAACGTGACGAGCCCGACCTGCACCGTGTCGGGCAGGCCCTCGACGAACACGCGGGCCTGCTCCTCCGCAGCCTGCAGCCGGTTCGGTGACACGTCGGTCGCCGCCATCGACGCCGAGGTGTCGAGCGTGAGCAGGATCGTCGCCCGCTCACGCGGCGTCGGGAGCGCCATGACCGGCTGGGCGAAGGCGATGGTGAGCACGACCAGGGACGCGAGGGCGCCGGCCGCGGGGAGGTGGCGCTGCCAGCCGGAGCGCTTGGGCGCGACGGAGTCGAGCAGCGAGACGCTGGTGAACTTCACGACCTGCGCGTGCCGACGCCGCTGCACCAGGACGTAGGCGACCAGCAGGACGATCGGTGCCACGAGGAGCACGAGCCGCCAGGCGGACAGGAAGGTCATCGCAGGGCCAATCCGGGGGTGGGGACCGCGCCCGTGGACGCGGCCGAGCTGGTGTGGGCGATCCGCTGGATCGCGGCGGGGGAGCGCAGGGCACGGCGCCGTGCGGCGAAGGCCACGGTGTCGGTGAGCCAGTCGCGCGACGTCGACAGGGCGACGTACTCGGCGCCCGCGGCGTGGACGGCGGAGCGGATCCCGGCGTCGCGCTGCTGCGCCGCAGCGGCGAACCGCTCGCGCAGGCCCTTCGAGCCGGAGTCGACGTAGCGCTGGCGACCGGTCTCGGCGTCGACCACCGCGAGGATGCCGACGCTGGGCAGCGCGAGCTCGCGCGGGTCGGTCACGTGGACGGCGACGACCTCGTGCTTGAGTGCGAGCAGGCGCAGCTCGCGCTGCCACCGCTCGCCGTCGAGGAAGTCCGAGACCACGACGACCTGGCCGCGGCGACGTGCCGCGCCCTGGAGCCACCGCAGCGCGGCGCCGAGGTCCGCGTCCGCCGCCGGAGGCGAGTCCATCCGAGGCGTGTCGTAGACCGCGGCGAGGCCGGCCATGAACGCCGTACGCCCCTGCCGGGCCGGGCGGTGCAGCAGCCGGTCGGTGCCGCTCAGCACGAGCCCGATGCGGTTGCCGCCACCGAGGCGCAGCATGCCGAAGCCCGCGGTGGCCCCGAGCACGACGTCGCGCTTCTCGCAGCGCGCCGTGCCGAAGTCGAGGCTCGCCGAGCGGTCGGCGACGATCCACGTCTCCGACTCGCGGTCGGCCTCGGTCTGGCGCACGTAGGTCTCGGCCGACCGGGCCGTGAGGTTCCAGTCGATGAGGCGCGCGTCGTCGCCCGGGGCGTAGGCCCGCGCACCTGCGCGCTCGCTGCCGGGACCGACGGACAGGGTCGCGTGGTCGCCGCTGGCGATGCCGTCGATGCGCCGGCGCACCTCGAGCTCGAGACGACGCAGGACGTCGCTGCGGGCCGCGACCTCCGCGACGGGGACGGAGATCGCCGGTGTCTCCCGGGTCATCCCGCTGCCGGGTAGGGCGACGGCGCCTGGGCCACGGTGTCGACGCGGACGCCGCTGTCCGTCGACGGCGCGATCCGGGGCGCCTGCACGGTCGAGAGGATCGTGCGCAGCACGTCGTCGGGGGTGATGCCCTCCGCCAGCGCGTCGTAGGTGAGCGTGATGCGGTGGCGAAGGACCTCGGGTGCCACGTCGAACACGTCCTGCGGCACGACGAACCGGCGTCCGCGCAGCACCGCGAGACCGCGGGCCGCGGAGATCAGGCCGAGCGTGCCGCGCGGGCTGGCGCCGAGGGCGATGTGCTGCGCCAGGCTCTCGAAGCCCCAGCGCTGCGGGTCGCGCGTCGACATCACCAGGCGTACGGCGTAGTCCTGGACCGCGTGATGGACGAAGACGTCCTTCGTGAGGTTCTGCAGCTCGAGCAGCTGCTCGGTGGTGAGGACCTGCTCGCTGTGCGGCGTCGCGGCGCTCATGCGCGTGGCGATCGCGGTCTCCTCCTCGTAGGTCGGGTGCGGCACCACGACGTGCATGAGGAAGCGGTCGCGCTGCGCCTCGGGGAGGTTGTAGACGCCCTCGGACTCGATCGGGTTCTGCGTCGCGAGGACCACGAACGGCCTGGGCAGCTCGCGGGTGTGACCCCCGATGCTGACCTGACGCTCCTGCATCGCCTCGAGCAGCGCCGACTGCACCTTCGCGGGCGCGCGGTTGATCTCGTCGGCGAGGACGAGGTTCGCGAACAGCGGGCCCCACTCGATGTCGAAGTCCTCGGTGGAGGGGCGCCAGATGCGCGTGCCGACGAGGTCGGCCGGCACGAGGTCGGGCGTGAACTGGATGCGGGTCATCGAGCCGCCGATGACGTTGGCCATCGTCGACACGGTGAGGGTCTTCGCGAGGCCGGGGAACCCCTCGATGAGGACGTGGCCGCCGGCGAGCAGGCAGACCATCACGCGCTCGACGAGGCGGTCCTGCCCGACCACGACGCGCTTCACCTGGAAGAGCGCGTCCTCGAGGAGGGCGGCCGAGTCCGCGCGGCCGGCGGCCGTGCTCGCGTCGTAGGTCGTCGGGGTCGGGGTCGTCACAACGGTCTCCTGCTGGTGGTTGTGCTGGTCGGGGTGCGGGACGTCCAGGTGGGCGGCGTCGGTCATGCGACCGGTCCGTTCCCGAACGTGACCTTGGCGGTGTGGCTCTTGCCGGCGGCGGTGGTCCAGCTGATCGTGACCGAGTCGCCGGGGTGGTGCGGCGCGATGGCGGCGCGGAGCGCGGTGTTGGCCGTGACCGTGGTGCCGTCGATCGCGGTGATCGTCGAGCCGGCCGTGATGCCGGCCTTCTCGGCGGCGGAGCCGCTGACGACGCCGCTCACCGTGACGCCGCCGGCGGACGAGCTGGCCGTGGCGACCTTGATGCCGAGGAACGCGCTGGCGCCGATGTGGACCGTGCCGGACGCCTTGCCGTCGCGGATGTCCTGCGCGATGGCGAGGGCCTCGTTGACGGGGATCGCGTAGCCGTCGGTGGTCTGCTGCTTGCCGGTGGGCGAGGCCGAGACGGAGCCGGCGGTGATGATGCCGATGATCTTCGCGTCGCTGCTGACCAGCGAGCCGCCGGAGTCGCCGGGCTGGATCTGCGCGTCGGTCTCGATCAGGCCTTCGAGCTGCTCGGACGTGCCGTTCTCGCTGTCCATCGCGGTGATGGACTTGTCGAGGCCGGTCACCTTGCCCGAGACGACGATCGGCTTGCCGCCGGCGCCGCCGGCGTTGCCCATGCCGATCACGGTGTCGCCGACCTTGACGGTCGACGAGTCGCCGAACGGGGCCGGCGTCAGGCCGGAGGCGTTGCGCAGCTTGATCACGGCGATGTCGCGCGTGGCGTCGTAGCCCACGACGTCGGCGTCATAGGTCTTCGTGGTGCCGGCGACCGCGACCTTGATCGAGGTCGAGCCGGCGATGACGTGGTGGTTGGTGAGCACGTAGCCGTCGGCGGTCAGGACCTCGCCGGTGCCGGCCGCCTGCCCGCCGTCGTAGCCGACGGTGGTGGTGATGTTGACGATCGACGGGGAGACCGCGGCGACGACGGCCGGGTCGGCGGTCGACGTCGAGCCGGTGCGGCCTGAGCCCTGGGTGGGCTGGGTCTGCGGGTCCTGGCTGGGGAGCAGCCCCTGCAGCGGGTCGTCCGGGTTCGGGGTGGCCTGAGCCGGGTCGGTCGGCTGCGCGGCCGGGGTCGAGATCGAGGGGGACGCCGCCACGGAGTCGTCGTGGGGGATGGCCTTGACCGCGCCGAAGCCGATGAGCATCGCGACGATCACGGTGACGACCGCGGCGACGAGGCCGCGCGAGACGTGGGTGCGCGCGGCCGGGGCGGGACCGGCCGGCGGGACCACGATGCGCTCGGTGGCGTCCGGAGCCGACCAGTAGCCGCCGACGGTGTCGGGGCGGCCCCAGAGCGGGGAGGTCCACGGATCCGAGACCGGTCCGGCCGGAGGAGCGGTCACGGGTGACCCGACGGTGGCGTACGCCGTGCCGGGGACCGGCGGTGCCCAGGCCTCGAGGGGCTCGGTGATGCCGGCGGGCTCGCCGGTGCCGTGGTTCGTGTCCATGGTGTGCCCATGCCTCCGTCGGTGGTGCGGTGCTGTGCGGTGCTTCTCTGCTACCCACGATCTGACGCCCGGTAACTGTGTACACCATGAGAAAACACGGACAGGAACCCGTGAAGGCACCGCCGACCGGTCACGGATCGGTGACGTCCGTCCAGGTTCCGGCGTACGCCGTGACCTCGGTCACGACGAGGCCCGGCCACCTCGCGGTGACCGGGCCTCGTGCGACGTCGCTGGTGAGCGGGTTGCCTACTCGCTGCGGCGCCGGCGTGACGCGGCCTTCTCACCCTTCGGCGCGCGCTCGCGGGCCGGGGGCTTCGGGACGAACGGGAGCGCGACCGTCGCGAGGAGGCCGAGGCCGATCACGACCGAGGCGATGCCCGTCGTGACCTTGCTCGCGTGGATCATCGCGTCGGACGCGGCGTCGCCGTAGGCCTGGGTCGTCGGGTCGGCCTGGAGCGACGGGATGACGGCGCCCGCGGAGCCGCTCACGGCCGCGCTCACCTGGGTCACGACGGCCGGGGGAGCGCCTGCGGCCTCGAGCGACGAGGTCGTCGAGCGGCCGAGGGTCGTGATGAGCAGCGTGCCGAGGATCGCGACGCCGAGGGCCGAGCCGAGCTGGCGGAACGTGCTCTGCAGCCCGGAGGCCTGGCCCGACTCGGCGACCGGGATCTCGGCCAGGATCACGCTGGTCAGCTGTGCGGTGGCCATGCCCACGCCGACGCCGTAGAGGAACAGCCAGAGGGCGATGAGCCAGCCGCTGATGCTCGAGGACAGGGTGATCGCGAGGCCGGCGACCGCGACCGCCTCGGTGGCGAGGCCCATGCGCACGACCGCGCGACCGCCGTAGCGGGAAGTGAGCTGCGGCGTCATCCCGGAGATGACGAACGTGCCGACCGCGAGCGACACGATCAGCCAGCCGGTGCCGAGGGCCGAGAAGCCGAGCGCGTTCTGCAGCAGCAGGGGGAGCGTGAAGAGCAGGCCGAACTCGCCGAGCGCCACGATGAGGGCGGCGATCGAGCCGAAGCGGAACGAGCGCACGTCGAGCAGGCGCAGGTCGACCAGCACGATCTTGCCCTCGCGCTGACGCTTGTGCTGCACGACCCAGAAGCGGCCCATGAACAGCAGGCCCACGAACATCGCGATCGGCACCGGCGAGATCGAGCCGTCGGCCTGGCGCCACCAGCCGTAGTTCTGCCCCTCGATGAGGGCGAAGACGATGCCGGTCATGCCGATCATCGAGAGCGCGACGCCGTAGAGATCGAGCTTGCGCGGCGAGGTCTCGTCGCGGGTCTCGGGCACGTAGAGCACGATCAGGACCAGCACGAGGAGGCCGACCGGCACGTTGATCCAGAACGCCCAGCGCCACGTGTAGTAGGTCGTGAGCCAGCCACCGACGAGCGGCCCGACCGCGGCCATGCCGCCGATCGTGGAACCCCATACGGCGAAAGCGATCGCGCGCTCGCGGCCGTGGAAGATCGCGTTCAGGGTCGAGAGGGTCGAGGGCAGGATCATCGCGGCGCCGGCACCCTGCAGCAGGCGCGCGAGGATCAGTGCCTGCCCGCTGCCGGAGAAGCCCGCGATCACGCTGGCGACGACGAAGACCGCCATGCCGATGAGGAACAGCTTGCGCCGGCCCTGGATGTCGCCGACCCGTCCGACCGTGAGCAGCAGCGCCGCGAACATCAGCGAGTAGATGGCGTTCATCCACTCGGCCTGCGAGGAGTCGAGGTGGAGGTCCTCGATGATCACCGGCAGGGCGACGTTGACGACCGTCGCGTCCATGATGATGAGCGAGACGCCGAGCGCGACGGCGACGAGCGCCCACCAACGGTGCGGGGTGATGGGCCGCGTCGGCGTGGCGGCCTGGTCGGGGCTTGGGTTATCGACAGACATGTCGGTATCATACCGACAACAACGTCGGGAAAACCACCACCTGGTCGTGAGGGTGGTCACGGAGAGGAGCACCGGTGCCCAAGATCGACGCGCCCACCGTGGCCGAGCACCACAGCAAGCGTCGCGCCGCGCTGCTCGCCGCCGGGGGTGACCTGCTCGCGAGCGGGGGAGTCGACGCCGTGACCCTCGTCGGTGTCGGTGCCGCCACGGGGCTCGCGCGCTCGAGCGTCTACCAGTACTTCGACTCCGCTCCCGCCCTGCTCGCCGCGGTCGTGGAGGACGTGTTCCCGCGCTCGACGCGGACGCTGCGCAGCGCCGTCGATCGCGCCGCCACTCCGTCGGACAAGGTGGACGCCTACGTCGTGACCGCGCTCGGCCTCGCCGCGGACGCCTCGCACCGATCCCTCTACGCCCTGGCCGGCGCGACTCTCCCCGAGCACTGCCGGGCGCGCATCGTCGAGCTGCACGAGGAGCATTTCGCCCCGCTGCGCGAGGCGGTGGCCGAGCTCGGTGTCGCCGACCCGGCGTTGTCGACGAGGCTCCTGCTCGGCGTCCTGCAGTCCGCCACGCAGGCCGTCGTGGAGGGCGCGCCGAAGGCGAGGGTCACCCGCGAGGTGCTGGCCTTCGTGCACGAGGGGATCGCGGGTCCGGCGTAACGGGTGGCAGTGTCATCGGCTGGGCGTGGGCGTTCTCGATCGACCGCTGATAGCGGGTCGGTCTGACATCCGGAACGTCGTGGAACCGGCTTCTGTGGATAGTTCATTGGCTGATTCGTGAATGTTTCCAACGGTTTCCAGGGTTGACGACCTGTAGTACAGGTGTACGATCGTCGCATGTTCCCGCTCACCGTCTCCGCCGAGTCGCGGGTGGAGGCCGTGCTCGGGCGGAAGGTCACGGCGCGGTGGTTGCGGGAGCAGGAGCTCGGTCGCCCGTTGCGGATCCAGGTGCTCGAGCCGCAGTTCGTGGCCGCGTTCGAGGGTGCGTTCCCGCACGCGGACTCGCCCGAGGTCGCCCGCGCCGCACGAAGGGCACGTCGCGAGGAGATGCGTGCGCGGTTGGACGCGGCACTGCAGATCGAGGTGTCCGACGAGACGATCGTGGTTCTCGTGGCCGAGTTTGTCGCGATCGACCAGAGCGTGCTGGACCAGCCCGGGCGGCTGCGTTACGTGCTGCTCGCGGACACGGTCTCGGCGTGGGCGCAGGCCAACGCCGTGCGGTCTCTCGCGGCCTACGTCGGACCCGCGGGCGACCCCGACGGTGATGCCGCGGCGGAGGCCCGTCGTGATCGGCGGCTGCTTCTCGAGGTCCGCGTCGCGCGGAACATCTCGGATGATGCGGCGGCGCGGGACATCGTGGCCGCGCGGCGACTGGACTCGGACCTGCGGCCGGTGCGTGACGCGTGGTCGTCCGGGCAGGTCTCGTTCCGGCATGTCGCGGCGTTCCTCGACCGCACCCGGCTGTGTTCTCCGGAGCTCACGACCGCGGTCCTCGACCGGATCGGCGACCGGCTTACCTCGACGCCGTCGACGCGGATCGGGACCGTGATCAACGGTGCGCTCGCGTCGATCGACCCGCGCGGTCAGGCCGACCGCGCGCGGCACGCGCGCCGCCACGAGGTCGGCGTCACCCAGCGCACCCTGCCCGACGGCCTCGGTCAGATCACGGTGATCGACAAGGTCGAGTACACCCGCGCCATCATCGACCGCATCGACGACGACGCCGACAAGGTCCTCGTCCACTCCCAGACCTGCGAGCCCTGTGCGCAGGACGTACCCGCGGAGATCGGCCCCGCGAGAGCGGCCGCGTTCCGCGGCATCTTCTTCGCCGACAACGGTGCGCACGCCCACGACGACCCCACCGACACCGCCGACAGGGCTGGCGCTGTCTCGGCGGAGACGCAGACGTCGGGTCGTTCCTCGCGTCGGACGTCGCGGCGGGGGGAGCTGCAGGTCGTCATCGACCTCGCCACGTTGCTCGGCCTCGCGGAGAACCCCGCCCTCCTCGCCGGCCAGCCCGTGCCCGCGGACCTCGCCCGGGAGCTCGCGACCGACTGCGGATCATTACGCCGCATCGTGACCGACCCGGTCGACGGCCACCTCCTCGACTACGGCACCCGCACCTACCTCCCGCAAGCATTGAAGACCCACATCGCGGCGAGGGACGGGACCTGTCGCGCACCCGGGTGCAACCAGCCCGCGGCACGGTGCGAGCTCGACCACGTCGACCCGTTCCCCCATGGACCTTCGTCGGTGGGCAACACGCACGTGTACTGCAAGCGCGACCACACCATCAAGACCGACGGCGACCTGCGGATCCTCGAGCACCTCGCCGACGGCACCACCAGATGGCGGACCCGCGACGGCCAGATCGGTGTGACCCCGCCACGGCCCTGCCTCCCCGAAGCAGCACCGCCACCGCCACCGCTGCCACTCGACGACGAACCCTGCCCCTTCTGAGTCAGGCGTGGGCTCAGGTCGCCGTGACGACCAGGGCGTCGACGTTGAGCGGTCGGTTCAGAGGCGAGACCACGACGAGGCGCACGACGCCGTGACGCACGATGGAGAACCGCGGCAGGACGAGGAGCGTGCGTTCGACCGTCGCGGTGCGGTGCAGCGAGATCGTGCCGACGCGGGCGCTGCCGACGTAGACCGCGAGGGTGCCGCAGACGTCGCACGTCGAGGCGATGACACCGACCTGGCGCACGGACAGCGACGTCGACGTGCTGAGCGTCGCTCCTGGGTCGCCTGCCATGGCCACGGTGCCGCCGAACCACGCGGACGCCGGGCTCTCGGTCCAGGCCCAGGTGCGCCGCAGCGCGTGGGTGTCGATCGGCACGGTCGTGCACCGGGTGTTCGACCATGCGCCGAGGTGTCCGGCGCGGTCCCGCGCCTGCACCTGCCAGCAGTAGCGGGAACCGGCGGCGCCGACGAGCTCGTGTCGTGACGGCGACGCAGGCAACCACGCGGAGGTCGTCGTCGCGGCGACGGTCAGGCTGCCCGCGGCCGCGCGCGTGAGGCGGTAGCGCACAGCGGCCACCGCCCCGTCGTCCGTGGCGGACCAGCGGACGAGGAACCGGCGTGACATCGTGAATGTCGGTGCCGCCAGGGCGATCGCGGCGGGAGCCACCCGGTCGACCGGAGACAGGCAGGTCGCGTCGCGGTGCACGCTCGCGACCTTGCCGTCGGGACACGTCGTGCCGACCCATCGGGTGCGGTAGGCCCCCGCGGATGACAGGCCGGTCGCCCCGGTGAGGTCCGCGCGGCTGAGGTCGCTGCCCGAGAAGTCGGTGGACGTGAGGGTCGTGCCC
>Ga0302299_10000468_pt1 | contig 21998 bp, 26 predicted proteins | sample III_Fen_N3_4_FD_198795 | JGI IMG/M metagenome (GOLD analysis project Ga0302299, IMG submission 198795) | Peat permafrost microbial communities from Stordalen Mire near Abisko, Sweden - III_Fen_N3_4 | ecosystem: Environmental > Terrestrial > Soil > Wetlands > Permafrost | place: Sweden: Abisko... | reverse complement strand
CGACGTTCGACGGCAGCTTCGAGGACGTCAAGAAGATGTCGGAGCTCCTCGACGACCTGCAGCAACGCACCGGCCTCGACATCCCGATCCATGTGGACGGCGCGTCCGGCGGCTTCATCGCGCCGTTCCTCGACCCGGACCTCGAGTGGGACTTCCGGGTGCCCCGCGTCCGCTCCATCAACGTCTCGGGGCACAAATACGGCCTCGTCTATCCGGGCGTCGGCTGGGCGATCTGGCGCGACGCTGAGGCGCTGCCCGAGGATCTCATCTTCTGGGTCAACTACCTGGGCGACGAGATGCCGACGTTCGCGCTCAACTTCTCGCGGCCCGGCTCTCAGGTGATCGCCCAGTACTACAACTTCCTTCGCCTCGGGTTCCAGGGCTACCGGCGCGTGCAGCAGTACGCGCGTGACGTCGCCGTCTACACGGCCGGCGCCGTCGAGAAGCTGGGGCCGTTCGAGCTGCTCACACGCGGCGACGAGCTCCCGGTGTTCGCCTTCAAGCTGAAGGACGAGGTCAGGAACTTCACCGTCTTCGACGTCTCGGCGGCGCTGCGGGAGCGCGGCTGGCAGGTGCCGGCCTACACCTTCCCCAAGGACCGGGAGGACCTGGCGGCGCTGCGCATCGTCGTCCGCCGCGGGTTCACCTTCGACGTCGCCGACATGCTGCTCGACGACCTGCGCAAGCAGGTCGCGCGGCTGGAAAAGCTGCCCGCGCCGCTCATCCGGGCCGACGAGACCAGCGGCTTCCATCACTGACGTGCGCAGGCGCCGTAGATGGGCGCCGCCCGCGCCGCCGGTCAGGACTGGGCGCAGACGTGTGATGCGGTAGACTCCGCACGCACGTCGTCGCCCAGCCGAACAGGAGCATCGCGCCCATGTGGACCATCCTCATCTTCATCGTCATCGGCATGGTCGCCGGCTGGGCGGCCAGCCTGCTCGTGCGCCGCGACATGCATCCGACCGACTGGGGCGTGCTGTTCATCATCGGCGTCGCCGGCTCGCTCATCGCCGGCATCCTCATCAACCTGCTCATGGGCGAGGGCCTCAAGATCCGGCCGGGCGGCGTCATCGGCTCGATCGCCGTGTCGTGCCTCCTGCTGTGGATCTACACGCGGCTGCAGAATCGCGGCCACAAGCAGCAGAGCCGCGGCAAGCAGCCGCCTCAGCGGACGAGCACCGCGAACGGCCAGCACCGCGAGCGCAAGGGCGGCAGCAAGCACCACACCAAGCGCTAGCCGACTGCCCGTGGAGGGGCGATGAGCTTCACACAGATCATGGACTACGTCTCCCGCGGCTTCGAGGTCGTGGGTGTCGTCGTCCTCATCATCGGCTTCGTCTCCGGCGTCGGCCGGGCGGTGCACGCCTACTTCACCGGCCATGCCGAGGCCTCTTACGACGTGATGCGGCGCTACTTCGGGCGCAGCATCCTCCTCGGCCTCGAGATCCTCGTCGCCGCCGACCTCATCCGCACCGTCGCCGTGGACCCGACGTGGCAGAACGTGGTCGTGCTCGGTCTCATCGTGCTCATCCGCACGTTCCTCAGCTTTTCGCTCGAGGTGGAGATGGACGGCGTGTGGCCGTGGCGCCGGTGGCAGCTAGGCCGTCCCAAGCCGGCGGCGGACGATCCCGAGTCCGGCGGCTGAACGAGCATCGCCGGTCTCACGCAGATCACGGCGGCGCGCGCGGACCCCGCTGGGGCCAGAGTGGGCGCATGACGCGCGTCCTCATCATCGTCGCCAACCGCGAGCAGTTCCCGGAGCCGGCGTTCCCGTGCGGGGCTCTGTACGTGGCGGGGGCGGTGGAGGCCGCCGGCGGGCGGGCCCGCGTCTTCGACGCGGGCCTCTACCGGCGGCCCCTCACGGCGCTGCGCGCCGAGCTCCGGGAGTGGCAGCCGGACGCGGTCGGCCTCTCTCTGCGCAACGCGGACAACGCCGCGTGGCCGTACACCAACACCTACACGGCGTGGTACGCACAGGTGGCAGCCGCCGCGCGTGAAGCCGCGCCGCAGGCGCGGCTCGTCCTCGGCGGCCCGGCGTTCTCGATCTTCCCCCGGGAGATGCGCCGCGCCGTCCTCGTTCGTGACGGCGTGGTCGCCGACGGCGAGGAGGCGATGCGGCTGCTCGCCGACGGGTGTCTGCCTGAGGGCATCGTCGAACGGCCGCTGGAGGAGCTGAAGGGCGTCCGCCTGCCTGTTGACTTCGGGCCCGTGTTCCCCGGCGCCGAGCGCTACCGCACCGCCGGCGTCCAGACTGCTCGTGGGTGTCCGCACGGCTGCGTCTACTGCACGTATCCGCGGCTCGAAGGCCGCCACTTGCGCCGCCGCCCGCCGGAGGCCGTCGGCGACGAGATGGAGCGGCTGCGCCGCGAGCTCGGCACGGTGGAGCAGTTCATCGTCGACTCGTCGCTCAACGCCGACGAGGGCCACATGACGGCTGTCTGCGAGGAACTGCTGGCGCGCCGGAGCGGACCCGGAGCCCCGCTCGCGGACGTCTCGTTCTCCTGCTACCTGCAGCCGCGAGTGAGCGACCCGGACGTGTTCCAATTGCTTGCCGCGGCCGGCTGCACCTCGGTGGACTTCGGCATCGACACGGCCGCCGAGGAGGTCCTGCCCGGCTTCGGCAAGTCGTTCACCGTCGAGGACATCCGCGAGTCGACGGCCGCGGCCAGGGCGGCCGGGATGGATGTGTGCCACTCGCTGCTCTTCGGCGGTCCCGGCGAGACGCCGGCCACAGTGACCGAGACGGTACGCGTGACCGACGAGGCGGCGCCGACCGCCGTGGTCGCCATGGTCGGCCTGCGCATCTACCCGGGGACGGCGCTCGCCCGGCTGGCCCGCGAGGCGGGGCTCATCGGCGAGCGCCAGCCGCTGCTGGAGCCGCGCTTCTACGCCGCCGGCCGGATCGCCGGCGACCCGGAGATGATGTGGCTGCCACGGCAGGTGCAGGAGGCGGCGGCGCCGCGCCGCAGCTGGTTCCTCCCCGGCGCTCGCGACTGGAGCGCCGCCTGGGGCCCGCGGCTGCTGCGGCGCTTCGGCAAGGCGGGACCGCTGTGGCGTAACTTCCCACGGCCCCGCTGGTATCGCTACGTGTGACGGTCGCGGCGCGCTAGCGCCGGCGTCTTGACCGCCGTCTGGAGCGGCCCAAGCGGATGTGACGGCGGCGGGACGCGACCATGTCCTTTCGCACCCAGGACCGCGATGGGTGTCGCTCCCGGATCCGTAGTGCCGTCCGCGGCGCCGCGGCGCGAGGAGCGGCGCCTGGAGTGAGCGGGGTTCCCTCCTCGGTCTCCGGTGCCGCCTGCGACTCCGCGGTGCCAGATCCGGCACCGCGTCGGCCTTCGTCTACCCGTGCCGGTGGCCGTGCGCCTCGTCGGGGTCGGTGCCCGGAGCGTGCGCGTGTGCGTGCCGGTGCGCGGTGGAGGCGTGGCGGTGCGTGTGCTCGTGGATGAGGTTCACCGAGAGCAACAGCTCGTGCTGGACGAGGACCTCGTCCGGCGTGCCGTCGGCGACCACGGTGTGCTCCTCGGAGAGGACGACGAGACGGTCCGCCGCCTCCGCCGCGGCCGAGAGGTCGTGCGTCGCCATGACGACCGTGCGACCCTCCTGCCTCCAGTCTTCGAGCACGTCGAGCAGCCACACCTGGCTGCGCGGGTCCAGAGCGTTGGTCGGCTCGTCGAGCAGCAGGACGTGCGGCTCCATGGTGATGACGGAGGCGATGGCGACGCGCTTCTTCTCGCCGCCGGAGAGCGAGTAGGGAGGCCGGTCGAGGAGCTTCTCGATGCGCAGGTGCCCGGCGACGTCGCGCACGCGGCGGCGGACCTCATCCTCGGGCAGGCCGAGCTGCAGCGGCCCGAAGGCCAGCTCGTCGAGGACGCTGGCGCAGAACAGCTGCACGTCCGCGTCCTGGAAGACGAAGCCGACCCGGGAGCGGAAGTCACGGCGGAGCGCGGGATCCTCGAGCGCCTCCTCCGTGAGCGGCGCGCCGAACGCGAGCACCTCGCCCGCCGTCGGGAAGACGAGGCCGTCGAGCATCTTGAGCAGCGTCGACTTGCCGGAGCCGTTGGCGCCGACCACGGCGACGTGCTGGCCGGACTCCACCGTCAGGTCGATGCCGGAGAGCGCCGCGCCGCCGGAGCGATAGGCGTGGCCGACGGCGCGCAGGACGAAGTCGGGCGCCGTCACAGCGCCACCATCCGGTCGGCGGCGAGCGCGACCGCGCACAGCGCGACGCTCGCCGCCAGCCACAGCCAGTCTCCGGCGCCGATGCGCAGCCGCCGCAGCGACGGCATCGCGCCGGTGTAGCCACGCGAGAGCATGGCGTCGTAGACGTCGTCGGCCGTCTTCAGCGACTTGCGCACGACGAACGCCATGCGCTCCGTCACCCAGTCCCTGTTCTCCCTCGTCGTGCCCAAGGTCAGCGTGCGGCTCTCGCGCGCGAGGTGGATCTGCTCCACCGTCCGCATCAGGGTCAGGATCTGCCGGTGCGTCATGCCCAGGGTGGCGACCACGAGGTCGGGCATGCGCAGGGCGCTCAGGGCGCGCAGCAGGTCAGACCAGCGCATCGTCCAGATGATGAGGAGGGCGAAGCCGGCGGCGGCCGCGACCCGGGTCACCAGCGTGGCGACGCCCAGCAGGCCCGGAGCGGTGAAGACGACGGGGCCGATGGACACGACCGCGCGTCCGGGGGTGAACCAGGCGAGCGCGGAGGGCAGGGCGATGAGCAGGGCCAGCAGCCCTGCCGAGAGCCAGACCTTGCGGACGAACGACAGCACGGGTACGCGGGACGCCGCGGCCAGGACCACCGTCACGAGGACGAAGGCCGCCAGCGCCCAGATGGCGTGCACGAGGCTGACGGCGACGGCGAAGAGCACGAGTGTGGCCAGCTTGACACGCGGGTCGATGCGCTGCAGCAGGCCGGGCCGCGCGGCGAGCTCCTCGTTCTCCAGGACGTCGGTCACGGAGGCGGCGACGGCGTCGGCGGTCTTGCGCGCGAGGGAGCGTCCGCGGTGGGCGCGGCCCGGCGCAGCGGGCGCCGCGCCCATCTGCCCTCCGGCCATCGCGCCGGCCTCGTCCGCGTCGCGGCGGCGCGCGAGGAACGTCGCCGCCCCCCAGGAGACGCCGACGACGAGCACGACCCCGACGACGCCGGCGAGGAAGTAGCTGATGAACGAGTTCCCGACGCCCGGCGTCGCGTAGCCGCGCATGGCGGCGTTCCACGTGCCGCTGTACCTCTCGAGGTTTCCGGGCACGTAGCCGAGCGCGGTCCTGAGCTGGGCGCCGCTCCACTCGCCCCACGCCGTGCCGGGAGCGAGCGCGCCCAGCGGTGTCAGGAGCAGGAGCAGGGCGAGGCCGGCCCACAGCCAGCGCAGCGGCCTCGCCGCCGGCCGCGCCGCCAGCAACTCGGGCTGCGTGCGCGCCAGCGCGGCGAGGACGCCCATGGTGACCAGCGCTTCGACCGGGCCGAAGAAGAGCAGGTGCTCGAGCGCCATCGCCGGCACCGCGACGTCGAGGCGGTACGGCGCGTAGAGCGCCTGGCCGCTCGCCGTGTGTGCGAGGTACGGCTGGATGCCGAAGAGGACGCCGGCGGTGACCGCGCCGGCGACGATTGCGACGTAGGAGGCGCCGCCGGAGGCGGCGACTCGCCGTCCCGGCGACGGGTGATCGCCGGCCAGCAGGCGGTAGATGTAGTAGCCGGCGAACGGGATGACGACGGCCATGGTGAAGCAGTTGGCCGCGAGTGCGGTCATGCCGCCGTCGCCGAAGAGGCCGGCCTGGACGACGAGGGCGATGGAGATCGCGATCACCGCGGCCCACGGGCCGAGGAGGATCGCGATCAGCGTCGCCCCCACCGCGTGGCCGGTCGACCCGCCGATGACGGGGACGTTGAACATCATGATGACGAAGGAGAAGGCCGCGCCCAGCGAGAGCAGCGGGATCTGCCGCGCCTTCAGCGTCCGCTTGACCTTGCGCGCCGCGACGACCCAGATGGGCAGCATGACGAGCCACAGGACGACGTACGTCTGGGGCCCGAGGTAGCCGTCGGGGATGTGCATCGCCACCGGGGTCATGGGCATCAGGGTCCTGGGGCTAGGAGCGAGGGCCGGCGTCGGCCGCCGGGCTCGCCGCGTCCTCGGAGCTCCGGCAGTTGCGGCAGAGGCCGAGCGCCGTCACCTGGATCTGGCCGACGGCGAAGTCGTGCCGCCGGGTGAGCTCTTCGTGTACCGGCGCCAGCAGTTCATCCCCGAAGTGCCCGACCATCCCGCAGCGGGTGCAGACGAAGTGGTGGTGGGTCGGCTCGGGCGAGACCTCGTAGTAGGAGGCGGCGCCCTCGAGCCGCGTCTCGACGACGAGGTCGAGGCTGACGAGGAGTTCGAGCGTGCGATACACGGTGGAGACGTTGACGTCGGGAAGCGTGCGCCGCACTTCGGCCGCCACCTCCTCCGCCGTCACGTGGCGGCCGGCGCCGCGCAGCACCTCCCATATGAGGTTCCGCTGCGGCGTGAGGCGGTAGCCCTGCTCGCGAAGCGTTGCGCGCGCGTGATGCATGGCGGCCACAGTAGCGCACCTGCGAATGACTCGCAACAAGCGCACCGTCGCGGACGAGGGGGCCGGTGGCGTAGTATCTCCACCTCAAGGCGTGACGCGCGTCCACGAAGGGTAGGGAGTCGTTCATGAAGAGCTTCGTCACAGGCGGTGCGGGGTTCCTCGGCTCGGGCGTCGTGAGCCGCTTGCTCGAGCGCGGCGACGAGGTCGTGGCGCTGGCGCGGTCCGACGAGTCGGCGACGACGCTGACCCGCCTCGGCGCGGTCCCCGTGCGCGGCGACATCAGCGACGCGCGCACGCTGGCCCAGTTTCTCGCCGGCGTCGACGTAGTCTTCCACATCGCCGGCGACTACCGTGTGGGCATCAAGGAGTCGGACCACGAGGCGATGTTCCGCACCAACGTGGACGGCACCACCATCGTCCTTGACGCCGCCATCACCGCCGCCGTGGACCAGATCGTGTACGTCTCCACCGTCAATGTCTTCGGCAACACGCACGGCCGGGTGGTGGACGAGACGTACGAACGCCCGGACCGCAGCTTCCTCAGCTACTACGACGCGACCAAGTACTTCGCTCACCGGGTCGCGGTGGCGCGCGCCGCCGCGGGGGCGCCGCTGACGATCGTCCAGCCCGGCGCGATCTACGGACCCGGTGATCACAGCGAGCTCGGCGCCCAGATCGACCAGGCCGCGCGGGGCAAATACACCATCCGCGCCTTCCCGGAGCTCGGCTTCACGATGAGCTACATCGACGACGTCGCCGACGGCATCGTGCTGGCGCAGGCCAAGGGCAAGCCCGGCGAGTGCTACGTGCTCGGCGGCGAGGTGACGCGCCTCGGGACCATCGTCGACTCCGTCGCCGACCTCACCGGGCACAAGCGCGCCCGCATCAAGCTGCCGTCGACCGTGTTCAAAGCGGTGACACCCCTGGGCTCGCTCGTGGGGCGCATGATGGGCACGGGTCCCAATCTGCACGAGATCATCCGCGCCAGCAAGGACGTCACCTACTGGGCGACGAGCGCCAAGGCGGAGCAGGAGCTCGGGTACGCGCCGCGGAACCTGGAGCGCGGCCTTCTCGACCTGCTGGCGGCACGCTGAACTCTTGGCGCGAAGGGTGCTGGGCGGGGCCGGCTGCGCAGCCCGCCCGGCCCGTCCTCACTGCGTGAAGTACTGGATGAGGGCCTGTTCCTGCTGCGGCGTGACCTGCGCGCCCTGCTGGATCATGTTGTCGATGAGCGCCTGCGCCTCTGCGCTGCTGCCGGCGTGATAGCCCACCGGGGCCCCATGGCAGGTGCCGCACTGTGAGTTGACGACGGCGACGGCGTCGGCTGACGCGGCCGTGGCCGCGCTCGACGGCGTCGCGCTGGGCTGATTGTTGCTCGAGGCGCCGCCGCTTGCGGCGAGCCCGCCTCGGTAGCCGGCGATCAGGATGCGCTTCTCGGCGTCTGTGAGCTTGGCGTTCGGGTGGATGAGGGTGTACTGGATCTTCGGCATCCTGCCGTCGGTGACGGACCGCTTGAAGTAGGCCAGCGGCGGCACACCCGAGAAGTCGGAGAAGTTGAGGCGGGCGCGCCCTCCGTCCACGTCGTGCTGCACGAGCCACGAGAACGGTGCGATCTTGGTCGCCCACCACCACTTGGTCTCGTTGCTGTGGCAGTCGTAGCAGGACCTCTTGGCGATGGCCTCCGCTCTAGGGTTGGTCCACTGGAAGGGGTTCGCGGCCGCCGGGTTCGTGTGGCTGGTGCGGCCGTATGGGATGAACTGGATGAGGACGAGCAAGACCGCCGCGATGCCGATCAGCCAGAGCAGGGTCTTCTTCCAGGAGCGCCGTGGGCGCCTGGTCGTACGTGCCATGCGTGTCCTCTCGTGTGACTTCGAGTCGGGGGGCATTTTACTGTGCAAAGACTCCCCGCGCCTCCGCGCCCCGACGCAGGCTCCTCTCGAGTATCGGCAAGTGGGGTGTCCCAGCATGATGTCGGGCGTTCGCGCGGCGTGTGGCCGCCGCCCGGCGCGGCGGGTATGGTGACGGCGTCGGAGCACACGAGGGCGCCCGAGCGGCGACCACCGGAGGCAGCTGAGTGAGCACACCGCCGGAACGGCGTTTCGCCGATGCGTTGGCGAAGGCGCGCGCGGAGTGGGCCGCCGCGGATGCGGCGGCCTGTGCGGCGCGCGCCGGCTGCGAGCTCGCGGACGGTGGCGTGCTCGTGCCGTTGTTCGGGCGGCCGCACCTGGTGACGCATCCTGGCGGCGAAGTGACCACGCCGGCGGCGGGGCCGGGTCCCGGAGAGCCGGCGCACATCGCCGTCTCCATCCTCTTGCTGCACTACCTGCTGCTCACAGACGGCGCCGTGCCGGCCGGCACCTGGAGCGCCTACCGCGAGCTGCCGGACGGGCTCTTCTACGCGGCGTCCTTCGCGAACCGGGCCGAGGCGCCGCTCGCGAACGCGTTCGCGGGATCGGCCGCAGGCGTCGAGGCCTTCCGTGCGTCGGCCCGAGCTGCCGGCGGCGACGCGCTCACGCTCGGCGACGCGTCGTTTCGCTTCGTCGCCCTGCCGAGGGTCGAGGTCGCCGTGCTGATCTGGGCCGGCGACGACGAAGAGCCGGGCGAAGCCCGCGTGCTCTTCGACGCCAACGCCGGCCGCTCCCTGCCGGCCGAGGATCTGGCCGGCCTCGGCGGCCAGCTCGCGCACCGTCTGACTGCCCCCGCGCGCGCGTAGTCGCGGCGGCCCGCGCCACCGGCCGAACACTCTCGCCCGTCGCCGGCGGGTAGGCCGGGTACCTTCCTTGTGTCCCTCACGATGACAAGGAGGCGCTCCATGTACGTACGGATCGCTCGGTTCGAGGGCGGGAGTACCGCCCAGATCGAAGAGGAGGGCGCGCGCATCCGCCGCGACCTCGAGGCGGCGCGGCGGGGCGAGTCAGGCCCCGAGGTCCCGTCGGAGCTCGCGCTGCTCGCCAGCCGGCTCGAGATGCTGGTCGACCGTGACCGGGGGGCGGTAGCGGTGCTCGTGTACGCCGAGACCGCGGACCAGGTCCTGGAGATCGACCGGATCATGGACGACATGTCGCCGTCCACGGACGGGTGGGGTAAGCGCGTGTCCGCCGAGCTCTACGAGGTCTACTTCGACGAGGCGCCGGGGCTTGCGCAGGCCGCCTGAGGCGAAGACGACGCGGGCCGGGCGCCGGTGGCGCCCGGCTTTCGTCGTTCTGGTCGGTCGTTCCGGTCAGTCGGCCGGCGCGGGTGGCGCGTGGCGGCCCGCGAGCAGGCCGCGCGCGGTCACGATCGCCAGCGCGCCGATGATGAGCGCCATGCCGGCGGTCTCGCCCGCGGACGGCCGCTCTCCCAACTGGATCCACGCCGCGGCGACGCCGATCACCGGCGTCGCCAGCGTGGCGATGCCGGCGCCCCCGGCGGAGAGGCGGCGCAGTCCGAACAGCCAGAGGAACCAGGCGAGCGCGTTGGCGAGGAGGACGTTGTAGAGCAGCGCCAGCGTGAACTGCATGGTCCAGTCCGGACTACCCTTCCAGGTGAGCGCGGCGATGAGCAGCAGGGGCAGCGAGCCGAACAGCATCTGCCACGTGGTCAGTGAAAGGACGTCGACCTCGTGCCGCGCCTGCAGCCGCTTGACGACGACCGCGCTGGCGGCCCAGCAGAACCCGCCGGCAACCGCCAGCGCGCTGCTGAACACGCCCTGCAGGTGCCAGGGCTCGAGCACGAGGACGAGACCGGCGAGGGCGAGCGCGACGGCGAGCCACTGCACGCCGCGAAGCCGCTCGCCCAGGAACGCCCACGCGAGCAGCAGCAGCCAGAACGGCATCGTGTAGGTGAGCACGCTGGTCTTGCCGGCACCGCCGCTCTGGAGCGCCCACATCAGGAGGCCGACGAAGCCGGTGGTCTGCAGCAGCCCGATGACGATCGTGTAGCCGAGCGGCGGCGGTTTAAGCGGGCGGCGCAGGAGCAGCAGCAGCGCGAACAGGCTGAGCGCGCCGAAGAACGTGCGCATGGCCGAGAACGTGAACGGCTGCGCGTACTCCAGCCCGATCTTCATGACCACCCAGTTGTAGCCCCAGATCAGGGCGAGCAGGGCCAGCGCCAGGGCGCCGAGGTCGCGGGCGCGCTTGTCCACGCTACTTCCGCGGGAACGACATCGCCGACCAGCCCAAGGCGAGCACCAGGATCACCGCCATGCGCGCCGCGAACGACCAGTCCGCGTGCCACACGAGCAGCCCGATCATCCAGGGCAGGAAGAGGACCCAGACGACGATCTGGAAGGGCAGCGCGAGGCCGCCTGCCCAGTGCCAGATGCTGTTCAGCGTCTCCGGCGAGGCGAACGCGAGGGCGATGAACGCGCCCCAGAGGCCGACCATGACGATGAAGACCAGCCGCCTCACGGTCAGTCGGTCACCGGGCGGAGCTCGGGTTCGTCGCCGGGCGTGCCCGTCCCGCGGCGGCCGGAGAGCAGCCCGTGGGCCGCGAGCACGCCCAGCGCGGTGATGATGAGCAGCATGCCGATGCCCTCGACGAGCGTCGGCACCTCGCCCAGCTGGAGCCAAGCGGCGACCACGCCCACCACCGGGATCGAGAGCGTGCCGAGCCCGGCCGCGCCTGCCGGCAGCGCGTGCAGCGCGTACAGCCAGAGGAACCAGGCGACCGCGTTGGCGAGGATGACCGTGTAGATCAACCCCATCCAGAAGTCGGCCGTCCACTGCGGCCCGCCGTTGTAGGTGACGATGGCGGCGATGATCAGCGGGACGGACCCGAACACCATCTGCCACGTGGTCAGCGAGAGGACGTCGACGGTGTGCTTGCGCTGCATGAGCTTCACGACGAGGGCGGACGCGGCCCACGAGAGGCCGCCGAGCACGGTCAGTACGCCGCTGACGGCGCCTTCGAACGCCCACGGTCGCACCACGAGGACGAGGCCGGCGAAGGCGAGCGCGACGGCGAGCCACTGCACGCCGCGCAGGCGCTCGCCGAGGAAGATCCAGGCGAGCAGCAGCAGCCAGAACGGCATCGTGTAGGTGAGCACCGAGACCTTGCCGGCGCCGGCGTCGTGCAGCGCCGTGATCACCAGGCCCACGAAGAGCGTGGTCTGCAGGAGTCCGATCAGCGCCGTCCACCCGATGGGCGGTGGGCGCAGCGGCTTGCGCAGCACGATCATGACGATGAAGAGGAGGGCGGCGCTGAGCGGCACGCGCAGCGCCGCGAAGGTCAGCGCGTCCGAGTAGTCGAGCGCGACCTTGGTGGCGACCCAGCCGTAGCCCCAGATGGGGCCGAGGAAGACGAGCGCGAGGATGCCGAGGTCACGGGTGCGCTTGGTGGAGGCGTCGGTCATGCCTCCATGCTAGCCGACGCCCGCGGCTCGCGCGCGCGGGAGCCGGCGACCCCTGCGTACGGGGGAGGCCGGGGTGCGGGATCACCGCCGCGGTGAGGCGGAGGTGGCCGCTCGACGGGCTGCCGCATAGCTCTGTGCCCATGGGGTATGTGAGAGCCACAGGATTCGGCACCAGGACCTACCGGAGCGATCGTCCATGAACGACTTCGACGACCACGTCATCCCGTATGAGGAGGCGGTGCGCAGGCACCGCGCCCTCCAGGAGCAGCTGCGCCAGGGCGTCATCCACGAGGTGAAGTTCAGCGACGCGATGAGCCACCTTCTCGAGGATGAGCACGCAGCGGACGAGGAGGGGCCGAAGCCGGCCCACCTGCGCGAGATCGTCGCGTGCGAGTTCGCGGACGAGGAGGGCGAAGGCTCCGGCGAGCCGGATGGGGCGTTCTGCAGCCTCGACCGGCGCCCGGATCAGCCGCCGCGGTGACCGCGGCGGAGGCGCCGGGCGTCGCGCCGGCCGCGGCCGAGGCGCGGCGCTCCCCGTCTTCCCGGGTCGTCTGAGCAGGCGACCCTAGACCGTTGTCAGGGGTGGAGCCGCGGCCCCGTCTGCCGATAAAGCTGCCATGGTCTCACCGTTCGAACAGTTCGACGCTCGCCTGCGGCTCCTGCCGGACGTCGTCATCTTCTTCATCGGCATGGTGATCGTCGCCGCGGTCGCGGCGTTCAAGGAGACGGTCGGCCACGACATCCCGGTGGCCGACTTCCTGCTCATCCCGGTGGCCGCCATCGGCTGGCTCGCGACGGCGCGCGCTTACGCGTACGTCGCCGCCGGCCTCACGGCGATCGTGACCGTCGTGATCGCCGTGACCGGCCAGGCGCAGGCGCCGCTGGCGGCCGCACTCGCCGCGGCCGGCGTGCGCTTCGCGTTGTACCTCGTCGTGCTCGCCCTCCTCGGCGCCATCCGCCGCATCCAGTTGGCGCGCGAGACCGAGGCCCGGACCGACTACCTGACGGGCGCGGCCAACCCGCGCGCCTTCGAGGAGACCGCGACGGCGGAGCTGGAGCGCAGCCGCCGTTACGGCCGCCCGCTCTCGCTGCTGTACCTCGACGTGGACGACTTCAAGGCGGTCAACGACACGTTCGGCCACGCCGCCGGGGACAACGTGCTGGCGGAGGTCAGCCACATGCTGCGCTGCAGCGTACGCATCAACGACCTGGTCGCCCGCCTTGGCGGGGACGAGTTCGCCGTGCTGATGCCCGAGACCAGCCGCTTCGCCGCGGTGGCCGTGGCCCGCCGGGCGCGCGACGAGCTCGCGCGCGTCACTACGCCCGGCGGCGAGACGGTGCGCTTCAGCGTCGGCGTCGTCTCCTACGTGCGGCCGCCGGTGTCGGTCGACGCGATGATCCATGACGCCGACGCGCTGCTGTACCGCGCCAAGGAGCATGGCAAGGACCGCATCGAGTCGGCCGAGTACGACGGTGGCGGCTCCGCCCTGAGCGCCGGCTGAGCCGACGCGCGGGCGGGAGTCCTCCCACGCAGCCCTCCCGGGCCGGGCGAGGACGCCGGAACGGTGCCTCGTCAGGGACGTCGGCCCGGAGCGGAGGACTCGAGTTCCGAGTCGAGCTCCCGCCGGCGCGCGCGCTTCACGCGGTACATCCGCTGGTCCGCGCGCGCCAGCAACTCGTCGATCTCCGCGAGCTCCGTGTGGTTTGCCACCATGGAGCCGAAGCTGACCGAGAAGTCGTAGCCGTCGCCGAGCTCCGCGCGCTTGGCGGTCACGGCGTCGTGGAGACGCGCCTCGATGGCCTCGCGGTCGAGGCGCTCGTCGCGGTGGCGGCCGAGGATGGCCATGGCCACGAACTCGTCCCCTCCGAGGCGCGCGACCACGTCGCGCTCGCGAAATGCCGCGCGCAGCACGTCGGCCGCCGCCACGAGCAGCTTGTCGCCGTGCGCGTGGCCTCGTTCGTCGTTCACTCGCTTCAGGCCGTCGACGTCCAAGTACATGAGCAGCACCTGTCTGCTGCCGCGCCGCGCCTTGCGCCTGGTCTCGTCGACCTTGGCGAAGAAACCGCGCCGGTTCAGCAGGCCGGTGAGCTCGTCGACGTCGGTGAGGCCACGCAGGAATTCCTCCAGCTCCTTGTGCGCGGCGATGCTGTGGCTGAGTGTGAGGCAGAGCCGGCGCCCGTCGATGTCGACGATCCGCGCAGTGACCTCGACCGGCAGGCGTTGCAGGTCGCTGGTGATGAGCACGGACTCATACGCCAGTGTGCCCGCCTCGGCCAGCGCCCTCGCGCGCTCCCGGACCGGCCGGCGCGCCTCGGGAGCGAGGACATCCTCGGCGGTCATTTCCAGGAGACGGGCGCGGGAGTGGCCGAGCGCCAGGCATGCCGCCTCGTTGACCTCGACGAGCCGGCCGGGGCGGCCGTCGTCCTCGAACCGGTGCACGAAGATGACGTCGCTGCAGGCGTCGAAGAGGGCCTTGTAGCGTCGCTCGCTCTCGAGCTGCTCCTGGTGCGCCGCGGTGAGCGAGTCGAGCGTGCGATGCATCGCGCTCCGCTGCGAGAGGATGGTGAGGCAGACGAGGCCGAACAGGAGGGCGCTCAGGAGGCCCTCCACCGATGCGGGCCCGCGCAACTGCGCCAGCGCGACAGCACCTGCGCACGCCACGAGCACAAGGTCCGTCCATCGCTTCATCCGGACGCCCCCGAATGCGCGGCATGCGTGCGCTCGCGCCTGTTCCACCGGCTCACGTGACGCTCCCTGTCGGAGGGGCCCTTGCCTGGGCTCCTACCGTGTGGCATCGGCGCGGCGCGGTGGCTTTGCCAGCCCCCTCTAGACACATGTACCGAACCTGTCGTCGCTGAGGTCGTCGGCCTCCGAGGGCCATAGAGCAGCAAGTTTGGTCCGGAGGTTCTGTGGGCTATGAAGCACTATTGCGGACGGGCGTGCGTGGCTGGACCGGAGCGGCGCCCCCGCTGAACTCAAGAGGCGATCATGATCATCATAGTGCAACACACGGTACGTGACTTCGACGCGTGGAAGCGCGTCTTCGACGAACATGAGTCAGTGCGTAGGCAGCACGGCGCCACCGGCCACGAGCTCTACCGAGGCGCCGACGATCGCAACCAGGTCACGGTCGTGAACCACTTCCCGTCCAGGGCACAGGCCGAGGCGTTCGCCACCGATCCGTCGCTGAAAGAGGCGATGGAGCGCGGCGGCGTGGTCAGCGAGCCGCGCGTGAGCTGGGTCGAGGAGAGCGAATCAGTCGACTACCGGCAGACCAAGGCTGCGTAGCGCGCCCCTGCTGAAGGAGGGAATCGTGCTACCGGACAACAGAGTGTCGGCGGTCCTCTGCTCGACCGACCTGGAGCGCAGCCAGGAGTTCTACGAGCGCAAGGTCGGACTGAGGCTCTCGCCGGAGACCATCAAGAACCACCTCGTCTTCGACTGTGGAGACGGGACGACCCTGCTCATCTACGGACGTCCGTCGCCCAACAAGGCGGATCACACCCAGGTGCGCTTCTGGTCGGCTGACGTCGCCGCGGACGTCCGCGAGCTGGCCGGCCGGGGGATCGAGTTCGACACAGTCGAGTTCGGCGACCTCAAGATGGTCGACCACGTCCTGACGAGTCCCGGCATCGGCAGGTCGGCGTGGTTCAAAGACCCGGACGGCAACACGCTGGCGCTGTTCCAGCCGGAGTGAGGCCCGCGCAGGCGTTGCCTGAGCGGCGCACCTCGGCCAGACGGCGCCGGAACGGAACGCGGCCGCCCGCTCGATGAGAGCGGGCGGCCGCGTTCGCGAGTGTCTGGGCCTGCGGGCACGATGCCCGCCGCGCCTGCCGCCTACGCGGCCTGCAGGCGCTCCAGGACGCCGAGCATCGCCGGAGACAGATCCGTATGGTGGTGGACGATCTTCCACTCGCCGTTCTCGCGGCGGTAGATGTTGGTGACGCGCTGTTCGATGGCTATCGACTCTCCGCTCAGAGTGAACGACCCGCGCTCGATGCCGACCTCGTAGGCGAGCTCGCCACCCGACTGTATGGTCTGGCCGGCCAGTTCCACGTGCCCGCTCGAGGCCAGTCCGGCGACCTGGTCGAAGGACTCCTTCACCTCGGTCCACCCGATCTGCTCGCCGCCGATGGGATGCAACGTGGTCACGGTGTCGCTGTGCGACCAGATGTCCGCCAGCTGGCTGGCGTCGCCCTGCGTCATGCGGTTCAGCCCCGCGTAGAACTTCGTCGACGCGCTTCTGATCTCGTTTTCCGTTGACATGATGTGCCCTCCTGGGCTTCGCGGCCTCGTCAGAGACGTGTCCTGGTGTCTGACGAGCACGCGCGTCTGGAAATCGAATGATTTCGCACCGAATCGGCGCTTGTTGGTTCTTGCCCGCGCGGAAGTCGAGCGACGCCGGTGACGTGTTACGGGTTGTTGAGGGGAGCGGCGCGCGGGGTCGGTGCAAGGACGGTCCGGCGCGCGTCCGGACTCTTTCCGTCTGACTGAGCTGTAGCATGGCTGAGCCGGGTGACGGTGCTCACTCTGGGGGGGTGCGGGTGCCGATACCCCTGATGGGGCGGAACCCGCCGGCCCATCGCCTTGACAACGAACGTGGCGCGACACGAGTCGCGAGACTGGGTGGGGATCCTGACGCAGATCGAGCAGATGACCGAGCGCCCGTGGCGATCGTCGCGAGGCGCCGTGAGCGTTGTGTTCGTAGTCGTTCTCGCGGCCGCACTTGCGGCCGCCGTGGTCCTCGTGAGCGCCGGCTGTGGCAGTGGCCGGGGAGGCGGAGTCGCGGGCGGTACTGCATCCGTCAGCACCGCCCAGACGGCGACGCCGACCCCCAAGGCGACGAAGAAGCACAAGCACGCTACGCCGAAGCCCAGGCCGACGAAGAAGCCCGCCGCGAAGCCGACGAAGAAGCCCGCCGCCCGGCCGGCGACCACGATCGTGTTCGTCAATGTCGGCCAGGGCGACTGCGAGATCATCAAGTCAGGCTCGTGGACTGGGCTGATCGACGGCGGTCCCGCGGGCTCGGAGGGAGCCATCGAGAGCGCCCTCGACCGTCTGGGCGTCAGCCGCCTGAACGCCGTCGTCGTCACGCATCCCCACGCCGACCACACCGGCGGGCTCCCGGGCGTCGTCTACGACTACCGCCCCAAGCTCGCCTACGTCGGCGAGGGGGCGGGCAGCGCCGCCTCGGCGCTGCGCAGCGTCAGAGCGCGTGTCACCAGAGCCCGTCGCGGCATGACGCTGCGCTTCGGCGCGCTGCGTGCCAAGGTCCTCAGCCCCGGATCGCTCTCGGGCGACCCGAACGAGGACAGTGTGGTGCTCCTCGTCGACGCCGGCGGCAAGGAGTTCCTGTTCACCGGCGACTGCACGGGAGCGAATGAGGCGCTCGTCGGCAGCATCACCGCTCGCGGCCCCCCGCTCTACCTGCTCAAGGTGGCGCACCACGGGTCGAGCTACTCGACGTCATCGAGCTTCCTCTCCGAGACCAGCCCGAAGTTCGCCGTCATCAGCGTCGGCCACAACTCCTACGGGCACCCGACGCCGGAGACCATCTCCCGTCTCAAGGCGGCGGGCACGCGCATCTACACGACGCAGAAGAACGGCACCATCACCCTGACCGTGTCGTCAACGGGCCTCGTCTCCTGGGCGTTCGGCAAGTCGTCGAGACCGGTGACGAGCGCCAGCCGCTCGTCGAGCGCCGGTGGCGGAGGCAGCGGCGCCGGCTCCGCCGGCAGCGGCTCTACCGGCGGCTCGGGCGGCGGCACGAAGGTCTACATCACCGAGACCGGCGAGTGCTACCATCGCGCCGGCTGTCGCTACCTCTCGCACAGCAAGATCCCAATCGCACTCAAGGCCGCCAAAGCTCAGGGCTACCGGCCCTGCAGCGTCTGCGACCCTCCGCAGTAGACCGGCCTGGACTCGCGCGCCTGCCTAGTTCGCGCGGCAGCTCTCCTGATCGCACCTGCGCAGCACGAAGGTGCGGTACTTGTCGAGATCGCGCTCGAGTCGCTCCTGGGCGCGGGCGATGTCCGCCGACGGGTCGCCGCCCCGCGGTGTGTACTCCACCTCCACCGCGATCTTCACGAGGCGCTCGCCCTCGGTCTCGAAGGTGACCGTCCCGGACTCGGCGTCGGTCTCGGCGAGGGAGGTCGCCACATCCTCGAAGCCCCTTGCGTAGTTGCCGTACAACGAACGGAACACGAACTCGGTCCACTCCTGGTCGGCGAAGGCCACCGGGACATCGGCCTCCACTGATCCCTTGAGAACAGCCATGTCGACTCCTTGACTCACGGTCCACCCTGCGCTGTGATGCGGGGAGACCTGTCCTGCTCGGTTCGGCCGCGTTGCCGTGGCCGCTCTGGTCGATGGGTGTGTTGTTCCCCGTACACGTGAACGGGCGATGAACGACCGCTCGGTGATCGGGCCGATCCGACAACTACCCGGAGGGAGTCATGGCGACCAAGAAGAAGTGGAGCGAGCTCAGCACGCGAAGCCGCCGGCTGATCACCATCACCGGAGTCATCGAGATGGCGCTGCTGGCGGCGACGCTCGTCGACCTCAAGCGCCGGCCGGCGGAGCAGGTCAGGGGCTCGAAGCGGCTGTGGACCGCGCTGGCGTTCGTCAACATCATCGGACCGGTCGCGTACTTCGCGTTCGGGCGCCGCCGCGGTTCATGAGGTCGCGGTCGCGATGCGGGAAGCACACGGCACATCAGCGCGACCGTCGACGAGAAGCTCGTGATCGAGCTCTACGCGAAGTGAATCAATGCTGATGCCGGCGCTCTGAGCGACAAGGAGCAACAAGACGCGCCGTTGGTCAGTCGACCCCGAGCACGTCGTGGATGGCCCGCATGAGGAGCGGCTTGAGCTCTTCTGCCGGCACGCGCCAGAACACCTTGCCGGCCGGGCCACCGAACACGCTGGTGATCACGCCGACCGACCCGGCCATGCGCACGCGGTCGGCCAGTGGCGTGGCTTCGTTGGCGAAGATCGCATCGATGGACTCGTGGAAGGCCTGGTGGGTCTCGGTGTCCATGGAGTCCGCGGCCAGCGCCGACAGGGTCGCCTGGTTGTTCTCGAACAGCTCGAAGAGCCGGCGCTGTGGCAGGACCCAATCAACGATGGCGGCCAAGCCCTCGCCCCAGGTCTTGAGATCGGGCTGGGTCGCCAACCCTGCAGCCAGTGATTCCAGGTGGTCGAAGAGTGGCTGCACGAGCGTGCGGATGATGTCCTCTTTGCTCGAGAAGTGGTAGTACAGCGCGGCCTTGGTCACACCGACGCGTTCGGCGACCTCCCGCAGGGAGGTCTTGTCGTAGCCCTGCTCGATGAAGAGGTCCAGGGCCGTTTCGAGGATGCGATCGCGCGTGTCGTTCACGGTTTGCACCTTACTTGACAGCAGGTAGCGTTTCACTTACCTTCCGGTTAGTAAGTTTCTACTGACCGGAAGGTAAGTGACATGACTCATCCTAGCACGATGGTCGAGGCCAGGGCGTTGTCGAAGCGCTACGGCGAGACCCAGGCACTCGACGACGTCGACCTGGAGGTCGCCACCGGGTCCATCCTCGGCGTCCTGGGGCCGAACGGCGCCGGCAAGACGACTGCGCTGCGCATCCTCACGACGCTGAGCACGCCGGACGCCGGCAGGGCGTGGGTCGCGGGGCACGACGTGGTCGCCGAGGCGGCCGCTGTGCGGCGCAAGATCGGCGTTACCGGCCAGGACGCGACCTTGGATGAGCTGCTGACGGGCCGCCAGAACCTGATGATGATCAGCCAGCTCAGTGGGCTCGGCCGCTCGGCCGCGAGGCGCCGGACCGTCGAACTGCTCGAGCTGTTCGAGCTCACGGACGCCGCGGACCGCATGGTGAAGGGCTACTCGGGAGGCATGCGCCGGCGCCTCGATCTCGCCGCCAGCCTCGTGATGCGTCCGCCGGTGCTGTTTCTCGACGAGCCGACGACGGGGCTCGACCCCACGAGCCGGCAGCGCGTGTGGGGCGTGATCCGCGGGCTCGTCGACGACGGCGCCACGGTCCTCCTCACGACCCAGTACCTCGACGAGGCGGACTCTCTGGCCGACGACATCGTCGTCATCGACCGTGGCCGGGTCATCGCGCGCGGCACCCCGCGCGAGCTCAAATCGGCCACTGATTCGCAGCTGCTCGAGGTGACGCTCGCCGCGCCGCATGCGGGAGCCTCGGAGGCGCTGCAACGCTTCAGCGTCGGCTCCGTGACGACCGCCGACGATGGCCGGCGCCTCTGGACGACGGCGCGCAACGAGCCTGGACTCGCGGTCGCGGCGCTCCGTGCCCTCGACGGCGCCGGCGCGCTGGTCGACGACATCACCGTGCACCGGCCGTCGCTCGACGACGTCTTCGCCGTGCTCACCGGCGCGCCCGTGCCGGCGCCCGAGAGTGCGGACGTGCCGGCATGAGCACCGCGATGCCGCTGAGCGCCGAGACCGGCGCTCCGAACCTCTTCGGACGCCTGCGCTCCTGGTGGGACGACGTCCGCGTGATGACGCGCCGCAACCTCATCCACGTGCGGCGCGACCCCATGCAGCTGTCCGACGTCACCATCCAGCCGGTCCTCTTCACGCTGCTCTTCTGCTACGTGTTCGGCGCCGCGATGGTGCTGCCCGGGGGGGCGAGCTACACGCAGTTCGCGCTCGCCGGCCTGCTGGTCATGAACCTCACGACCTCGGCGGTGGGGACCGCGATCGGCCTCAGCACGGACCTGAGCACCGGCGTCATCAGCCGCCTGCGCACCCTGCCGATGTCGCCCGCCGCGATCCTCGTGGGCCGGTCGATCTCCGACCTGCTCGCGGCGATGCTATGCAGCGTGTTCATCGCCGTCACCGGGCTGGCCATCGGCTGGCGCCCGGAGACTGCGCTGCCGTCGGTGCTCGCGGGCTTCGCCATCGCTTTGCTGTTCAGCTACGCGCTGTCGTGGCTGAGCGCGAGCGCCGGCATGGCCTTCTCCAACCCGGAGGCCTCACAGGGCATCGTCTTCATCTTCGTGTTTCCGCTGGCGTTCGTCTCCAACGTCTTCGTGCCCACGCAGGGCATGCCGTCGTGGCTGCAGACGATCGCGAACTGGAACCCGGTGAGCGCTGTGGCCTCGGCGTGCCGGCAGCTCTTCGGCAACCCCAATCCGTCTGCCTCGATCCCGGCCTGGCCGATGCAACACCCGGTGGAGGCCGCGATCATCTGGTCGCTGCTCATCCTCGCCGTCAGTGTGCCGCTCGCCGCCAGGCTGTACCGGCGCCGCACGAGCGACTGAGCGGAGGCGAGCCGGCGGTCAGTCGCGCGACCGCCGGCTCAGCCGGGAGGGCGCCGATCCACGGCGCCGCCAGGCCGGCTCCGCTGCCTCCGGTCCATCTCGAGGCCGGCGTGCCACCCGGGAGCGCGCCCACCGCGCGGCATGTCGGTCGACTCTGCATCCAGACCGCTCTGCGCGAGCAGCCAGGAGACGATCGAGTTCGAGTTCCACATGTCCCCGGTCCTCAGCTCGTCGCGTCCCCACACGGGGGTGGGCACCTCCGGCGTCAAGCGCAGCAGCCGCCGGGCGACGGCCTCGTCCTCGGTCAGCCGCTGGGGACTGTCGACGGCCTCGCCGAGATCAGGGATGGTGCCGTCCCGCCAGCAGCGGATCTCGTAGCGGAAGATGCGGAAGCGGCCGGCCCAGCGGCTCCCGACGGGGCCGCCGGCGACGACCCCTCGCGCTTGCGCTTCGGCGTCGGGCACGGGAGCGCTCTCTATCGCGTAGCAGCCCTCCGGGACGTACACCAAGAGCGCCGAGTGATAGAGGTCGAGCGGGCGCCGGCGCTCGAGCAGCGAGACCACGGCCTCGAAGACCTTGCCGTTGAGGCGCACGGAGTGACCTCCTGCGCCCAGGGGGAGCCAGTACAGGTCGACCGCGGCGCTGCGTGGCTGCGCCTGTGGGCCCGGAGTCTGTATCTGCGCTTTCGCGAGGTGAGGTTGCGGCGACTCGGTCAGCCGGCGACCACATTGTAGTCGGCGCCGAGGATCTCGAAGCGCGCGTAGGCGTACGCCTGGTCGCCGTCTTGCCAGAGCGCCTCCGCTTCCGCGGGGAGTCGCCGGCCGTCGAAGTCCCGCCAGGC
>Ga0302299_10000467_pt1 | contig 22000 bp, 22 predicted proteins | sample III_Fen_N3_4_FD_198795 | JGI IMG/M metagenome (GOLD analysis project Ga0302299, IMG submission 198795) | Peat permafrost microbial communities from Stordalen Mire near Abisko, Sweden - III_Fen_N3_4 | ecosystem: Environmental > Terrestrial > Soil > Wetlands > Permafrost | place: Sweden: Abisko... | reverse complement strand
GCGAGATCAGGGCGTGCTCGGCTGCGTGGAGGGCGCCGAGGAGCTTGGGCATCTCCTCGAGCCCTTCGAGGAGGCGCCCGTCCGGGCAGAACCAGACGGCCTCCGTGGCGAAGGTCACCTCCGGCAGGAGCAGCGGCACCACGTCGAGGGTCGACCCGTCCCGGATCGACTTACGCTGGTAGGCGATCACCTGCTCGGTCACCGAGACGGTGCCGAACTGCAGCTCGACGCCCGCGACCCGGGCGCTCTGCAGCGTGGTCTCGACCGCGGTGCTCGTGTCCTTCTTCACCTGGGTGTACCAGTCGACCGCTGCGGGCTCGACCACCGCCGTCCGGGTGGCGCCGTCGAGCGCGCGCACGAGGTACTGCTCGCCGAGGTGGAGGTACACCGCACCCTCGTGCACGTTCGAGTATGCGCGCTCCCGCTCGACGACCCCGAGCACGGAGCCGGATGAGCCGTCGACGATCGTGAAGGAGTCCTGGTCGCCCGATCGCAGCGAGAACCGGCCGGCCGGCGAATCGCGTCCCTTCCAGACGAAGCCGGCGGGGGTCCGCTCGAGCTCGGGGAGTAGCTCCGCGCGCTCGAGTGCCTCGGGGCCGAGCGTCCCGGCATCGGCCGGGACGAGCGGGCCCTCGTAGGCTGCGGCGTACACGTGGGGGTCGAGGATGCGCCGGTTCGCGTGGTCGAGCCGGGTCGCCTCCACCCGACGCTCGAGGAGCGCCTCCGGCTCGCGCATGAAGAACTGGTCGAGGGCGTCCTCGCTCGCGATCAGCACCGCGAGGCCGTGCCCGCGGCGTCCGGCGCGCCCCCACTGCTGGCGGAGGGAGGCGATCGTGCCCGGAAAGCCGACCGAGATCGCGCAATCGAGCTCGCCGATGTCGATCCCGAGCTCGAGGGCGTCGGTCGCCGAGACGCCGAGGAGCTCACCCTCAATCAGCCGCCGTTCGATCTCGCGCCGCTGCGACGGCGTGTAGCCGGCCCGGTAGGGCGCGAGTCGCGCCGCAGTCGCGGAGTCGACCCGGTCGGCGGTGAAGCGATGGATCAGCTCGGCCGCCTTGCGGCTCTTCGCGAAGCAGATCGTCCGCAGGCCACGTGAGACGAGGCCCGACATCAGGAGCGACGCCTCGGAGAGGGCGCTCGCCCGGACGCCGAGCTCCGGATCGAGCAGGGCAGGGTTCCAGAGGACGACGTCGCGTCGAGCACGTGCCGACGTGTCCGACTCGACCACGGTCGCTGCCTCGCCGGTGAGGGCGAGCGCGAGCTCGCCGGGGTTCGCGATCGTCGCCGAGGCGAGCAGGAACTGCGGTTCCGCGCCGTAGGCTCGCGCCAGCCGCCGCAGCCGCCGCAGCACGTTCCCGACGTGTGAGCCGAAGACACCGCGGTAGACGTGCGCCTCGTCGACGACGACGTAGCGCAGGTTGTGGAGCGCGTCACCCCAGCGGTCGTGGTTCGGAAGGATCCCGACGTGCAACATGTCCGGGTTCGTGAGGAGGACGTTCGCCGTCCTGCGGATCTGCGCCCGCCGCTCGGGCTCGGTGTCGCCGTCGTAGATCGCGGGGCGGATCCCCGCGAGGCGCAGGCGGGCGATGCTCCTCGCCTGATCCTGGGTGAGCGCCTTCGTCGGATACAGGTAGAGCGCCCGTGTCGTCGGCTCGCGCGCGATTGCGTCGAAGACGGGGAGATTGAACGCCAGCGACTTCCCCGACGCGGTTCCGGTGGTGACGATGACGTTCTCGCCGCGCGCGGCCGCCTCCCAGGTCTCGGCCTGCTGCGCGTAGATGCGGTCGATACCGCCCGCTGCGAGCGCCGCAGCGACTCTCCCGTCCAGGCCGGCGGGAACGGGCTCGAGCCGTGCGTCCCGTGGCGGCTCGGTCGTCCGGAACGCGAGCTCCTCACCGGCGAGCAGGTCGTCCCAGGGACGGGTCAGCGGATCACGCCTCGAGATACAGGGCGAACGTCCGCGCGTAGCGGCTCTTGCCGTGCGGGCCGATCAGCGTCTCCCGGGCCTCGCCGCCCGCGAACAGGATCACCGTCGGGATGGAGAGGACGCCGTAGCGTGAGGGCGTGCCGAGATTCGAGTCGATGTCGAGCTTGACGAGGCGGACGCGCCCGGCGGCATCCGCCGCGATCTCGGCCAGCGCCGGCTCGATCGCCTTGCACGGCCGGCACCAGGGCGCCCCGAACTCGACGATCACCGGGATCTCGCTCGCGAGCACCTCGCCGGCGAACGTCGCATCGGTGACCTCGTCCATCGGGTAAGTGTAGGCGCGGGGCTTCGGCTACAGCCTGCCGCGCAGGGCGCGGTAGCGCATGGCCGGGACCTGGAGCATCGCCTCGACGACGATCGAGCCGCTCATCTTCGACTCGCCGACCCGCCGGTCGACGAACGTGATCGGGATCTCGGTGACCGTGAAACCGGCACGCAGGGCCCGGTAGGTGGTCTCGATCTGGAAGCCGTAGCCCTTGGCGGCGATCGAGTCGAGGTCGATCCGCTCCAGCACGGCGCGCCGGAAGCACTTGAACCCACCGGTGAGGTCGCGCACGTCCACACCGAGGATCGTCCGGGCGTAGAAGCTGCCGGCGCGAGAGACGAGCGTGCGGCCTCGGCCCCAGTTGACGGTGCCTCCGCCCGCCACCCAGCGTGACCCGAGCGCCACGTCGGAGCCGGCCTCGCAGGCCGCGATCAGCCGTGGCAGGTCCTTCGGGTCGTGGGAGAAGTCGCAGTCGATCTCGCAGACGAGCGCCGCGCCGGCTGCGAGCGCCCGCTCGAAGCCGGCGATGTAGGCCGGCCCGAGCCCGGCCTTGCCGGGACGGTGTAGGACATCGACCCACCCGAGCTCGGCCGCGAGGGCGTCTGCGAGCGCGCCGGTGCCGTCCGGCGAGTTGTCGTCGATCACGAGCACCCGGTCGCGCGTCGTGTCGAGCTGCTCGCCGAGCGCGCGCACCATCGGCTCGAGGTTCTCTCGCTCGTTGTACGTCGGCAGGCAGGCCATCGCGCGCATCGGACAATCTTGCCCGTCCCGCCCACCCTATGATCGGGGGATGGTTGCGGTGCTCCCTCGCAACGGCGATCTCGCCGACCGGTTCGAGCAGCTCGCGGACCTGTCGGAGATCCTCGGCGAGCAGTCGTTTCGGGTCGCCGCCTACCGGCGCGCCGCCGTCCGGATCCGTGACACCGGCTCGTCGGTCGCCGAGCTGGCGCTCGAAGGCAAGGCCAAGGAGCTGCCCGACATCGGCAAGACGATCGAGGCCAAGGTTGTCGAGGTCGTCGAGACGGGGGACATGGAGGCGCTCGCGAAACGGCGCGACCAGGTGCCCGGCGAGGTCTCGTCGTTCATGCGGCTGCCGGGCCTCGGCCCCAAGACGGCGGCCCGGATCTGGCGGGAGCTCGGAGTGACGACGCTCGCGGAGCTGAAGGCTGCCGCCGAGGGCGAGCGGCTGCGCACGCTGTCCGGCCTCGGGGCGGCGACCGAGGCGAAGATCCTGAAGGCGCTCGCCGAGGGCCAGGGCAGCAATGAGCCCCGGCGGGGGCTGCTCGGCAAGGGCCTGCCCGTCGTCCGTGAGGTCGTCGAGACGCTGCGGGAGCATCCCGCCTCGATCGACGTCTCGGAAGCGGGAAGCACCCGCCGCCGGCGGGAGACGTTCCGCGATCTCGACGTGATCGCCACCGCAACCGACCCGGCCGCGCTGACCGCGTACTTCGTCGGCCTGCCGTGGGCGCTCGAGGTCGTCGCTCACGGCGACACCAAGGCGACCGTAATCACGAGGCAGGGCCTCCGCCTCGATCTCCGTGTCGTCCCACCGGAGAGCTATGGCGACCTGCTCCAGCACTTCACCGGCTCCAAGGAGCACAACGTCGCTCTCCGCGAGCACGCGCAACGGAACGGGCTCTCGATCTCCGAGTACGGCGTGACCGTCGTCGAGACGGGCGAGGTGCGCACCTTTCGCGACGAGGAGTCGCTCTATGCCTTCCTCGGCTACAGCTTCATCCCGCCGGAGCTGCGGGAGAACGGCGGCGAGCTCGAGGCGGCCCGTGGCGGGCGTCTCCCCGCTCTCGTCGAGCTCGCCGACCTTCACGGCGAGATGCACTGCCACTCGACCTGGTCGGCCGACGGCAAGGCGACGATCGAGGAGATGGCGCTCGCCGCGGCCGCCCGCGGCTACGAGTTTCTCTGCCTCACCGATCACTCGCACTACCTGCGGGACGGGAAGATCGAGGCGCAGTGGCACGAGATCGAGGCCGTCAACGCCCGGCTCGACTCCTTCCGGGTGTTGCGCGGGATTGAGGCGAACATCACGGCGAAAGGTGTGGTCGACGTGGCGGACGACGTCCTCGCGGAGCTCGACTGGGTCGTGGCCTCGCTGCACACCTCGCTCGACCGCAGCCCCACCGAGCGCGTCCTCGCCGCGATCGACAACCCGCACGTCGACTGCATCGGGCACCTGACCGGCCGCCGGCTCTCGCGCCGCCCAGGGGCCGACCTCGACCTCGCTCGGGTCGTCGGACGGGCCGCCGAGACCGGTACTGCGCTCGAGATCAACAGCCAGCCCGACCGGCTCGACATGCGCGACGTGCACGCCCGTCTCGCCGGGGAGGCCGGAGTGACGATCCCGGTCACGACCGACGCGCACGCGACCGCCTCGCTCGCCTACGCCGAGCTCGGGATCGGCCAGGCTCGGCGGGCCTGGCTGACCAAGGAGCAGGTGCTGAACACGCGGCCGTGGGCGGAGATCGAGGCGGGCAAGGCATGAGCACGTTCCGCGAGGACGGCGCCGCCGCCGTCGAGTGGGTCGCCCGCTACCTCGAGGACGTGCGCGAGTACCCCGTCCTCTCGCGGGTGGAGCCGGGGGCGATCAGGGCCGCCCTGCCACCCTCGCCTCCAGAGCAGGCCGAGCCCTTCGCCGCCGTGTTGCGCGACCTGGACGAGGTCCTGCTGCCCGGGATGACCCACTGGCAGAGCCCGCGCTACTTCGCGTACTTCGCGACGACCGCGGCCGAGCCGGGGATCCTCGCCGAGCTTCTGATCGCCGGGCTCAACCAGGTCGGGATCCTCTGGCGCGCGTCACCGGCGCTGCAGGAGCTCGAGGAGGTGACGCTCGACTGGCTGCGGCAGCTGCTCGGCCTGCCCGACCCTCTCCACGGGCACATCGAGGACACGGCGTCCTCGGGCCTGATCACGGCCCTCGCGGCCGCCCGCGCCGCCGTCCCCGATCGCAGGGTTGTCGTCTGCTCGGAGCACACGCACTCGTCGACCGCGAAGGCGGCGCGCCTGCTCGAGCTCGAGGTCAGGACGACACCCGTGGATGCGGCGTTCGCGCTGCGGCCCGACCAGCTCGACCTGAGCGACGCCTGCGCGGTCGTCGCCACCGTGGGCACGACCTCGTCCACGGCGGTCGATCCGGTGACGGCGATCGCCGAACGGGCCGCCGCCGCCGGCGCCTGGCTGCACGTCGATGCCGCGTACGCCGGCGCGGCGGCGGTGTGCCCGGAGCTGCGGCATCACTTCGCGGGCTGGGAGCGAGCCGACTCGATCGGGGTCAATCCCCACAAGTGGCTGTTCACCCCGATGGACTGCTCGGCGTTCTTCTGCCGGCGTCCCGACGACCTCCGGCGGGCGTTCAGCCTCGTGCCCGAGTACCTGAGAGTGGGCGAGGACGTCGTCAGCCTGAGCGAGTACTCCTCGCCGCTCGGCCGCCGATTCCGGGCGCTCAAGCTGTGGGCGACGCTGCGGTGCTTCGGCCGGGAGGGGTTGCAGTCGATCATCCGCGAGCACGTGCGTCTGGCCGAGCTCTTCGAGCAGTGGGTGGCGGACGAGCCGGGCTGGGAGCTGTGCGCGCCACGGCACTTCTCGCTCGTGTGCTTCCGCAAGGCCGGAAGCGACGAGGAGAACGAGGCGATCATGCAGCGCGCCAATGACGGCGGCGAGATCTTCCTCTCGCACACGAAGCTCGACGGGCGGCTTGTGTTGCGACTCGCGATCGGCAACGCCCGCACGTCCGAGGCCGACGTCGCGCTCGCCTGGGACGTCCTGCGTCGCGCCGCCGCGACCGTCTAGGCGATGTCCTCCGGCGCGGCTCTGACCTTCCCGCCTGCCTAGGATGGGCCGATGCGGCTCGTCCTCATCGGCCTCGTCGCAGGCGTGTTCAGCTCGCTGTTCGGCGTCGGCGGCGGCATCGTGATCGTGCCGCTCCTGATTCTGGTTGCCGCGTTCGGGACGAAGGAAGCGACCGCGACCTCGCTCGGGGCGATCGTGATCACGGCGCTCGCCGGCGTCACGCTCTACGCGGTGCGCGGCAAGGTGGACGTCGCCTACGCCCTCCTCGTCGGGATCCCGGCGGTGGTCGGCGCGCTGATCGGGACCTCGGCCCAGCAGCGCGTCTCCGGCCAGGCTCTGACCCTGGCGTTTGCCGGCCTGCTGGCCGCGATCGGGGTCTGGTTGATCGCCGGATGAGCACGTGGACGATCGTCCTGGCGGTGTGTCTCGGGCTCTCGGCCGGGGTGCTGTCGGGCCTCTTCGGCGTCGGCGGCGGGATCCTCTTCGTGCCGACGCTCGTCGCGCTCGGCCTCGGGCAGGTGGAGGCGGCCGCGACCTCGCTGCTCGCGGTCGTGCCGACCGCCGCCGTCGGGACGTGGCGGCAGGCCCGCTACGGGAACCTTCGCGTGCGGCCGGCCCTCGTCCTCGGCATCGCGTCGATCGTGGGGGTCGAAGCCGGCGTCCAGCTTGCGACGTCGCTGCCCGAGCACGTCCTCCGACGTCTCTTCGGCGTTCTGCTCGTCGCCGTCGCGGCCCAGCTCGCCTGGCGCGCCTCCCGCAGCCGCGCGAGCTACCCTGAAGCGCGGTGAGACGCGCCCTCCTCCTCGTCGTGCCCCTGCTCGTCGCTCTCGTCGGGTCGATCGCCGCAGCGGCGCCGCAGCAGCCACAGGCCCGGGCCACCGCGCTGATCGCGCGCGTCGTGCAACCCGGGCTACCCGATCAGATCGGGCTGTCTCTTGCCGCGCCTCCGTCCGCCGAGCAGGTGCTTCCGGCCTACACCTATCCCGAGGACGGGTCGATCGTGAAGGTCGGTTCGGCCGATGCCCAGGTCGTGGCGCAGCCCGGCACCTCGTCCAGCGCCCAGGCGAACGCGAGCGCGCTCGCCGTCTCACTCTTCGGGGGCGAGATCACGGTGGAGTCCCTCGACCTGCGCGCGAGCGTCGCCGCCGGAGCGGTGAGCGCCTCCGGGAACGTCGCCGCCTCGACGCTGACCGGCCTCACCGTGCTCGGGCAGCTGATCACGCCCGCCCCCAACCTCGTGGTGCAGCTCGCCGACTGGGGCACCCTGGAGGTGCTCGGCTCCCAGGTCGAGACCGTGCAGAAGCCCCCGCGCTCGACGAAGGCGACCGTCACGGCGCTCCGCGTGAAGCTGATCGTCGATCACGGGGGGCTCCCGGCCGGCAGCGTGATCGAGATCGGCGCGGTCACCGCTGCCGCCACGGCCGCTCCCGCCGTGACGGCCCCGGCCAAGCCCACGATCCCGCCGCCGACGACCACCCCGGCCCACCCGGTGATCCCGGCCGACGCGCCCCGCGAGCCGGGGAAGTCGATTCCCGGCGCCCCGCCCGAGCTCGTGCGGCCCGCCCCGGCAGTCACGGCCCAGCTGACGACCGGCGGCTACGTGTTCCCGGTCTTCGGCCCGGCCTCGTTCGGGGACACGTTCGGTGCGCCCCGGGGCGACGTGAAGGGCGGCTGGCACCACGGCGAGGACATCTTCGGGGCCCTCGGTTCACCACTGCTCGCCGTCGCGGACGGGACCGTCTTCTCCGTCGGCTGGAACGACATCGGCGGCTGGCGGCTCTGGCTTCGAGACCACGCCGGAAACGAGTTCTACTACGCCCATCTCTCCGCCTACTCGCCGCTCGCCGTGAACGGCAGGCAGGTCAAGGCGGGCGACGTCCTCGGCTTCATGGGCAAGACGGGCGACGCGGAGTTCTCTCCGTATCACCTCCATTTCGAGATTCATCCCGCCTCGATGCTCGCGCTCGGCTACGACGGCGTGGTCGCGCCCTATCCGTTCCTCAATGCCTGGCGGCACGCGCAGGACGTGTCGTTCGATGCCGGCCGCGCCTACCTGCCGCTCGACGGGCCGGCCGCCGCGCGCAGGGGCGTTGCTCCTCCGGCCGGAGTCGTCCTGCTCGAGGCGGACGACATCTCGAGCACGAGCGGGCTCGTGCCGGGGTCACTCGAGACGACCCTCTCCGGCCGGGCCCCGAAGAGCCCGGCCGGGGGTCAAGACCGCTGAGCCGCTAGCGGCTAGCTATCGCTTTCGGTCGCCTCGACGGCGTCCGCGACGGGCTCGGCGGCACCGTTCGACGCAGCCGGTGAGCCGTTCTCGGCAGCATCGCCTGGGAGGTCGAAGCTGTCCAGCGGCTGGAGATCGTCGTCGCCGGCAACAATGTCCATCAGCCATTCGCGCGTCTGGGGGCCCGACCACGGGTTGTACAGCGCTCCGGCGATGAGGCCTGCGAGCAGCATCGCGTTGCGTCCCTTGTGGCTCTTCTTCTTGCCCTTCAACGTGCCCGCCGCCTTGCCGAACTCCTCGAGGGCGTTGCGGAGGTTCTGCTGCACCTTCGGGTCGGTCGCGAGGCGAGACGCCGACTTCGCGGCGCCGTCGTTCCTCGCGTCCTTCACGAGGGGGCCGTAGAGCTTGCTCGCCGCCGCGAGGGCCTCCTTGAGGTCGGCGCGGAATTCCTTGTCGTTCAGCGCGCGATCGAGATACGGCTTCAGCGTGTCGACCGTCGGCGCAACCTTGAGATTGCTCTTGGCCATCTCGGCCATCCTTTCCTCGTTCTATCGGTGAGATGAAGTATGACGATGTTTTGCCTCCTCTAGGATGGTGCCACCCGATGCGAACGCCGAAACGCATCCTGGTCGCACTCCTCGCAGTGCTCTCCGGGCTCGTGTACATGTGGTTCGCTGCCGTGCGGGCCGTTCCCGGTGTGCGCCGCCGGAAGCAGGCCGCCCGGCACCGCTGGGACGGCTGAGGGCGCGCTGCAGCCGTTCGAGGGCGTGAGCCCTCTGCGACGGCCGGCCTTCCGTGCGTACCCTGACCCGATGCACGCTCCGCCACTCGTCCGCGGCTCGGTCGTCGTCCGGGCAGCGTCACTCGTCATGGGCCTGTTCCTGTTCGCGCTCGGGATCGTGCTCCTGCTCGAATCGGGTCTCGGCCTCTCGCCCTGGGACGTGCTCAACCAGGGCGTCTCGGAGCACACGTCGTTGTCGTTCGGCACGGCGAACATCGTCATCGCCCTCGGCGTGCTCGCGCTCGCGTGGGCGCTCGGCGCCCGCATCGGCCCGGGCACCGTCGCAAACGCCGTCCTGATCGGCCTCATGGTCGACGGGCTGCTCGCGATCGACGCGATCGACAGCCTGTCCGAGTCGCCGCTCGCGGTCCGGATCGTGCTCATGGTGGCAGGCGTCGTCACGATCGGGATCGGCACCGGCTTCTACATCGGCGCGGGAATGGGCGCCGGGCCACGAGACTCGCTGATGCTCGTCGCCGCGCGGCGAACCGGAGTCCGGATCGGCGTCGCCCGGGTGACGATCGAGGTCGCGGTGACGGTGGTCGGATTCGCGCTCGGCGGCACGGTCGGGATCGGGACCCTCGCCTTCGCCTTCGGGATCGGGCCGGCGGTCGAGCTGTCGTTCTGGCTGCTCGAGCGCAGCCCGCTGGCGGACGCGGCTCCCAACCTCTCGCACGCGGCCTGATCGCGGTTAGCATCGCAGCATGAAGGGACTGGTCTGCGCGGGAGGTGAGGCGACGCGCCTCGGCGAGCTGACGCGTGTCACGAACAAGCACCTCCTGCCGGTGGGGCACTGGCCGATGGTCTACTACCCGCTCCAGCTGCTCCAGCTCGCCGGCATCCGGGACGTCCTCGTGGTGACGGGCAAGGGGCACGCAGGCCAGATGATCGACCTCCTCGGCGACGGTCACCTGACCGTGCGCGGCGGGGATGCCCCGCTGCTCGAGCTCGACCTCTCCTACAAGGTGCAGACGCGTCCGGGCGGGATCGCCGAGGTGGTCGGGATGGCCGAGGACTTCGCCGCCGGTGAGCCGCTCGTCGTGGTTCTCGGCGACAACATCTTCGAGTACGCGCACGCGGCCGAGATCGCCGCCTGGGGCGCAGACGGCACCCGGGCCCAGGTCTTCCTCAAGGAGGTGCCCGACCCGGAGAACTTCGGCGTCGTGGTGTACGACGAGGCGGGCAACGTCGTCGACCTGGCCGAGAAGGCGGGGGTCGTCGATCTTCGCTACGCGTCCCCTCCGACGAGCGACGCCGTCGTCGGGCTCTATTGCTACCCACCCGACGTGTTCTCCGTCATCGCGAGCCTCGAGCGGTCGAGCCGAGGCGAGCTCGAGATCACCGACGTGAACCGGGCCTACGCCCAGCGCGGGGCGCTGTCCGTCGTCCCCGTGCGAGGCTGGTGGGAGGACGCCGGCAAGCACTGGCAGCACCTCGCGCAGATCGGGCGCACGATCGACGAGACGGGCGTCAACAAGTGACCGTCGAGGGAATCGTGCGGATCCCGTTGCGGCGGTTCGAGGACGAGCGCGGCTGGTTCTGCGAGCTCCGCCGCGAGAGCCTGCTGCCGAAGCCGACCATGCAGACGAACGTGTCGCTCTCCCGCCGGGGTGTCATCCGCGGCCTGCACTACCACGAGCGCGGCCAGGACGACCTCTTCGCCTGCCTCCAGGGAACGGCGCGGGTCGTCGTCCTCGACCGGCAGACCGGCGCAACGTTCACCGAGGACATCGGCGACGAGAACCCCGTGGCGCTCTACATCCCGGGTCGCCACGCGCACGGGTTCGAGGCGCTCACCGACCTCCTGTTCGTCTACCACGTGACCGAGGAGTACGACGCGGCCGATCCCGACGAGCACGGTATCCCCTGGGACGACCCGCGCGTGAGGGACCTATGGAGCACCCGGACACCGACGCTCTCGGCGCGGGACCAGGCGGCTTGAAGGCCCCCGGCCGCCGCGTCCTGATCACGGGCGCCGGCGGCCAGCTCGGCCGGGCGCTCGCGGTGACGTTCGTCGCGGACGAGGTACGGGCCGTGACCCGGGAGGAGTGGGACGTGCGGCATCCGGCTCCGGCTGCGCTGGCAGGCCCGCATCTCGTGCTCCACACCGCCGCCTGGACGAACGTCGACGGGGCCGAGGACGATCCCCAGGGGGCGGCGGAGGTGAACGTCGGCGGCACCTCCCACGCGGCCGACCTCGGGGCTCCGCTCGTCGCCTACTCCACCGACTACGTCTTCGACGGGCGCAAGGGCTCGCCGTATGTCGAGTCGGACAGCCCGAGCCCGCTGTCGGCGTACGGCAGGACGAAGCTCCACGGAGAAGGTGCCGCCGGCGAGCGCGCGTGGGTGGTGCGGAGCTCGTGGCTCTTCGGTGCGACGGGGCACAACTTCGTTCGCACCATGCTGCGGCTCGGGGCCGAGCGCGACGAGGTCGCCGTCGTGGACGACCAGCGAGGCTGCCCGACGTACGTCGGGCATCTGGCGGCCGCCACCCGTGAGCTCGTCGACGGGGCGGCGCCGTTCGGGGTCTGGCACCTCGCTGCCAAGGGCGACTGCACGTGGGCGGACTTCGCCGAGGCGATCTTCGCCGAGGCAGGTCTCGCCTGCCGGGTGAGGCGGATCACGACGGCGGAGTTCGGTGCCAGGGCCCCGCGGCCGCCGGTCTCGATCCTGCGCAGCGAGAAGGGGGCACCGGAGCTGCCCCACTGGCGCGAGGGCCTCGCCGAGTGCCTCGCGCTCCTCGCCCGCGCCGAGTGCGATGAGTGAAGAGGGCGAACCGGTACCGGCTCATCCGGCGAAGGGAGATCGGTGACGCGGTACGCCTTCCTGACGACGTGGCTGCTCGATGCCCCCCTCGAGCCCGTCTGGGACGCGATCTACGACACCGATGCCTGGCCGTCGTGGTGGCCGGGCGTGCGCCGGGTCGAGGAGCTCGCTCCGCGCGGGCCGGACGGCGTCGGGGGCGTCTCCCGCTTCACGTTCCGCAGCGCCCTCCCATACGACCTGGTCTTCGAGATGCGATCCGTGCGGGTCGAGCGCCACCGACTGCTCGAAGGCGTGGCGTCGGGCGAGCTCGCGGGAACGGGGCGCTGGCGCTTCTTTGCGGAGCAGGGGGTGACGGCCGCCGTCTACGGGTGGGACGTGGAGACGACCGCGCGCTGGATGAACCTCGCCGCCCCGCTGGCCCGCCCGGCATTCGCCTGGAACCACGACCGCATCATGCGGGCCGGTGGTGAGGGGCTCGCCGATCACCTCGGCGCCCGGTTGCTCGCCTGCTCCTGAGCGGGTCGAGCCTCTACTGCAGGGGCGCGCGTTCGGCGCAGGCGGCGACGAGCCGGCGGGTGTCGTACGTCGGCCGGGGCAGGCGCCTCGCGGGAGGCAGCGGGCGCACGATCCGCGCGACGGCCTCCACCCGGGAGATCGGGATCACATCGAGCGTGATGTCGTTCGCCAGCGAGATGGCGGCCTTGCCGGTGAAGACGTAGACGCCGGCGCCGGTCTCGCCGGCGAGATTCTTGGTCCAGGCGACGCCGGGCGCCCCGGCCACCGTGAAGGTGCGGCAGGTCGCCCCTGCGAGCGTCGAGTGGATGTTGCCGAGATCGGCCGGCTCGGTCGAGAGCGAGATCGTCTCGAGGCAGGAGCCGAGGTCGGAGCTCCGCCCGCAACTCGTGTAGGTGAGGACGGCCGTCTTGCCCGATCGCTCGGCTCCGGTCAGGCGCCCGCCCGCATACCACTGCCCCATCCACACGAGCGGTAGCCCGGGAGCGGTGCGAAGCGCCGCGACGCGGCTCGCGAGCGGGGTGAACGGATGCGCGACCTTGACGCAGTTGGCGAGTGCGGCGACGCCGAGGGAAGGTGGTGCGAAGCGCGAGCCGCCGTTGACCGGCCTGACCTGCTCGAGCGCCCGACCGACCTGCTCCGGCCGTCCGAGGGCGGCGATCGCCAGATCGCCGGTGTAGAGAATGGCGCCGCCGGGGCCGACGGCGACTGGCGCGCCGCGGATCGTCGTGCGGGCGCAGGTGCCGTCGAGACGGGTCGGCAGCTCGTCCAGGGAGAGGTCGTACCGGCGCTTCCGCACCTGCACGAGGAGCGGATAGCCGCAGCGCGTGCTGGTGAACGGATCGAGCTTGCTCCCAAACCGCTCGCACGTCCCGTAGCCGAGGTCGTCAACCCGCTCGCCGGACGCGGGCCTGGCCATGCTGATCGAGAGGCCCTCGAACTGCTTGCCGAGCCACCAGGAGCCGTCCGCCTTCTCGATCGTGCCGATCTGCTCGGAGAGCGACGGGGCGAAGACGCCGAGCTTGACGACGACATAGGCGATCGTGCCGACGATGGCGAGCAGCAGGACGACGAGTGCCGAGATGACGGTGCTCCGCTTCGGTGGGCGTGGCCGGCGCATCTCCCGATGTTGCCGGAAACGGGAAGGGTCACGGCCGACGAGCGGCTACCCTGTGCCGATGCGCGTGCTCGTCACCGGCGGGGCCGGGTTCATCGGCTCGCACTTCGTCCGCCGGCTGGTCGAGGCGGGCACCGACGTCGCCGTCCTCGACAAGCTGACCTATGCCGGCAATCCCGCGAACCTCGCCGGGATCGAGCACGAGTTCTTCCACGGCGACATCGCCGACCCGGAGGCCGTGGCGCGGGCCGCGGCGGGGTGTGCGGCGATCGTCAACTTCGCCGCCGAGACCCACGTCGACCGCTCGATCCTCGGCCCGCAGGAGTTCGTCCACACGGACGTCCTCGGCACGATGTGCCTGCTCGAGTGGGCGCGGGCGAGCGGTGCGCGCTACGTGCAGGTCTCGACCGATGAGGTGTACGGCGACCTGGAGGCCGGCGGGCGTGCGCTCGAGGACGACCCGCTGCGACCCTCGAGCCCCTACAGTGCCGCGAAGGCCGGCGGCGACCTGCAGGTTCTCGCCTACTGCCGCACGTACGGAGTGCGCGCCTCGATCACCCGGGGTGCCAACACGTACGGCCCGAACCAGTACCCGGAGAAGCTCGTGCCCCTGTTCGTCACGAATGCGCTCGAGGGCGAGGCTCTGCCGGTCTACGGCGACGGGAAGCAGGTGCGGGAATGGCTCCACGCAGAGGACCACTGCGCCGGCATCGAGCTCGTGCTGCACGAAGGTGCCCCCGGTGAGATCTACAACATCGGTGGCGAGGATCACGAGAACATCGAGGTAACCCACCGGATCCTCGAGCTGACCGGGGCCGATCCCGCGCTGATCCGGCACGTCGAGGACAGGGCGGGCCACGACCGCCGCTACGCGATCGACGACGCGAAGCTCCGCGCCCTCGGCTGGTCGCCCGAGCATTCCTTCGGCGAAGGCGGGCTGCCGGCCACGGTCGACTGGTATCGCGCCAATCGCGAATGGTGGGAGCCCATCAAGTCGGGCACGTATCGCGCGTACTACGACGAGCAGTACGCAAACAGGCTCAAGGCCTGAAGCGTCGTACCGAGAACAGTTCGGTGAGGTACCCGATGCGTCCACCATTCGCTCTCATCCCCGTTCTCGCCCTCGCTCTGGCAGCGGGCGCCGCTGCGGCAACTGCGCCCGTGCCGTCCGGTCCCGACCCGACCCCGCCGACAACGGCGCTCTCGGCTCCCGTCTACGTGCTCTCGGGAGGCGGCTACGGCCACGGGGTCGGCCTGAGCCAGTACGGGGCGCTCGCGCAGGCCAGGGCCAATCGCAGCTACCGCGACATCCTCGCGTTCTACTACCCGGGCACGACGTTCGCGAAGGCCGGTCTCTCCACCGTTCGGGTGCTCGTCGGCGACGGCCGCCCCTCGACGAGGATCGCGTCCACGGCGCCGTTCACCGTCACCGACGCATCGGGCACGGTCACGCCGCTCGCCGCGGGTGAGCTCGTCCTCAAGCCCGACCTCAAGGTCGTCGTCGACGGGAAGCCGAGGGCGCTGCCGGGCCCCCTCGTGTTCACGCCGGGGAAGGGGCAGACGCTGGCGCTCGACGGCAAGGGCTACCGCGGGACGATCCGCGTCACCCCGGGGCCGAAGGGCCTCCAGCTCGTCGACGTCGTCGCTCTCGACGCCTACCTGCTCGGGGTCGTCCCGGGCGAGATGCCGAAGGAGTGGCCCGCCGCGGCGCTGCAGGCGCAGGCGGTCGCGGCCCGCACCTACGCGCTCGCGAGCATCGTCAAGAGCCGCGACTTCGATCTCTACGCCGACCCGCGGAGCCAGATGTACTACGGGGTGTCGGCCGAGTCGCCCGCGACAACGGCTGCCGTCAAGGCGACCAGGGGCGAGATCCTGACGTACGGCGGCAAGGTGGCGACGACCTTCTACTACTCCTCTTCGGGAGGGCGCACCGCCTCGAGCAAGGACGTCTTCGGGCTCGATCTGCCCTACCTGCAGTCGCGCCCCGACCCGTGGGACATCCTTTCCCCGTATCACCGCTGGGCGCCGCGCTCGTTCACCGCCGCATCGCTCGCGCAGGCGTTCGGGTTGTCGGCCCCGGTGGTGGACGTCATCGTCGTGCCGACCGTCTCCGGCCGGCCTGCGTCCGTCACCCTCGTGAAGAAGACCGGGGAGAAGGTGTTGCTCACGGCAGCGGACGTGCGGGCCCGACTCGGCTTGCGCTCGACTGCGTTCAAGCTCGGCGTGCTACGCGTCGCCTCGCCTCCTGCCGTAACGGCGCCCGGCGTTCCGGTCGTCGTCTCGGGGCTCGCGCGCGACGTCAAGTCGCCGATCCTCGAGAAGCTGGGTACGAACGGCGCCTGGCTCCCGTCCGTCAGGGTCGCCCCGGGTGGTGACGGCTCGTTCGCCGTCACCGTGCGACCGAAGGTGACCGCGACCTACCGGCTCACGGCGGAAGGCGAGCCCGGCCCCGCCCTCACGATCACCGTTCCCGCAGGACAGGCGAAGTGACCGCGAGGGCAGCGGCCCTCGCCGGGGTCGTTGCGCTCAGCCTGGCTGCGACGTCGACGGCGACGGCGGCCCGGTTCGCCGTCGGGATCGCGCCAACCGCCGACCGCGTCGCGCTCGTGCACAGGCTCGAGGCGCGCGGGGCGACCAGGATCGCCGATCTCGCCCCGATCGCCGCGCTGGCGGTCACCGCCGACCGGGCCTCCGCACTGCGCGGCCTGCCGGGAGAGCGATATGTGCAGAAGCTCGTGAGCCGCCGGGTGGCGTACGTCCCGAACGACCCCTTCCTGGCGCGCCAGTGGTATGCGGCGCAGAATCGCTCGTTCGACGCCTGGCCCGACCCGCCGACGTTCGCAGCCGTCCGGGTCGCGGTGATCGACTCCGGGATCGACGGCCGTCACCCCGAGCTACGGGGGCGCATCGCGGCCGCGAAGAGCTTCGTCGCCGGGCCGGCGACCGTCGACACGCAGGGCCACGGGACGTTCGTGGCCGGCCTCATCGCGGCCGAGACGAACGACGGGGTGGGCATTGCCGGGCTCGCGCCCGCGGCAGAGCTGCTCGTCGCCAAGGTCGTCGGCCCGCAGCGATCGATCCCTGTCGAGGCGGAGGCGAAGGCGATCCGCTGGGCGGTCGCGAACGGGGCCAGGGTGATCAATATGAGCCTCAGCGGCCTCCGCGATCCGCGCGACCCGAGCCGCGACACCTACTCCCGGCTCGAGGCCGACGCGATCGACTATGCGGTCTCGAAGGGCGTGCTCGTGGTGGCCGCCGCCGGCAACTCCGACCAGTCGCCGTCGCAGCCGTGGCCCTACGCGGGCTGGCCGGCGGCACTGCCGCACGTGATCGGCGTCAGTGCCCTGAGCCGAAGCGGAAACGCGGCCGGCTTCTCGAACCGAGATCCCCAGTTCAACGATCTCGCCGCTCCCGGCGAGAACATCCTCTCGACGTTCCCGCTGGCGCTCACGGCCGCGCACCCGGACTGCCTCGAGCAGGGCTACTCGAGCTGCGGCCCGGAGGAGTTCCGCTCGGCCGAGGGGACGAGCTTCGCGGCGCCCCAGGTGACGGCCGCCGCCGCGATGCTGTTCGCGACCTCGCCGACGCTTTCGCCCGATCAGGTGACGACGCTGCTCGAGGAGGGCGCCGTCGACGCGGTACCGGCCAACGGCTGTGTGAAGTGCACCGTCGGACACGATCGGTTCACCGGGGCGGGGAGGCTGGATCAGACGGCCGCGATAGAGCTGCTCGCTGCCGGAGCGCCTCCGCGCGACCACTTCGAGCCGAACGACGACGGCACCAGCGCATACCCGCTGTACGGCTCACGCCGCCAGGTCGACGCAACGCTCGACTACTGGAACGACCGGGACGACGTGTACCGCGTCTACCTGCGGAAGGGCGAGCGCCTCGTCGCGGCCGCCGCAACGTCGTCGGAGATCCACCCTGCGCTCGCGCTCTGGCGACCGGGGACGACGACGGTCGACGTCGCTGCGGCGACGTCCCGGCGCCTCGCGGCGCAGCCGGCCGGTGCGGGCCTCGGCTACCGCGCGCCGGCGGCCGGGTGGTACCTGCTCGACGCGAAGCTGACGCACGCGACGCGCGGCCCGTACCGGCTCGTCGTGACGAAGACGCGCTGACCCGAGCCCTCAGGCGGGGTCGAGCAGCTCGTCCCCGGGCACGTCCCGCAGCACACGCGCCGGGCTCCCGACGACGACGACGCGAGGCGGGACGTCTTTCGTCACGACCGCGCCGGCACCGACGAACGCGTCTTCGCCGATCTCGACCGCCGGGCAGAGGATCGCGCCGCCGCCGACCCGGGCGCCCCGGCGGATCGTCGGCCCCTTGATGTTGCCGAACCGCTTCTCGGTGCGACCCATCCAGTTGTCGTTCGTCGTCACGACGCAGGGAGCGATGAAGACGTGCTCCTCGAGCGTCGAGTAGGCCGTGATGTAGGCGTCGGCCTGGATCTTCGTCATGGCGCCGATCGTCGTGTCGTTCTCGACCAGCGAGCCGCGGCCGACGACGACGTCGTCACCGATCTCGACCCGCTCGCGCACGCACGACTGGTCGCCGATGATGACGCGCTCGCCGATCGTCGTCCCGGCGAAGACGATCGCGCCGGTCGAGACGATCGTCCCGGCGCCGATCACCGTCGGCGGCAACGGCTCCCGTTTCGCCGTCGAGCGGGGCGAAAGGGTCGGCTGCTTGCCGACGACGGCGTTCTCGAGCACCTTCACGCCGTCTCCGAGCACGGTGCCCGGATAGACGATCGCGCTGTCGTGGATCTCGGCGCTCACGCCGGTGCGCCCGTGCGCAGCGACGTCGTCAGCCGGTCGAGCGTGCGCACGACGGCGAGCCCGTCGGTCGCTTCAATGTGGTCGCCCGGCCCTTCGGCCACGAGCCGGAGGAAGTGCTGCAGCTCGAGCCGCAGCGGCTCGTCGTTCGAGATCTTCGGGCTGTAGATGTCGCCCGTGCGCGTGCGCCACTCCCCGTAGGTCTGCGCGGGCTCCCACGGGCCTTTCTCGTACACGGTGACCTTCCGTTCGAGCTCCATGTCGTCGAACACGACCATCTTCTCCCGGCCGACCACGGTCATCTTCCGCATCTTGTGCGGGTCGAGCCAGGAGAGATGCATGTGCGCGACCTTGCCGGAGGGGAAGCGGAGGAAGCAGAAGACGACGTCCTCGATTCCGGGCTGCACGAAGTCCTGGCCGTAGGCGACGACCTCCGACGGCTGCTCGTCGAGGAGCCACAGGATCACCGAGAGGTCGTGGACGCCGAGCGACCAGAGAGCGTTCTCGTTCGAGCGGATCACGCCGAGGTTCTGGCGGTTGCCGTAGACGCATGCCACGTCCCCGAGCTCACCCGCGTCGACGAGCTCCTTCACCTTCCGCAGGCCGGGGTGGTAGAGGAGGAGATGGCCCGGCATCAGGACGAGGTCGTTGGCACGGGCGAGCCCGACGAGCTCCTCCATCTCCTCGCCGCGCATCGCCGGCGGCTTCTCGACGAAAACATGCTTGCCCGCCTCGAGCGCCTGCTTCGCGAGGTCGTAGTGCGTCGGCACCGGTGTAGCGATCGAGACCGCGCCCACCGAGTCGTCGGCGAGCGCCTCGGCGAACGAGGCGGTGACCTGTGCCTGCGGATACCTCGCAGCGTACTCCGCGCGGCGATCGGCATCGGTGTCGATCACCCACGCGAGATCGGTCAGCTCGCCGATCACTCGCACGACGTTCTTGCCCCAGCCGCCGACGCCCGCGTGGGCGACCCGGGTCACAGCTTCCAGACCTTCTCGTGGGTGATGTCGTGGCGGCCGATCGCGTTGCGCAGGTCGACGACGAGGTTGGCATCCGTGACGAGCTGCGCATAGTCGATGCTCGAGTGGGCGGTCGCGATCACCACCGCGTCGTAGGCGCCGGGCTCGAGCGGCTGCGAGACGAGCTCGGTGCCGTGCTCGGCGAACGCGGTCACGTGCGGGTCGTGGTAGGAGACGTCCGCGCCGGCGTTCTGCAGGAGCTCGATCAGCTTCACGGCGGGAGACTCGCGCATGTCCGAGATGTCCGCCTTGTACGCGACGCCGAGCACGAGGATCCGCGACTCGCTGAGCGACTTCCCGGCCCCGTGGTTCAGCGCCTGCGAGACTCGCGAGCGGCAGTAGTACGGCATGTTCTGGTTCACCTCGCCGGCGAGCTCGATGAACCTCGTCGAGAAGTCGAACTCGCGCGCCTTCCACGTGAGGTAGAACGGGTCGATCGGGATGCAATGCCCGCCGAGGCCGGGGCCGGGCTCGAAGCGCATGAAGCCGAAGGGCTTCGTTGCTGCGGCGTCGACGACCTCCCAGATGTCGATGCCCATGCGGTCGCACAGCTGCGCGAGCTCGTTCACGAGCGCGATGTTGACCGACCGGAAGATGTTCTCGAGCAGCTTCGTCAGCTCGGCCGCCTCGGGGGTCGAGACCCGGTGGACGGTGTCGATGGCGCTGCCGTACAGGGCTGCGGCGGCCTCGGTCGAGGCCTCGTTGATGCCGCCGATCACCTTCGGCACGTTCTTCGTCGTATGGTCGGTGCGACCGGGATCGACCCGCTCCGGCGAGAACGCGAGGTGGAAGTCGACGCCTGCGGTCAGGCCCGAGCCGCGCTCGAGGATCGGCCGGACCTCGTCGCGCGTCGTGCCGGGGTACGTCGTGGACTCGAGGACGACGAGGTGCCCCTTCCGCAGCCGGGTCGCGATCTGCTCGGTGGCTGCGAGGACGATCGACAGGTCGGGCTCGCGCTGCTTCGAGAGCGGCGTCGGGAGCGCGATCAGGATCGCGTCGGCATCGCGAAGCTCGTCGTAGTCGGTCGTGGCCCGCAGGCCGCGCTCGTCGACGAGCTGCTTCAGCTTCTCGCTCGGAACGTCCTCGATGTAGCTCTCACCCCGGTTCAGCTGCGCGACGCGGTCGCCGCTGACGTCGACGAGGAGGACGGACCGCCCGGCATCGGCGAACACCTGGGCGAGCGGGAGGCCGACGTAGCCGGCTCCGATGATTGCGACGTCACGCTGCACAGCGGCGCATCCTACCGCCGACCACGGCCACGACCTAGTCGGAAGTGGCGTCAGCGTCCCCGCACCGTGGGTCGCGGCGCCGCTCATCGATCATCGCCTCGTTGAGTTGGGCGTTTCGCTCCCGCACCCGGACGAGGCCAGCGGCAGCTGGACGCCCAGCCTCGCGGATGCATGCCCGCCGGAGACCCTCGCGCGGAGGCGCAAGCTCGGGTTCTCGGTGCCGACAGGGGCCCGGCCGCACTGTCCCGAGCCCGCGGTGCCGTGGTGAGAGCTCTTGCTGGTTCCGCCAGCTCAGCGACGGCTGAGCGTGAGGGAGCCGAGAATGCCGGCGATCCGCTCGGAGGCGTGGCCGTCGCCGTAGAGGACCGGGAGGCCGGTCGGCATCCGCGCCCCGGCGACGGCAGCCGCGATCAGGTCAGGGTCGTCGTCGACGAGGACGTTGGCTCCCACCTCGACGGTGGCGACCCATTCCGTCGAGGGTCTCATCGTCACGCAGGGCACCCCGTACCAGTAGGCCTCCTTCTGAAGGCCGCCCGAGTCGGTCGCGATCACCCTCGCCTGCGAGGCGAGCGCGGCGAAGTCGAGGTAGCCGAGGGGCTCGATCACCGTGATGGCGGTCGGGAGGTCGAGCGCGAGCCCTTCGAGCACCGCGCGGGTGCGCGGGTGGGCGGGGAGCATGACGGGGAGCGACGAGCGTCCCAGCCCGGTCACGATGCGCTGCAGGCGCTCCGGTCGCACGTTGGCCTCCCGGTGCACGGTCGCGAGCACGTACGCGCCCGGCTCGAGGCCGAGCGTTGCCAGGATCGACGAGCGCTCGCGGGCAACCGGCCCGAAGCGCGCGGCGGCATCGGCCATCACGTCGCCGACGACGTGGATCTCCCCCAGGGCTCCCTCGTCGCGCAGGATCTGCGATGAGCGATCGTCGGGCGCGAACAGGTGGGACGAGATTGCGTCGACCTCGATCCGGTTGCGCTCCTCCGGCATCGTCAGATCACCACTCCGCAGCCCGGCCTCGACGTGGGCGACGGGGACGTCCCCTGCCGCCCGTCCGCCTGCCAGGGTCGAGTTCGTGTCGCCGTAGACGAGCACCGCATCGGGCCGCTCGTCGGCGATCACCTCGCGGAGCGCCGCCTCGATCGTCGGCACGTCCGACGTGCGGAGGTCGAGCGCGACCGCCGGTGCCCGGAGCGCGAGCTCGGCGAAGAACACCGCCGACAGCGCCGGGTCCCAGTGCTGGCCCGTGTGCACCTCGATCTCGTCGATCCCGGCAGCGCGCAGCGCCTCCGAGAGGGGAGCCGACTTGATGAACTGGGGCCGGTTGCCGACCACCGTCAGCAGCCTCATGGACGCCGTCTCCTGGTCGGCGGGGTGCGGTTCGTCACGCCCTGAGCGTAGCCCGCGGCGATCTCGGCGCCGATCTCGGTGACGATCTCGACGAATGCCCGGGCGGCGGCGGTCGGCGTCCGGTCGGCGTGCCAGGCGATCGTGATCAGGCGCGGCGGAATCCCACTGACCTCGAG
>Ga0302299_10000466_pt1 | contig 22010 bp, 15 predicted proteins | sample III_Fen_N3_4_FD_198795 | JGI IMG/M metagenome (GOLD analysis project Ga0302299, IMG submission 198795) | Peat permafrost microbial communities from Stordalen Mire near Abisko, Sweden - III_Fen_N3_4 | ecosystem: Environmental > Terrestrial > Soil > Wetlands > Permafrost | place: Sweden: Abisko... | reverse complement strand
GAGCTGCTGCTCGGATTCCTCTCGGAGGCGCGCCAACGCAGCGTCTCGCGCAGCCCCCACGTGGGGGCGGGCGGCTTCCAGCTCGAGCTCCGCCTCGGCACGGAGACGTTCGAGCTCCGCTTCCCGCTCCGCGGCCAGGCGAGCGCGGGCCGCCTCGAGCTGCTGCTCGGATTCCTCTTGGAGGCGCGCCAACGCGGCGTCGCGCGCGGCCCCCACGTGGGGGCGAGCGGCTTCCAGCTCGAGCTCCGCCTCGGCGCGGAGACGTTCGAGCGCCGCTTCCCGCTCCGCGGCCAGACCAAGGCGCGCCGCTTCGCTCTCCCGCTCCTCCGCCTCGAGACGTGCGAACTCGGCGTCACGCGCAGCGCGGGCTGCTTCGATCTCCGCCTCGGCGCTCACTTTCATCCGCGCCAGTTCCGCGGCGCGCTCGGCGCCTACGCGAGCGCGCGCCGCGGAGATCTCGACGTCCGCGTCCGCCTGGATCCGCGCCCGATCCGTACCCCGCTCGGAGCCCACGTGGCCGCGCGCTCCGGAGATCTCCGCGACCGCCTTGATCCCCGCCCCCTCGGCGTGAGCACCTTGGCGAACCATCGCCCCCTCAACCTCGAGGCTCGACGTCTCATCGTCGCCGCGTCCGGCGGCAACGTGCAGCGGCTCCGCCGTCACGATCCAGGCCTGCGGCATGCGGAGCTCAGGCAGCTTCACAAGATCTGGGTCGCCATCGATCGCGGCGCGCAGGGCAGGGCCCAAAGCCGCCGCCAGCGCCGCGTGAGCGATCCGGGCGCTCCGGAGCTCGGAGCGGGCGAGCTCGACGTCGCCGGCGCGATGCGCCAGCTGTGCGGCGATCGCGTGGCCGCGGAACGCTCGCTCGAGCCGATCGTCGTCGGTCGCGGCGGCGGCGATATCCGCGCAGGCCTGCGCCAGGGCGAGCGTCGCCGCGCCGCGCGATTCCCCGGAACCGGCGGCCTCGACCGAAGCCGGATCGCACAGCGCGAGCCGCGCCCGTGCCAGCGTCCAGCGCGCTCGGTCGTCATCGCTGATGCACAGCGCTTCGACCGACCGCACGCGCTGCGCCACCGGCGCCCCTCCGGGCTGGGCGCCGTCGCAATGGCCAACCTCGGCCAGCGCCACGTGCGCCGCGAGCTGCGCGCTGACCTCGCGCTGCGCCCGGGCGATCGCCAGCGCCTCGCGGTAGTTGCGCAGCGCGCCCGCCGCATCGCCGAGGCGGCGGCGAGCCGCGCCGGCCAGGCGCAGCGCGAACGCCCGTACCAGCGGAGACCCCGTTGATCGCGCGACGGCCGTCGCTGCGGCGGCGCGCGCGGCATCGACCTGGCCGATCAACAGGAGCGCCGTGCCACGGTGCAGCTCCGCGGTGCAGCCATCGGCCGTCGCGCCGAGTGAATCGAACGTGCGTCCGGCCTCCGCCAGCCGCGGCAGCGCATCGCTCGCCCGCCCACGCTCGACCAGCACCGCGCCCAGTCGCAGCGTGGCAGTTGCCGCCGCGTGCAACTCACCGGCCTCGGTGAGCCGCCGCGCCGCCTCGCGATAGCGGTCGCTGGCGATGCCGAGCTGGCCGCGGTGCTCGGCGAGCGTCGCGCGCAGCGCCAGCGCACGTCCTGAAGTGGCCGCGTCGCCATCGGCCGTGGCCCCGGCCTCGAGCGCGGCCAGCGCTACATCCGCCGACTTGAGATCACCGGCCGGGAGCGCCGCGAGCCCGGCCGATTCGGTGCGGACACGCAGCGCGTCGCCGGTCGCGGGGATGTCGTGGGCTTCGCGGTAACGCGCGCGATCCACCAGCAGGCGCGCGTATGCTCCCGCGACTTCGGCGTGCTCCGGGTGGGCGAGAGCGATCACGTGGCCATGTCAACGTCGTTGGCAAGCCGTGTCAACTTTGTTGGCGGAAGGGGGAGATGCTCGCGAGATTGAGAGGCCAGATACCTGCCTATGCTATCGTTGCTCCCGCGTGCCGAACGACGAACCGAAGGGCCGTCGTCTCGGAGACGAGACGATGGGCCGGATCGCGGACTTGGCGTCCGGATGGACCGTGGAGCGCGACGCACTCCCGGATCCGGATCCACCTGTGCAGCGCGAGCCGTCAAGCCCCTCGCCGCGGCGCGCCGCCAAGACCGTGCCGCCACCGCCGCCGGGGTCCGCGGAGCGCAAGGAGCTCGAAGATAAGATCGTCGAGCTAACGGACGACGAGGACGAGGAGGACGAGGACGGCCGCACCCACGAAGTCGATCCGGGCGCCGCGCCGCAGGCCCCGCCGCTCCCCGACGCGGCGATCGTGCCGGGGCTGATCGGCGCCCTCCCGAGCGATCTCGGCGCGGTTGGGGCCACCGCAGACAACCGCGGCGCGGCCGAGCGCGAGCGCCGCGCCGAGCGCGAGTCCCACGACGGGCTCGCGACCAGCGCCGCGCCGGCCGCGAGCGATCGCGCTCCCCCGCCGCCGGGGTTTGACCCGGCGGCGCGGCTCGACGATCCGAAGGGCACGTTCGCCGCCGAGCGGGTGATCAGCGCGTACCGCACCGTTCGCGCGCCCAAGCCAGTGCCCGCACCGCGAAGCCCGGCGGCGAACCGCCCGTCGAACACCGGCGTCGCCGCCCGCGGCACGCCGCACCCCCCGATCGGCGCGCGGGCAGGCGACGTCGCCGAGGGTACGGCGGACCCCGAGGACGACTCGCAGGTCGCGCCGGTCCCCGCGCCGCGCGCGCTGATCCAGCGGCTCGCCGTGCCGCTCGGCGAGTTCGATCACGGCGACCTGATCGAGCAGGACAAGCTGCGGACCGCCTACTCGCACGCGACGATCAAGCGCGATCCCCAGCTCGGCGGCGATGCCAGGTCGGCGCCCCCGCGTCCCGCCCCCGTCCTGCGCGGCGATCCGCGATTCCACGATGCCTCGGGCTCGTCCACCACGCGGTTCGAGCGCGACGACGCGACCGAGGGCGAGCCGGCGCACGCGGCCCAATCCCCGCTGCTCGCCGTCGCGACGCGCGACGACCGCAACGACGCCACCACGATATCGCCACCCTCTACGCTCCAGGCGCCGGCCGGCGGCCTGCTGCGCAACCCCGCCGCGCTGCCGCGGCGGTCCGGCGTCGCGGGTGACCTGCGCTACCCGCTGACCGTGGTGCTCGGCTCGCGCCGGGCCCATCGCGAGCTGGCGTCGCTCGAAGCCACGCAGCGCACCCGCCAGCAGTCGCGCCGCCACCACCAGGTGACGCTCGGTCGCACCGCGGTCGCGCTCGCCGGCGGCCCGCGCCGAGACGCCGAGCACCCGGCGCTGCGTGACCTCCGCGCCCCGCTGGCTGCGGTCGAGGAAGAGCGCGAGCAGCACGCCAGCGAGGTCGCGGCCGCGGATACCGAGCTCCGCGAGGTGCGCAGCGACCGCGAGCAGTTCATCCAGCAGTGCGCCGCCGATCTCGCCGCGGTCGACGTCGAGCTGATGGCGATCACCGGCAAGCTCGCGCCGCTCGAGCGCGACGCGCTCCGGCTCAAGAAGCGCGCGCGCAAGCTACACGAGGCGCTCGGCCGGATCGACGCCGCGGTCGCGGCCGCCGAGACCAGCCTGACCAGCAGCGCCCCGGGCAAGCTCGATCCGGCGCAGGTCCAGGCCGAGATCGCGACGCTGCGGGCTGAGCGCAAGGCGGTCCAGAGCGACGAGCCTGCGATCGCGGGCGAGCTCGACGCCCTGAACCCGCAGATCGCGGCGCTCGAGGCGGCCCGCGGCGAGGCCCAGCGCAAGCACCGCGAGATCGTGGCGGCCGAGCGCGAGGAACACCAGCGCATCGAGGAGGTGCTCGTCGCGATCGGCGCCCGCCGCAAGGTCGTCGATCGCGCCGCGGCGGCGGCCGAGGCCCAGCGCGACAAGCTGCTGTTCCAGCTCGGCGAGCGACTGTGCGTCGATCGGCCGCCGGATCTCACAAGCCAGCTCGCGCCGATCGACGAGATCGACGCCGAGATCGGCAGTGCCGACCGCCGGATCATGGAGCTGCGCGAGATCCTGTCATCGGTCGACCGCGGCAAGCTCGCTCGCGGCCTCGCGCTCTGGGTCGTGATCCTCGGCGGCCTCGGTGCGCTGGCCGCCTGGCTCCTGCCGCGCTTCGTGCTCCCCCCGGGTTAACCGAGCAGGCGATCGAGGTGATCGAGCGCCGCGAGTGCCAACGCGACCCGCAGCACGCCGAACAGCCCGCCGGCCACGCCGACCGCGACCGCCGCCGCGCCGACGAGCCGCCGCAACCCGGGGTCACCGGACCGCCGGTAGGCGACCCAGCCAAGGCCTATCGCCGAGCTGCCCAGGCCGATCGCGACGAACAGGCCGGGCGACGGTGACGCGGCGGCCAGCAGTCCGCCCAGCGCGGCGAGGAGCGCGACGTACGCCATGCTCGGACGCTAGTCGGCGCCGCCCCGGCGCGCCAATTTTTGGCGCCGCCCGGGCAGGTTTTTGACGCCGCCTCCGATCGAACGGCTGCATCGCTGGGCACTCACGGCGCGCCAGCTGCGCAAGGTGTGCTACACGGCGGGGGCCATGGCCGACGAGATCCACGCTGGATTCTGCGCGATCGTCGGCTTGCCCAACGTCGGCAAATCGACGCTGCTGAACCGCATCCTCGATCGCCATCTGGTCGCGGTATCGGCCAAGCCGCAGACCACCCGCGACCGCATTCTAGGTGTCCACACCTTCGCTCTCCCCGACGGCGTCGCCGGCGCGCCAGGCCCGCGAGGCGCGCAGATCGCCTACGTCGATACCCCCGGCGTCCAGGATGGCCGGGGGCCCCTGCGCCGCTACATGCGCGACGCCGCGATCGCCGCGGCGGGCGATGCCGACGTCGTGCTGATGCTGATCGATGCGACGGATCGCCGCGGCCGGCTCCCCGAACGGCTGGCCGAGGCGGATACCGCCGCGCTGGGCGCCGCCAGCCGGGCGCACCCGATCGTGATCGGCCTCAACAAGGTCGATCGCATCCCCAAGCTCGAGCTCTTGCCGCTGATCCAGGCGTGGGGGAGCTTCGCCCCCGACGTCGACGTCGTGCCGGTCTCGGCGATGACCGGCGATGGCGTGACCGAGCTCGAGCGCGCGATCGCCGGCCGGCTGCCGATGGGGCCGCCGCTGTTCGGCCCCGAGATCGTCACCGACCGCTCGCCGCAGTTCATCGCCCAGGAGATCATCCGCGAGCAGCTGTACCACCAGCTCGGCAAGGAGCTGCCGTACGCCTGCGCGGTGCAGATCGAGACCTGGACCGAGAAGTCACCGGGCGAGCTCGCGATCGGCGCGGTGATCGTCGTCGAACGCGACTCGCAGAAGGCGATCGTCGTCGGCAAGGCGGGCTCGCGGATCCGCGAGCTCGGGATCGCCGCGCGCCACGCGGTCGGCGACGCGCTGGGCAAGACCGTGCACCTGTCGCTGTTCGTCAAGGTGCTCACCGAATGGAGCCGCGGCGAGGCTGCGCTGCGGCGGCTGGGCTACGGCGGAACAGGCAACGGCGTATGACAACTCCCCTGATCGCGATCGTCGGACGACCCAACGTCGGCAAGTCGACGTTCTTCAACCGCCTCGTCGGCGGCCGCCCCGCGCTGGTCCACGATACCCCCGGGCTGACCCGCGACCGGCGCTACGGTGAGTGCGACTACTTCGGCGCCGCGATGCGCCTGGTCGATACCGGCGGCCTCGACCCGGAGGCCGCGCGCGACGTGATCGGCGCCGGCATCCACCGCCAGGCGCTGCGCGCGATCGGCGAGGCCGACGGGCTGATCCTGGTCGTCGATGGCCGCGCCGGCATGTCGGCGATCGATCAGGGCCTCGCCAACCAGCTGCGCGAGACCGGCAAGCCGGTGTTCCTCGTGGTCAACAAGATCGATCACCCCGCGGTCGACAACCTGGTGCACGACTTCCACGCGCTCGGTCTCGGCGCGCCATGGCCGGTCTCGGCGGCGCACGGCCGCGGCATCGATCCGCTGCTCGAGGCCGTCGCCGAGGCGGTGGGCGCACGCCGGCCCGATCTGCCGGAGGATGGCGCGGGCGCCTCCGACGAGCTGTGGGACGTCCTCGAGGCCGGCGCCGGTGATCCGGATGGCGATGGCGAGGAAGCCGGCGATGGCGAGGAGGCCGGCGACGACGTCGATCCGGCGCACCGCGCCGCCGCCGCGCGCCGCGCCGAGATCGATGCGCGGCCGCTGCGGGTCGCGTTCGTGGGCCGCCCCAACGCCGGCAAGTCGTCGCTGACCAACCGGCTGCTCGGCGAGGAGCGCTCGCTGGTCCACCACGTGGCCGGCACGACGACCGATCCGGTCGACACGGCGTTCTCGATCGGCGGCCGCGAGTACGTCCTGGTCGATACCGCAGGCATCCGCCGCAAAGCGAAGATCGACGCCGACATCGAGAAGCTCGCGGTGACGATGGCGCTGTCGCAGATCGAGCGCGCCAACATCGTGGTGCTGGTGATCGACGCCGAGATCGGACCGGCCGAGCAAGACGCCCGGATCGCCGGCATGGCCGAGCAGGCCGGCCGCGGTCTGGTCATCGCGCTGAACAAGTCAGATCTGGTCTCGAGCGACGCCGCCAAGGCCCAGCTGCGCGAGATGACCAAGGACAACTTCCACTTCCTCTCGTGGGCCCCGGTCGTGATGCTGTCGGCCCAGCGCGGAGATGGCGTCGATCGCCTGCTCGACCTGGTCGACAACGTCGCTCGCGAGCATCGCAAGCGGATCAAGACCGCGCAGCTCAACCGGTTCTTCGCCGAGGTGATCGAGGAGATGCCGCCGCCGATCCACCACGGCCGCGCGGTCCGCATCCATTATCTCACCCAGGCCACCGTGCGACCGCCGACGTTCGTCCTGTGGGCCAACACGCCCGATGGCCTGGCACCATCGTACAAGCGGTTCCTCGCCAACCGGCTGCGCGAGCGCTACGGGTTCCGCGGCACGCCGATCCGGATCGCGGTCAAGATGAAGCACGATCGCCACAAGCCCGACGAGTGAACCCGCGAGCGGGCAGGGCGCCGCGGCTCATAGAAACCCCCAGCGCATCGTGCCGCGCAAACCCACGGTGACGAGCGTGATATCGCCGCCAAAGCTCGCCACGCGTGCCTCCAGGCCGTACGACCGCTCACGGCTCTGGAGCCAGTCGAGCCCTCCGCCGAGCACCAGCGCGAAGTCGGTGTTGCGATCGATCGGCCCGCCACCCGCGAGCACGCCGCCGAGCCCGGCGTACGCGTACGGCACGTACTTGAGCACGTCGAACCGAAACACCACGCCGGCGTCGCCGAGCCCGGCGAACGACGTCTTGCCCGCCGTGTTCGGCCCGCCGCCATAGAACACCCCGCCAGCGAGCTCGCCGCGCAGCGCGAAGTCGTCGCTGATCGAGTGCTCGTACGCCACCGAGGCGGTCCCGCCGATATCCGGACGCAGCGTGGGAGGGGCTTGGCGGCCGACCGGCTTGCCCGGCGCCGAGAACGTCGCCCAGCCCACGCTCACCGACAGCGCGCGCTCGCCCTCGGCCCGCACGGCACCGGCCCCGAGCACGGTCGCGGCGGCGAGCGAGATCACGGTCGCGGCGGTCTTCACTACATGGTTGTACAGCAGTGTCGCGGTGTGGACTGGATTCGGCAGAGGCATCTCGATGGCCGAGTGCGCACGGGACGGCACTCCTTGACGGACCGCGGCAATGCCCGGTGTGCAGGCTTGGGACGGGGGCATTTCCTCGGAGAGATGCTCGTTGCCACGACGGTGTTCACGCAATCGCATCGATGATTGCAGCGTCATTCGCCATGATTTTGTTGTGATGGAGTGGCGAGGTTGGGCACAATGACGGCGATGAGGTCGTCGGAGATGGCTGAACGGCCGGACCCACTTGTCGGGACGATGCTCGGCAAGGACTACCGCGTGCTCCAGCCGCTCGGCGCCGGCGGCATGGCGGTCGTCTATCTCGTCGAGCACCAGACGCTGCTCAAGCAGTTCGCCGCGAAGGTGCTGTCCCGCGAGCTCGCCTCGAGCCTCGAGGCGCGGGCACGGTTCGCCCAGGAGGCGCACGCGGCGTCGCAGCTCGATCACGAGAACATCGTGACGATCTCGGATTTCGGCGTCACGTTCGATCACCTGCCGTTCTTCGTGATGGAGCTGTTGCGCGGCCAGACCCTCGACGCCCGGCTCGCCGAGGGACCGATGACGCTCGAAGAGGTCGTCGCGGTCGCCGTGCCGGTCGCGCGCGCGCTGGCCCACGCCCACGCCGAGGGCATCGTCCACCTCGATGTCAAGCCGGAGAATATCTTCCTCGTCCAGCGCAGCCAGCACCGCTGGGGCGTCAAGGTCGTCGATTTCGGCATCGCGAAGACGCCCCAGAGCCCGCGGATCGGAACGCCCGGCGAGACCGCCGGCAGCCCGATGTTCATGGCGCCCGAGGTGTGTACCGGATCCGACGACGTCGACCAGCGCGCCGACGTCTACTCGTTCGGCATCCTGCTCTATCTCATGCTGTGCGGCCGGCCGCCGTTCAGCGACCCCAGCCTCGCGCGCGTGCTCGAGATGCAGCTCGTCGAGCTGCCCCGGCCGCCGCGCCAGCTCAACGCCGAGCTGTCGCCCGAGATCGCCGCGATCATCGAACGCGCGCTCGCCAAGCAGCCCGGCGATCGCTACCCGTCGATGGAGGCGCTGCTGCGCGATCTCGACGCGGCGCTGCCGCTCGGCGCCGATCGCCTCCTGATCGAGGCGCAGACCGGCACCTCGCTCGGCGACACCCCGTTCGCCGGCGGGATGTCGGTCGATCGCCATGACTCGCATCGCATGCGGCGCGCCTCGGCGCCGGTCCGCCCGCACGCCACGCCTGCGCCCAGCCGCCCGGCGGCGCGGCTGCGCCCGCGGTTCGCGTCGATCGTGTGGCCGAGCGTGGCGGTCGTGATCGCGCTGGCGGGCGCCGCTGCATGGCGCCAGTTCGCGGGCGCGAGCGCCAATGCAGCAACCCCGCCCGTGGCGGCCGCCGCGCCGCTGCCAGCCGTGGTGGCGGCCGCCGCGCCGCTCGTCCCCTCCGAGATCGCGGCGGAGCGACCCGCGCGCGTGGCGCCCGCTCCGGCCGCCGCGCCCGCCCGAGGCGCCCGCGGCGCCTCCGAGGACACCGCGCGGGACGGCAGCGCGATGACGAGCGCCGCGCCGGACGCCAAGCGCGGCGCGACCGAGCCCCTCGCCGGCCCGGCGACGCGCCCCACGTCCGCCACGCGTCGCGTCGCCAAGCGCCTCGCCGCGGCGGGGCCGATCACCGGCGCTGGGCATGGCGCGCCCGCGGGGACCGCGTGGGGCACGGCGACCGCGGTGGCGACCGAGCGCCGCGCGCCGCCGGGCGCTGCCACCGACGCCGCCCCGGCGAGGCGCGCCGACGAAGTCGTGGCACGGCCCAGCGCACCGGCGGCCGTGGCCGCGCCGCTCCCCGGCGCGCCGACGACGTCCGCCACCGCGCCGACCCGTGCGGCGCCCGCGGGCGCGGCACCCCTCCACGCCCAACGTTCCGGAGACTCGCCTGGCTTCGTGCTCCCAGCCGCCGTCCCGCCCGACGCCGCGCGGCCCGCCGCCGCCCCCGGAACGGCGCCCAGCACGCTGCCGGCGGTCGCACCGTCTGGCCCCGGCAGCTTCGACGCCGTCCCCTCGATCACCGCGCTCGGCGTCAAGGGCTCACTCTCGCCGTCGCTGGTCCGGCGCAGCGTCGATCGCGTGTTGACGGCCCTGCGAGCCTGCTACCGCACCGCCGCGCGGGCAGGGGGCGCCACGCCGGCGATCGAGCTGCAGCTCACCTTCGAGATCGACGAGAACGGCCTGGCGACCCAGGTCGCGACCAGCGGCGCGCCGTTCGGCTCGCTGCCCGGCTGCGTCGCCGACGTCGCCGGGCAGATCCGCACGCAGGAAGCGCCGGATGTGGGAACCGCGCACGTCACGGTCAGTCTCAGGTTCCGCCCCTCGTGACCGCGCCTGGCAGGACGCGCTGGCTCGCGCTGCTCACCGCGTTGCTCGTCGTGGCGTGCGCCGCGCAGCCGCATGACTTTCTCGCCGGCATCCCCGCGCCGCCGCCCGACATCCGCGGGGCGTGCGACCTGGCGACCGTCAAGTGCGCGCGCTGCCATCCGATCGAGCGGGTCACGGTGTATCGCGGCATCGGCCCGGCGCGCTGGGCCATGTACGTCGAGCAGATGCGGCTCAAGCCGTCGAGCAGCATCACGCCGAGCGACGCCGCGATCATCTTCCACTGCCTGCAGTTCGTCGAGCAGCAGTGCCCAGGCTGCAAGCGAGGCCCCTCATGATCCAGCTCCGGTACCCAGGGCTCGGCGGCCTCGCCGCGCTGCTCCTCCTCGCCACCACGCGCCTCGCCCCCGCCGACACCGAGCGCAACTTCGCCGGCTCGATCCAGCTCGACTACATGGCGGTGCCGACCCAGAACGTCGGCCGCACGATCGCGCTCGACGCCGCGACCGCCGAGGTCTCGCTCAAGGTCACCCAGGACTTCGGCGACGACATGTCGGCTAGCGTCAAGCTCTGCGTCGGCTGCCACGGCGTCGAGGCCGCGATGGCGTTCTTCGACCTGCGGGTCGCCGACGAGCTCAGCTTCCGGGTCGGCCGGTTCACGCCGCAGTTCGGCTCGTTCCCGCTGCGCAGCGACCCGGCCAACCACCGCACCAGTGACAAGCCGCTGCCCTACGACATGGGCCGCATGGTCCGGATCGGCGAGTGGAACCTGGGCGTGCTGCCGTCGCCCTGGGTCGATAACGGCGTCGAGCTCAGCGGCGCGCACTTCTTCTCCGAGTCGATCCAGCTCGACTACGCCGGCTATGCGATTGGCGGTCCGCGCGGCGCGGCCGGCGCGGCCGACTTCGATTACAAGCTTTCGCGCAGCGGGGAGAACTACGTCGACAACAACTCGCGGCCATCGATCGGCGCCCGCGTCGCGCTCAACGTGCTGTCCGGCGGCACCACGGTCACGCTGGGTGCGTCCGGCATGGCCGGCACCTACGATCCCCAGAACCACCTCGACTACCAGATCGCCGGCGGCGACCTCGTGGTCCAGATCTCGCGGATCTTCCTGCGCGCCGAGTACCTCATCCGACGCACCCAGATGTCGCTCGGCAGCGATCCCGCGGCGCGCTTCAAGTACGGCCCTGGCAAGAACGGCGCCTACGATCCGTACTTCCTCAAGCAGGGGTACGATGCCGAGCTCGAGGTCCCGATCGACGACCGGCTCGACGTGATCGGCCGCTGGGACGGCCTCCGTCGCCAGGGCAACGTGCTGCGCACCAGCGCGCTTGGATCCGACAGCGCCGTACAGCGCTACACGCTCGGCACCAGCGTCCGGCTGCGCGGCGCCACGCGGCTCAAGCTCAGCGGCGAGCTCTACGATTTCACAGATTTCCAGAGTGAGATCGCGGTCCACGTCGCGGTCACCGGGGCGCTCTGACATGGAGCGAGCCATGCGCGTCCTGCGGGGCGTCGCCGCGGTCGACCGTGCCCCCGGCGCGCGCGCTGGACGGCGTGCCACGACGCCGCGCTTGCGGAGCGTCACCGCGGGATGTGCGCTCGCCGCCGCGGCCGTGCTCGCCGCCGCGGCCGTGCTCGCCGCCGCGGGATGTGCGCTCGCGCCCGACGTCGGGCCGCTGCTCCCCAGCGCATGCAGCGACGCCGATGGTCAGCCCGGGAGCACCGTGTCGTTCGCGGCGCAGATCCGGCCGATCCTCGATCGCCCGATGGCGGGCTGCAGCTGCCACCTGCCGGCGGCGGGCGAGCCGGGCACGGCGACCCAGCAGAGCGGCCTCAGCCTCGGCTCGTACGCGTCGCTGCGCGAGGGCGGGACCAACTCGGGCCCCCAGATCGTCATCGCCGGCCAGCCGTGTGCAAGCATCCTGTACCAGAAAGTCTCGGACGCGCCGCCGTTCGGGTCGCGGATGCCGCTGTCCGGCCCCCCGTTTCTGACCAGCGACGAGCTGCAGCTCCTGCATGACTGGATCGCCGAGGGCGCGGCCAATAATTAGCCGCCAGGACCGGCGTTACCGGGGGCCGGCGGTCAGGCAACGCTCCCGGCAGGGTCGCAGTCCAACGCTGCGAATTGACGAGCGACCGACGCCGGTGCTACATCCGCCCCGCCCATGGCCGAGAAGGACGCCCCCAAAACTGCCGTACCCAGGACGGCTGCAGAGCCCCCGACGCCGGTGCATATCGGCGGCGAGTCGCTCGTCGACCGTCTGCTGCCGCACGTCAAGAAGATCATCGTGGGCACGATCGTCCTCGCGGTCGTCCTCACGGTGGTGTTCGCGGCCCGGTGGTTCAGCGACCGCAAACAGATCGAGGCGACCGAGCAGCTCGATCACACGCTCGAGATCGCGCGCCAGCCGATCCGCGGCACGGACGAGAAGCCCGATCCCAAGAAACCGAGCTTTGCCAGCGACAAGGAGCGCGCGACCGCGGTGCTCGCGGGGCAGGGGCTCGAGATCGCCGGCCCGGCCTACCGCGGCGGTCTGCTGCTCGACGCGGGCAAGTTCGACGACGCGATCGCCGAGTACAAGAAGGGCATCGCCGGCAAGGCCATCGCGGGTGTGCTCGCCCGCGAGGGGCTTGGCCTGGCACTCGAGGCCAAGGCCTCGGCCGAGAAGGATCCGGCCGCGCGACAGAAGGGCTTCGAGGAAGCGCTCGCCGCGTTCGCGACGATGCAGACCGACGAGGCCGGGCCGCGCCGCGCCTACGCGTTGTACCACCAGGGCCGGATGCAGCTGCTGCTCGGCAAGCGCGCGGAGGCCAAGGCGCTGTTCGAGAGCGCCAAGCAAGCCAACAAGGACCCCGGCGGCGAGATCGCCGAGGCGATCGAGAGGCGGCTGGCCTCACTCGGAGCTACATGAACGTTCTCGCCGCCGCGCTCCTCCTCTCGGTCATCGCCGCAGGCTGCGGCCGCACCACATGGAAGGGTGCCGACGCGATGCACGGCGGTGCCGTGGAGCCGCTCGGCGAGGATCGGCTCTCGCTGCACTGGAAGTTCGCGACCGCCGACCGGCTCACCGAGGTCACGCCGCAGGAGTTCGCGTCGCCGGCCGTCGCGGCCGACACGGTCTACCTCGGATCGGCCAGCGGCTGGTTCTTCGCGCTGCGGTCGTCGACCGGCGCGGTGCGCTGGCGCAAGCGGCTCGCCGCGGTCGCGACCTCGCCGATGCTCTCGGCAGGCGTCTTGTACGTCGGCACCGCGGATGGCTCGATGGTCGCGCTCGACGCGCAGACCGGGGCCGAGAAGTGGCGCTACCAGAGCCGCGGACCGATCGAGCAGCCGCCGGTCGCCAGCGGCGATCTGATCGTGTTCTCGAACGAGGCCGACCAGGTCGTCGCGATCGACGCGATGACCGGCACGTTCAAGTGGCAGTACAAGAGCGAGACCCCGGAGCAGTACACGCTGCGCGGTCACGCCGGCGTGACGATCGACAACGAGCTGATCTACACCGGGTTCTCCAACGGCACGCTGGCGGCGCTGCGCCGCGACACCGGCTCGATCGCGTGGTCGACCTCGCTCAAGGGCGACGCCGACCGGTTCATGGACGTCGACGCGACCCCGGTGATCATCGGCGACCTGGTCTACACGTCGTCGTCGTCGGGCGGCGTCTACGCGCTCGACAAGCTCACCGGCCAGGTCCGCTGGCGGGTGCCGTTTTACGACGTCGCACAGCCGAGCGCGACCGGCAACGTCGGCGGGATCGCCACCGACGGCAAGGCGCTCTACGTCAGCGTGGCCGATCTCGGCACCTACGCGATCGACCTCGGCGGCAACATCCTCTGGCGCGTCGGCGCCAAGGACGGCGGTGAGCCCGCCCAGCCGGTGGTGTGGAACGAGCTCTTGCTGATCTCGCTCGCGCACGACGGGGTGTTCCTCGCCGATCGCCGCACCGGCGAGACGCTCGAGTACTTCGATCCGGGCGATGGCGTCTCGGCGGTGCCCACGGTCACCGGCGACGGCCGGCTGTTCGTGATGTCGAACCGCGGCATCCTGTACGCGTTCGACCTCGACTGACGTCGTGTGCCTACAGCTCGTCGCAGAACGGCAGCGCAGGCTTGGCGATCACGTAGCCTTGCAGCAGGTCGCAGCCGAGGTCGACCAGCACCTCAGCCTCGGCCTCGGTCTCGACGCCTTCGCCGATCACCTGGATCCCCTGCTCGCGGCACAGCTGGGTCACCGACCGGATGAGCCGCTGCTTCATCTGGTGCTTGTCGACGTCGCGCACCAGCGACATGTCGAGCTTCACGAAGTCGGTATCGAGCGGCGAGAACGTGCCCATGCGGGCGTGGCCGCCGCCGAGATCGTCGATCGCGATCCGGAAGCCCAGCTCGCGCAGCTCGGACACGCGGTACCGTAGATCGAGCTGGCCCTCGAGCGAGCTGCGCTCGGTGATCTCGAGGACGCAGCGCGACGCGACCTTCGATAGCAGCGCGAACGGCGACAGCAGCTGCTTGTCGAACAGATCGAGCAGGTGGAGATTGACGAAGAAGATGCCGCGTTCGGCAGGGGCGCTCGCGATCACCTTGGCGGTGTGGCCGCGGACCGCGCGGCCGAGCGCGACGATCTTCTCGAGCCGCTCGGCGGCGTCGAGGATCGCGCCGGGATGGGGGAGCGAGCGATCGGTCGATCGCAGCAGCGCCTCGTAGCCGAACCGCGCGCGGGTCGCCGCGTGAACGATCGGCTGAAAGTGCATGACCAACGTCGCGAGACAGCGGTTCAGCTTGTGCTCGAGCTCGCGCAGCTGATATGCAGCGTCGCTCGCCTCGTAGAGCGCGTGCGGGTGCGTGCCGGTGGCAAATTCTACCGAGCTGGGCTCGGCGCCAACGGTACCCGGCGGGGGCGCCGGCACCGCGGGTAACTGTCGGCTCGGCGGCCGCTCATTCGACACGGGGCTATCGTACACAGATCCAACGGCACCACCAAACGACCGGCAAACCGCACGGCCGATTTGGCGGAGCATGTGCGCCGTCCGCCACAGCGCGCTCGCTCATCGTGAGGCTCGTCGGTGGATCGGTAAATCAATCACGCCCGGTGCTGCCAACCGCGACGGCGAACCTGGTTCTGCACGGTTGCCGGCAAGCTGTGCAGCCCGCAGCCCGCAGCGCGCTCCGCGCGTGGACCAACGACCCAGAGATTGCCTCACGCGTGACGGCCACACAGAAGAGACCCGGTCGTTGACCTCGCGCTGTGCCTGCATTTACCGAGCGCGCCCGACGAGGATCCCGGGGGCCGGCGAGCGAGGCCGACGGTGGCGTCGACGGCTACGCGGCGGATCGGGTCGACCTGTCAGCGGAGGTCAGACGAACGAACGGGCGGTGAGAGATCCTCTGGCGACACAGCTGGACACGGCTGGCACGTCGGGCACGACCACGTCCAGCGCGGCGGCGCTCCGAGCGAGCAGCACACGATGCGCGCCCCGCAGCGCGGGCACGGCTGACCGGTGCGGCTGTACACCAGATGCGCGCGGTCTTGGCCGCCCGCGAGCCCGCGAGCCCGTGAGCCCGCCGGAGCCGGCGCGAGCGTCGCGCGCATGAGCTGGTGTGCCGCCGCGTAGATCGCCTCGAGCGTCGCGGCTTCGAGCTGGTTCACGGCCGTGCGCGGATCGACCCCGGCGACGAACAGCGCTTCGGACTTGTAGATGTTGCCGATGCCGGCGACCACGCGCTGGTCGAGCAGGACCTCGGCGATCGGCCGCGTGCCGTGGCCCGCCGCGCGCGCGGCCGCGCCCCGTGCATCGAACGCCGGGTCGAGCAGATCAGGCCCGAGCGCCGCGACCGCCACGCCGTGGCGCGGGCTGCGGCGATCCGCGATCTCGATCGCCGGCGCCTGCAGCCACAGGTACACGCCGTCGTCGGTCACCAGCGCGAGGCTGACGCGCCCCGGAGACAGCTTGGCCAGCATCGCGTCGCCGGCAGCCCGGTCGTAGCTCCGGACCCGGCCGTACATGCCCAGGTGGGCCCGCACGTAGGCGCCGCTATCGAGCTCGATCACCAGGTGCTTGCCGTGCGCCGTCACGCTCGTGACCGTGCGGCCGGCGAGGTCGCGCGCGAGCCCCTGCGTCGTCACGCGATCGAGCCGCTTGCCGGTGAGCCGCGGCGCCAGCGCGGCGGCGAGCCGGTAGATCGTGTTGCCCTCAGGCACCGCAGCTATCTGTCACCCGGGCTCGCGATGCGCAAGCGGCGGACACGCTAGCCCGCGTCGAAGTCGCCCTCGGCATCCGGCTCACCCGCCGTGTCATCGGGATCGCCGTCGTCGGGGCTCGCCGCGAAGTCGAGGCCATCGAGCTCGCCGTCCGGCGAGGCCACGGCGAGTGGCAACACGGTTGGCGGCGCGGCTGCCAACCGCGTTGGCGATCGCGGTTCCGGGGCGGGGTGCGCGAGCGGCGCGGGCGCGGACACCCCCACCGGCGGCGCGCGCACGACGAGCCCGCGGTAGTCGGCGCGGGCGGCGTTGGCGAGCAGCACGCGCGCCAGCGGCGACTCTCCGGCGGCGACCCCATCGATCAGCTCGATCAGCAGCTCGCGGCGACGCGCGCGCGCGGCCACGCGGGGCAGGCCGACGGCGAGCGCCAGCTCGATCGACTCGACCGGCAGCTCGCCGGTGGCGAGCCGCCGGGCCTTGGGCTCGAGCCACACCGCGAGCTCGCCGTCGACCAGGATCACCGTCGCGCCGACCCGGCGAGCCGGGCGCGCGCCGGGGTCGCGCAGCGGCGGCCACGCCAGCGCGCTGCCCCACGCGCACGCCGGATCGACCGCGGGCAGCACCTCGACGCGCTGGGCCCCTGGACCTGCGTCGCGCAGGTCGGTTCGGGCCGCCGCGCGCGGGGCTTCGCGCAGTCGATCGATCGCGCCGGGCCACGCGAACTGCGCGCCGTCGAGGCTCTCGACGAAGTAGCCGCGACGCACCGCGCCGGCGTCCTCCATCGCCCGCAGCACGTCGCCGGTCGCGGCGAACCCACCCGGCAGATCGTCGGCGCGCGCCGTGGCGCGGCCGGCGATGCCCCAGCGCTCGAGCAGCGCGGTCGCCTGGGCGTGGGCGCGGGCGGTCGCGGTCGCTGGCGGCCCGAGCGAGCTCACCAGCGACCACCGGCCGCCGAACGCGGCGTGCGCGCTGACCCGGCGGCCGGCGGGCTGGCCGAGCGAGCGCAGCGGCGCGAACGTATCGTTGGTCACGACGCCGGCCCACACCAGATCCCAGAGCGCGGCCGCGATCGGCGGGTGCGGTCGATCCGGTCCGGTGCCGGCGCGGCCCTCGGCCGGCGCGGCGCGGACCTCGGCGCGCGGCACCGCGGCGGCGACCGCCTGTTCGACCGCGACCAGAAATGACGCGCCGACCTGCGCGAGGTGCGCCGCGATCGCGTCGTGCAGCGCGCTCGGGTGCGCGACCGCCTGCGGCTCGGGCGCCAGCGCGATCGCGCGGTCGCGGCGCAGCAGGATGACGCGGCCATCGCGCGCGCCGAGCGCACCGGCGCCGACCCACACCAGCTCGCCGGCCGCGCCCAGCTCGTCGAGCATCCGCGGGTGATAGTCGAGGATGCGCGCGGGCAAGATCCGCGCCTCGAGCTCGGAGAACGGCAGCGCCACGCCCTCGAGCCGGCCGATCGCGTCGCGCAGCGCGCCCAGCCCGCGGCGCGGCTGATCGAGGCCGTGCCAGCGCGGCAGGAACGCGGCGAACGCGGCGGCGCCGACCGGCGCGACCTGCGCGCGCAGCTTGCCGAGCGTGCGGCGGCGCAGCTGGCGCAGCACCTCCGGATCACAGCTGTCCTGGTGGGTGCCGCCTGGCCGCAGCAGGCCGCGCACCAGCTGGGTGCGCGCCTCGAGCAGCCCGAGCACCGGCTCGATCTGCGCCGGCGGCAGCCCCCAGCGGGCGGCTGGTTCCGCGGCGGTGAACGGCGCGTGCGTCCGCGCCCAGCGCGCCACCAAGGTCTCGAGCGGCTGCGCCACCGGCTCGAGCAGCGCGGCCGGTAGCCCGGGCGGCAGCTGGACCCCGAGGCCGTCGCGGTAGCGGGCGGCGTCCTCGGCGGCGATGTAGCGCGCCGTGCCCGCGATCCGCACCGCCGCGATCCGCCGGCTCGCCAGCAAGCCCGCGAGCGCCGCGCCGAGCACGGCGGCGAGCTCGGGCACGGCGCGCGCGGCGAGGTCCTCGGTCGACAGATCGCCGAGCCGGCGCAGCACATCGTGGAGCTCGTCGGCCGAGCGCGCCTGGCGATCCGGGACGCGCTGCTGCAGCTCGGCCTCGACCTCGTCGAGCACGTCGGGATCGAGCAGGTCGCGCAGCTCGCCGCCGCCGATCAGCTCGCGGAGCAGGTTGCGGTCGAGCGTCAGCGCCTGCGCCTTGCGCTCGGCGAGCGGCGCGTCGCCCTCGTAGAGGAACGCGGCGACGTAGTCGAACACCAGCGAGCGCGCGAACGGCGACGCGACCTCGGTCACCGCCGGCTCGATCCGGATCGCGCGCGACCGCAGCTGGCGCAGCACGTCGATCAGCGCCGGCAGATCGAACACGTCGCGCAGCACCTCGCGGTAAGTCTCGAGCGTGATCGGAAACGCCGGGAACCGCAGCGCCACGCCCATCAGCTGCTGGGCGCGCAGCCGCTGCGCCCACAGCGGCGTGCGCTGGCCGGGCCGGCGGCGCGGCAGCAGCAGGGCGCGCGCGGCGTTCTCGCGGAAGTGGCTGGCGAACACGCTCGAGCGCGCCAGCTCGTCGATCAGCACGGCCTCGACCTCGTCGGGATCGGGCACCAGCTGGTCGTCGGTCGGCAGCTCGTCACCATCGGCGAACCGCAGCGCGATGCCGTCGTCGGTGTACAGCGGATGCACCGGATAGCCGAGCTGGGCCTCGAGCTGCCTGGCGATCACCAGCGACCACGGCGCGTGGACCCGGCTGCCGAACGGCGACAGGATGCACACCCGCACGTCGCCGAGCTCGTCGCGAAACCGCTCGATCGTGATCGCGCGATCGGTCGGCACCGCCCCGGTCTGGGCGCGCTGGTCACCGAGGTAGCCGATCAGGTTGTCGGCGGCGAACCCATCGAGCCTGAGCGCGGAGGTCAGCCAGGCGTGCGCGCCGGCGGGATCGTGGGCGAGCCGGCCGTCGAGCTCGCGGCAGAACGCGCCCAGCGCGCGGCCCAGCTCGATCGGCCGGCCCGGGCCCTCGCCGCGCCAGAACGGCATCTTGCCGGGCTCGCCCGGCGCCGGCGAGACGATCACGCGATCGCGCGTGATGTCCTCGATCCGCCACGTCGTCGCGCCGAGCAGGAAGGTCTCGCCCTTGCGGCTCTCGGCGACCATCTCCTCGTCGAGCTCGCCGATCCGCGGGCCGCTCCCCAGGTGCACGGCATAGGTGCCGCGGTCGGGGATCGTGCCGCCCGACATCACGCTGAGCAGCCGCGCGCCCTTGCGGCCGACCAGCACGTCGGTCTGGCGATCCCAGGTCAGCCGCGGCCGCAGCTCGGCGAACTCGTCGCTGGGATAGCGTCCGGCCAGCATGTCGAGCACGCCGGTCAGCGCGCCGCGCGACAGCTCGCGATAGCTCGCGGTGCGGTGGATCAGCCGCTCGAGATCGTCGACCCGCCAGGCGTCGACCGCGACCATCGCGACGATCTGCTGCGCCAGGACGTCGAGCGCGCTGTCCGGAACCCGGATGGGCTCGACCTCGCCCTCGAGCATCTGCTGCGCGACCACGGTGGCCTCGAGCAGATCGCCGCGGAACTTGGGCACGATCCGGCCGATGCTGACGCCGCCGACGTGATGGCCGGCGCGGCCGATGCGCTGCAGACCGCGCGACACCGAGCCCGGCGACTCGACCTGGATCACCAGATCCACCGTGCCCATGTCGATGCCGAGCTCGAGCGACGACGTCGCGGCGATCGCGCGCAGCCGGCCGCCCTTGAGCGCCTCCTCGATCTCGAGCCGCTGGTGGCGCGACACCGAGCCGTGGTGCGCGCGGACCAGCTCGCTGCCCTCTGGCGCCTGGCCGGCCTCCGCCGCGAGCGCGGTCAGCTGCTGCGACACCCGCTCGGCGAGCCGCCGCGAGTTCACGAAGATGATCGTCGTGCGGTGCGCCAGGATCATCTCGAGCAGCCGCGGATAGATCAGCGGCCACATGCCGCCGCCGTCGCGCCCGGCCGTCCCCGGGTGGTCCATCTCCTGCGCCGGCACGATGATCGCCAGATCCATCGCCGGCCGGGCGCTGGCGTCGACGATCTCGACCGGCCGATCGCCGCCGAGGTAGCGGGCGACCTCGACCAGCGGACGCTGCGTCGCCGACAGCCCGATGCGCTGCGGCTCGGGCTGCCCCGCGCCGGTCACCAGGTGGCACAGCCGCTCGAGCGACAGCGCGAGGTGGACGCCGCGCTTGGTCGGCGCCAGCGCGTGGATCTCGTCGACGATGATCGTCTCGACCCCGCGCAGCCGCTCGCGCGACCGGCCGGCGAGCAAGAGGTACAGCGACTCCGGCGTGGTGATGAGGATCTGCGCCGGGTGCTTGCGCTGGCGCTCGCGCTCCTTGGCCGGCGTGTCGCCGGTGCGGACGTCGACCGTGATCTGGCCGCCGGCGCCGAGCCGCTGCAGCCCGATCAGCGGCGCGCGCAGGTTGCGCTCGATGTCGTAGGCGAGCGCCTTGATCGGCGACACGTAGACCACCCGCGTCGCCTCGACCGGCGGATCGCCCGGGGCCGCCACCGGCAGCCGCGCGAGCCGATCCAGGCACCACAGGAACGCCGCCAGGGTCTTGCCGCTGCCGGTCGGCGCCAGCATCAGCGTGTGCCGGCCGGCCGCGATGCTGGTCCAGCCGCGCGCCTGGACCGCGGTGGGCTCGGCGAAGCTCTGGCGGAACCACGTCTGCGTCGCGGCACCGAAAGGTGCGAGCGGATCGGACACGCGCAACCATAGCAAGGCGATCGTTTGTTGCGATATGCCCGGCTCCGGCGTGCGTTCTCGACCCGTGTACGGCAAACCGCTCGGCTGCGTGGAGGGACTCCCCTGGGGGCTGTCCGGCGCCGGTCCGGCCGAGCGGGCGGCCGTGAAGCGACTCGCGCCGCTCCCCGAACCCGAGCTCGTGGCGCTGGCGCTCACCGGCGACCGCGACGCCTGGGGCCTCCTGATCGAGCGCCACGATCACCGGGTCGTGATCTCGCTGGTCGCGCGCGGGATCCGGCTCGCGGCGGCGCGTGAGCTCGCGCACCGGACCTGGATCCGGCTGATCGACCAGCAGCGCGCCGGCCGGCTCCTGCGGCTCGAGCTGCCCGGGCTCGCGGTGCGCCAGGCCGCGTTCCTCGCGCTCGACGCCGCGCGCCGCCGCGATCCCGAGCTCGCGGACCCCGAAGGCGCCGAGGCGCTCGCGGATCCGAACCCCGATGCCGAGCTCCGGCTGATCCGGCGCGAGGAGCTGGCGCGCGCGCACGCCGAGCTGGCGCGCTGCTCGCCGGCCGCCCGCGCTGTGTTCACGCTGCTGTACACCAATCCCGGCCTGCCGCACGCCGAGGCTGCGCGCCAGCTGGGGCTCAGCGTCCAGCGCGTCCGGCAGACCCTGTGCGAGGTGCGCGCGCGGCTGCGCCTCGCGATCGAAGCGGAGCCATCCGATGGCTGACCATCCCGATACGGCCGAGCTCGCCGCGTTCGTGGCCGGCGAGCTCGCCGGTCCGCCGCTCGCGCGGTTCGAGGCCCACGTCGCGAGCTGTGATCGCTGCGCCGCGGCGCTGGCGCGCGAGGCCCGGATCGAGCTCGCGTTGATCGAGGTCGCCGGCGAGCTCGGCGGCGAGGCGGGGATCGATCTCGCAGCTTCGGCAGCCCCGGCAGCCCCGGCAGCCCCGGCAGCCCCGGCATCCCCGGCCGCCCCGCAGCGCGGCGCTGTCGCGCCCGTCGTCCATCCCGAGGCGACCGAGCTCGCCGCGTTCGTGGTCGGCGAGCTCGCCGGTGCATCGCGCGCGCGGTTCGAGGCCCACGTCGCGAGCTGCGATGGTTGTGCCGCCGCGCTGGCGCGCGAGGCGCGGATCGAGCTCGCGCTGATCGATCTC
>Ga0302299_10000465_pt1 | contig 22019 bp, 18 predicted proteins | sample III_Fen_N3_4_FD_198795 | JGI IMG/M metagenome (GOLD analysis project Ga0302299, IMG submission 198795) | Peat permafrost microbial communities from Stordalen Mire near Abisko, Sweden - III_Fen_N3_4 | ecosystem: Environmental > Terrestrial > Soil > Wetlands > Permafrost | place: Sweden: Abisko... | reverse complement strand
CCGACGGAGATCCCGGACAAGGGCCGGATCCTGACCGGGCTGTCGCGCTCGTGGTTCGCGGAGACGTCCGTCATCTTGCCGAACCACCTGCTGTCCACGGACCCGGCCGACGTACCGGACGGCTGGTTCGTCACCGAATCGCTCGACCCGGGCTCCGGGCTCGTCAGTCGCGACGCGACCGTCCTGGACCGAGACCGTCTGCGTGGCCGGATGATGCTCTGCCGCCGCGCCGAGGTCCTGCCCGTCGAGGTCATCGTCCGCGGCTACCTCGCGGGGAGTGGCTGGAAGGATTACCTCGCGCGCGGCGCGATCGGGGGCATCGAGTTGCCGGCCGGCCTGCGCGAGAGCGACCGCCTGCCCGAACCGATCCTCACACCGTCCACGAAGGCCGAACTCGGCAGCCACGACGAGAACATCGACTTCGCGACCATGGCCGGCATCGTCGGCACGGATCTCGCGGAGCGGGTCCGGGATGTCGCGCTGCGCCTCTATGGCTACGCGGCGGCGGTCACGGAACGGGCGGGCATCCTCCTCGCCGACACGAAGTTCGAGTTCGGGGTCGCGGCCGATACCGGCGAGCTGCTGCTCATCGACGAGGTCCTGACGCCCGACTCGTCGCGCTTCTGGGATGCGGCCGATTTCGAACCGGGCCGCGCCCAGGCCAGCTTCGACAAGCAGTTCCTGCGCGACTGGCTCGAGACCCAGGATTGGGACAAGACCGCGCCAGGCCCGGCCCTGCCGCAGGAGATCGTCGCCGGCGTGCGCGAGCGCTACATCGAAGCCTACGAACGCATCACCGGCGCCAGCTTCGAGCGCTATCTCAAGGAGGACGTCGTCGCGCGATGAGTCGCTACCGGTACGCCATCAACGTCACGCCGAAGGCCGGCATCCTCGATCCGCAGGGCCGGGCGGTGGAGGGCAGCCTCGGCCACCTTGGCATCACCGGCGTGAGCGAGGTCCGCGTCGGCCGCCGGGTCGAGCTGACCATCGACGCCGTGGATGCCGCGACCGCCCTCGCGACCGCCGATCGGCTCGCCGCGGAACTGCTGTCGAACCCACTCATCGAGGCGTACGCGGTCGAGCCGCTGGCCGGTGCCTCCTCGACCATCTCCGCCGCTGCCGGGGCCGACTGACATGCCGGTCCGCGTCGGGGTCGTCGTCTTCCCGGGCAGCAACTGCGACCGCGACACGGTCCACGCACTCTCGATCGCCGGCGCCGACCCCGTCGTCCTGTGGCACGAGCAGGCGTCCCTCGAGGGCGTCGCCGCGGTCGTCCTGCCCGGCGGCTTCGCCTACGGCGACTACGTCCGAGCCGGCGTCATCGCCCGGTTCAGCCCGGTCATGCGGGCGGTCTCCGCGTTCGCGGCCGACGGCGGACTCGTCCTTGGTATCTGTAACGGCTTCCAGGTGCTCGCGGAAGCCGGCCTCGTCCCGGGCGCGCTCCTGCGCAATCGGTCACTGCGGTTCGCGGGCCGGCAGGTCGCCATCGCCGCGTTGCGCGACGACACACCCTTCACACGGGGCGTCAGCGTCGGCACACCGCTGCGCATGCCGGTCGCGCACGGTGAGGGTTGCTACTTCGCGGACGACGCGACCCTCGACCAGCTCGAGCGCGACGGCCAGGTCCTGTTCCGGTACGTGGACGAGGCCGGACGCCCGGCCGGACCCGCAGAGCCCGGCAATCCCAACGGATCGCTGCGGGCCATCGCCGGCGTGCTGAACAAGGCGGGCAACGTCGCCGGCCTCATGCCGCACCCGGAGCGGGCGGCGGAAGCCATCCTCGGCTCCGACGACGGCATGGGCATCGTCCGTTCGCTGGTGGAGAGTGCCGCGGCCGCCGCCAACACCCCGGCCGGGCTGGTCGGATCGGCGGGCGCCCGATGACGCTGGCCGAGGCGGGGGCCGTCGTGGAGCCGCTCCATCGACGGCTCGGCGTGACCGACGACGAACTCGAGGCGATCAAGGACCGCCTCGGCGGGCGCGATCCCAACGACCTCGAACTCGCGATGTTCAGCGTGATGTGGAGCGAGCACTGCTCGTACAAGAGCTCGAAGCCGCTGCTGCGGACGCTCCCGACCGCCGGCGAAGGCGTGGTCGCCGGTCCGGGCGAGAACGCGGGCGTCATCTCGATCGGCGGCGGACTCGCGGTCGCGTTCAAGATCGAGTCGCACAACCATCCGTCCGCGGTCGAGCCGTACCAGGGCGCCGCGACCGGCGTCGGCGGCATCCTGCGCGACATCTTCACGATGGGCGCGCGCCCCATCGCGGTCCTCGACGCCCTCCGGTTCGGCGACCCGGCGGACGCCCGGACGCGCCACCTCGTCGACGGCGTGGTCCGCGGCGTGGGCGGCTACGGCAACTGTGTCGGCGTCCCGACCGTCGGTGGCGAGCTCGTCTTCGACCCGAGCTACCAGGGCAATCCGCTCGTCAACGTCATGGCCATCGGCCTGATGGAGGAGCGCCGGCTCACCCTGGCCGCAGCGCCCGGACCGGGCAACCTCGTCGTCCTCTTCGGATCCGCCACGGGCCGCGACGGGATCGGTGGCGCCTCCGTCCTTGCGAGCGCCACCTTCACCCACGACGATCCGTCGAAGCGGCCGTCCGTGCAGGTCGGCGACCCCTTCGCCGAGAAGCTACTCATCGAGGCCAGCCTGGAGCTCATCGAGCGCGGCCTGGTCGAGGGCCTCCAGGATCTTGGCGCCGGCGGCATCACCTGCGCGACCTCGGAGACCGCGGACCGGGCGGGGACCGGCATCCTCGTGGACCTCGACGCGATCCCGCGGCGCGAGCCGGGCCTCGAGCCCTTCGAGGTCATGATCAGCGAATCCCAGGAGCGGATGTGCGCCGCGGTCACGCCGGAGAAGTGGGACACCGTGCGCGAGGTCTGCGAGCGCTGGGGCCTGCCGGTCGCGATCATCGGGCGGATCACGGACGACGGCGACATCGCGATCGTCACGGGCGGCCTGGACGCCGCGGGCGGGCCGGCGGCCGGCGCCGTCGAGATCGCCCGGATCCCAGCCGCGGCCCTCACGAGCGACGCCATCGTCCACGACCGCGTCGCCGAGGCCCCGACGCATTCACGAGCCGCCCCGGCCCCCGGCTTGACCGACGCGGCCACGGATCGGCTGCCCGAACGAGGCATGGACCCCGGGGCGGTCCTCGCAGCCCTGCTCGGCTCGGCCAACCTCTCGTCGCGCCGGAGCGTCTTCACCCAGTACGACTCGACGGTCGGCACCGACACGGTGGCTGGGCCCGGACACGGCGCCGCGGTCCTGCGGGTCAAGGGCACGACCCAGGGGCTGGTCGCGACCACGGACGGCAACCAGTCCGTGGGCGCGCTCGACCCATGGCTGGGGGCCGCCCTGAGCGTCGCCGAGGCCACCCGCAACGTATCCATCACGGGCGCCCGGCCACTGGGCGTCACGAATTGCCTCAATTACGGCGACCCGACCCGGCCCGCCGCGTTCTGGCAGCTGACCGAGGGCGTCCGCGGCCTGTCGGACGCCTGCCTGGCGCTCGGCCTGCCGGTCACCGGCGGCAACGTCTCGCTCTACAACGAGTCGCCGACCGGATCGATCGCGCCCACGCCCGAGATCGGCGTCGTCGGGCTGATCGAGGACATCGCGACGCTCGTCGGACCCGCCTTCGTCGACGTCGGCGACGTCGTGGCACTGGTCGGGGAGACCGGTCCCGGGCTGGCCGGGTCCGCCTATGCCGCACTCGCGGGCTCCGCGCTCGAGGATGGCCTGCCGAGCCTGGATCTCGAGCGTGAACGGGCCGTCCAGGCGTTCATCCGCGAGGCCATCGCCCGTGGCCTGGTCGCCTCCGTCCAGGATGTCTCCGGAGGCGGTCTTGCGGTCGCGATCGCGGAAGGGGCGATGTGGAGCGGCCTCGGCGCGAAGCTCCGGCTGCCGATCCGACACTCGCCGGCGGTCGACCTGTTCGGCGAGAGCCCGTCGCGCCTCGTGGTGACCGCCCGGCCCCGCTACGTCCCGGCCCTCGAGTTGCTCGCTCGCCAGCACGGCCTGCCGTTCGAGCGCCTGGGCGACGTCGAGGGCGACCGCCTGGTCGTGGACCTGATCGGCGCCGGGGCGACCGGCGCCGCCGAGGAACGCGGCAGCCGCATCGCCGATGCCATCGATACGCGGGTCGCGGACCTGACCCACGCCTGGGACCACGGTCTCGACCGGGCGCTCGGGTGGGACGCGGTCGCCGATCCGATCGATCCCAACGAACCCACCGACCGCGCCGGATCGAACGAGGTGCGCTGACCATGTGCGGAGTCTTCGGGGCGGTCCTGCCGGAGGGCGGCGCGACGGATGCGGCGTCGATCGCGGCGCTCGGCCTGTTCGCGCTGCAGCATCGCGGGCAGGAGTCGGCCGGTCTGGCGGTCAGCGACGGCGAACAGCTGATGCTCTACAAGGACCTCGGGATGATCAGCACGGTGCTTGACGAGCGCCGCATCCCCAGCCTGCGCGGCCGCCTGGCGATCGCCCACTGCCGGTATTCCACGACGGGGTCCACGGTCTGGGAGAACGCCCAGCCCACGTATCGCCTCGGGCCGCGGCGCGCGCTCGCCATCGGCCACAACGGCAACCTCGTGAACACGCGCGAGCTGCTCGGCCAGCTCGAGGGCGGGCGCGCCCGCCTGCCCGCCTCGACCGACACCGAACTCCTCACGGCGCTGCTGGCCGACGAACCGGCCGTCGACACCGTCGACGCGCTTCTGAAGGTCCTGCCGCGGGTGCGTGGCGCGTTCAGCCTCGTCGTCCTCGATGAGAAGCGGGTCATCGGTATCCGCGATCCCCACGGCTTCCGCCCGCTGGTCCTCGGCCGCATGCCTGGGACGGCATGGTCCGGTGGCCCGGACGACGGCCTGTGGACCGGCGACGACGCCTCGACCGGTTGGTGCCTGTCGTCCGAAACGGCCGGGCTCGATATCGTCGGCGCGGAGTACGTCCGGGACGTGGAGCCGGGGGAACTCGTCATCCTCGAGCCCGGCCAGGCCCCGCGGTCGGTCCGGTACGCCGTCGCCGATCCCGCCCTGTGCGTATTCGAACTCATCTACTTCGCCCGCCCGGACTCGTACATGGAGGGCCGCAACCTCTACGAGGCGCGCCGGCGGATGGGCATGCAACTGGCCGGCGAGCACCCGATCGACGGCGACCTCGTCATGCCGGTCCCGGACACCGGCGCCCCGGCCGCCGCCGGTTATGCCGAGGCCTCCGGCCTGCCGTACCGCGAGGGGATGTACCGGAACCGGTATGCCGGGCGGACGTTCATCCAGCCGTCGGCCGGGCTGCGCCACCGGGGCGTGACGATCAAGCTCAACCCGCTGCGCGAGGTCGTCAACGGTCAGCGCCTGGTCGTCGTCGACGATTCGATCGTGCGCGGGACGACGACCAAGCGCATCGTCGACCTCCTGCGCAAGGCCGGCGCGAAGGAGGTCCACGTCCGGATCAGCGCGCCGCCGATCTTCCACCCGTGCTTCTACGGCATCGACACGTCCGTCGAGACCGAGTTGATCGCCGCCACCCATACCGAGCCTGAGATCCGCGAGTTCATCGGGGCCGATTCGCTGGGGTACCTGTCGATCAAGGGCGTCCTGGCGGCCCTGGACCTGCCGTACGAGCGGTTCTGCTTCGCCTGCTTCGACGGGCACTACCCGGAGCCGGTCCCGTACGACGCTGCCAGCCGCAAGTTCATGCTGGAAGAACCGGTGACCGTCGGTGGCTGACGGTCGCGCGGCTGCGAGCCGCGGAGCCTATCGGGCCGCCGGCGTGGATGTCGAGGCGGGCGAACGGGCCGTCGAGCTCATGAAGGGCCATGTCGCCTCGACCCATCGGCCCGAGGTCGTCGGCGGTCTGGGCGGATTCGGTGGCGCGTTCGGGATCCCGGCCGGCTACCGCGAACCGCTGCTCATCGCCTCGAGCGACGGCGTCGGCACGAAGACGGCCATCGCGAGCTCTGTCGGCCGGTTCGACACGATCGGGATCGACCTCGTCGCGATGTGCGCGGACGACGTCGTCTGCACCGGCGCCGAACCGCTCGCGTTCCTCGACTACATCGCGGTCGGCCATCTCGACCCGCTCGCGGTCGCCGAGCTCGTCGGTGGTGTCGCTGCCGGCTGCCGCGAAGCCGGCTGCGCGCTGGTCGGTGGCGAGACGGCCGAGCACCCGGGCCTCATGGATCCGTCCGCGTACGACATGGCTGGGACGGCGATCGGCGTCGTCGAACGGTCGCGCGTCATCGACGGATCCGCCGTCCGGGCGGGCGACGCGATCCTGGGGCTGCCGTCGTCCGGCCTCCACGCCAACGGCTACTCGCTGATCCGGTCGCTCCTGACGAGCTGGGATCTCGATCTCGCCGAGCCGTACCAGGCGCGCCTGCGCCGCACCCTCGGTGACGGACCCGCGAGCGCGGCCCTGGCCGCCGAACCGCAGTTCGCGCTCGCGACCCTCGGCGAGGTCCTGCTCACGCCGACCCGGATCTACGCCCTGGCCATCCTCGCCGTCCGCGAGACGCTGGTGGCCGCCGGACACGACGTGCGCGGGCTGGCCCACATCACGGGCGGAGGATTGCCGGGCAACGTGCCGCGCGCCCTGCCTCCGCAGCTCGGGGCGCGACTCGATCCCGGGCGCTGGACCATGCCGTCGGTCATGCGCCTGTTCGGGGCGCTAGGCGGCCTCGACGAGCTCGAACTGCGCTCGACGTTCAACGGCGGGCTCGGGATGATCGCGGTCGTCGCGCCGGACGCCGTGCCGGTCGCGATGGCCGGGCTGACGGACCACGGGATCGCCGCCTCGCTGGTCGGCGAGGTCGTGGACGTCGCCGAGACCGGCCCCGGCCGCTACGAGGAGGCGGTCCTGGCGGGGTTCCCGGCATGACCGGCCGGATCGCCGTCGGCGTGTCCGGATCGGGCTCGAACCTTCGGGCGATCGCGTCGGCCGCGGCCCGAGGCGAGCTCGGTGGCACGATCGTCCTGGTCTTCGCGGACCGGGCCTGCCCCGCCCTCGACTGGGCGGTGGAGCAGGGGATCGAGACCGCCCTGGTCCCCGGTGGCGACGACGAGACGCTGGCGGAGACGCTGGAGGCGGTCGGCCCGGATGTGGTGGCCCTCGCGGGCTACATGCGCATCGTCGGGCCTCGGGTCCTGGCCGGGTTCGGCGGTCGGATCCTGAACGCGCACCCGTCGCTGCTCCCGGCGTTCCCCGGCGGCCATGCCGTCGCGGACGCCATCGCCCACGGCGCGAAGGTGAGCGGTTGCACGGTCCATCTCGTCGACGCGACGCTCGACGGCGGCCCGATCGTCGCCCAGGAGGCCGTCGAGATCCTGCCCGGCGACGACGTCGCGACGCTCCACGCCCGGATCCAGGCCGTCGAGCACCGCCTCTATCCGCGAGCGGTCGCGACGCTGCTGGCGGGCGGCCTAAGCGTCGGCGTGGACGGCCGGCACGTCGACCTCGAGCTGGCCGTCGCGGATCGTACGATCCCGACGCCGAGGCGAGCCCTCCTGTCCGTGTCGGACAAGGCTGGCCTCGTCGCGTTCGCCGAGGGCCTCGTGCGGGCCGGGTTCGAGCTCGTGTCCACCGGCGGGACGGCGCGGGCGTTGCGTGACGCGGGCCTGCCTGTGACGGATGTCGCGGCCGTGACCGGGTTCCCGGAGATGCTGGACGGTCGCGTGAAGACCCTCCACCCGCGGGTCCATGGAGGGATCCTGGCCGATCGCCGGCTCGAGTCGCACCGCCACCAGTTGCTCGCGGCAGCGATCGCCCCGTTCGAAGTCGTGGTCGTGAACCTCTATCCGTTCGCCGCCGCCGCCGAACGACCCGGCATCTCCCTGGACGAGCTCGTCGAGGAGATCGATATCGGTGGGCCGTCGATGGTCCGCGCCGCCGCCAAGAACCACGCCAACGTGGCCATCGTGACGAGCCCGGATCGCTACGACGCCGTCCTGTCGGCCATCGACGGGGAGGGGAGCGTCGGCGAGGGCCTGCGGTCCGCGCTCGCGATCGAGGCCTTCCGCCACACCGCGGCCTATGACGCCCGGATCGCCGAGGTGCTGCCGGCCCGGATGGCGGCTGCCGGCGTGCCGCTCCCCGACGAGCCCGGTCTGCCCGGTGCCGCGGATCCGTACCCGGCCAGCCTGACCATCGCCCTCGAGAAGGTCGATGCACTCCGGTACGGGGAGAATCCGCACCAGACCGCGGCCCGCTACCGGCGACCGGGGAGTACCGCCCACGACGGCCCGTTCGCGACCGGCGAGCCGCCGCTCCAGGGCAAGGCGCTGTCGTACAACAACGTGCTGGACGCGTCGGCGGCGGCCGCGCTCGGACGTGCGTTACGCGGGCCCGCCTGCGTCATCGTCAAGCACACGAACCCGTGCGGGGCCGCGGAACGCGCGACCCTCGCGGACGCCTGGGGAGCGGCCTTCGCCGGCGACCCGGTCTCGGCCTACGGCGGTGTCGTCGCGGTCACCCGGCCGGTCGATCGCGCCACGGCCGAGGCGATGAGCGGGATCTTCCTGGAGGTGATCGTCGCTCCCGCGTTCGGCGCTGACGCGCTGGAGATCCTGGCGAGGAAGCCGAACCTGCGACTCGTGCTGGACCCGGATCTGGCCCTTGATGTGGCCGCGGGGCCGCCGGATCCGCTCGGCTCGATCCGCTCGTCCGGTGGCGCGGTCCTGGTGACGGCCGCGGACACGCTCCCCGACGACCCGACCGCCTGGACCGTCGTGAGCCGACGTCCGCCGACGGACGCCGAGCGCCGCGACCTCGACCTCGCCTGGCGCCTGGTCCGTGGCGTCGTCTCCAACGCCATCGTCCTCGTGCGCGACGGCCGCCTCATCGGGATGGGCTCGGGCCAGACGTCGCGCGTCAACGCGGCCAAGGGCGCCGTCGACCAGGCCCGGACCCACGCGGGCGACGATGCGCTGCGCGGGGCCGCATGCGCGTCGGACGCCTTCTTCCCGTTCACGGACGCGCTCGAGGTCTGCCTGGCCGCCGGCGTGACGGCCTTCGTCCAGCCCGGCGGCTCGATCCGCGACGCCGAACTGACTGCCGCGGCCGACGCCGCGGATGCGACCATGCTCGTCACAGGTATCCGCCACTTCCGCCATTGAGGAGGGCCCGAGATGTCCGAGTTCATCGCGATCACGTTCGACAGTGCCGACCAGGCACTCCAGGCCCTCGGGTCCGTCCGGTCTCTCGAGAAGGAAGACAAGATCCACCTGAAGGACACCGCGGTCGTCACCAAGGATGCCGATGGCAAGGTGTCGATCAAGAACGAGGCGTCGAGCGGCACGGAGACGGGCGCCGTCGTCGGCGCGGTCCTCGGCGGGATGCTCTTCCTGGTCTTCCCCGTGGCCGGGCTCATCGGTGGCGCCGTGGTCGGGGGCCTGATCGGCCGATCCGTCTCGCCGGGCGTCGACGGCGGGTTCGTGAAGGACGTCGCGGACGACCTCCCGAACGGTGGCTCGGCGCTGTTCCTCCTGATCAAGGACGGCGACATCGGGCTGCTCATCGCCTCGATGCGGCGATACGAGGGTCGCATCAAGCAGACCACGCTGGACGAGGAGCAGGAGAAGGCCCTGGAGGACTCGCTCCACTGATCCGGCCAGGACAGCCGCGGCGCCGAACCGGCGTGTGACGTATCGTTCGGCCACCGCCACCCTGCTCCCATCTCCGCGACGCGCCCTTTCCCTGCGCCAGCCGCACCGGCATCGAAGGAGTACCGTGGAGTCAACGCTGTCCCGCCGCCTGGCCCTCGCCGCCCTCCTCGCACTCACGGTCGGGACCCTCCTCGGCTGTGCTGGGCAGGACAAGGCGGTCCCGGCGGCCGACAAGCTCGCCCAGGTCCAGGACCGCGGCACGCTCGTCCTCTCGACTGACACCGCCTACCCGCCCCAGTCGTTCGGCGTGGACGGGGCGACCCGTGCCGCGACGACCAAGTGCGCGGCCAACCAGCTCACCGCCCCCGAGGTCGACGGCATGGACGTCGCCACCGGCAAGGCCGTCGCCGCCGCGCTGGGCGTGGAGCCCTGCTTCGTCGTCCCGAGTTGGACAGAGATCACCGCGGGCAACTGGAGCGATCGGTGGGACGTGGCCTGGGGTTCCGGCGCCATCAACGCGGACCGGATGACCCGTCTCTACATGACCCAGCCCTACTACGCCGATGAGCAGCTGTTCTACGTCAAGACCGATTCGTCGTATCAGGTCCCATCGGACCTTGACGGCAAGACCGTCGGGGCGTGCGCGAGCTGCTCGCATGAGTACTACCTCAAGGGCACCCTGGTCGTGCCCGGCGTGGACCTCACGCCGAAGGTGAAGTCGCCCAAGGTCGTCACCTACCAGGCCGAACCTCCGGGGCTCCAGGAGGTGGCCGACGGCAAGATCGACGGATTCCTCTGCTCGCAGACCGTCGGCGCCCAGGCGATCAAGGACGGGGTCAAGATCCGCGCCCTCGACGAAGCCGCGTTCCCGCTCTACAACACCGGGTTCGTGGATCGCCACTCGGGTCTAGACGCGACCTCGTTCGTCGCGAGGATCAACGAGATCGTCGACGGCCTGCACGCGGACGGCACGCTGAAGGCCATGTCCATCAAGTATTTCGGCGAGGACCTGGCGACCCAGGCCGGGGCGTTCGACCTGGCCTCCATCAAGCAGGTCATCCCGTAGCGTGAGGATCCCGGGCCCCTGGAACCGGAGCCTGCGGGCCCGACTCGTCGCGTACTTCCTCGTGCTGTCGGGGGTGACGGTGGCGATCGTGGGCGTGGCCGTCTCCATCCGGGCGACGAACGACCTGACGACGTCCGTCTTCAGTCGGCTCGAGGCCGTCGGCGAGGTCAAGGCGGACTCGCTGGACCGCTGGATCGACGAACAGCGCCGGAATGTCGTGTTCGTCGGGAGCATCCCGGGCTTCGGCGACGAGGCTCGGATCCTGATGGACCCGGCCAGCACCGCGGCCCAGCTGGCGGATGCCAAGGATGCCCTCCGGCGGACCCTGGACGTCGTCATCAAGCAGACCGCGGACGCCCAGGAATTCATGATCCTGGACCTCGACGGCGTGGTCCGCCTCTCGACCGTCCCGGCCCACGAGGGCCAGTCGCAGGCGAGCGAGTTCTTCTTCACGAACGGGGCGTCGCACACGACCGTCCAGAACGCGTACATCTCGAGCCTCTCGAACGCCCAGACGATCACGGTCAGCAATCCCTTGTTCGACGCCGATGGGCGCGGTCGTGAGGTCGGCGTGCTGGCCGGCAACCTCGACCTCGAACGGATCGACCGGATCGTCCTGGAGCGATCCGGGCTCGGCGAAGGGGGAGCCACGTATCTGGTCGGCCCGGACCACCACTTCATCCACGCTCGCCTGAACCAGGGCGTCCATGCGTCGGGCGTTTCCTCGTCCGGGATCGACCAGGCCCTGGCGGGGGTCGATGGCGAGGCGCTCTATACCGACTACCAGGGCGTGCCCGTCATCGGTGTCTATCGCTGGCTGGATGCGCACGATTCGGCGCTGCTCGTCGAGCTGCCCCAGTCCGAAGCGTTCGCGCCGGCCCAGCAGCTTGCCCTCACGATCGCGGTCGTCGGGATGTTGTCGGCCGTGCTGTTGGCCATCGGGATCTGGCTGATCGCCGTCCGGGTCACTCGACCGATCACGCGACTGGCCGCGACCGCCGCCAGCGTCGCGGGTGGAGACCTGACCGCGACGGCGCCGGTCGAGTCGCAGGACGAAGTGGGCCGGCTGACGCTGGCGTTCAACGACATGACCAGCCAGCTTCGAGAGAACGTCGAGACCCTCGAGCGACGGGTCGACGAACGAACGGCGGAACTCCAGGTCGCACGACAGGAGGCCGATACGGCCAATCAGGCCAAGAGCTCGTTCCTGGCGGCGATGAGCCACGAGATCCGGACGCCGATGAACGCGATCATCGGGATGAGCGGCCTGCTGCTCGATACGCCCTTGAGCACGGAGCAGCACGACTACGCCGACACGATCCAGAGTAGCGGCGATGCCCTGCTGACGATCATCAACGACATCCTGGACTTCTCGAAGATCGAGGCCGGCCGGATCGATCTCGAAGCCGTGCCGTTCGATCTGCGCAAGGGCATCGAGGGCGCGCTGGACGTGATGGCGCCGACCGCGTCCCGGAAGGGCGTCGAACTCGTCTACGAGGTCGCCGAGTCGATCCCGACCACGGTGGTCGGCGATCCCGGGCGATTCCGCCAGATCCTGCTGAACCTGCTCTCGAACGCCCTGAAGTTCACGGAGGCGGGGGAGGTGGAGCTGTCCGTGACCGGGGCGCCGGCGGAGGCCGACCCGGCCGGGCCGACGCCGGGATCGTCGGAGTCCCGTTGGGACATCGCCATCGACGTCCGAGACACGGGCATCGGCATCGCCCCGGATCGGGTCGGGCGCCTGTTCCAGAGCTTCAGCCAGGCCGACGCCAGCATCTCGCGGCGGTTCGGTGGGACCGGCCTCGGCCTCGTCATCAGCCGCCGTCTCGCCGAGGCCATGGGCGGCTCGCTCACCGCGGAGAGTGCAGGCATCCCGGGCCAGGGGACGACGTTCCACCTGCGCATCCAGGTGCCGGCCGAGCCGGCTCCCGTGGAGGCTCCGGCGATCACCGGTCCGAGCTCGCCGGTGGTCCTCGCCGGCCGTCGGGCGCTGGTCGTCGACGACAACGCCACGAACCTGCGCATCCTCGTCGCCCAGTTACGTCGGTGGGGCGTCGAGACGGAGGAGACGGGCTCCGGGGCGAAGGCCCTCGAACTGATCGCCCGCGGCGGTGTCGGCGGCAGCGGCGGCGCGGCCTTCGATGTCGTCGTCAGCGACCTGCGCATGCCCGAGATGGATGGCCTCGCGCTTGCGGCTGCCATCCGCACCGCGACCGGGTCGACGCCGATCCCGGTCGTGATCCTGTCGTCCATCGGGGAGCGACTCCCGGCGGATGTGCCGGTGGCCGCCAGTCTCACCAAACCCGTCAAGCCGTCCGCGCTGCGCGAGGTCATCGCGAGCGTCCTGTCCGGTCAGGTGAGCGGCGCCGTCGCGCGGACCCCGGACCGCCCGGCGATGGACGCTGGGATGGCCGCGCGACACCCGCTTCGGATCCTGCTGGCCGAGGACAACGCGGTGAACCAGAAGCTGGCGCTTCGACTCCTGGAGCGGATGGGGTATCGCGCAGATGTCGTCGGCGACGGGTCGGAGGCGATCACCGCCATCGAGGACGGCACATACGACGTCATCCTGATGGACGTCCAGATGCCGGAAGTGGACGGTCTCGAAGCTACCCGCCGGATCCGCGCGACCTGGCCGGACCGTCCCATCCGCATCGTGGCGATGACGGCGAACGCCATGGCCGAGGACCGCGAGGCGTGCCTCGCTGCCGGCATGGACGACTACGTGTCCAAGCCCATCCGGGTCGAGGAACTGGTGGCGGCGCTGGAGCGGGTGACGCCCGCCTCGTGAGCGGGTCCTTCGCTGCTACCATCGCGGTCCCATGACGGACCGACCGCGCTACTACCTGACGACCGCGATCGCGTACGCGAACAGCAAGCCAGGCTTGCACACGCTGTACGAGGTCATCGGCGCCGACGTGCTGGCGCGCTGGCACCGGATGCTCGGCGACGACACACGCTTCCTGACCGGCACGGACGAGCACTCCATCAACATCGCGCAGGCCGCCGTCGAAGAGGGCCGGCCCGCGCGCGAGTTCGTCGACGAGAAGGTCGGCTACTTCACCGTCGCCGAGGACGCGCTCGCGATCGCGCCGGACCGGTTCATCCGCACCACGGATCCCGATCACATCCGGGCCGCCCAGGAGATGGTCCGCCGGGCCTACGCCAACGGCGACATCTACCTCGGCACGTACGAGGGCTGGTACTGCCCCAACGAGGGCTTCCGGAACGCCACCGACGTCCAGGAGACCGCCCGCGGGACGATCTGCCCGAATCATCCCGAGGTCCCGCTCCAGTGGCTGACCGAGCGGAACTGGTTCTTCCGCCTGTCGGCCTACCAGGAGCGCCTCGAGCGCCATTTCGCCGACCATCCCGACTTCGTCCAGCCCAACTACCGCCGCAACGAGATGCTCGGGTTCATCCGGGGCGGTCTCGAGGACTTCTCGATCTCGCGCGAACGGACGCCGGGCGGCTGGGGGATCCCGTTCCCGATCGCCGAGAACGGCGAGACGGCGCAGTGTGAGGACGGTTCGTGGGACCCGGAGGCGGGGGTCATCTACGTCTGGTACGACGCCCTCATCAACTACATCACGGGCGCGGGCTTCCCCGACGATCCGGCGGCGTTCGAGCACTGGTGGCCGGCCGACCTGCACGTCATCGGCAAGGACATCGCCCGGTTCCACACGATCTTCTGGCCCGCGATGCTGTGGTCGGCGGGTCTCGAGGCGCCGCGTAAGGTCTGGGTCCACGGCTGGCTGCTGTCGGCCGGTGGCGAGCGGATGAGCAAGAGCCGCGGCAACATCCTCGACCCAGCCGACATGGTCGCGGCGCTCGGGACGGATGGCACGCGCTACGTCGCCCTGCGCGAGGTGCCGTTCGACCGGGACGCGGAGGTGTCCTGGGACTCGTTCGTGCGGCGCTACAACGCAGACCTCGCCAACGACTTCGGGAACCTCGTGAATCGGACGGTCTCGATGACCAACCGCTACCTCGAGGGCGCCCGGCCGGCCCCCCAGGCCGCCGCCGCGTCGCCACTGGCGCAAGGCTGGTCGAACACGCTGCGGCGCTTCCACGAACGGATCGACGCGTGCCTGCTCCACGAAGCGCTCGCGGAGCTCTGGGAGTTCGTCGGCGGCGCCAACAAGACCGTCGATGCGGAACGGCCGTGGGATCTGGCCAAGGCCGCCAAGGCCGGCGACACGGACGCGGAAGCGCGCCTCGCCGGCGTCCTGGGCGACCTCCTCGAGACGTGCCGACTGGTCGGGCTCGCCGTGACGCCGTTCATGCCGCACGCCGGACCGCGCGTGCTGGTCCAGCTCGGGCACGCCTTCCCGTACGGCCCCGACGGCAACGATGGACCGTCGATCCTCGCCGAGCTCGCGTGGGGCGCCCACGCGGCGGACGACGGCCGGGTCACGGCGCCGGAGCCGTTGTTCCCGCGCCTGGACCTCGAGGCGGACGCCGCGGAGCCGGCGAAGGCGTGATCGCCGCCCCGCGCCTCGTCGACAGCCACTGCCACCTCAACGCCGATCGGTTCGACGGCGACGCGGACCTCGTCCTCGGCGGCGCCCGCTTGGCCGGCGTGGAACGGGTCCTCGTGCCCGGCTGGAACGTCGCGTCGAGCGAGCGGGCCATGGCGCTTGCCGAACGGTTCGACTGGCTGGACATCGGTGTCGGCGTCCATCCGCACGATGCGGCCAGGGTGGATGACTCAGGCTGGGCCCGGATCGTCGAGCTGGCCCACGATCCGCGGGTCGTCGCGATCGGCGAGACTGGCCTCGACTACGACCGGGTCTTCAGCCCGATCCCGGACCAGCTGGCCAACCTCCGGCGGAACCTCGCCCTCGCGGTCGAGACCGGCAAGCCCGCGATCCTCCACTGCCGGTCCGGGAACGGCCGCCGTGATGCCCAGGACGCGCTGCTCGAGGAGCTGTCGGCGTCCGGGGTCGGGGACGCTCGCTGGACGGCGGCGTTCGGGAATCGCCCCGCAGCCGTCATCCACTCGTTCTCGGGACCCCTCGACTACGGCCGGGCCGTCATCGACCTGGGCCTCGCGGTGAGCTTCTCGGGCCTGGTCTTCCGGGCCGGCGAGGAGGCCTCGGCGGAGGTCGCGCCGCTCGTCCCTGACGAGCGCGTCCTCATCGAGACGGACTCGCCGTTCCTGGCGCCGCCCGGCGCACCGCGCTCGCGCAACGAGCCGGAGTGGGTCAGGGTCACGGCGGCCTGGCTCGCCGACCGGCGTAGCACGACAGCCGAGGCCCTGGGTGGCACACTCGTGACTGCGTACGACCGGACGTTCCGGACGCCCTGGAGGAATGGATGAACCCAACCACCGCGCGACGCCTCGCTTCGCTCGGAGCCGGTCTGCTCGTGGTCGTCATCGCGATCCTCTTCTTCGGCCCTCCCGGCGGCAGCCCGGCCGCCTCGACCTCCCCCTCGCCGTCGGCCGTCGCCTCCGCATCCCCTGGTCCGTCCGCCGAGCCGTCGGTGAGCGCGAGTCCCTCCGTCGAACCGTCGTCGTCCGCCTCCGCCAGTCCGTCGGCCAGCGCCTCGTCCGAGGCGAGCGCATCGGCCTCGCCGTCCGGATCCCCGGTCGCGTGTGCGGTCAAACCCCAGACCGGGCTGCTGTCCTCGGACCGCGTGGTCTCGGTCAAGGTCTCGACCAGCGCCACGACGGACTTCGTCACCTTCGTCTTCGACACGGGCTCGCCGTCGCCCGCCGGCCCACCGCGCGGAGATCTGACCGTGGCCAGGCCGCCCTTCACCGAGGGCGGGAGCGGCCAGCCGATCGACCTCCACGGCGCCAACGCGCTGCAGGTGCGGTTCAGCGGCATGTCGCTCTCGAACGACGCCGGCGAGCCGACCTTCACCGGCGATCCCAACATCACGACCGACTACCCGGCACTCAAGCAGGTCGTGATGTACGACGAGTCCGAGGGCATCGCCGCCTGGTATATCGGCTATGACGGCACCGGCTGCGTCACGCTCATCAAGGACGGCCTCGACATCGTGGTCACGATCGCCCATCCCTGAGTCGTCCGGAGCTGACCGGCGCGATGCCGGATCGCCCTTGCGCGAGTTGACAGCGCAAGGGACAGGTCGCTACTGTATTGGCACTCTCACATAGAGAGTGCCAATACGCGTCGCGAAGCCCACGACTCCGACCGCCCGGGAACCCGGCGGCCAGGTCGGAGCGGGACCGACGCGATGCGGATCATGAGGTACCCGGGCGAACGTCCACCGGCCCCACCACGGCCGGTCGCGTGCTCCGGGATCCACGCCCGACGGCCGGTCCTGGCCGCCACAGGAGGAATGCACGTTGGCCAAAGCCGCTGCTGCGTCGACCAAGCTTCGCCCGCTGGGTGATCGCGTGGTCGTTCTGCCCACCCCGCGCGAGGAGATGACCAAGAGCGGCATCGTCCTGCCGGACACCGTCAAGGAGAAGCCCCAGGAAGGCACTGTCGTGTCGGCCGGCCCGGGCCGCCTGCTCGAAGACGGCAAGCGCGAGTCGATGGACGTCAAGAAGGGCGACAAAGTCCTCTACGCCAAGTACGCCGGGACCGAATTCAAGCTCGACGACGAGGACCTCCTCATCGTCAGCCAGAAGGACATCCTCGCGATCGTCGAGGGCTGACGGCCGACCCGCCGTCACTGACACCTCGCCCCACTCACACGTTCCTGGAGGGACACTGGATTGGCTAAGCAACTGATCTTCGACGAGACCGCTCGTCGCTCGCTGAAGCGCGGCATCGATCGCCTCGCGGACGCCGTCAAGGTGACGATCGGCCCGAAGGGTCGCAACGTCGTCCTCGACAAGAAGTTCGGCGCACCGACCATCACCAACGACGGCGTCACGATCGCTCGCGACATCGAGCTCGAAGACCCGTTCGAGAACATGGGCGCCCAGCTGCTCAAGGAAGTCGCCACCAAGACCGACGACGTCGCCGGCGACGGCACGACCACCGCGGTCGTGCTGGGCCAGGCGCTCGTCTCCGAGGGCCTGCGCGTCGTGACCGCCGGGGCGAACCCGATGGTCATCAAGCACGGCATCGAGGTCGCTGTCGCGGCCGTCGTCGCCGAGATCGCCAAGCAGGCCCGCCCGGTCGACAACCGTGCCCAGATCGCCGCCGTCGCGGCCATCTCCGCCGCGGATCCGGAAGTCGGCGAAGTCATCGCCGAGGTGATGGACAAGGTCGGCAAGGACGGCGTCATCACCGTCGAAGAGGGCCAGAGCCTGGGCCTCGAGAAGGAATACACCGAGGGGATGCAGTTCGACCGAGGCTATCTCTCGGCCTACTTCGTCACCAACCCAGATCGCATGGAAGCGGTCCTCGACAACCCGCTCATCCTGATCACGGACAAGAAGATCTCCAGCATCCAGGACATGCTCCCGGCGCTCGAGAAGGCCGTCCAGCAGGGCAAGCCCACGCTGATCATCAGCGAGGACGTCGACGGCGAGGCCCTGGCCACGCTGGTCGTGAACAAGCTCAAGGGCACCATCTCCGTCCTCGCCGTCAAGGCCCCGGGCTTCGGCGATCGGCGCAAGGAGATGCTCCGCGACATCGCCATCCTGACCGGTGGCACCGTCATCAGCGAAGAGATCGGGCGCAAGCTCGACTCCGTGACGTTCGAGGACTTCGGCTCGGCTCGCCGCGTCGTCGCCACCAAGGACGACACGACCATCGTCGACGGCGACGGCAAGGCCGATCAGATCAAGGCCCGCATGTCGCAGATCAAGGCCCAGATCGAGGAGACGACCTCGGACTACGACAAGGAGAAGCTCCAGGAGCGCCTTGCCAAGCTGTCCGGTGGCGTCGCCGTGATCAAGGTCGGCGCGGCCACGGAGGTCGAGCTCAAGGAGAAGAAGCACCGCATCGAGGACGCCCTCTCGACGACCCGTGCGGCCGTCGAGGAAGGCCTCGTCGCCGGCGGTGGGACGACCCTCCTGCAGGCGATCCCGGCCCTCGACAAGATCAAGCTCGAAGGCGACGCCCAGGTGGGTGTCGACATCGTCCGCAAGGCCCTCGAGGCCCCGGCCCGCCAGATCGCCGACAACGCCGGCGCGCATGGCGAAGTCGTGGTCGAGCATGTCAAGACGCTCAAGATCGGTCACGGCTACGACGCCCTGAACGGCGAGTACGGCGACATGTTCAAGAAGGGCATCGTCGATGCGGCCAAGGTCACCCGGTCCGCGCTGCAGAACGCGGCGTCGATCGCGGCCATGGTCCTCACGACCGAGACCCTCATCACCGACCTCCCCGAGAAGGAGAAGGCCGGCGGCGGCGGTGGTCACGACCACGGCGGCGGAGGGATGGACTTCTAGTCCAGCGACTCGCGAACGATCGAAGGCCCCGGCACCGCCGGGGCCTTCTCGATTCTCAGGCTTCGGAGTCGGCCCAGCCGGCGATGTCGACGCCGTGGTTGTCGGGCGACGCGATCGTCCACCACTTCGGCGCATGGCGGTCGTTGACGATGCGTCCGCCCGCTGCGACGGCCGCCTGCACTCGGGCCTCCGCCTGGTCGGCCGGCACCGAGACGTCGATGTGGGTGCGGCCACGACCCGGTCGCGCCGGCCTGACCTCGTGGAACCACAGGTGCGGCCCGCGCCGGTTGGGATCGGTCAGATCCTCGTCGCCGGTGCGCTGGTAGCCGAAGGCCGCCTCCCAGAACGGCCGCGTGTCGACATCGGCGTCCTGGGCGACGGCGATGCCGACGACCTGGAGCCTCGTCGGGTCCGGCTGCAGGCCCATCGAGTGCGCCGCCGCGCTGATAGCGGCCGCGAGTTCGGCGTCCTTCCGGCTCAACGCGCCGTTCGGCTGCGTGAACGTGCGGATCGTCACGCCCTCCGGACGCACATCGACATCGGGATCGTGGCCGACCGTGGCGGCGGCGGCGGCGATGGCCGAGACGAACGTCGCCGCCTCGGCGAAGGACGCCGTCCCGTAGAACGCGTGCGCACCCCAGAACAGGACCCGCCAGTCCTCGACGCCTGGGGTGGCATGGAACGTCAGCGGGGCGATCTGGGTCAGCTCGTCATCCATCGTGCCTCCTTCAGTCCTTCAAGCCGGACGGCGTGCCCGGGCCTGCCGTGCGGGTGGCATCGGGCGGGTTCTCGTGCCGGTCCGCCTTGGTCCACATCGGCTCGCCGGTCTCGTGGTGTCGGCGGCGGGCGGCTTCGCGACGGTCCCGTCGGGGTTCGAGGGACCGGAACGGCTCGGCGTGAAGCCAGCGGGAGAGTCGGTCGATCAGGCGCATCGCGCCACCATCGTAGTCGGCCGATGGCAGCCGGCCGAGGCGGATCAGGCGCAGCGACCTCGAGGATCAGGCGCCGACGGCGACCAGCAGGAAGTCGGTAGCGAGGGCGACGAGGAGCCCGACCAACATCGCGATGTTCGCGGCCATCGGCTCGGCGAACTTGCGCGACGTCGAGATCATCTCGTTGAAGACGAAGATCAGCGCGCCCGCCGCCAGGCCCAGGAACACGATCGAGAGCAAGGGCGAGGAGAACGTATAGCCCAGCACGCCGCCGAGGAACGTCGGGCCGCCACCGATGATCCCGAGGGCCGCGAGGAAGGCCCAGGTCGGTCGCTCGCCGGTCGTCAGCGGTGCCGCGATCCCGAAGCCCTCGGTCGCGTTGTGGAGCGCGAACCCGACGACGAGGATGAGAGCGAACGCGGTCGCGCCGCTCGCTGCCGACCCGCCGATGGCGAGGCCCTCGGAAAAGTTGTGGAGGCCGAGGCCCACGGCCGTGCCGATCGCGATGTCGCGGGCCGGCAGCCCGGTCGCGCGTCCCTTGCGCACCCGGTTCATGAACCAGACGAGGCTGATGAGGCCGATCGAGAGGCTGATGGCCAGCGCACCGCCGTCGCGGAGGAAGTCGGTCGTGGGCGCCTCGCCGTTCGAGACCGCCTCGAGCGATGCCTCGACGGGCTCGACGGCCTGCGACAGGACGTCCCAGATGAGGAACAGGATCACGCCGGCCGCTCCGGCGGTCAGGATCGCCTGGGTCCGGGTCGTCAGGTTCCGGAGGCGTCCCACGGGCAGGCCGAGGAAGATCGTCGCGCCGGCGATGGCGGACAGGATGACGGTCTGCTCGAAGGTCACGCGGGCTCCAGCGCTGCAGTGGGGGATGGCGCGAAGCTTACGTGGGTGTCGCGCGCCGAGTCAAGCGCCCTTGCATGGGTCGGCCAAGGCACCCTCCGATGAAGCCCGGTGTCGGCCCTCAGGTGCCGCCGCCAGGTGGTCTTCCCGCGCTCGAGTCGGATGATACGGTCGCCCGCGTCGGGCCCGCCGTGGGTCTGGCTTCGGTCGAGGGAGGGAACCATGTACAGCGTGCGTCGATTCGGGGTGGTCCGGACGGCCACCATGGTCGCGGTCTTGTACGTCGTCGTGATCGCCATCGTCTTCGTCCCGATCGCGATCATCGCGGGAGCCGCGGGTTCGGTGAGCGGCAACGGAGTGGCAGGCGGGGTCGGCTTCTTCGGGACGCTCATCTTCGGCGTGGTCGTGGCCTTGATCTATGGCGCGATCGGCTGGGTCTTCACGGCGCTCGCGTGCGTCCTGTACAACCTCGTTGCCGGCTGGGTGGGCGGGATCGAGATCCAGCTCGAGGCCGTCGTCCACGCGCCGCCCGTCGCCTGGGCCCCGACGTCGTCGGCCGCACCGGCCCCACCGATCGCTCCACCTTCGCCGCCCGCGGCCGGGTGACCATCGGGGGTTTGACAGGTCCGGGGCGTCGCACGAGGCTGTCCGTGGCCGTCACGACGGTCTGACGCTATCGAACCTTCGCTTCGAGGACCCCATGACCCGCCGACTGACGCGCTTCGCCGCCTTGCTCGCAATCCTCGCCATCGCCGTCGCCGCGTGCGGTGGCAAGGCGGCCGGCCCGATCCTGACCGACCCGACCGCGATCATCACCGCCGCCCTCAAGTCGACCGAGGCCGCCAAGAGCGTCCACGTCGAGTTGACCGTGGATGGCGTCGTGCCCGTCACGCTGCCCGGCGGGACCGTGTCCACGCCGGTCGACCTGACCGGCACCACCGCGAGCGTGGATGCGAACCTCGCCAACAAGGAAGCGCGGATCACCTTCTCCGTCCCGGGCGTCCTCGGACTCGCCGGTGAGGTCATCCAGTCGGGCGGGAAGACGTACCTCAAGACGACGCTGACCGGCTCCAAGTACAAGGTCGTCGATGCCGGTTCCGCGCTCCCGGTAGACCGGACCGACACGACCGGGATGATCGACAACCTCGGCGACTTCCTCCTGAAGCCCGGCGTGAACCCGGTCAAGGGGGACGACGTTTCGTGCAGCGGCGGGACGTGCTACACGATCGTCGTCGACCTCGA
>Ga0302299_10000464_pt1 | contig 22020 bp, 14 predicted proteins | sample III_Fen_N3_4_FD_198795 | JGI IMG/M metagenome (GOLD analysis project Ga0302299, IMG submission 198795) | Peat permafrost microbial communities from Stordalen Mire near Abisko, Sweden - III_Fen_N3_4 | ecosystem: Environmental > Terrestrial > Soil > Wetlands > Permafrost | place: Sweden: Abisko... | reverse complement strand
GCCCCGTCGGCGTCGAGTAGGTCCCCGTGCAGACCTGGGGCGACGGCGTCGAGGGGCAGACGAAGAGCTCTGGGTCGCGGGTGTCGGCCCAGATCGGCGCGGCCTTGTCCACGGCGTCCATGCCGATGTAGTCACCGAAGAACGATCCGCCGAACTGCGTCGGCGGCGGCATCGACGACGACGTCACGCGGGCCGTCCCCCACTTGGAGAGATCCTTGCTGCCCGAGAGCGTGATGTCCATGGAGCCGGTGTACTGGTCGGACGGCACCTTCGGGTTGCCCGTCTGCTTGCCGTACTGGCGGTCGTAGTAGTCGACCGCGAGCTTGCCGTCCTTGCCGAACGCCTGCCACTGCCAGAACTGATCCGTCGTGGCCTGGGCGGGGTCGGGGTTGACGGTCTGCAGCGTCCTCGGGTTGCCACCCGTGCCGGTGAACGTAGCGCCGCCGTTGCTCGAGACGCTGAGCAGGATGTCGTTGTTGCACGCCCCGGCCGTCTTCACCCCGGTGTAGAGGTTGATGCCGTACGGGCTGAAGCCGGCCGGCGTGCAGCCATTCGACTCCTTCGAGTCCTTGTTGATGTAGGAGCCGAAGCTGACGACGACCTGGCTCGGGCTCTTCGGATTGACGCTACCCACGGGGTAATTCGTCGCCCGGAAGACCGAGTTCGTCGACGGGCCCGTCTCCGGCACGCAGGCGCGCCCGGCATCTGCGCCCTGGTACGCGTCGCAGTCGGGCAGGTCGTAGTAGTTTCCGACCTGGACCGGGGCCGAGAACGTGGCCCCTCCGTCGGTCGACTTCGCAAGCAGGACCTGGTTGTGGTTGTCGGCGTCGGACGTGGTGCCGTTGTTGTAGTTGTCCCAGGTGACGTACAGTGCGCCGTCGGGCCCGGTGAACGGGTTCGAGAACTGGTTCTCGTTGCAGCGGCCCTGCGGCGTCGCCAGGCCATACGTGTTGGGGCAGAGTGCGCTGTCCTTGCTGACGACGACGGGGGCCGAGAAGGTCTCGCCGTAGTCGCTCGAGTATGCCTCGTAGATATAGCCCGTGCCGTCGGCGGCGAATGTCGTCCATGTCATGTAGACGCGGTCCTGGAACGGGCTGCCGACGTGGTTGTCGACGGTGAGGTAGTTCTTGTCAAGGAGCACGTTGCCGGCTCCGGCGGTGTCGTCGTACTCGACCACCGGGCGGCCGGGGAAGTTCCACGACGCACCCGCGTTGCCGGTCGAGCGGAAGACGTAGAACGCGCTCGACTGGTCGGGGTTGTTCCCGATGCCGCCGCGGTTGAACACCTGGCAGCTGAAGTACGCGTTGCCCTTGGTATCCCAGGCGACGGAGGTGTCGCCGCCCGCCTGCCAGTACTGGCGGGGAGTGCCCCACGTGCTGCCGAGAACGAAGGACATCGGAACAGTGCTGTCATTCCAGCTCTTGCCGCCGTCGAGCGAGTACGCGCCGTAGCAGTTGCCGTCACCGCGGCGATAGTCGTTCTGGCTCGCGACCATGTGCTTCGGGTTCATCGGGTCGATCGCGAGCGCCGTCTCGTTCTGCGCCTGGCTGCGGCCGGCGAGGCCCGGGTCGGCGATGTTCTGGCAGTTCTGGTTGACCTTCACGTTGTCGCCCTGAGTCTCGGGGCAGTTGCCCTGGCCGGAGGGCGAGAAGCTCGGGTCGCTCGAGGGCGCCCCGCCTGACGGAGGCCCGTAGTTGTCCGGAGCGCATTCGCTGTCCGCCTCGTCGGCCTCGTCGCCCCCGCTGGTCGGATTGACGCAGGCCGTCGCCGTAGCGGCGCGCGACGTCGGCCCGCCCGAGGCAGGCCCGAGCGACATCGAGAGCGCCCCGGACACCAGCCTCTTCTGGATCGGGTTGAGGCTGGCATAGCTGATCCCGTGGGCATGGCTGGAGGGCGAGGCCGCTCCGGCGATGACGACGAGACCAAGGACAATCGCGGCGGCAGTTCCGCCGCGAAGGAGCAAGCGCTTCATCCTTCCCCCTTGTCTCACTACCGGCGAAGCGGCCGGCACGCCTTCATTGAAGGCGGCATCCTCTCACACGCACGAGGCGAGAGAAAGGGCAAGACCTCTACCGCAGCTCGGGCTTCCGTTCGCTCTCAGAGGCCGGCACGGCGGAGCTCCTCGGCCGTCGGTGCCCGTCCCGTCCGCGCGAGCCGCTGATCGGCGAGGGCTACGAGTTCTGCCGTGCCGCCGCAGATCGGGCACCGCCAGACCCGCACGGTGCCGTCCTCGCCACCCGTCGCGATCCGTTGCCCGTCGGGGGCGAAGGCGACGGAGAGCAGCTTCCCCTCGTGCCCCTGGAGGAGGTAGATGAGCCGGCTGTTGTCGGCATCCCACAGGCCTGCCGTCCCCGGCCCCGCCGTCACGACCCAGCGGCCGTCGGCGCTGAAGCGGGCTTCGGAGACGATCGCGAAGTGGCCGCGCAGCACCTGTAGCAGCGCGCCCGTTTGCGCATCCCAGATCCTCGCGTCGTGATCCGCGCTCGCCGTCACGACGCGCCCGCCGTCCGTCGAGAAGGCAACCGAAGTGACCCTGTCACGGTGGCCGCTCAGCTCGACGGTCGTCCCGTCCGCCCTCGTGATCGTGACGTTCTTACCGGCGATCTCGGCCCGGAGCCCACCCTCGCCCGTGACGGTCGACGGAGGCGGCAACGCCGGGCCGACTGCGACGGCAGGGCCACGCGGCAGCATGATCCGGTATGCGTGCGTGCCGGCCGTCGCCACGAGCGAAAGCCCCCGGTCGCCGAACTCGACGTGCGTGACGGGTGCGCCGAGATCCGCGACGACCGGCAGCACCGGCTGGACGACGGCGTCCCAGGTTCGCGCGGTGCCGTCCTCGCTCGCCGTCACCACCTCTCGTCCCGACGGGGCGAACCGGGCCGAGACGACAGGCTCGGTGTCGCCGGCGAACGCGGCAAGCGCCGACCCCGTCTCGGCTTTCCACGTTCTCGCGGTCAGGTCGCGACTCGCGGTCGTCACCTGCGTGCCGTCGGGGCTGAAGCCGATGTCGGTCAGGTAGTTCGCGTGGCCGGACAGCACCGAGACAGGCTGTCCGCTGGCGATGAGCCACACGCGCCCTTCGCCGTCCGTGCTCGCCGTCGCGACGAGATCTCCCACCGGGCTGAACGCGATCGCCGTGATCGGGCCGACGTGTCCCCGCAGGACCCGCAGCGGAGCGCCGCTCGAGACGCGCCAGAGGCGAACGATCCTGTCGACGCCGCCGGTCGCGAGCAGCCGGGACCCGGCGCTCAGCGCAGCCGCCGTCGTCGGCGCGCCGTGGTCGACCGTGAGTCGTACCGCGCCGGACCTGAGGTCGACGAGCCTGACCTCGGTTCCCGCCGAGCGCACGGCCGCGAGCGTTCCGTCAGCCGACACGTCGGCTCCCCGCGCCCCCTCGATCGAGGGCACGAGCCGGACCGCACCCCCGGAGACGACCCGAAGGCGCCCGTCCCGGCCGGTGAGGACCACGTCACCCTCCTGCGAGATCGACGCGTCGAGCGCCGGCACGCCGGTCGCAGCCGTTCTCTTCGAGCCGTCGTCGCGCTTGACGAGCACCGTGCCGTCCGCCGCCGCCGTGACGACGCCGCCCCTCACCGCAGCGGCGGAGAGCAACGGCGTCCCGACGGCCACGACGCTCCGCACTCGCGAGGCGGTGAGGGCCTGCCGGAGGACCTTCTCGGCCGTCGGCGTCGGCGACAGCACCGCCGAGTCCCGGGCGAGGAAGAGCCCTAGCTCGGGATCGGTCGGGATCAGCGAGACCGCAACGGCGTCGAGCTCTCGCGCCTGTGCCGCACGCGCGTCGGAGCGGGCGTTGCTCCGCTGGACGAGCGCGAACGTCGCGATCAGCGCGGTGATCACGAGACCGGCGACTGCGACGACGGCGACGAGCGCCAGCCTGCGGCTTCGCCGGTGGGCGGCGACGAGGGCCCGCGCGTGGACGTAGCGACTCCGCCACGCCAGGATCGGCGCCGCGAGGACATCGTGGTAGATCTCGTAGGTGCCGTTGTCGCCCGGGCGCAGGATGCGCCCGGCGGCGAGAGCCTCGAGCACGCCGAGCGCCTCGGCCTCGGTCACGTCCGCGTACCCGGCAAGATCGGAGGTCGCGTGCGCGATCTTGGCCCCGGACGGCGTCACGAGCTGCCGGAGCAGCTCCGACGCGATCTCCTGCTGCTCCGGGGTCAGCGCAGCCATCGCCCGCTCGAGGTGCGCGGCGACGATCTGCGCCGCACCGCCGAGCCGCTCGAGGGTCGCCGCCCGCAACGTGGTCGAGCCCTGCTCCCGCTCCACCTCCCAGAGGCGCTCCATGACGAGCTGGAGGTACGGCGCCTCGATCCTCGCCTCCACCGTCTCTCCGCCGACCCGCCCGCTGCCTCCGAGATCACCGTGGATCTGCCCTGCGGCGACCTGGTCGAGAACCGCCGCGACAAGCTCGGGCTCGATCTCGATCGCGTCACCGCCGAGCGCCTGCCAGCGCGCGAGAGGCTGCTCGACGGCGGCCCGGGCCGCATCCCGGGAGAGCCGGTCGAGGCGCAGGTAGTTGTCGAGGATCCCCGGGATCGACGCCTTGAAGCGATCGAGCTTCGCGAGCGCGTCCTCGCGCAACGAGAGGAGGACGTTGACCCTCGCCTGGCCCCGGAGCACCGCCGCCAGCTCGTGCTCGAACACGTCGCCGCCCGGGTGATAGAGGAAGTACTCCTCGGCCTGGTCGAGCAGGAGGTAGACCACGCCGCGCGCGGCGGCGGCACGCTCGACGGCGACCTCGAGGGAGTCGGACGGCTCGACGCCCGCCTCGGCGGCCACCGCCTGGGCGACCGCTGCCGCCGGGCGCTCCGACCAGTTCGAGCAGACGACGACGACCGGGCGCTCCGGCAGCTCGCGCAGCTTCCTCGCCACTGCCGCCGCGAGGAGCGACGACTTGCCGACCCCGCTCGGGCCGTAGATGACGGTCAGCGCCGAGGCCACCACGTTGGCGCACACGATCTCGACGTCGCCCTCGCGGCCGAAGAAGAGCATCGCGTCGAGCGCGGTGTCGGCGAACGGCGTCAGCCCCTTGTACGGCGATGCCGGCAGCTCGCTCACGGCGCATCGACTCCGTCGAGGAGGCCTCCGAGAAGACCCGCGAACGCGTTCTCGTCGATCTCGACCGTGTGCACGTCGAGATGGCGCCAGAACGCAAGCTCGAGCGGGGTCGGCGCAGCCCGGACCGCCCACGACGCATAGGGCGCGGTGCGCCCGCCCCGCAACCGGTTGACGACGAGCCGCAGGTTCCAGTCCGCGAGGTCGTACCCGAGGAAGAGCAGGTGGCTGCGGCGTAACCGGGCGGCGAGTGTGACGGGGATCGCGCCCTCGAGCTCGCTCGGCCCGGGATAGTCGATGTGGTCGTCCTCGGTGACGACGAGGCTCTCCCACGCGCGCTCGGGAGCCGGATCGGCGATACCTCGAAGACGCAGCAATACCGTCCGCCGCTCCAGCGACAGATCGGCGTAGGCGTTCGGGATCTCGACCACGCGGGGCTCCTCACCGGGCGGGAAGTGGGCGAAGCGTCCGCGGAGCGGGCCGGACGCGATATAGGTGACGACGTCAAGCTCCTGCCCGGCTTCCGCGAAGGCGCGCTCGATCCCGGAGTCGAAGGCGGTGGTGACGATCAGCTGGTACGGCATCTCGCGCTCGCGCAGCAACGCCGGGATGCGCGCGAGCAGGCGGTGGATCGGAGAGGGCTCCTGCTCGGCGCTGCACACGGCATGGAGCTCGTCGTGGAGCGGCCCGAGACCCTGCATCGCCGCCACGTACTGGGTCACCCGGCCGAGCGGGCCCGCGGGCTCACCCGGCACGTCGAAGGTGTCCGCGAGGCGCCGCGCCAGCTCTGCCCCGCCGACGAGCCCGATCACGGGGACGACGCGGCCGCCGAGCAGCGCCCGGAGAATCTCGCTCTCCACCTCGCCGCTGGGCTGGCCGTTCCCGGCGCCGGCGAGCCCCGCCTCCTGGCGCAGGATCCGGGCGTGCAGCTCCTGGAGCTCGCTGCCCGGCTCGATCCCGAGCTGCTCGACGAACGCGGCACGGGCATCGCGAAAGGCCTGCAGCGCCTCGGCCTGCCTCCCGCTCCGGTAGAGCGCGAGCATCCGCAGGGCGCAGACCCGCTCTCGGAGGGGTGCCTGGGCGGCGAGCGTCTCGAGCTCGCCGATCACCTCCCGGTGGAGACCGAGGTCGAGATCGGCGGCGATACGCTCCTCGAGGGCATCGAGCCGCAGCTCCTCCAGCCGCCGGATCTCCCCCTGCGTGAACTCCTCACCCGCCAGGTCGGCGAGCGCGGGGCCGCGCCAGAGCGCCAGCGCCGTCCGGAGCAGGCCGGCCCGTTCGGCAGCGGGAACGGAGCGCGCTTGCGCGAGGAGCCGCTCGAAGCGGACGGCGTCGATCCCGTCCGGCTCGACGGCGAGGACGTAGCCGGGGGCACGTGTCTCGAGGACGTCCGCGCCGAGTGCCCGCCGTAGCTGCGAGACGGCGTTCTGGAGCGAGGTCGTCGCGGTCTTCGGCGCGCTCTCGCCCCAGACGAGATCGACGAGGCGGTCGGTCGAGACGACCTGGCCGTGATGCACGAGGAGCGCCGCCAGGAGGGCGCGCTGCCGTTGTCCACCTAGCTCGACGGGCAGGCCGTCGAGCAGAACCTCGAGCGGGCCGAGGATCCTGAACTCACGCATGTGACCCCACCTTGATCCCGACCCGCTGTGACGACAACGGTAGAAACGCTGATCGTGCCTTCGGAGATCCGGCAACGCATGGCATCGCGCCTACCCGTCGATCCAGCCCGGGCGGTTGTGAACCGTGAACCGGAGTGAATCGCAGGTCGCGTTCCCGCGGATGTCGCTCGCCCTGACGACGAGGTCGTAGACACCGTCCTTCAGCGTCCGCGTGTCGAAGCCGGTGTGCGCGAGGCGGTAGAGATAGCGGCCGGGCTGCCCGTAGGAGAAGTGATTCCCGAAGACGGACATGTTCTGGTAGCTGCCCCGCGCGTAATAGCTCCAGAAGGCCGAGCTGGACGGGATCGTCCTCGAGAAGTCGACGGCGACGCGGTCCGGGACGACCGCCCGGCCGTTCAGGTCCTCGATGCGCCAGACGACGCGGGCGGGCGCGACGGGCATGTCGGCCCAGATCCCCGGCACCGGGCGGTTCGGCGTGTCGGTGACGTCGGCCACGAACTCGACGGAGCCCCGGAGGAAGTTCGGCAGCTCCAGCGTTGCGGTGGACTTCCGGATCGAGATCGAGCGGATCAGCGGCGCGACCCTGTCCGTGTACGGCGTCAGGTGACCCGTCTGCAGCGGGTTGACCGGCGTCCCGCCCTGGAGCTCGGTGAGGTGAACGTGCTTGGCGCCGCGCACGATGCGGCCGAGGACCGTCTCGTTGGCCGTGACGTGCGTGCCCACGCTCACGGTGGGCGAGATGTGCCAGTACTCGAACCCGCGTCCGTCGTTGCACGACACATTGACCCGCCTCTGCTTCGCGGAGACGGCCACGACGGTGCCAGAGACGACCGGGTAGACCTGCGTCCCGTCGGGTGCCGAGATGTCGACCCCGAAGTGGAACTGGAACTCGCCACCGCCGAACAGGGCGCCCTCGGTGGTGGGAGGAACGCTGAACAGCGTGCGCGGGTCGCCGAAGTTGCCGCGAACGGGATGCTCGTGGGTGAACGGCTTGACGGGGTAGTTGTAGCCGGTCGGGCTCGCGGGCGAGGGCGTCACGGTGAGCGCTCCTGCGACCAGCGCGCCGACCAGCAGGACGAACAACAGCCTGATGGGGCGGGTAGTGCGGTTGCCATGTGGGGTGGTTTCGAACATCACGCCCCGAGGGTCGCGCCGGCCGCACATCGTCCTCCAACACGCTTCTAATCGACCGCCAACGAGGGGGCAGTCCCGTCAGTCTCGGCCGGCGCGGGCCGAGCCATTCGACCCGGCAGGGCGCCGTGACCGGGCCGTTGGCGCGCCGTGGGAGGCCGGTTAGGGGCCGGATCGACCCTGGGGTCATGAGAACACAGACCCCACATAGCAACCACCTCTGGTTCCGCGTGGCGCTCGTCGTAGCGCTCCTCGCGATCCCGCTTCTCACAGTTGCACTGCTCACGTCCACCGCCCCCGGGCCCCACCGGTTCGACACGACCGTCGACGACCCCTGGGGCTACGCCGAAGGCGCGGCGACGATGGGGCTCACCGCCCGGAAGAACGATCCGCTCGCGATCGAGGCGTTCTTCCCCCGCGAGAGCTACCGCCCCGGCGTCACGGCGCGGCTGCAGTTCGTCACCAGCCTCGCAGGCGTCAAGCTCCAGGTCTTCCACGTCGGGCCCGAGTGGGCCAAGACAGTGGGCGACATGCAGATGCGTGGGGTCGCCGTCACGGCCACCACGCCCCTCGGCCGAATCGTTGCCGGCGGCTCCACGCGCATCCCGGTCGGGAACTGGCCGACCGGCCTCTACTTCGCGCAGCTGACGGCGCCCGGCGGGCGGATCGGCTACGCACCGTTCGTGGTGACGCCGAAGCGCCTCGGACAGCACCGGGTCGCAGTCGTCATGCCGACTCGAACGTGGCAGGCGTACAACTTCCGCGACGACGACGGTGACGGCAAGGGCGACACGTGGTACGCGACGCTCGGGCACTTCACGTCCCGCCTGCACCGGCCCTTCCTGAACCGCGGCGTGCCGCCGCACTTCCGGGCCTACGACCTCTACTTCCTCCACTGGCTGAGCCGCACCGGCAAGCAGGTCGACTTCCTCTCCCAGGCCGAGCTCGACGCAGTTCGTAATCCCGCGGTGCTGCGCCGCGAGTACGACGTCCTGGTCTTCCCCGGGCACCACGAGTACGTGACGGCGCACGAGTACGACGCCGTCGAGGGGTTCCGCAACCTCGGTGGCAGCCTCGTCATGCTCTCCGCCGACAACTTCATGTGGCGCATCGACCTCGACCACGGCGTCATGACCCGCGTCGCCAAGTGGCGCGAGATCGGCAGGCCCGAGGCAGCGCTGCTCGGCGTCCAGTACATCGGGAACGACATGGGCGAGCACCGGGGCCCCTGGCTCCTGCGCAAGGCCTCCGCGACGAGCTGGCTCTTCGCGAAGACCGGAGTCGGAGCCGGTGACGCATTCTCGAACGCCGGGATCGAGATCGACCACACCGCCCCGAGCTCACCGCACGGGACGCAGGTGATCGGCGAGCTGCCGAACCTCCTCGGCCCCGGGCTGACGGGTCAGATGACCTACTACTCGACCTCCCGCGGCGCGCAGGTCTTCTCGGCCGGCGCCTTCTCGCTCGCCGGCTCGATCCGCCAGAGGCCGGTCGCACAGCTGCTCGAGAACATCTGGGGCAAGTTCGCCGGAACACCCGCGACGCCCCTGACGCTCGAGACATCCCGCTGACGAGCGCGGCCCGGCCGGGGAGCACGTGGGGGCTCCCCGGCCGGGCTGCGCTCACAGTCCGATCATCTTCGTCGTCTACCGTGTGACTCGTGCCCGACCGCGTCAGACGCTTGCGCTTCTTGCAGTCCGCAGGAGGCGCCGTTCTCACCCTCGCTCTTGCGCCGGGCGCCGCCGTCGCAAGCAGTCGGCGCACCGCCGCGGCGCTCGCCCTGTCCGCCCGCAACATCGGTCGCCGCTACGTCGGCGATCGGCGCCTCTTTGCGACCGTCTCGCCGGGCGTCCCGGGACGGGACAGCGCCGTCGTCGGCTTCACGCTCACCCGGGCGGCCACCGTGAAGCTCGAGGCTGTCCGTACGGCGCGGCGCGCGACGAGCGTCGCCTGGCAGACCCGGGCGCGCCTGCGGCCGGGCCCCCAGGAGCTGACCTGGAAGCCGGATCCGGCGACCCCGGTCGGCTCGTACGTCATGCGGCTCACGATCACGCACTCGGGCGGGGGCTCCACGGTGCTCGGCGGCAGGCGACCGGCCTCGGTCGCGCGTCAGGAGGCCCCGGTCGTCCGCGTGCTCGGGGTCGAGGCGGCGTTCCTGCGTCGCTCGTACGTGCCCGGCGAGCCGATGGAGCTGCGAATCACGGCCGATGCCCCGACTCTCGCGCTCCAGTTCATCCACTGCGGTGCCGAGGACCCGAACCTGAGCGCCGACCGGAACGACGAGCTCGTCGGGGCGCCGAAGGGCGATCCGGTGCCGCTCGACTGGACGGGCAAGCGCTCCGGACAGGTCACGATCACCGTGCAGACCGGCGCCTGGCCGAGCGGGTTCTACGCCGCGCGCCTGACGACGGACGACGGCCGCATCGGCTTCGCGCCGTTCGTGCTGAAGGCCGTGACGCCAGGCGCCGTGCGCCAGCTCGTCGTTCTCCCGACGAACACGTGGCAGGCCTACAACATGTACGACCGCGACGGCGACGGCTGGGGCGACACGTGGTACGCGGGGGGGGAGCCGCCCGTCGAGCTCGACCGCCCCTACCGCGACCGGGGCGTGCCGCCTCGGTTCAAGGCATACGACCGGGGGATCCTGCGCTGGCTGCTGCGGACGGGGAGGCTTCCGGACATGGTCGCGGAGGACGACCTCGAGGCCTTCGCATCGGGCGACGATCTGCGCGCGCTCTACGACCTCGTCGTCTTCTCGGGGCACAGCGAGTACATGACCGCGCACGGGTACGACGTCGTCGAGCGCTATCGCGACCTCGGCGGGCGGCTGATCTTCCTCTCCGCGGACAACTTCTTCTGGCAGGTCGAGAAGCAGGGCAACACGATGCGGAGGATCAGGCCCTGGCGCAGCCAGGGGCGCCCCGAGGCGAGCCTCGTCGGCACGCAATACCGGGCCAACGACGACGGCAGGCGTCAGGGCCCGTACACGGTGGTCGCGGCGGAGGCGGCGCCGTGGCTGTTCGACAAGACCGGCCTCCTGACGGGCTCGACGTTCGGCGAGACGGTGGGTGGCTACGGGATCGAGATCGACTCGGTCACCCCGGACTCACCGCCGGGAACGATCGTGCTCGCCCGTGTCGTCGACCTCTTCGGGCCCGGGGTGAGCGGCGAGATGACCTACTACGAGACGCCGGCCGGCGCGCGGGTCTTCGCGGCGGGCACGCTCGACTTCGGCGGCTCGGTGACGTTCTGGCCGATGACCCGGATGCTCGAGAACCTCTGGCAGCACATGCTGCAGGATCTGCCGCCGGCCGCTCCGCCACCGCCACAGCAGTAGTCCCGGGCTAGACGAGCCATCCGCCGTCCTGCTGCACGACCGTGCCGTCGAGCTCGATCCGGGATCCGGACGGCCGCAGGTCCTTCACGATGTCCCAGTGGATGGCGGACTCGTTGACCCCACCGAGGTCCGTGTAGCTGTTGCCGAGCGCGAGGTGCACGGTCCCGTCCATCTTCTCGTCGAACAGCGTGTTCTTCATGTACCGGGTGATGCCGGGGTTGCAGCCGATCCCGAGCTCGCCGAGCCGCCGCGAGCCCTCGTCGGTGTCGAGCGTCTCGATCAGATAGGGCTCGTTCGTGTCGGCCGCGGCATCGACGACGGCGCCACCCGCGAACCGCAGCCGGATGCCGGTGACCTCGCGGCCCCGGTAGACGGCCGGAAAGTCGCCGAAGGCGATCTCGCCCTCGGCCGAGTCCTCGATGGGGCAGCCGAAGAACTCGCCCCCCGGGAGGTTGGCGCCGAGCGCGTCGACGCGCATCGTGCGACCCTCGAGCGAGAGGCGCAGATCGGTGCCCTTCCCGACGATGCGGACCTCGGAGGCGGTGTCGAAGTGCGCAGCGACCCGGCGCATGCGCTCACCCTCGGCGGCCCAGTCGAGCAGAACGGCGCCGTACAGGAGCTCCGCGAACTCGTCGGTGCCGAGCGCAGCATCCTGGGCGAGAGCGTCGGTCGGGTATTGACAGGCGACCCACGGGACGTCGTGGTTCATCATGCGTGCCCCGGCGGGCCGGTACGCCGCCTGGAGCACGCCCATGCGCTCGCTCGCGATCCCCGCCGCCGCACGCGTGTTGTCGGGCGCCGAGACGAACAGCAGCGCGTCGACGTTCTCGATCTCGTGGACGAGCAGGGACGCCGGCTTGGCCAGCACCTCGAGCGGCGCCTCCGCGACCCAGGCGAGCGACTGGGCGGCAAACCCCTCGAACGAGATCCGAAGCAACGCGTACGCGCCGCGCCGCGCGACGGCGCCGCACACCTCCTCGAGCAACGGGCGCGCCCGTGGGTTGCCTCCGACGTACACCTGCCAGCCGGCCTGGACGCCGAGGCACCCGTCGACGATCAGCTCGGCGTAGCGGCGGTCACGCGGGTCGGCCATCGGACTGCACGCTAACGCAGGCCGAGCTCCTTCGCGTAGGCACTGGCGTAGATCCCCTTGACGCGCTCGACCTTCGCAACGTAGCTCCGCGTCGCCGGGAACTGGATCCCGACGCCCTCCCGACGCCAGCGGTCGACGTTGCCCTGGCCCGCGTGGTAGGCGGCGAGGGCGGTGCGCTCGTCCCCGTAGCGGTCGAGCAGGTTGCGCAGGTACCAGGCGCCGTAGCGGACGTTGAGCTCCGGCACGTAGAGGTCGCTGACGACGAACGCGTTCCCACCCGTCCGGACGGCGATGCCGCGCGCCGTGTCCGGCAGCAGCTGCATCAGGCCGATCGCGCCCGCGCCCGAGTGGGCGCGCGGGTTGAAGTGGCTCTCCGTGTAGATGACGGCCGCGAGGAGTGCCGGGTCGAGGCCGTAGTTCTTCGCGTGCCCGCGCACGATCGACTCGTAGCGGAGCGGGTAGCGGACGCGCTGCACGAATCGCGGTTGGTGATGCCAGACCGCGAATGCCAGGCCGCCGAGCACCACCACGCCGGCGAGGACGAGGAGGACGCGCTTCACGAGCCGTCGTTCGTGAGCTCCGCCATGACGCCCGCGACCCACGCGTCGAGATCCTCGTAGGTGCCGGTGTTGACGTAGTGGAAGTCCGACCGGGCGACCTTCTCGCTGTCGTCGAGCAGCCGCGCGTCCCGGTTGTCGAGCGGCACCTGGCGGCGCTGCTCGCGTAGCTGCCGTGGTGCCGTGATCACGACGACCCGGTCGAAGCGGCTCTCTCCCCCGGACTCGTACAGCAGGGGCACCTCGGTGGCGCACACCCGCGGCGGGTCGGCGAGGGCGCCGAGCTGCTCACGCCAGTTCAGGTACTCGCGCGAGACGAGCGGGTGCAGGAGGGCCTCGAGGAACGCGAGCGACTCGGCGTCGTCGAAGACGATCGCGGCGATCCTGGCCCGGTCCGGGACGCCGTCCTCGCCGAGGATCCGCTCGCCGAAGCGCTCCACGAGCGCGGCCCGCACGTCGAGGTCGGTGCGAAGCAGGTGATGGACGATCTCGTCACTCGACACCGTCGCGGCACCGTGCGCGCGAAATGCCTGGAGCGCGGTGCTCTTGCCGGCACCGATCCCACCCGTGATCGCGACCGCGATCGGGCGCGGCAATGCTCTAGGTGGTCGCGTCTTCGTCGGAGGCGGCCGCGACAGCCTCTTCGGCGAGCTCTTCCGCGACGGCCTCTTCGACGACGGCCTCCTCGAGGAGCTCCTCCGCGACCGCATCGGCGGCAACCGCTTCGGCTGCCAGATCGACCGCGACCTCTTCCGCCTCGACAGCCTCGTCGGCGAGCTCGACGGCGGTCTCCTCGGCAGCGACTGCCTCGTCGGCGAGCTCTGCCGCGGCTTCCGCGTCGCCCGCTGCATCGGCCTCGAGAGACTCGGCCGCGAGCTCCTCGGCGACGGCCTCGGCGACGACGGCTTCCGACGCCAGCTCGCCGGCCAGCTCGTCGGCGATCACGGCGTCCTCAGCCAGCTCGACCGCGACCTCTTCCGTCGCGACCGCCTCGGCTACCAGCTCGACGGCATCGTCGTCCAGGGCGAGCGCGGCCTCGGCGAGCTCCTCGGACGTGGCCGGGAAGGCCTCTTCCGACAGCCGCAGATTCGGCGTCAGGTGGACGGACTCGCCGCCGTCGGCGCGCGGGAGCGGCTCGGCGCCTTCCTCGACGCGCTTCAGCGACAGGGACAGCCGGCGCCGGTCGCCGTCGATCTCGAGGATCAGGACGTTGACCGGGTCGCCCTGCGAGACGACCTCGCGCGGGTTCTCGACGTGGTGCTGCGCGAGCTCGGAGATGTGAACGAGCCCCTCGACGCCCGGCAGGATCTCGACGAAGGCGCCGAAGGTGACGACCTTCGTGACGCGCCCCTCGACGACGTCGTCCTCGTGGTAGTGCTCGAGCACCTGCTGCCACGGGTCCGACTGCGTCTGCTTGAGGCCGAGCGAGATCCGCTGGCGCTCGCGGTCGATGTCGAGCACCTTGACCTTGACGGTCTGGCCGATCTCGAGCACCTCGGAGGGATGGTTGACGTGGCTCCACGAGAGCTCGGAGATGTGGATCAGGCCGTCCATGCCGTCGAGGTCGACGAACGCACCGAAGTCGACGATGTTCGAGATCTGCCCGTCGACCACGTCGCCCGGGTTGAGCCGGTCGAGGATCGCCTGGCGCATCTCCTTGCGCTCGTCCTCGAGGACGGCGCGACGGGAGAGCACGACGTTGTTGCGCGAGCGGTTGAGCTCGATCACCTTGCAGCGGAGCTCCTTGCCCGTGAACTCCTCCAGATCCTGGACGCGGCGGATGTCCACGAGCGACGCCGGCAGGAAGCCGCGCACGCCGAGGTCGAGGATGAGACCGCCCTTGACGACCTCGATCACGCGGCCGTTGACGGCCTCGCCGCTCTCTGCCGCCGCCTCGATCGCCTTCCAGGCGAGCTCGAAGCGGGCGCGCTTCTTGGACAGGATCAGGCGCCCCTCGGCATCTTCCTTCTGCATCACGAGCGCGTCGATCTCCTCGCCCACGGAGACCTCGTCCGCGGGGTTCACCGAGCGCCGGATCGACAGCTCGGAGACCGGGATCACGCCTTCCGACTTGTAGCCGATGTCGACGAGCACCTCGTCCTTGTCGACGCGCACGACGGTGCCGTGCACCACCTCGCCCTCGTTGATCGTGGGGAAGGTCGCGTCGTAGTCCGGAATCAGCTCCCCGTCGGGACCGGTGATCCAGACGCCGTCCTCGAGGACGGGAATTTCCATAGTGGACATAGGGGTGCTTTCAGTCGGTTGGTTGGCCATGGGCGAGGGGCGGAGTATAGCGACCAAAATGCGGTTGTTGAACCTCGGCGCGGTAGAGCTGGTGAGCCGGGCGGAGGTCTGCCGGACCCAGGCTACTCCTTCGCGTCGGCCCAGTTGTCACCCACACCGACATCGACCGCCAGCGGTGGGTCGAGCGGGTACGCGCCGACCATCTCGGCCCGCACGAGCTCCCTGACACCGGTGACCTCGGTGTCACGCACCTCGAGCAGCAGCTCGTCGTGCACCTGCAGGACGAGGCGCGCGCTCCGACCCTCGGCCCGGAGGCGGTCGTGGGCGCGGATCATCGCCACCTTGATCACGTCGGCGGCCGTTCCCTGCATGACCGTGTTGACGGCGAGCCGCTCGCCGAGCGATCGCGTCTGGCGATTCGAGGCGCGGAGCTCCGGGATCGGGCGCCGGCGGCCGAGGAGGGTCGTCACGTAGCCGTCGGCCGCAGCCTGCGCGATCGTGCGCGCGATGAACTCCTGCACGCGCGGGAACCGCGCCAGGTACGTGTCGATGTACGCCTGCGCCTCGTCGCGGGGGATCTCGAGGTTCTCCGAGAGCCCGAACGACGAGATCCCGTAGATGATCCCGAAGTTCACCATCTTCGCCACGTCCCGCTCGGAGCGCGTGAGCGTCGCCGGATCCTTACCGAGCACCTCCGCCGCGGTGCGCGTGTGGATGTCCTCCCCGCGCTCGAAGGCCTCGCGCAGCACGGGCTCGCCGGAGACGTGGGCGAGAATGCGCAGCTCGACCTGGCTGTAGTCGGCGGAGAGCAGCCGGTGCCCCTCCTCGGCGATGAAGGCCGAGCGGATCTGGCGGCCGAGGCCGGTGCGGACGGGGATCGACTGCAGGTTCGGATTGGAGGTCGAGAGGCGCCCGGTCGCGGCTACGGCCTGGTTGAAGGTCGTGTGGAGGCGCCCGTCGCGATCGGAGATCAGGGACGGGAGGGGCAGCAGGTACGTATTCAGCAGCTTCGAGTACTCCCGCCATTCCTCGATCACGGGCACGATCGCATGGGCGTCGCGGAGGCCGCGAAGAACCCGGCTGTCGGTCGAGTAGCCGGTCTTCCCCTTCCGGCCCGGCTCGAGGCCGAGCTGCTCGAACAGGATCCGGGCCACCTGCTGGGTCGAGCCGAGCATGAACTCCTCGCCTGCGAGGTCGGTCGCCTGGGCCTCGAGCTCCTCGACCCGGTCCCTGAGGCGGGCCGTGATCTCGCCCATCCGGTACGTGTCGATCTTTACGCCGGCGTCCTCCATCGCCGCGAGGACGGCCGTCAGCGGAAGCTCGATCTGCTCGTAGAGCTCGAGCGAGCCTCGCTCGGCGAGCCGCTCGCGCATCGGCGCGGCGAGCCGGCGGGGTATCTCGGCGTGCCGGACCAGCGCGGCCGTCGACTCCTCGGCGGGCGGCTCGGGCTCGAGCTCGAGGCCGTACTCGGCCGCGAGCTCGTCGATCAGGTAGGCCGACCGCCCGGGCTCGATCAGGTACGCCGCGATCATCGTGTCGTCGACGGGTGCGAACGGCAGGTGCAGCGCCTTGGCGTCGTGGGCGACGAGCTCGGCATCGCGGAGGAGCGCGGCCTGTGACGGGTCCCATCCGGAGACGTCGACGCCGTCGTCCGAGGCAACCGCGATCCGGCCCTCTTCGATCGCCACCCCGACGCGCCCCCGCGTGGATCCGAAGAGCGTCTCGCGCCAGGCGACGGCCTGTCCCTCGAGGTTCGGACGGTCCTGTGCGGGGAGGGCCGTGTCGAGCTCGTCGACGCGGTTGAGCAGCCCTCGGAACTCGAAGCGCCGGAACATCTCCTTCAGCTGCGAGCGGTCGGGCGAGCCGGAGACGAGCGTCGTCGGGTCGACGTCGAGAGGCAGATCGCGCCGCATCGTCGCGAGCTCCTTCGACGCCCGCGCCTGGTCGGCGTGCTCGCGGACCGCCTTCCCCCGGGCCGGCGAGAGCTCGTCGGCGTGCGCGATCACCTCCTCGACCGACCCGTACTGGGCGATCAGCTGCCCCGCCGTCTTGTCGCCGATCCCCGGGATGCCGGGGATGTTGTCGGACGTGTCGCCCTTGAGCCCGATGAAGTCCGGCACCTGGTCGGGCCGGACGCCGTAGCGGAGCTCGACGCGCTCGGGCGTGTAGACGTTGACGTCGGAGACTCCGCGCGGCGTCATCATGAGCGTCACGTTCGCGGAGCAGAGCTGGAACGCGTCGCGGTCGGTCGAGACGACGCACGTCTTCACGCCGGCCTCGTCGGCCCGGGTGGCAATCGTGGCGATCACGTCGTCGGCCTCCCAGCCCTCGAACTCGAGGTTCCGGTAGCCGAAGGCCTCGACGATCGGCCGGAAGTGCGGGAACTGCTCGCGCAGGAGATCCGGCATCGGCTTGCGGCCCTGCTTGTAGACGACGTCGACCGCCTCGGCGACGGCAGCCCGGTGCACCGGGCGCGTGTCCCAGGCGACCGCGACCCCGCGAGGCCTGTAGTCGGCGAGCAGCTTGAAGAGCATGTTCCCGAACCCGAGCAGCGCGTTCGTCGGCATGCCGTCGCTCGTCGCGAGCTCCTCCGGCAGCGCGAAGAACGCCCTGTAGGCGAGGTTGTTGCCGTCGACGAGGAACAGCTCGGCGTCGCGGGCGGGGCCGTCGTCGAGCTCGAGCTCCGCGCCCGTGATCGTCTTCGGTGCCATGGCGCGAGTCTATGCAGGATCGTCCCCGGGGATGAGAGCGGAGGCTGTATGTTCGCGCCCGATGACGCCCCTCGAGCTCCATCCCTTCGGCCCCGAGTTCCTCGACGACGCCGCCCGCCTGCTCGCCGACCGGCACGCGACCCAGCGGCTGGTCGAGCCGGGCCTTCCCGCCGCCTTCGAGCAGGCCGGGATCGCGCGGGCCGCGATCGAGGCCCTGGCGACGGCAGATGCGTCCGGAGCTGTCGCGACCCGCGGCGGTGCGGTGGTCGGCTATCTGCTCGGGACCCCGCGGGCCGACCCGACCTGGGGGCCGAACGTCTGGGTCGAGCCAGCCGGTCACGCCGTCGCCGAGCCGGAGCTGGCGCGCGATCTCTACGGGCTCGCGGCGAGCCGCTGGGTCGAGGAGGGCCGGACGTCGCACTATGCGATTGCTCCGGCCACCGACGGCGTCCTGGTCGATGCGTGGTTCCGCGTCGGCTTCGGGCTGCAGCACGTCCACGCAATCAGGGAAGCGCCCGAGGTGCCGCTCACGAAGGCTCCTGCCGACGTCGTGATCCGACGGCCGACCCGGGAGGACCTCGACGCGCTCGCGGAGCTCGAGCTCGTGCTCCCCGCGCATCAGCAGCTCTCCCCCGTCTTCTCGGCACTGCCCCCGTCGCCGTTCGACGAGGTCCGGGCCGAGTGGGCCGAGGACTTCGACAACCCGGCCTTCGCCACGTTCGTCGCCGTCCTGGACGGCCGTGTGGTGGGCTCCGCGATCGGCTGCTCGGTAGCGGAGTCGGGCATGCACACGGGGATCGCAAGGCCCGACGACGCCGGATTCCTGGGCTTCGCCGCCGTGCTCGAGGACGCACGCGGAGCAGGGGTCGGCAAGGTGCTCGGAACCACCGTCCTCGACTGGGCCTCGGCCGAGGGCTACCGCTGGGTCGTCACGGACTGGCGGGCGACGAACCTCCTCTCGTCGCGCACGTGGCCGAAGCTCGGCTGGCGGCCGACCTTCTTCCGGCTCTTCCGCGCGATCGCCTGACCTGCTGGTTGGATGAGGGGGTGACCCGCATCCCTCTCCTCTCGGGCTCCCGGGTACCGCTCGTCACGGTGGACGACGACGCGCTCCTGCTCGCGCCGCCGCCGCCGCTCGAGCCGCTGCGTGACGTCGCGGCCGCGGTCGGCGAGGCGCTCCGCTACCCGCTGTCGGGCCCCCGTCTCGCGGATCTCGCCACCCGGGGTGGGCGCGTCGTGATCGTCGTCGAGCCCCGCTCGCTGCCGCTGCCCGGGGCGCCGGACGACCCACGCCAACGGGCCGTCGCCGCCGTGATCGACCAGCTCGAGCGGCTCGGGATGCCCGCCGACAGGCACACGATCCTGCTCGCCGGCGGCCTCGAGCGGCGGGCCGGGCGCCGCGAGCTCGAAGCCGTCCTCCGTCCGACCGAGGCGCGTGACTTCCGGGGCGGGGTCGCGGTCCACGACGCATCGAGCCCCGATCTGCAGCCGCTCGAGATCCCCGGTGGTCGCACGGTGCGCATCCACGGCTCCCTGCTCGCCGCCGACCTCGTCGCGTGCGTCAGCGCGGCGGAGACCTCGGAGCGCGGCGGCGCCTGCGCGCTCCTCGGTGCGTGCGCCGCCGAGGACATCGCATCCGTCGGCCCGGCGCCCTCGCTGCTCGCACCGTCGCTCTCCCCCACCGGCGTCCTCGCCGGACGCATCCAGGCGGCGCTCGCGCAGCACAGGGCCGTGACGGGCGTGTCGATCGTCCTCGATCATCCCCGCCTGACCGGCAGCTACCGCGGCTACCCGGCCACCCCGCGCGCGGTCACGGCGGTGGCCCACTCCCCTCTCCGGCGTGGTCTCAACACCCTCCCCGGAGCGCTCCGCGCCGCGACGCTCCAGGGGCTGGGTCGCGACCTGACCGCCGTCGCCGTCCTCGCCGGCCCTCCCGCGGTCGCGCACGCCGAGGCACTCCTGCGCGGTATCTCACTGCGCGGCATCGCGCTCGCAGGCCCCCTGGACACGATCGTCGTGCCCCTGCCCTGGCGGTCACTACACGAGCCGCGCGAGCCGCTCAACCCGATCACGGCCGCGGCAACCGGTCTCGGCCACGCCATGCGGCTCTGGCGTGATGCCCCACCACTCCGCGAGGACGGCACGATCGTCCTCCTGCACGATCTCCGGCGGATGTTCGGCCACGGCCCCCAGGCGCCGTACCGCAACCTGTTCCTCGTCCTGCGCGAAGGCATCGGCGAGGACGACATCGCGCTCGCCCGTGTCACGGCGGTGGGAGACGCCCGCGCGATCTCGGCCTACCGGCTGGGCCAGGCGCCGCATCCGCTGCTGCCGTACCTCGACTGGGCATCGTGCGCCCCGGCTCTCGAGCGCTCCGGCCGCGTGCTCGTCGCCGGCTGCCGCGACGCCGGCGCCGCCCGCGCGCTCGGTCTCGTCCCGACCCACAACATCCCGACCGCGCTCGAGATGGCCCGCGGCGTGGCGGGCGGAAGCCACCGCGCCGGGGTGCTGCTCGCGCCGCCTTACGCCCCGCTGATCGTCAGCTGAGCTGCGGTCAGGCTACCCCTCGCCGAGATACGTCTTCCGGACCTGGTCGTTCACCTTGAGGTCGGCGGCCGGCCCGTCGAGCGCGACCCGGCCGGTCTCGAGCACGTAGCCGCGGCTCGCGATGTCGAGCGCCATCAGCGCGTTCTGCTCGACGAGGAGCACCGGCGTGCCCTGCTGGTTGATCTCGATCACGATCTCGAAGATCTTCTCGACGAAGATCGGGGCGAGGCCCATCGACGGCTCGTCCAGGAGCAGGAGCTTCGGCCGCGCCATCAGCGCACGTCCGATCGCGCACATCTGCTGCTCGCCGCCGGACATCGTGCCGGCCTTCTGGGCTCGCCGCTCGTGGAGGCGTGGGAAGAGCTCGAACACCCGGTCCATGTCGTCCTTGAAGTTCTCCTTGTCGGTGCGCTGGAACGCGCCCATCTCGAGGTTCTCCGTCACCGACATGCGGGGAAACAGCCGCCGTCCTTCCGGGCTCTGGGCGATCCCGTTCTTGACGATCGTGTGCGGCGAGGCATTCGTGATGTCCTCGCCCTTGAACATGATCGTGCCCTCGCGCGGATGGTTGAGGCCGTTGATCGAGCGCAGCGTGGTCGACTTGCCGGCGCCGTTCGCGCCGATCAGGGTCACGATCTCGCTGGCCCCGACGCGCAGCGACACTCCCTTGAGCGCGTGGATGGCGCCGTAATAGGTGTGGATGTCGTTGATCTCGAGGACGTCGCCGTTGGTGCTCACGCGGTCGCTCCCTTGCCCAGATAGGCCTCGATCACGCGCTCGTCCGCCTGCACCTCGGCGGGAGTCCCCTCGGCGATCTTCTCGCCGTACTCGAGCACCGTGCAGCGCTCCGACACGCCCATCACGACCTTCATGTCGTGCTCGATCAGCAGCACCGTGAGCCCCTTCTCGTCGCGCACCCGGTGCACGAACGCCGTGAACGCGGCGGTCTCCTGCGGGTTCATGCCGGCGGTGGGCTCGTCGAGCAGCAGCAGCTTCGGGTCGGTGGCGAGCGCGCGCGCCACCTCGAGCCGGCGCTGGTCGCCGTAGGGCAGCGACCCGGCCTGCTCCTGGTGGCGGCGGGGAAGGCCGGCGTAGATGAGCAGCTCACGGGCCTTGTCACGCGCCGCAGCCTCCTCGCGCCTGACCTTCGGGGTGCGGACGATCGAGCCGACGATGCCGCTGTGGAGGCGGCAGTGCATGCCCACCATCACGTTCTCGAGGGCCGTCATCTGCATGAAGAGGCGGATGTTCTGGAACGTGCGGCCGATCCCGAGCGCGGTGATCGCGTGCGGCGGCTTGTCGGTGACGTCGTGGCCGTCGAACACGATCGAGCCCGACGTCGGCTTGTAGACGCCGGTGAGCTGGTTGAAGAAGGTCGTCTTGCCGGCGCCGTTCGGGCCGATCAGCGACACGATCGAGCCGCGCGGGATCGTGAAGTCGATGTCGTTCGTGGCGATGAGACCGCCGAACTCCTTGCGCAGCTTGACGACCTCGATCAGGTTGTCAGTCATTCGTCTGGTCCCGGTCCGTCAGCGTCCCCTCGAGCTGCACGTCGTAGAAGGGCGTATCGTGGACGCCCTCGGCCATCTCGATCTTGTGCCGGCGCTCGGGGATCAGGCCTGTCGGCCGGAAGAGCATCATCAGCACGATGATGATCCCGTAGATCCCGAACTGGTACTTCGTGGGGTCGAAGTTGAGCCCCGTC
>Ga0302299_10000463_pt1 | contig 22040 bp, 21 predicted proteins | sample III_Fen_N3_4_FD_198795 | JGI IMG/M metagenome (GOLD analysis project Ga0302299, IMG submission 198795) | Peat permafrost microbial communities from Stordalen Mire near Abisko, Sweden - III_Fen_N3_4 | ecosystem: Environmental > Terrestrial > Soil > Wetlands > Permafrost | place: Sweden: Abisko... | reverse complement strand
TCGGCTGCTCGCGCAGGGACTGTCCGTAGCCATCGATGAGTCGCTCCTCCGCAACCGGGCAGAATTGACCAGCCCTGGGCAACTGATTGCCGCCATCGCCGCAGCCCGCGACGCCTACCTGCACGCGGTGTCGCCCACCAGGGCGTGACCGGCGCGAACAGGCTGGCTCCCCGCCACCATGCGGCTAGGTTTGTGCGGGTGGGAGCACTCTTCGCTGCGTACGAACCAGCCGCGCACGGCGTCCGGGCCGAGGTCGTGGTTGAACCACTGGCCGAGCGCCATCTGGACGCGTGCGTGGCGCTGGCCGTGCAGCGCGAGGGGGGCGACCCGACCGCGTGGCGGGCAGTGTTCGAGGGGGGCCTTGGGGCGACCGACCGGGCAACCTTCGTCGGGATGATCGACGGCCACCTCGTCGGCTATTCGACAGTCGCGTGGCTTGCTCCGGGGATCGGGCACCCCACGTCGGCTGCGCCTGACGGCTGGTACCTGCTCGGACTGGTCGTCGACCCGCGCTTCCGCCGGCGGGGCGTCGGTCACCGGTTGACAGCCGAGCGCCTGCGCTGGCTCGTGGGACGCACCGACCGGGTCTGGTACTTCGCCAACAGCACCAACCGGGCGTCGATCGACCTGCACACGGGTTTCGGGTTCGGGCTCCGTGCGGAGGACCTGGAATTTCCCGGGGTGAGCTTCACCGACGGCGCGGGCCTGCTCTTCGGCGCCGACCTTCCTGCAGAGGATCGCGAGATTGCGCGCGGAATGACGGCGCGGCCCCGAACGGCGCCCTCGGACCAGAAGTGACGCGAGGGTGACCGCACGCGGTGCTCCATCAGCGCCTGTGGCCTAAACGGTTCCCCGCCCCATCCAGCGGCCCGGCTCGGCCAGCGGCTCGAAGCCGTATTGCGCGTAGAGCCCGTGGGCGTCGGCGGTCGCCAGCAGGGTGCGCCGAACCCCGAGCGCGTCCAAGTCGGCAAGGGCCCCGTCGACCAGCAGCTTGCCCACCCCCGCGCCACGTGCCTCGGGTGCGACGAAGACGTCACACAACCAGGCGAACGTCACCGTGTCGGTGACCACCCGGGCGTAGCCGACCTGCCGTCCGCTTCCGACCTCGAGGACGCTGTAGTTGCGGGACGCCTCGATAGCGGCTTCCTGCACGTGCCGCGGGCGGCCCTTGGCCCAGTACGCCTCCTCGCTCAGCCAGCGATGCACGAGCCCACGATCGATGTCGTCGATAGCCGTCGAGAAGCGGTAGTCAGTGCTCACCTCGGCATGCTAGGCGCTCGCTTGTACGAAGTACGCGTATCCCGCCGGAGCCAGCCGACCCGTCGCTACGCTCGGAAGATTCTCATCCCCGATGCAGGAGGCAGTGTTGCCCTCGACAGCGAAGTACCAGTGGATGACCGTGCTCGTGGGCTTCCTCGGAGTACCTTTCCTCGTCTCGCTCGCGGCAGCCTTCGCTGCGGCTCCCTTCGAGGCCGCCTGGGTGAAGCTCGCTGTCGGTGTCGTGATGGCTGTCGTGGTCGCCTTTCCGACCTGGTTCAACCACGGCCGGCGCGCGAACCGCCCAGACCGCTGGCTCCCTGCCCTGCTGCCCGTGGCAGCGGTACCGGCCACCTTCCTGCTGTTCTGGGTGGTCACCTTCGGCGTGACCGACAGTGTGGGGAACGCGCTGAACGTGTTCGCCCTTCCCGCGTTTCCGTACCTGATCCTCAGCGTCGTCGTGCTGTGGGCCGGCCCGTCCCTGCTGGTCCCTGTGGTCCTGGTGACTGTTCTGGTGGCATCGGTCGCCGGCTTCGTGCTGGGGGCCCGCCGCAGGCTGCCCTCGGGCAACCGCGCCCTGACGGGGGTTGTGGTGGCGTGCCTGGCGCTGGTCGCGGTGGCGGGGGTGCAGGTCGCGCAGTACGCGACCGCAACGGTCACCTTCGCCGATGAGCCGTCCATGAGCGATGAGGTGCAGCTGTGGGAGTACCTGCCGTTCGAAGCAGACAACAAGCTGGTGAAGCCCGACGTTCCGGCGACCCTGAGGATCACGTCCGATTTCCCGGTGCTGGACGGCGCCACGGCCCTCTATCCGGTCTACGCGGCGATCGGCCAGGCAACCTACGTGCCACCGGTGGCCGGCGGGGAGATCGAGGAGGGGTTTGCCGACCGCCACTTCCCGTGTTCGACCACCGCCGAAGCCTATGAAGGGCTGATCTACCGCCAGGCGGACGCGATCTTCGTCGCCCAGCCGTCCAAGGGCCAGCTTGCGAAGGCGAAGGCGGCGGGCGTGGAGCTGAAGGTCACTCCGATCGGGCGGGAGGCGTTCATCTTCTTCGTCAATACCGACAACCCGGTCACGGACCTGACGCTGGACCAGGTGCGCGACATCTACAGCAAGCGGATCACCAACTGGAAGCAGGTGGGCGGACGTGACGAGCCGATCATCGCCTTCCAGCGTCCCGATGACTCCGGCAGCCAGACCGCCATGCTGGCGATGGTGATGAAGGACCGGGCCATCGCCCAGCCGATGAAGGAGGAAAGGATCTCGGGAATGGGCGGGATCATCGACGAGGTGGCCGGGTACCGGGACGTCAGCGGTGCGATCGGCTACTCCTTCCGCTGGTACGCCACAGTGATGAACTCCAATCCGAACATCCGGCTGCTGACCATCGACGGTGTCGAGCCCACGGCAGCCAACATCCGCAATGGCACCTACCCCCTCACCGGCCAGGTGAACGTCGTCACCGCTGGTAGCACCAACCCGAACGTGCAGAAGCTCGTCGACTGGACGCAATCGGCCGAGGGCCAGGCTCTGATCGAGAAGACCGGGTACGTGGGACGCTAGAGGGTACGAGAGGGGACGATGGTGCTTTTCGACCAGCAGCCGATGGGGCCAGTGCCCGCGCGCCGTCCGATCCTGATGCCACCGGACCCGGAGCGCGAAGCCCTGATGTCCGACCCGGAGTCGGCGGAGGTGACCCTGGTCGGCCCGATACCCATGGAGCTGGTCGAGCCCCTGCGCGGCCGGCAGCCCAGCCCCCGGCCCTGGCGATGGCTGCGGTGGGTGGTTGCACTCCTCCTGGTCGTGCCGACCATCTTCAACCTTGTCGTTGCAGCGAGCTACCTCTTCGCCGATGATCCCGACGTCCTGCTCCTGCGCCCGGCCCGGCTGATCGGCGCGGCGAGCGTCCTGGTCGTCCTGCTCGTCGCGCACCTGCTGTTCCTGGGTTCGCGGCGCAAGCGCGCCCGCGGCTAGCGTCCGTCCGGCACGCCCGCCATCGCCCAGCGCACCACATCGACCGAGAACTTGCCAAGAGGGCGGCCGACGAAGTCGGCAACACCGTCGGGCACCGGGAGTTTCAGCGCCGACCGCGCCCAGGCGGGCAGCAGCGAGACGGCCCCGGCTGCCAGAGTCCCGTAGCCGGGCCGGGCCAGCAGCGGGATCGGAGGCTGGAACAGGAGGAAGCGTGCGGCCTCACGGGCCGCGGGAGTGGCTTCGAGCTCAGCGCGATAGCCGGCCAGTTGGTCGGCCAGTTCCTTCACCGTCTTCGGTGCATCCACCACCCCGAGCAGTCGCGCGGGGACGGCGGCCTGCGCAACGTAGGTGTCGGACTCCTCCGGGGTGAGCGGGGACGCGCCGAACGCCTGGTGGGCGCGCAGGAAACTGTCGGCCTCGGCAAGGTGGACCCACGTCAGCAGGTGCGGGTCGGACGCACGGTACGGCCGCCCCTCGCCGTCCTGCCCACGCACCCGCTCGTGCACGGAGCGCACCTTCGCGATCGCTGCCTCCGCGTCGGGGATCGTCCCGTAGGTCGTCATCGCCAGGTAGTGACTGGTGCGCTGAAGGCGTCCCCACGGGTCGGACTTGTAGCCGCTGTGCCCTGCAACGCCGGCCATCGCCTGCGGCTGCAGCGACTGCAGCAGCAGGGCAGTGATGCCTCCGACGAACATGGACGCGTCCCTGTGCACCCGCCAGATCGGGTCGGCGTCGGTGAACCATCGGGGACCCGGCTTGCCCCAGATCCGCTCGGCCTCCTCGGCCGCGTCCTCACCAGCCACCTTGGACCGCAACAACTCACCGAGGCTTCGCTGGACGTCGATCATCGGCCCAGTCTGCCCGGCCACCGAAATGTGCCCGAGTGCGTCGTTCCGGGCCTTCAGTCGGCGTCGGAGCCGGCGTCCTGGGATGGCTCGGTGTCCGGTGCGCGAGGTTCGGGCGACGCTTCCCCGACACGAAAGGGGACTGTCCCCTTTCGTGTCGGTGTGCCGGGCATCCGCAGCACGACGGAGCCGGAATCCAGGTCGAGCGGATCCGGCCCGGTGCCGCCCTGCGCGTCCTGCACCACGAGCAGCTTCTCGGTCTCCAGCTGCTCACGCGTGTAGCGCTGGCCGGGGTTGAAGATCTCGAAGAAGTCGCTCATGGCTTCCTCAACGCTTCAACAGCTCCGCCAACTCCGCAACGCGGTGCAGGCCCACCCCGTTGTGCTGTTCAGCGGCAAGAGTGTGGGTGGCACCTTCGGCCACCATCAGCAGCGGCACCTGTCCGGGATCCCGGGTGTGGACGACCACCTCGAGGCCCTTGGTCGGCTGCTCGTAGGGCAACTCCGTGGCGAGCCAGCCCGTGATCGGGGCGATCGCTGCTCGGTTGGGGTCGCTCCAGCTCTGGGCAATGGAGGACATCGACTCCTCCTCCACCTCCACCCACACCGACCAGACGAAGATCTCCGGGTCGGGCACGAGCAGCGGCAGCTGGATGTGGCCACGGATGAAGTGCCGGGTGGCGCCACGGTGGGGAAGGATGCACACGTCGGGCGTGAGCTCAGCCTCGAGCCGCTCTCCGGGGCTGACGGCGAGCCAGTCGTCCGGCGCGGAAGTGCCCAGCACGCGAGGCAGGTCGCGGTGTACCTGGCGGCACACTGCGCACGGCGCGCTGGATCCGCCGATCACCGAGAACATGCCCCAATCTTCCTCCAGCTTGGGCGGTCGCGTCCGGCGAACCGACGGATTGTCATCCGGCGTTCACGTTGGAAGGCCAGGTGTGGATCTGTGGTCCGCGTCCAGTCGGGACCAGATCAGGCATGACGGCGGTGGAGTTCCGGACATTCTGCGGCGGCCGAAGTGGGTTTCGCCCCTCGGGACGGACAGGCTCAAGGGCCGAGCAGCCTTCGGGTTAGGTTGGCTCCATGCAGATCGGCGCCGATGTGGGCACGTCCGCTGTGCCCGGCGACCGTGCATGGCGGGGTTTCGGTGTCCTGCGTGAGCGCGACAGCGGCGATGGCGTCGATTTCGACCTGATCATGGACCTGGGAAACCTCCCTGCCACCGGCGTCGTGACCCGCACCTACCGCGCCGGCCACAACCTCGGCTGGTACCGCTTCGTCGGCTACACGGCCCTCGGGCCCAACGGGCAACCTCTCGGGGACGTGATCCCGCTGGCCGACGTCCGCTTCCCTTTCGACCCCTTCCTCCAGGGCCGCTACCGGCTCGACAGCATCGCTGTGGAGCGCTGGGGGTACGGGCCGGTGGTCGAGGAGTCCTACGCCATCGGGGCGGCCGGACTCGCCAGCGTCCGCATCACCGACACGGAGACCGGCTACAGCCAGGTGTACCGGCTCGGCTGAGCTGCCTCAGATCGCCAACGGCTCCGGGGCGTAGGGCGGCAGCGGCTCGACGTCGACCTCGACGACGAGGTCGGAGCTGCCGGCCTCGGTGAACACCACGCCGCGCAGCGGGGAGACGTCGGAGAAGTCCCGTCCCCAGGCCGTGACGATGTATCGGGAGTCGGCGAAGTTGTCGTTGGTCGGATCCAGGTCGACCCAGTCGCCGGTGGGCGTGAGGACGGAAGCCCAGGCGTGCGTAGCGTCGGCACCCCTGAGCTTCTCCTTGCCCGGTGGCGGCGCCGTCTCCAGGTAGCCGCTGACGTAACGCGCCGGCAGCCCGGCGGCGCGCAGGCAGCCGACGGCCAGGTGCGCGAAGTCCTGGCACACCCCCTGCCGCAGCTCCAGCAGCTCCGAGAGGGTCGTCTTCACCGACGTTGCGCCCTGCCGGTAGCTGAAGTCGTCGTGGATGCGGTGCAGCAGGGCCGCCACCGCGTCCCCGAGTAGGCGGTCGGGGGCGAGCACCTCGCCGGCGTAGTCCCTGATCATCGGCCCGATCGCTACCAGCGGGGACGGCAGCGTGAACTCCGCGAGCTCCACCGGGTCGACGCTCGCCGCGATCGCCTCTGCCGCGCCCGACACGGTCCACGCGTCGAGGGCTGCCAGGTCGGGGGGTGCCCAGTCCACAGCGACAACGCTGGTCGCCGAGATGGTCAGCTCGGTAGCCGGTGCGCGGGACTCCAGGTACACCGAATGGTTGCCGAAGTAGTCGGTGTGGGTGCTCAACTGGTCCGACGGCGGCGTCGCCACCACCTCACTGGACTGCACCTGCTGGTGCGGTGTCTCCCGCGGACGCAGCAGGCCGCGGTTGTAGCAAGCTTCGAGGACGTCGTCGTAGGAGTAGCGGGTGACGTGGCTGACCCGGTAGCGGCGCGGTCCGAACTGGGCGACCATCAGCTCACCTGCCACGGGGTCGACCAACTGGTCTCCGCCGTCCGCCGGGTGGCCTGGCGGACGAAGTGCCGGGCAGCGATCCGCTCACCGAGACCGTCCAGCGCCCGCGCCAGCTGCTGGAGCTGCTGCGGAGCGTCGACGGGAGCGGCGTCGGCCGCCTCGTCCACCTCTGCGAGCAGCGCCGCGGCCTGGTCGGCCAGGCGGTCGTCACCGACGAGTCGCAGGTCCGCTGCGAGTGCGCCGAGCTGGTGGGCCACCGACCGCGGGTTGGCCGGATCGTGCACCAGCAGCTGGCGCACGGACTCGGCGGCTGTGGCAGGACCGGTGCCGGAGGCGGCCCTCCGGCGGTGCGTGATGATGCTCTCGCCCGCGCGCAGCACGGCGTCGGCCACGAGCTCTGCCGTCGGGTCGTCGGCCTGGTCGGCCATGGCCTGCCGCAGCAGCGACACGGTGTGTCGCGCGCGCTCGAGTCGGCACCCGGCGTCGAGGAAGGCCCACGACGAGTCACGCACCATGCTCTGGGCCATGATCCCGGCGTAGGCCAGCAGCGATTCCAGCACGTCGGCAAGCACCGGCTGCAGCTGATCGTCGGCAGCGTCGGCGGACGGATGCCGCCCGAGGGTGCGCTCCAGGCGGTTGAACACGCTCCAGACGTCGACGCTCATGAGGTCGCGCACCTCCTGCGCCTCCGCTGTGAGGCGGCGGGCGCTGTGGTGAACCCCGCCGGGCGCGAGCGGGTCGAGGGCAACCCGGGTGAGGTACGCCAGTGGTGTTTCCGCGTACCAGCGGTCGATGCGGGTGATGCGGGCGACCGCGGCCAGCAGCGCAGCCGCTGCCTCTGCGCCCGGTGTCCCCGGTCGAGAGTTGAAGTCCTCATTCAGGTCATCGGCCACCTTCACGAGGCGCGCCGTCGACTCCGCGCGCTCGGCGAACCGGCCGATCGTCATCAGGGTGTGCGCCACGCGGGGCGGCACTGCGGTCTCCCGCGGCGCGAGGGTGAGCAGCCGGCGACGGACGCGCTCTGCCGGCTCACTGCGTTCCTGCGTTGCCGCGGGCACCCAGACGTCCTTGGCGAGCGTGCCGGCTGCGCTCGAGACGGTGCGCTCGTCGACCCCGGCTGCCACACGGCCGAGGCCACCGGGCAGGAAGGTGTACCCATCGCCGGTCGCGACGCCGAAGGTGCGCAGCACGAAGCGCCGCGGCTCAAGGCCGGCCGGGGTGACGACCGGTGCCGTGGACAGTTCGATCGGCTCCTGGCCGCACCACGCCCACGGCTCGTCGCCGATCCGGTCGGCGAGCTCGGCGCGCTCTGCTGCGTCGAGCAACCAGCCGTAGCGGACGGCTGTCCCGCCGGTGCGGGCGACCGGCTTGATCACCAGGTTCTTCAGGTTGGCCAGCACATGGCTGGCCTGCACCGGATCGCCGCACCACCAGGTGTAGGGGGAGTCCAGCAGCGGGTCCTCACCGAGAAGCGCCTGCGCGACCGGACGCAGGTGGGCGATCAGGCCCGGGTTGTCCAGGACGCCGGCTCCCACCGGGTTGACGATGGTCACGGCGCCCTGGCGAGCGGTCTCCACCATGCCGGGCAGCCCGACCTCCGAGTTGCCCCGGAATTCCAGCGGGTCGCTCAGCATCGCCTCGACCCGGCGCAGGATCACGTCCACAGGTTCCAGCTCGCCGCCAGCCCGCAGCCACACCCGTCCCTTGCTGACAACGAGGTCATCGGCCTCCGCCAGCGGGAAGCCGAGCATCGTGGCGAGAAAACCCTGGTCGAACGCGGTCTCGCTGGCCGACCCCGGGGAGAGCAGCACGACGCGCGGGATCTCCGTGCCGCCGGGCGCAGCGTCCAGGAGCGCCCCGGTCATGGCGTGGAAGAAGCCCCGCAGCCGGGCGAGGTCGCTGGTGCGGTGCAGGCCGGCGAGCACCCGGCTGACGATGCGGCGGGTTGCCATCGCGTAACCGGCCCCCGCTGGCGCCTGGGTGCGGTCGGAGATCACCCGCCACACCCCGGTTGCGTCCCTGCCGACGTCGGTCGCCGTCAGCACCAGCTGGCGGCGGTTGGCCGTGCCGATGCCGTCGGCGGTCCGTGTGAAGCCGGGGTGGCCGAGCACCGCAGCGGCCGGCAGTACCCTGCGCCGCAGCAGCGTCCGGTCGGAGTAGAGGTCCGCCAGCACGGCGTCCAGCAGGCTGGCGCGCTGCGCGAGCCCGCGTTCGAGGGTGAGCCAGTCGGCTCCGTCCAGCGGCAACGGCAGTGGGTCGACCAGCCAGGGCTGGCGGACGCCGGACGCCGCTGCGCCGTAGCTGATGCCCTCGTCCGCGACCTGGTTGACGGCCTCTGCCCGTGCAGCGAGGAGGCCACCGATACCCATGCCCTCGACAGTTGCGGCGAGGGCTTCTGCGTGCGGACGGACACCGTTGGCGTCAACGAGCTCGTCGAACCCTGCCCTCGACGGATGCGCCCGGTAGGCGTCGACGATCGGGCTGGAAAGCTCGGACGCCGTCACAGACATGCCGACACGATACCGAGGCCGCCTTGCCGTACTGACTGCCTGCCCGAGGACTGGCGCCGGCACCCACCCCCCGCGGTGCCGGCGCCACGTTCACTTGATGAAGGTCACACCAGCCCTCGAGATCTTGAAGCCGGCGCCCGTGCTCGTGTTGCCGCACGTGATCCCGGACTGCTCGCTGAGGCAGATGAGCTTGCCGCGGACCAGCTTCTTGCCGTAGGGGAGGGTGGCCATCTTCTGGCCGTCGTAGGTGACGGCGGGGTAGCCGCTGGACTTCCACCAGGCTGTGTAGAGGCCATTGGTCTGGGGGAGGGCCTCGGCGCCGCCGCTGCAGAAGTAGTCGACGCCGTCCTTCGTCACACCCACCCCTGTGACGTCGATCCCCGCTCCCGGACAGACCTTCGATGGCTTGGGCACCTTGCTCATGTTCATGTCGCGCGGGAAGTGGCACAGCGTCCAGTCGCTCCCGAGCGCGCACCAGATACGTCCGGTCGGGCTCGCAAAGTGGGCGGAATCGCCGAAGGTGCTCACGTCCAGCGCGCCTGCGGTATCGGGGACGGTCGGCTTGGCCGGTGTGCTCTCCGTGGGCGTCGGTGTCACGGTGGTGACCGGTGTGGCGGTCGGCGCGGTGACCGATTCGGTGATGACCGGCCCCGGCGTCCAGTCCTGCGACGCCCGCACGCACCCGGTCAGAAGGGACAGCAGAACCACGCTGATGACGCCTGCTCTGCGCAACCGAAGCTCCTCAGTCGTGTGACCACTCTGTCGGGGTCAGTCTGCCGTTGGCGGCAACTGTCTTGCTGAGAGCATGCGAAGAATCCGTCAGGCGGGAGGAGGAGAATCAGGGGATGAGCATCCGCAGAGCCCTCGTGCTGGGCAGCGGTGGCGCCACCGGCGTCGCCTGGGAGCTGGGGGTGCTCACGGGACTGTCCCGCGCCGGCCTGCCGCTGGACGCAGACCTCGTTGTCGGCACCTCTGCCGGTGCCCTGGTCGCTGCCTGGCTGACCACCTCCGGTGCCGTGCCCGCACTGGACGATGCCCGCAGGGACCGTGCCGGCCGCATTGGGCCGAACCACGTCGCGCGCCTCGTCGCAGCGCAGCTGCATCCGAGCCGGCGGCACGCCCTCGCGTGGCTGGGTGCCCGAGCCATGAGCACGTGGACGCCGGTCGCGGAGGCCGGCTGGGTCGACAGGGTGGGCGAGGGCCTTTCGGGCCTCCCTTGGCCCGCGAGCCTCGTGATCGTCGCCACCGACACGACGTCAGGGCGTCCGGCGTTCTTTTCCGCAGGGCAGCCGGCAGACCTTGCGGCAGCGGTCGCTGCCAGCTGTGCCCTGCCCGGAGTGTTCCCTGCCGTCCGGATCGACGGGCGGCTGCACTTCGACGGCGGGCTGCGCTCACCGGCCAATCTCGACGTGGCGGCTGACGCTGACGTGCTGATCGCTGTCGCCCCGCTGTCTGCCGCCGTGCGGGCGAACCGGCGCCCCGTCCACCAGGCTGCGCACCTTGCGAAGTCCGGGGTTCGCGTCGTGCTGATCGAGCCGGATCGGGCGGGGAGAGCTGCCCTCGGCCCGGACCTGCTGGCGCCCGAGAGATCGGAGCGGGCTTTCGCCGCCGGGCTGGAAACCGGTACGCGTCATGCAGCAGAAGCCCTCGCAGCGTGGAGCAGCGAACCGTTGCCGGCCACCCACCAGAACGCCCACCAGAACGCCCACCAGAACGCCCACCAGGACACCCACACGCTGTGACTCTTTCGCCGACAACGGCGAAAAAAGTCACAGCTTGTGTGGTTTCCGGGTACGCCGCACCCACGGCAGCGTATGAATAACTCGGTACTCCTTCACGCGCGGTGGGGTGGCCAAGGGGTGCCGAAGCGGGTGGTTCGCGGAATACAGTTTCGGGACGCCGACGCTGAGGAGACCGATGTTCCGCAAGATCCTGGTTGCCAATCGGGGTGAAATCGCTGTCCGGGCCTTCCGGGCCGCCACCGAACTGGGAATCACAACGGTCGCGGTGTTCCCCTACGAGGACAGGCACGCCGAGTACCGGGCGAAGGCCGACGAGTCCTACGAGATCGGCGAGCGCGGCCACCCCGTCCGCGCATACCTCGACGTTGCCGGCATCATCGCGGCAGCCCGGCACGCCGGCGCGGACGCGGTGTACCCCGGCTACGGCTTCCTTTCCGAGAACCCTGACTTGGCGCAGGCATGCGAGGACGCCGGCATCGCCTTTATCGGGCCCACCCACCAGATCCTCGAGCTCACCGGCAACAAGGCGCGCGCGATTCAGGCTGCGCGGGAGGCCGGCCTGCCGACGCTGAAGGGCTCCGAACCCAGCGATGACATCGACACCCTCCTCGCCGCGGCCGGGGACATCGGGTTCCCGGTGTTCGTGAAGGCCGTCAGCGGTGGCGGCGGCCGCGGCATGCGCCGGGTCGAGGAGAGCTCGGCGTTGCCCGACGCGCTCGCTGAGGCGATGCGCGAGGCGGAATCGGCGTTCGGCGACACCCGGATGTACCTCGAGCAGGCGGTGCTGCGTCCCCGCCACATCGAGGTGCAGATCCTGGCCGACGCCACCGGAGAGGTCATCCACCTGTACGAGCGGGACTGCTCGGTGCAACGACGCCACCAGAAGGTCGTCGAGATCGCCCCCGCCCCCAACCTCGACCCCGAGTTGCGGCAACAGATCTGCGATGACGCCGTGAAGTTCGCCCGGCACATCAACTACCTCAACGCCGGCACCGTGGAGTTCCTCCTGGGCGAGGACGGCCGCTACGTCTTCATCGAGATGAACCCGCGCATCCAGGTGGAGCACACGGTGACGGAGGAAGTCACCAACATCGACCTGGTCAGCTCGCAGATCCGGATCGCCGGCGGCGAGACCCTTGCTGAGCTCGGTCTCACCCAGGACGCCGTGCAGGTGCGCGGCGCTGCCCTGCAGTGCCGGATCACCACGGAGGACCCGGCCAACGGCTTCCGGCCGGACACCGGCATCATCTCGGTGTACCGGACGCCCGGCGGCGCAGGGATCCGGCTGGACGGCGGCGTGGTGTTCGCCGGCGCCACCGTCGGTGCGCACTTCGACTCGATGCTGGTGAAGGTGACCTGCCGCGGTTCCGACCTGCGCAGTGCCGCTCGCCGGGCGTATCGGGCACTCACCGAGTTCCGGGTGCGGGGAGTCTCCACGAACATCCGGTTCCTGGAGGCGGTCATCACCGACCCGGACTTCCTCGCCGGACGTACTACAACGTCATTCATCGACGAGCGTCCGCACCTCCTGCGCTACCACATCCCCGCCGACCGCGGCACGAAGCTGCTGACCTACCTCGCGGAGATGAGCGTCAACCGGCCCAACGGCGAGCCGCGAACGTACCTGCGTCCGCGAACGAAGCTGCCGGTGCTGCCACCCGCCGTCGCGTCCGCCCCGCCGCCGTCCGGCTCACGCCAGCGGTTGCTCGAGGTCGGCCCGGTGCAGTGGGCAGCGGAACTGCGTGCGCAGAAGACTGTCGCCGTCACCGACACCACCTTCCGCGACGCCCACCAGTCACTGCTGGCCACCCGGGTGCGCACCCGCGACCTGTTGCACGTCGCTCCGGTGATCGCCCGGACGCTGCCGCAGCTCTTCACCATCGAGGCCTGGGGTGGTGCCACCTATGACGTCGCGCTCCGGTTCCTCAAGGAGGACCCCTGGAACCGGCTGGACGCGCTGCACGCGGCGATGCCGAACCTGCCGCTGCAGATGCTGCTGCGCGGCCGCAACACCGTCGGCTACACGCCCTACCCGCTGGCGGTCACGAAGGCGTTCGTCGCCGAAGCCGCACGGTCGGGGCTGGACGTGTTCCGCATCTTCGACGCCCTGAACAACGTCGACCAGATCCGTCCCGCGATCGAGGCCGTGCTGGAGACAGACCACGCGGTCGCGGAGGCGGCGCTCTGCTACACGGGCAACATGACGTCGCCGTCCGAGAAGCTCTACACGCTCGACTACTACCTCCGGCTCGCCGAGCAGCTGGTCGATGCCGGAGCGCACATCCTCGCGATCAAGGACATGGCGGGCCTGCTGCGTGCTCCTGCGGCTGCCCAGCTGGTGACGGCACTGCGCAGCAACTTCGACCTTCCGGTGCACCTGCACACCCACGACACCGCCGGTGGCCAGCTGGGGACGCTCCTCGCCGCGATCGACGCAGGCGTGGACGCCGTCGACGTGGCCTCGGCGGCGATGGCCGGCACGACGTCGCAGGTCTCGATGTCGGCCCTTGTGGCAGCCCTGGAGAATACCGACCGGGACACCGGGCTGAGCCTCGCTGCCGTAACCGCGCTGGAGCCGTACTTCGAGGCCATGCGCAAGCAGTACGGGCCGTTCGAGTCCGGCCTTCCCGGCCCGACCGGGCGGGTGTACGTGCACGAGATCCCCGGCGGCCAGCTGTCGAACCTCCGCCAGCAGGCCATCGCGCTCGGCCTCGGTGACCGGTTCGAGGCGATCGAGGACATGTACGCGGCCGCGAACCGGATCCTCGGCAACATCGTGAAGGTGACGCCGTCCTCGAAGGTGGTCGGCGACCTCGCCCTCGCCCTCGTCGGCCGCAACGCCGACCCGGCCGACTTCGAGGCCAATCCCGACAAGTACGACATCCCCGACTCGGTGATCGGCTTCCTCAACGGCGACCTGGGCGACCCGCCCGGCGGCTGGCCGGAGCCGTTCCGCACGAAGGCCCTTGCCGGACGGGTGACGAAGCCGGTGATGACCGAACTGTCCGAGGAGGACACCGCAGCGCTGGCCAGCGAGCCGCGCCGGACGCTGAACCGGCTGCTGTTCCCGGGACCCCTGCGGGACTACGAGGACGCTGTGGAGGCGTACTCGGAGCTGTCCGTCGTGCCGACGCGGGAGTTCCTCCACGGACTGACTCAGGGTTCGGAGATCGAGGTGGAGCTCGAGCGCGGGAAGTCCCTGCTGCTGGCCGTCTCTGCGATCGGCGAACCGGACGACCATGGCATGCGCCAGGTCGTGTGCACCGTCAACGGCCAGATGCGCGTGGTCTCCGTGCGCGACGAGAGCGTCCAGTCGACGGTTGCCGTCGCGGAGCGGGCCGACCAGAAGGTGCCCGGCCAGGTGCCGGCGCCGTTCGCCGGAGTGGTCACGCTGGTTGTCGAGGTCGGCGACGAGGTTACCGCCGGTGACCAGGTCGCCACCATCGAGGCGATGAAGATGGAGGCGGCGATCACCGCCCCGGTCTCCGGTACGGTCAAGCGGCGCGCGATCGGCCATGCCCAGGCCGTCGAGGGCGGCGACCTGCTGCTGGAGATCGGCTAAACGCCCTCACCCATCCAGCCCGATGAACGCCACAAGCTGTGACTTATCCGCCGAGGACGGCGAATAGGTCACAGCTTGTGCGGGTGTTGGGGCGTGGGGAGCCTCAGACGGTGACGGGCCTGCGGTAGCTGTCGCCGCCGAAGCCGAGGATCAGCCAGCCGATCAGCGAGAACACGACCAGCAGGAAGAACGACCAGACGCCGCTCTTGCCGAAGGCCGCGCCGAGCTTCAGGGCCACCCAGATCGCGATGACGATGTTGACGAACGGAATGAGCAGCAGCAGGAACAGCCAAGGGTTCAGGCCGGCGATCTTGAACAGGGTAAAGGTGTTGTAGAACGGGACGATCGAAGCCCAGCCCGGCTCGCCCGCTTTCTGGAAGATCTTCCAGAGGGCCACGATCATCAGCACGCCGACGACGAGTCCGAGGATCGCTCCGGGAATGCTCGCCGCGGCGACGGCAGCAGGGTCGGTGTTGGTTTCCATGAGTTCTCCTTAACAATGTCGGCGGTGGAGCGTGGCAAAAGCTATCGGCATCCCACCTCGCCCCGATGCAGAATTGCGATGACTGGGTCGTTACGGTTACGTGAAATTGCTCATGAGGAGAGAGATGCCTGTCGATGATGCGGTTCGGGCCTTCTACGAACGCAGCGACGAGGCCGGTCGCCTGAAGTCGAGCTCTGTTGAAATGCTGCGCACCCGCGAACTCGTCACAGCCTGGCTCCCTTCCGCCCCGGCGGAGGTGCTGGACGTCGGCGGCGGCGCAGGCATCTACGCCCTGTGGCTGGCCGGGCTCGGCTACACCGTCGATCTCATGGACGCGATGCCTGGGCACGTCGAGCAGGCCGTCGGCGCCTCACGTCGCGCCGCCCGCCCACTGCGCAGCGCAGAGGTCGGTGACGCTCGCTCTCTTCCCCATGCCGATGGCGGCGTGGACGCCGTGCTGCTGCTCGGCCCGCTCTACCACCTCATCGCAGCGACCGACCGGCACAAGGCACTGACCGAGGCGTGGCGCGTGCTCCGTCCCGGCGGCGTTGTCATCGCAGCCGGGATCAGCCGCTGGGCTTCGACGGCCGACGGGCTGATGCTCGGCTACCTGGGTGAGGAGCGCTTCCCGACGATCGTTGCCGCCGATGTCGCCACCGGCATTCACCGGAACCCGGACGAGCACCCCCGCTGGTTCACCACCGCCTACTTCCACACTGCAGAAGAACTCGCCGCCGACGTCGCCGGCGCCGGGTTCGAGGTCGACGGCCCGGTGGCGGTGGAGGGGCCGTGGCCGGTGCACCCGGACCTGCTGGACGGGGCGGCGAAGCAGGAGACGGCGCTCGCTGCGATCCGGCGCCTCGAGCGGGACCCGTCCGTGCTCGGCGGCTCCCCGCACCTGCTGGTCTGTGGCCGCAAGCCGGGAGGCGAGGAGCCATCGGGGAGCTATCCGGGCCGGAACGCCGAGCTCATGTAGGCGTCCTCCGACATCGGGAGCTTGCCGGCTTTCGCCGCGGCGACGAGCGCGGCCCAGTCGGCTTCGGTCTGGTCGGCGTAGAGCCGCGCGAACCGGGCAAGGTCCACGCCTGCGCCCTCCCCGTCCCCGAGGTAGCCGGCGATCATGGATGCTCCGGACGTGCGCGCGTGGCCCTTCGCCAGGAGCCGCCCGACGATGCCCGCATAGTCGCTCAGGGCCTCCTCGCGGATGGCGTTCAGTGGCACCGTCCCCTTCATGTTGCGGAACTGGCGCACGTAGTAGTCGCGGCCTTCGATGCTGGTCCAGCCCAGCAACGGGTCGCTCACCGTCTGCAGCGCCTGCTGGTACTCCACCACGCGCTGGCCCTGGTGCTGGTGCCAGGCATCGTCGCCGTGGACGAAGCGGGCAAGGACGGATCGGCGGGCCTCCTTCAGCTGAAGGAACAGCACGTCGTCCGGGCTGGACCCGACCAGGAGCACGACGTAGGCCCGCAGCCCCACGGAACCGACGCCGACGACCCGGTGCGCGACGTCCTCGAGCGCGTAGCCGGCCACCACACGACGCCAATGCGGAGCGAGGGTACCCAGGTAATCGTCGAGCCCGGCCCCGATGGCAGCCGCTTCCGCCTCGCCGACGGAGGTGGTGATGGGCGGCTCGGCGATGATTCGGCGGTGCCCGTCGATGTCGCCGGTGAGCTTGGGTAGCACCCGGTCGCTGGTGCGCTTCCGGGCATCCTTCACCGCCCGCTTGATCTCCTTGCGCAGGGTGCGCTGCTTCACCGACTCCTTGAGTCGGGAGACATCAAGCCGGTTGAAGGAGCGCGCGAGCAGCGGCCGTGAGGCGAGATCACCCACCTCTGCCGCGTATTCGACGACACACGATCGGGCCGACGTCGCACAGGCTTGTTCGCTGTAACCGTTTTCGCGGCCAGCCACCCAGACACTCGCGACCAGCCGTCGCAGGTCCCATTCCCAGGCGCCGGGGTGGGCCTCGTCGAAGTCGTTCAGATCGATCACCTGCGCACCCTCGGGCGACCGGTAGAAGCCGAAGTTGCCCAGGTGTGCGTCACCACAGATCACGGGGTGGATCCCGGTGGATGGCAGGGACGCGACGTCAGCGGCCATCACCGCAGCGGATCCCCGCAGGAAGCCATAAGGCGAGGTGGCCATGCGGGCAACGCGTATGCCTACGAGGTCCTGCACACGGCCGACGTGACTCATGGCGATGAGCGCGATGGGGTCGAAGCGGGCCGACGACGCCGACCAGTTGCCGAGGCGCTCGTAGGGCAGGTCGCGGCGCAACGCCTCGCCGAGCGCGAATCGCTCCTGGCGACTGATTCCTGACTCGCGCACGGAGCGGAAGCCCCGCGAATCGGTGGCGGGCACTATCTCGTGGTTCATCGAGCCTCCTCGGACCTTGCCCCGATTCTCGCGGCCGATCGCCGCTCGCGATAGGCCCTGCCAGAGCTGGCGGGAGGAATCTGCACCGCAATCGCCGCTGGGGGCGGCGGCGGATTCCTGTCCCCTGGGGCCATCCAGGTGAAGATTCGTCTCAGGGGATGGTTCCATGTCGGTTCACGGTAGGACCCTGACCAGAGGTTGATCCTCTCTTCCAGCCGGTGCGGCACAGTAGGGGCGTGACAGAAACCTGGCCGAGCCCGCCGATCGCCGCTGCTCCCCTCGTGCTGCGCGGACGGCGGTTCGACGCGGCCCATCCGGCCGTCATGGGCATCGTGAACCGCACGCCCGATTCCTTCTACGCCGCTGCCCGCTACACCGACCTCGAGCCGGGGCTGGCAGCTGTTGACCGGCTGCTCGCCGAAGGCGCCGACCTGATCGACGTCGGCGGCGTCCGGGCTGGACAGCAGGGCGGCGAGGTCGGGGTCGCTGAGGAGATCGATCGGGTGCTGCCCTTCCTGCTGGCAGTACGCGACCGGCACCCGGACGTGATCCTGAGCCTGGACACGTGGCGTTCCGGGGTCGCGACGGCCTGCGCGCCGGCAGGGGTGGACCTGGTCAACGACACCTGGGCTGGTGCCGACCCGGAGTTGCTGGCCGTCGCCGCCGCCCTCGGCGCCGGATATGTGGTGTCGCACACCGGCGGACTGCCGCCGCGCACCGATCCGGTGAACATCACCTACGGGCCCGATCCCGACGACGTCGTGCACGACGTGCTCACCGCCCTCGCTGCGGGTGCTGCACGGGCTGTCGCCGCCGGCGTACCGGCCGAGCGGGTGCTGATTGACCCGACGCTCGACTTCGGCAAGACCACACGCCATTCGCTCCGGGTGTTGCGGGCGACCGGAGCGATCGCCGGGCTCGGCTTCCCTGTGCTGCAGGCGCTGTCCCGCAAGGACTTCGTCGGCGAGACGCTGGACCTGGCGGTGGACGACCGCCTGTTCGGCACCCTGGCAGCCACGGCGATCGCCGGCTGGCTTGGCACCACGGTCTTCCGGGCCCACGACGTGGTCGCCACCCGGCAGGTGGCCGACATGGTGGCCTCGATCCGCGGCGAGCGGCCGCCCCTGATCTCCCTGCGGGGCGAACCTCCAGCCGGCGCCTGAGGCAGTCCGGCTGCCCTGGTAGGAATCACCATCGTGCAGGTCCACCAGCGACATCTCCGACGCGCTGAAAGGCGCCTATCCTGCGAGGGTGAACCTGTCCGACCTTCGCAAGAGCTACGAGCGCGGCAGCCTGGACGAAATGGAAGCCGGCACCGTCCCTACGGCACTGTTCCAGCGCTGGCTGGCTGACGCCGTGGCTGCGAAGGTGCCTGAGCCCACGGCGATGACGGTTGCCACCGTCGGCGTCGATGGGCGCCCGTCCACCCGGATCGTCCTGCTCAAGTACGCCGACGAGCGGGGCCTGGTGTTCTTCACCAACTACGACAGCCGCAAGGGCCACGAGCTCGCCGTGCACCCGCAGGCAGCCCTGCAGTTCCACTGGACCGACCTCGAGCGGGTCGTACGGGTGGAGGGACGAGTCGAGAAGACCTCCGCGGAGGAGTCGGACGCCTACTTCGTCACCCGCCCGCTGGATTCGCGCCTTGGCGCGTGGGCCTCACCGCAGAGCCAGGTGATCAGCTCCCGGGCGGTGCTGGTCTCCAACGCCGCGAAGGCGTCGGCCAGGTTCGGTATACACCCGCCACGCCCCGACCACTGGGGCGGTTACCGCCTGATTCCGGACACCTGGGAGTTCTGGCAGGGACGCAAGTCCCGCCTGCACGACCGCGTCCGCTTCCGCCTGGACGCCGGGACGTGGGTCAAGGAGCGGCTCGCCCCGTAGCCCGCAGCGTGGTGAGGGCGTGGCAAGCTCGTGGAGCCTGCCGTCACCTCAGCCGGCCCCGTGGCTGCGCGCGAACTGCACGAAGGTGGCCAACGGCTCGCCCAACCGCTTCGGGATCGCCCAGGTGGCCGCCCCCACCGTGAGCAGGATGTACCGCTCGGTCTCGGAGAGTCGCACCTGGCCCCAGCCGAATCGCGCCGTCGCTGCGGCGTCGGCAAGCGTCACGCCAGCGGCGTCCGCCACGATCCGACGCTCGTCCCCCCGCTGGGCGAGCTCACGGAGCGCCTGCTGCTCCAGCGCGGCAGGCAGTGAACGCTTGATGGCGTGGTCGATCTGGGACCAGCGCACCAGCGCGAACAGCCCGCCGAGAGCGAGGGTGCTCAGCACACTCCACGTCACATCGAGCTCGAACATGAACAGGTTGGTGACCAGCACCAGCCCGAGGGTCAGGCCGAGCATCGGCAGGCCCCGCAGCCACCCCGTCTTCCACATCCGTGCCTCGTACAGCTTCCGTGTGGCCCGGTGATCCAGCACGGACGCCGTCATGTCGTTCACCGTCACCGTGTAGGCCAGCGACATCGACTCCGGACCGGCAGGAGCTGTGGGTACAGGTGTGACGCCTGGCGCCAACCACTCGTCGGGACGACCGTGGGGCGCGCCCCCGTCGGGGACGTCTGCTGCACGGTCCCGGTCACCGCTGGAGTATTCGGGCACGCCCGGAGGCTATCGCCCCGTGTCGGCTCGCGGACGCCACGCGCCGGTCCCGCTGCCCCATGGCACGATCCGGCCATGAGCAGTGCCTTCAGGCTGGCCAGCCGCTTCGCCGGCGTCACCACGTCGCCGGTGCGCGACATCCTTTCCGTGGTGGGCCGCGGCGACGTGATCTCGTTCGCGGGCGGCGTCCCGGACGCGAACCTTTTCGAGCTGGACGACTTCCGTGCGGCCTTCGACCACGTGCTCACCCACCAGGGCGCAAGGGCGCTGCAGTACGCCTCCACCAAGGGTGAGCCGGAGCTGCTCGAGCAGGTGGCTGCCCGCCTCTCCCGGACGCTGCCGACGCACCCCGACCAGGTGCAGGTGACCAGCGGCTCCCAGGAGGGCATCTTCCTCGTCGGCCAGGTGCTCATCGACGCCGGCGACGTCGTCCTCGTCGAACAACCCACGTACCTCGCAGCCGTGCAGGCGTTCGCGCTGGCAGGGGCGCGACTGGTGGCCGTGGACACCGACGACCACGGGATGCTCCCGGTCGCACTTGCCACCGCGATCGCCGAGCACCACCCCAAGTTCGTCTACCTGATCCCGACCTTCCAGAATCCCACTGGTCGTTCCATGCCCGCCGAGCGACGGCGCGCGGTCGCGGACGTGCTGCTCGCCACCGGCGTCCCGCTGCTGGAGGACGACCCGTACGGCGAGCTTCGGTTCGAGGGGGAGGCCGCGCCACCGCTGGCGAGCCTGTCCGGCATGTCCGCCCAGACCGTGCTGCTGAACTCGGCATCGAAGGTGATGGCTCCCGGCGTCCGCGTCGGCTGGCTGCGGGCTGAGGGCGACATCCTGCGCTCTCTGGAGGTGGCCAAGCAGGCTGTCGGGCTGCAGAGTGCGGTCACCGACCAGCTCGCGGTCGCCCGGTACCTCGCCACCTGCGACCTCGACGCCCACATCGCCCGCGTCGTAGCCGTCTACCGCGAACGGCGGGACGCGATGGCCGCCGGCCTTGCCCGGATCCTGCCGGAGGGCGCGAGCCTCACCCGTCCCGAGGGCGGCATGTTCCTGTGGGTGCGCGTGGGCGGCGCTGAGGACACCGCACTGCGGCTGCCGACGGCCGTGGAGGAGGGCGTCGCGTATGTGCCTGGCTGGCCGTTCTTCGCCGCCGATCCGGATCGTTCGACGATGCGGCTGTCGTATGTCACCAACCCGGTCGACGTGATCGCGGAGGGCCTCCACCGCCTGGGGCACGCTTTCGGCTGGTGACCTACAGGTGCTCGAGGATCGCCTCGACGAAGGCCTTCGCCTCGGGTTCGCGTCCGCGCCGTGGCAGCACGTGGGCCTCGGTGGGACCGGTGTAGATGAAGTAGTGGCCCGGAGCCTCAGCGATGCGCTGGATGGCGGACCAGGGCACCCGCGTTGACCGCCTCCCGGCAGCAACAGTGAACCCGGACTCGTCGAGCGTCAGCGTCCGCTGTGCGCCGGTCGCGGCGAGTGCTTCGCGGGCCTTGAACCGGTACCGCCGGGCCAACAGCGGTCCCGTCAGCAGCCCGCCCTTGCGCCAGTCGAGCAGCCCGAGCGCGAATCCGAACCCCAGCGCGACCAGCTCTCCCAGCCCTGCCCAGCCGAACTGCTGGTTGAGCAGGAGGGGGACGGCGGTGAGCACGACCACGACGAGGTAGCCGGCAATGCCGACCAGCCACGCACTGACCAGACGGAACCGCTTCCCGCGCGCTGCCTCCTCGCCGGACTCCTGCGCCTGGTGCGCGGCGAAGGCAGCAAGGTCGGCCTGCGTCAGGGTGAATTCCAGCACGGGGGTGAGGCTACCGGTTTGGTCGGTCGGGGGCCCTCCGTGACGCCTTCGGGTTCGTGCCTCACCCGAACGTTCCTCAGGGACCGTTCCTCAGGGACCGTTCCTCAGACCCCGGGGACGCTGAGCGCGCGCAGGCGGCAACGCAGGGAGCCGTAGGTGTCGGTGTGCGCGAAGTGGACGGCGTTCAGCCCGGCAGCCTGCGCCCCGCGGACGTTGGCCAGCACGTCGTCGACGAACACCGCCTCTTCCGGCTCGACGCCGATCGTCTCGACGATGTGCGAGAAGTAGTCCGGGTCGGGCTTGGCAAGGCCCACCTCGAAGGAGTGGAACTGGTGGTCGAAGTGCTGGTCGTAGGGCAGGTTCTCCTTGATGTAGGTGCCCCGGTAGCTCTGCTGGTTGGTGGCCAGCGCGGTCACCACCCCCGCCTCGCGCACCCG
>Ga0302299_10000462_pt1 | contig 22054 bp, 19 predicted proteins | sample III_Fen_N3_4_FD_198795 | JGI IMG/M metagenome (GOLD analysis project Ga0302299, IMG submission 198795) | Peat permafrost microbial communities from Stordalen Mire near Abisko, Sweden - III_Fen_N3_4 | ecosystem: Environmental > Terrestrial > Soil > Wetlands > Permafrost | place: Sweden: Abisko... | reverse complement strand
GCAGATCGCCCGCCACTTCGGTCTGCCGTTCCGCACCGGCGGCGGCCTCAACTCCTCGCAGTCGGTCGACGCGCAGTCGGCGTACGAGTCGCTCATGACGATGATGCCGACCTTCCTGGCCGGGACGAACTTCGTCATGCACTCCGCCGGCTGGCTCGAGGGCGGCCTGGTCGCCTGCTACGAGAAGTACATCGTCGACGTGCAGGTGCTCGAGATGCTCCAGAAGGAGTTCACGCCGCTGGAGATCGATGAGGCGAGCCTGGCCTTCGGCGCTCACGAGGAGGTCGGCCACGGCGGCCACTTCCTCGGTGCGATGCACACGATGGAGCGGTTCCGCGACTGCTTCTACCGCCCCTTCCTGTCCAGCTCGGACAACTACGAGCGTTGGACGCGGCTCGGTGCTCGCGACACGGCGACGCGTGCGGGCGAGATCGTGGACAAGACCCTCGAGGAGTACGAGGCTCCGGCTCTGGACGACGCGATCCGCGAGGAGCTCGAGGACTTCGTCATCCGTCGCCGGGCCGAGCTCGGCGACTGACCGACCAGGGGTTTCGACGGGGGGCGGCCGCGAACTCGGCCGTTCCGCCCACCCGGGGGCGACCGAACCAGCACGATGTGATCCCACCGAGCACTCCGGAGGTCCGATGTCCGACTCCTACGACGTCATCGTCGTCGGCGGCGGCTCGGCCGGCTCGGCGGTCGCCAACCGGCTCTCGGCCGACCCGAGCACGCGCGTGCTCGTCCTGGAGGCGGGCCGCTGGGACTACAAGGTCGACGTCTTCGTGCACATGCCCGCGGCGCTGTTCTTCGCGATCGGCAACAAGCACTACGACTGGATGTACGAGACCGAGCCCGAGCCCTACCTGGACGGCCGTCGCGTCTACCACGCCCGCGGCAAGATCATGGGCGGCTCGAGCAGCATCAACGGGATGATCGTGCAGCGCGGCAACCCGCTCGACTACGAGCGCTGGGCCGCCGACCCGGGCATGGAGAACTGGGACTTCGCGCACTGCCTGCCCTACTTCAAGAAGCTCGAGAACGCCCTCGCGGCCGCCGAGGACGATCCCTGGCGCGGCAAGCTCGGCCCGCTCACGATGACCCGCGGCCCGGTCACCAACCCGCTGTTCGACGCGTTCTTCGCGTCGGTGCAGGAGGCGGGCTACCCGCTCACGAGCGACGTCAACGGCTACCGCCAGGAGGGCTTCGGCCCGTTCGACGCGAACCTCTACCGCGGTCGCCGGGTGTCGGCGGCGCGCGCCTACCTGCACCCGGCCAAGAATCGGCCCAACCTCGAGATCCGCGCCCACACGCAGGTCGCGCGCGTGCTGTTCGAGGGCACGCGGGCCGTCGGTGTCGAGATCATGCGCAAGGGCGGGGGCGTCGAGCGGATCCTCGGCGGCGAGGTCATCCTCTGCGGCGGCGCTTTCAACACCCCGCAGCTGCTGCAGCTCTCCGGCGTCGGCGATGCCGACCACCTGCGCTCGGTCGGTGTCGAGCCGGTGCACCACCTGCCCGGCGTGGGGGAGAACCTCCAGGACCACCTCGAGGTCTACATCCAGCACGCCTGCACGCAGCCGGTCTCGATGAACCCGTACATGCAGAAGTGGCGGATGCCGTTCATCGGCGCCCAGTGGCTGTTCCTGCGCGGCGGGCCCGCGGCCACGAACCACTTCGAGGGCGGCGGGTTCGTCCGCAGCAACGACGACGTCGACTACCCGAACCTGATGTACCACTTCCTGCCGATCGCCGTGCGCTACGACGGCACGTCGCCGGCGAGCGGCCACGGCTACCAGGTGCACGTCGGGCCGATGTACTCCGACGCCCGCGGCCGCGTCTGGATCACGAGCAAGGACCCTGCGGCCAAGCCGGCGATGCTGTTCAACTACCTGTCGACCGAGCAGGACCGTCGCGAGTGGATCGAGGCCGTCCGCGTCACGCGCAACATCCTGGCTCAGCCCGCGCTGCAGGCGTACAGCGGCGGCGAGCTCTCGCCCGGTGCCGAGGTCGAGACCGACGAGCAGATCCTCGACTGGGTCCGCAAGGACGCCGAGACAGCGCTGCACCCGTCGTGCACGGCACGCATGGGCGTCGACGACATGTCGGTCGTCGACCCCGCGACGATGAAGGTGCACGGCACCGAGGGGCTTCGCGTCGTCGACGCGTCGGTCTTCCCGTACGTCACCAACGGCAACCTCTACACGCCGGTGATGATGGTCGCCGAGAAGGCCGCCGACCTCATCGCCGGCCACACGCCGCTGCCCCCCGAGCCGCTGGAGTTCTACCGCCACCGCGTGCAGACCCCGCAGGAGGCCGAGAGTGCCTGACCTGTTCATCGACGGGGAGTTCGTCGCGGCGGCCAAGGGCCAGACGCGCGAGATCCGATGTCCGGCCGACCAGTCACTGGTGGCCGTCGTCGACGAGGCGACCGGTGAGGACACCGAGCGAGCGATCGGCGCCGCGCGACGGGCGTTCGACGACGGCCGCTGGTCGTCGGCGCCGGCCGCCGACAGGGGGCTGCTCCTGTTCCGCGTCGCCGACCTGCTCGAGCGCGACACCGAGCAGATCACCCGGGCCGAGGCGCTCGACACCGGCAAGCGCATCGTCGAGGCTCGCTACGACGTCGCCGACGTCGTCTCCTGCTTCCGCTGGTTCGCCGGTCTCGCGGGGGGCAACCTCGGGCGCGTCGTCGACCCGGGCGTCTCCGGCTCGTTCTCCCGCGTCGTCCACGAGCCGGTCGGTGTGTGCGGCCTCATCACACCGTGGAACTACCCGCTGCTGCAGACCTCGTGGAAGGTCGCTCCCGCCCTCGCCGCCGGGAACACCTTCGTCCTGAAGCCCAGCGAGCTCACGCCGTCGACCGCGGTGCTGCTCATGCGCCTGCTGCAGGAGGCGGGGCTGCCCGACGGCGTCGCCAACCTGGTGCTCGGCGCGGGCGCCGAGGCCGGAGCGCCGCTGGCCGACCACCCCGACGTCGACATGGTGTCGTTCACCGGCGGCCTCGTGACCGGACGCCGCATCATGGCGGCCGCGGCTGCGACGGTGAAGAAGGTGGCGCTCGAGCTCGGCGGCAAGAACCCCAACATCGTGTTCGCCGACGCCGACCTCGACGCCGCGATCGACAACGCCGCCACCGCGATCTTCCTCCACTCCGGGCAGGTCTGCTCCGCCGGCGCCCGTCTCCTGGTCGAGGAGTCGATCCACGACGAGGTCGTCGACCGGCTCGTCGCGATCGCGCGCAGCATCCGCCTCGGCGGTCCGTTCGACGACCGCGCCGAGACGGGGCCGCTCATCTCCTCGGCCCACCGCGACAAGGTCGCGGCCTACGTCGCTCGCGGTGTGGCCGAGGGGGCCGTGCTGCGTTGCGGTGGAGAGATCCCCGACGGCGACCTCGCGGCCGGCTGGTTCTACCCGCCCACCGTCCTCGACGGCTGCCGCACCGAGATGTCGTGCGTCCAGGACGAGTCGTTCGGCCCCGTCGTCACCGTGGAGACGTTCACCGACGAGGCCGACGCCGTGCGGCTGGGCAACGACACCATCTACGGCCTGGCCGGAGCGGTGTGGACGCGCGACAACGGCAAGGCCCAGCGCGTGGCCGCCGCACTGCGTCACGGCACCGTCTGGATCAACGACTACCACCCCTACCGGCCGGCGGCCGAGTGGGGCGGGTTCAAGCAGTCCGGGGTCGGGCGCGAGCTCGGCTACGCGGGTCTGGCGGAGTACGTCGAGCCCAAGCACATCTACGAGAACCTTCAGCCGGGCCCCAGCGGGTGGTTCGGCGGGACGGAGCCGACGACCTCATGACCACCACCACCACCGAGCGCGCGCCCGCCGTCTCCGTCCGCAACCTCTGGAAGGTGTTCGGCCCCAAGGCCGACAGCATCCCCGGGTCGCCCGACGGCGAGCTGTCGTCGTCCGAGCTCAAGGCCAAGACCGGCTGCGTCGCGGCGGTGCACGACGTGTCGTTCGACGTGGCCCCTGGCGAGGTCTTCGTCGTGATGGGCCTGTCGGGCTCCGGGAAGTCCACCCTGGTCCGCTGCGTCACACGGCTCATCGAACCGACCGCCGGCGACGTGCTCGTCGAGGGTGACAACCTCTCTGCCGCCGACGAGAAGAAGCTGCGCGACCTCCGACGGCACCGGTTCGCCATGGTGTTCCAGCACTTCGGGCTGCTCCCGCACCGCCGCGTGATCGACAACGTGGCCTACGGCCTCGAGGTGCGCGGCGACGCCAAGGCCGTCCGCACCGCTCGCGCCCAGGAGGTCATCGACCTGGTCGGCCTCAGCGGGTTCGAGAACTCCTTCCCCGACCAGCTCTCCGGCGGCATGCAGCAGCGCGTGGGCCTCGCCCGCGCCCTGGCCGGCGACCCCGACATCATGTTCTTCGACGAGCCGTTCTCGGCGCTCGACCCTCTGATCCGCCGCGGCATGCAGGACGAGGTGCTGCGCCTGCACCACGAGGTCGGCAAGACCATGGTGTTCATCACCCACGACCTGTCTGAGGCGCTGCGCCTCGGCGACCGGATCCTCATCATGCGTCACGGCCGGGTCGTGCAGTGCGGCCGTCCCGACGAGCTGGTGGGCGCACCCGCCGACGACTACGTGCGCGACTTCACCCGCGACATCCCGCGCTCGCACGTGCTCACCATGCGGTGGATCGCGCGCCCCCTCGGCGAGGGCGAGGCGGCGGACGGCCCGGAGGTCTCGCCCGACCTCATCATCCGCGACTCGATCCCGATCGTGAGCGGCGCTGCCGCGCCGGCGCGCGTCGTCGAGGACGGTCGCCTGCTCGGTGTGGTGAGTCGCGACGACCTGCTCACCGTCATCGCTGGGCAGGGGTCGTGAGCGTCGGGATCGTCCCGCCGCTGGCGGGCAGCATCGCGACCGGTCCCGAGCTCCCGGCGTCCGACGGCGGACCGCGCCGTCGGCCGGCGGTGAAATGGCAGCTGCTCGGCCTCGCCGTGGTCTGGATCGTGCTCTACAAGCTGCTCGACGGCCGGTGGCCGCTCGAGAGCGGTCAGCCCGAGGCCGCGCAGAGCTGGCTGCAGGACTTCGCGTCGTCCATCGGCGACAACCGGCTCACCAACCCGTTGTTCATCTACATTCTCAACCCGATCACCAACGCGCTGCAGGCCGCGTACGACGGTGGCGTCTGGATCACCCAGCAGCTCGGGTGGACCGGCATGACCGGCCTCGCCGCCGCGGTCGCGCTCGTGTTCGCGGGCTGGCGGATGGCGCTGCTGGCCTTCCTCGGCTTCCTGTCGTTCGGGATCCTCGGCCTCTGGGACCAGAGCATGGAGACGCTGGTCCTCGTCGCCATCTCGGTCCTGCTCTCGGTGCTCATCGGCATCCCGCTCGGCGTCTGGGCCGGGCTCTCGCCCCGCTTCGAGCGGCTGCTGCTCCCGGTGCTCGACACCCTGCAGATCATGCCGTCGCTGGCCTACCTGCCGATCATCTCGCTCTTCTTCCTCATCGGGCCGCCCAGCGGCATCATCGCGACGCTGATCTACGCGGTGCCGCCGGTCATCCGGCTCACCTCCGTGGGCATCCGCGAGGTGGCGCCCGAATCGGTCGAGGCGAGCAGATCGCTCGGCGCGACGGCTCGGCAGGTCCTCTTCGGCGTGCAGCTGCCCATGTCGCGCCGCACGCGCGTGGTCGGCGTGAACCAGACCGTGATGGCTGCTCTCTCGATGGTCACCGTCGCCGCGCTCGTGGCTGCTCCCGGTCTCGGCCAGGTCGTGCTCAACGCGCTGGTCGTGCTCAACGTCGGAGCCGCGTTCAACGCCGGCATCGCGATCGTCATCCTCGCGATCGTGCTCGACCGCGTCATCACCGCGGCCAGCAGGCGAGTGGGCAGCGCGCCGCCGTCCCGCCGCAGCAAGACGATCTCGTGGGGGATCGCGGTCGCGCTCGTCGTCGTGGGCGCGATGCTGCCGGCGGTGCTGCCGGCCATGGCCAAGTGGAACGTGGCCTACGTCTACGCGTTCACCGACGTCGTCAACACGATGAGCGACTGGGCCAAGCACAACCTCTACCCGATCACCACGGCGTTCACCGAGTGGTTCACGTCGTGGTTCATCAACCCGATCGACGCGCTGTTCGCCGGGACGCCCTGGTTCGTCACGATCGCGATGTGGACCGCCCTGGGCTTCATCGTGGGGCGCTTCCGCCCGGCGGCGACCGCGCTGTTCTGCCTGGTCGGCTGCGTGCTCCTCGCGCTCTGGCCCTCGAGCATGGCGACGCTCACGCAGGTGATCATCGCGGCGGCCGTCACCATGGTCCTGGGGCTCATCCTCGGCGTCTGGATCGGCCGCAGCCCGTGGGCCGACCGCCTCCTGCGCCCGATCCTCGACGCCGGCCAGGTCATGCCGCCGTTCGTCTACCTGATCCCGTGCCTGTTCCTGTTCGGCCCGACCCGCTTCACGGCGATCGTGGCTGCCGTCATCTACGCCGCCCCGGCTGCCATCAAGATCGTCGGCGAAGGCATCGACCGGGTGTCGAGCGACACCGTCGAGGCGGCACGGTCGGTCGGGTCCACCACGGTTCAGGAGATCGTCAAGGTCCAGCTGCCCATGGCGCGGCCGATCATCCTGGTGGCGCTCAACCAGGGGATCATCTTCGTCATGTCGATGGTGGTCATCGGCGGGCTCGTCGGTGGCGGCGGACTTGGTTACGACGTGATCACGGGTTTCGCACAGGAGCGCTTCGCAGGCTTGGGCCTGGCCGCAGGTATTGCCATTGTTCTGCTCGGTGTGATGTTGGACCGGGTCAGCCAGTCAGCAGGAAGGGTGCGACGTACCTCGTCGGACCTCGGATAACGATCCGGCCGAAGGCCGGGATGAGAAGGGAACCTCGTGGGTATCTCTCGGAGGAAGTTCTCCGCGGTCGGAGTGATGGCGGCCGCCGCACTCCTGCTCTCGGCGTGCGCGGGCTCGGCGAACAACGCGACCTCGTCGTCGGCCGGCACCGGCAGCGCCGCGGCCGTGAGCTGCGGCAGCACGCCGATCACGATCGCCAAGAACGCATGGACCGGCTACTACGCCAACGTCGCGGTCGTCGACTACATCCTGCGCACCAACCTCGGCTGCACGACCAAGATCTCCGAGATCAACGAGCAGGTGGCCTGGCAGGGCTTCCCGACCGGTCAGGTCGACGTGATCCTCGAGAACTGGGGCCACGACGACCTGGTGAAGAAGTACATCACCGACCAGAAGGTGGCCGTCGACCTCGGCCCGACGGGCAACCAGGGCATCATCGGCTGGTACGTCCCGCAGTGGATGGCCGACAAGTACCCGGACATCACCGACTACAAGAACCTCAACAAGTACGCCGACCTGTTCAAGACCTCGGAGTCCGGCGACAAGGGCCAGCTGCTCGACGGTGACCCGAGCTACGTCACCAACGACGTCGCGCTCGTGAAGAACCTCGGCCTCAACTACAAGGTCGTCACAGGTGGTTCCGAGGCGGCGCTCATCACCGCCATGCAGAAGGCCACCGACAACAAGTCGCCGTTGCTGTTCTACTTCTACGAGCCCCAGTACGCGCTGGCCACCATCAAGGTCGCCCGCGTCTCGCTCCCGCCGTACACCGCGGGCTGCGACACCGACCCGGCCAAGGTCGCTTGCGACTACCCGCCGTACACGCTGAACAAGATCGCCCGCGCCAAGTGGGTCGACGCCGGCGGCCCGGCCGTGAACTTCATCAAGAAGTTCAACTGGACGAACGACGACCAGAACAAGGTCGCTGCCGACATCGCCGCAGGCAAGTCCTACGACGACGCCGCCAAGGCCTGGATCGCCGCCAACCCGGACAAGGTCAAGGCCTGGCTCGCCAGCTGACCTGACCGACGACGAGAGGCCCCGCGGTGACGCGGGGCCTCTCGTGCGTCCGGGTGCCGGGTCAGCGCCCGGCGGGCGCGGGGTGCGCGGCCTTCGCCAGACCGAGGGCCAGGCGCGGGCAGGCGTTGACCGCGCGCTTGGCATGGGAGAGCTCGCTGCCCGTCACGGGAGCGGCGTCGATGATCGGGTAGCCCCACTCGTCGAGCGTGATCCGCTCGGGCAGCAGCTGGGCGCACGTGCCGAAGCCGTCGCACTTGATGCGGTCGATGGTCACGACGTGGCCGCTCATCGCCACTCCTCACCGGGTCGCGATACCGGCAGCGGCGTCGACGTGGACGGCACCGGCAGGATCGCGGTGCGACGGCCCGCGGAGCAGCGGCCTGACAGGTGGCGGTGCGCCTCGTCGGCGAACACCTCGAGCGCGGTGGCCGCGAACCGGACGGCGCCGTCGGGGTGCCGGCACGCGCCGCGCCCCGGGATCACGCCGAGCCGGCCCTGCAGCAGGCGCAGCTCGGCGCCCTTCATGCGACCGGAGGCCAGCAGGTCGAAGTCGCTCGAGACCGCGGCGAGACCGAAGCGGCACGGGCCGCACTGGCCGGCGCTCTGCCCCGCCATCCAGCGCACCACGCGGGCGGTCTCGACCAGGCCGCAGGCGTCGTCGGGGAGCACGACGAGCACGCCGGCGCCGGGCACCGCACCGGCGGGCTTGAGACCCTCCGGCGTCCAGGGCAGGTCGACGAGGGCACCGGCCGAGGCCCAGGCGCCGCCGTAGCCGCCGGTGACCACGGCCGAGACCGAGCCGGTGGTGCCGCCGGCGAGGCCGAGGATCTGGCGCACCGTCGTGCCGGTCGGCACCTCGAGCACGCCCGGCTGGCCGACGGCGCCGCCGACGCTGATGAGCGTGGTCCCCGGGACGGCGGGGTCGCCCACCGAGCGGAACCACTCGGCGCCGTGGCGGGCGACGAGGGCGATGTGCGCGTAGGTCTCGGCGTTGGACAGCAGGGTGGGGCGACGCCGGACGCCGGACTCGAACACGCGCGGCGGCACGGTGACGGGCAGGGCGATGCCCTCGCCGACGAGGTGCGCGAGCGCGCTCTCCTCGCTGGCGACGTAGCGGTCGGGCCCGTCGACGACCACGAGCTCGACGGGGTCGCTGCCGCCGCGGGCCGCGACGGCCTTCTGCAGGTCGTGCAGCGCTCGGCTGCCGCGGTGCGCGGCGAGGTGCACGGTGGTGGCGCCGATCGACTGCGCGGCGAGCACGGCGCCGTCGATGACGAGGTGGGGGTTGCGGTGCACGAGCACGGCGTCCTTGCTCGCGGCCGGCTCGCCCTCCATCGCGTTGACGACGACGGCGGGGTCCTTGCGCGCCTGCCGCGAGGACGCGACGACGGCGGACATCTTGCGGCCCGTGGGGAACCAGCCGCCGCCGCGCCCGGCGAGGCCGGAGCGCTCGATCTCCGCGACGAGCGGCCCGGCGTGGCCGCGCTTCGTGCGCGCGAGAGCCGGGAGGGCACCGAACGCCGCAGCGTGGGCCGCGACGTCGGTCCCGGCCGCCGGGCCGAGCAGCCGCGAGGCACCGGTGGCCGGCGCCGACGCGCGCTGAGGTGTCGACGTGGGCGTCACCGGGGGACCTCCGAACGGCTGGGCACCGAGACGACCGGGTCGTCGGAGCGGTGCGGGGTGGCGAAGCGTGCCACCACGGCGGCGCCGACGGCGACCACCATGGCCGCCGCGATCACGCGGGTGAGCAGCCGGTCGGTGCCCGAGCCGAGGCCGTGCACGACGGCGGTGGCCCAGAGCAGGTAGGACGCCCAGTGGATGCCCTTCCACAGCGACTGCGGGATGCGCCTGCGCAGCAGGCTGGTGATGATCACCGCGAGCAGGAGGTCGAAGGTGACGGTGCCGAGGCCGACCCACAGCGTGCGGTAGGGCTGCGCGAAGGGGATGACGACGTCGAGCCAGCCGATGGGAACGTAGCCGTCGATCACCGTGGTGCCGATGTGGACGCCGAGGAACACCATCGCGAGCAGCGAGATGTTGCGGTGCAGCAGCGTCACGACCGACTCGGGCCAGCGGGACGACGCCCAGCCCTTCGTCACGGCGATGCCCATGACGGTGACGGCGGTGAGCAGCACCAGCGAGATCTCGCCGGTGGCCCGGGTGGCCAGCCACATGATGCTCATGCCGGCGCTCCTTCGGTCTCGGGTGCGGGCCAGGCCCCCACGCGGACGATGTCCCCGTCGACGCCGACCAGGCGGGCCGCGAGCCCCGACCGCTCGAGCCAGGCCTGCGCCCTGTCGCCGAGCACGATCGCGGCCGTCGTCGCGGTGTTCGCGGCGACGCAGTCGTCGGCCGCCACCGTGACGGTGCGCCACACCGGGGTGACGGGGCGCCAGTTGATGGGGTCGACGACGTGCGAGACGGTGCGCCCGTCGCCGGTGTCGCGACGTCGCACCGTGGTGCTCGACGTGGCGAGGCCGCCTCCGTGCAGGCTCACGGTCTGCGCGGCGGGGCCGTGGGAGTCGGCGGTCTCGCGGTGGTCGTCGGTGACGAGCACGAGCCAGCCGCCCTCGGGAACCTCCCCGCGCACGGCGATGTCGCCGGCGAGCGACACGAGGACGCCGGAGGCCGAGGCCGCGGCGGCGAGGTCGGCGCCGCGGTCGGCGGCCCACGCCTTGCAGGTGGCGCCGAGATCGAGGGCGACGCCACGGGGGAGCGTGACGAGCGCACCGTGGGCGTCGGGGACGATCGCCACGTCGCGGTAGCTGCCGGCGCGCGTGACGGTCGGCATCGCGGCGGCCGTGGAGAGGGTGACGGCTCCGACGGTGGGGTCGACGGTGCCCTCGGTGCGCCGGGCGGCGGCGAGCGCCACCTGCAGCGCCTCGGCGAGCACCGGGCCCACGTGAGTCGGGCGGCCGTCGGCGGCGTTGAGCGCGGTGATCTCGGAGTCGTCGCGGTAGGTGCTCGCGGCGACCTCGACGTCGGCGACCCAGGCGCGCACCGACGCGACGGCGCGCTCGTGCGCGTCGCCGTCGTCGATCGTCGACACCGAGGCGATGCCGCCCCAGAGGTCGAACCGGGTCGTCTGCATGGTCAGGATCCGCCCGAGGTGGTGGCCGTGCTGCCCGAGCCGCTCGCGACGGTACGCGACGCGGCAGAGGAGGACGAGGTCTTCGCCGTCGACGACGTGGACGTCGCAGCGGAGGAGGCGGCGATGGAGGTGGTGGCGGGCGCGTCGTCGTCGGTGGCGAGGGTCGCGGCCGTCGACGCGGTCGTGGGGGTCGCGGCGGCCGTCGTGGCGGGGGCCGACGTGGTGACGGGGGCGGCGTCGCCGGCGGCCAGCGTGGTGGTCGCGGAGGCCAGTCCGTAGGAGACGCCGGCGGTGGCCACGAGCGCGGCGACGCCGGAGAGCACCGTGGTGCGGGTGACGCGGGTCAGCAGGTCGTCGCGTCGCCGTGCCGTCCAGGGCTCGGTCATGAGGTCCTCCAGGTGTGGTCGCGATCGTGCGATCCCGACATCAGTGACGCTCCCAGGTGCGACTGTCTCGATGCTGGAGGCTTCCTGTACTGAACATGAGAGGAGGTTCAAGGCATCGCCAAGTGGCCCGGAGGGCCCTTCTGCGTGGAGCCGATGGCCGGCCGGGCCAGAGCCGGCGCAGAGCCTGGCCGTCCTGGGCGGCCGGTGACGTGGCAGACATTCGGGTCCGAACGACGTGTAAGCAGCGCATCCGGCTCTCCTGCTCCCTAGGGTGTGGGAGGGGCGTCAGAAGACCTGCCAGGGGGCGGCTGTGAGGACATCGATGACCGGCGTGATCCGGTCGTTGCCGATGACGATGGCGCCGGAGCTCGAGACGCCATGGGTGCGCGCGAACCTCGACAAGGCGCCGAGCGACGTGGCGTCCATGTTCAACGGTGTCGCGCGCCGCTACGACGTCGCCAACGAGGTCCTCGCGCTGGGCCAGACCCGCGTCTGGCGCCGCGCCCTGGTCAACGCGGTCGCGCCGGAGCCCGGCGAGATCATCCTCGACCTCGCGGCCGGCACGGGCGCCTCGAGCGAGCCGATGGCCGAGCGCGGGGCGCACGTGGTGCCCTGCGACTTCTCGCCCGGCATGCTCCTCGTCGGTCACGACCGCAGACCGGCTCTGCCGTTCACCGCGGGCGACGCGCTGCACCTGCCGTTCGCCGACGAGTCGTTCGACGCCGCCACGATCTCCTTCGGCCTGCGCAACGTCCACGACGCGATGCGTGCCCTGCGCGAGCTGCACCGCGTCGTACGGCCCGGGGGCCGTCTGGTCGTGTGCGAGTTCAGCCACCCCACGTGGCCGATGTGGCGCAAGCTCTACTCGCAGTACCTCATGGGCGCGATCCCCTCGGTCGCCCGCCACGTCGCGAGCAACCCCGACGCCTACGTCTACCTCGCCGAGTCGATCGCCGCGTGGCCCGACCAGGCGCACCTCGCGGGCTACCTGTCCGAGGCCGGCTGGCGCAACGTCGAGTGGATGAACATCCACGGCGGCATCGTCGCCCTGCACCGCGCACACCGCACCTGAACCGCCGCTGCCTCCAGGGAGTGGCATGACCGAGGAGCAGGACGACGGCGGGGTGCTCGACGACCTGCAGGCCGTCGTCGACGTGGCGCTGGGGGAGAACCTCGGCCCGGCCGAGCCCGAGGACCCGTGGGAGCGGCGGCAACGCCTGCTCGACTCGTGGACCGCGATCATCCTCGCGATCGCAGCGATCGCCACGGCCTGGGGCGCGTTCCAGGCCAGCCAGTGGAGCGGCGCGCAGTCCGACGCCGAGCGTGTGTCGGCCACCGCGCGCGCCGATGCCGGGCGTGCCGCGACCGCGGCCACCGAGGCCACGATCGTCGACACGCAGATGTGGCTGTCCTGGCTCGACGCCGTCACCGCGGAGCAGAGCCTCAAGGCCGCCTTCCTCGAGGACCGGTTCTCGCCGCAGCTGGCCAAGGCGCAGCAGAAGTGGCTCAGCGGGGTCACGCTCGACGCGAACGGGACGCCCGTCGTCGTACCGCCGGGCACACCCCTCACGCTGCCCACGTACGTGATCCCGGCCCAGGTGGTGTCCGACCGCGACGCGACTCGCGCGGAGGCCCAGCTCGAGTACGCCGACGCCGCGGCGGGCATCTCCACTCGCTACGTGGTGCTGTCGGTGATCTTCGCGCTGGTGTTCTTCTTCGCCGGGGTCGCGCTGAAGTTCACCGCGCCCAAGACGCAGGTCGTGCTGACGCTGCTCGCGGTCGTCATGCTCGTCCTCGGCGTCGTCCGTCTGCTCATGCTGCCGCAGTACGTCTGGAGCCGGCCCGATCCGCCTCCTGCGGCAGCGATCTCGGTCGTCGTCCGCTGAGCCATGGTCAGGGCAGGTACGCCGCGACGAAGTCGCGGGACACCGGCGAGAGGTAGCGCGCGAGCGACCGCTGGAACGGCACCAGCTTGTGCGGCACCGGCGTGCTGGTGGGGTGCGTGTAGTACATGTACGACACCCAAGCGGTGTTGATGTCGAGCTGCATGGCCGTGACCGCGCCGGCGCGGTGCAGCACGTCGGCGAGCGCCGACACCGTGAGCGCGTTTCCTCCGACGTAGACGAGGTCGCCTGCGGCGGTGACGCCGATGCCGGAGCGCCACACGGCGAGACCGCCGCCGACCGTGACGCCCCACGTGCCCTGGACGTCGCTGTCGAGGTTGGACGCGATGACGCCGCCCTGGATCAACGGCTTGAGGTTCTGCCGGACGTAGACGACGTCGGAGGTCATCGACACGTCGCCGCCCCACGTGCCGACCGTGGCGTGACCGTCGCGGTAGACGACGAACGACGCGGCACCCGCCGTGAGCGTGCCGATGGTCGTGCCGTGGTCGTAGTAGCCGCCGCCGGAGTCCTTGAGCTTGAAGCCGCCGTTGAACGTCGCCGCGAGCCCGCGCAGCTGCGCGTGCGTCACGGCGTCGGGCTGCGACATGCCTCCGGTGCCCGGGTCCTCGTAGCCGGGGTGCAGCACGAAGCGCATCCGGTGGCTCATCCACGCCACCCCGGTGAGATACGACGTGTGCACCGCGTCGGGTCGCACGTAGGTCACCTGGACGAGGGGGCCGGAGGGCGTCATGACGGCGGGGACGTACACGCCCTCGCCCGGGAGCGCGGGCGACACCGGCGAGGCGACGCGCGTCTGCAGCGAGACCTGCTCGAAGCGCGTGGTCGGGGCCTCGTGGGCGCCGGCGGCGAGCACCGAGGAGTCGGGGGTTCCGCCCGTGACCGGGGGATCGAGCTTGTACTGGATCTCCTCGGACACGGTGACGACGGGGCCGAGGCCGTGGTCGCGCGCCCACTCGGCGAGCTTGGTGGGGGTGTCGTCGCCAGGCCCGCGCAGAGCGCCGTACAGCGACCAGGAGGTGACGACGACGAGCAGCACGAGCGCCGCGACGAGGGTGCGACGGACCCAGAAGACCCGGCGTCGGGGTCGTCGATAGGCCTTCGGGCGGCTGGTGGGCCGTGCCGGCGGCGACGTGAGGACCACGCACGCTCCTGATCTCGGTTCCGGGCCGGGCCGACCCGTCTGGCCATTCAAACCCTCCGCGCACCCCGCTCCCGACCACCGAGCCGTGACCTGGACGAAACTTGGCCTGACTCATACTCGGCTCTCAGGTCGGGGGCGGCGGACACGGCGTCGGCGTCGGTCATGCGGTTGGATGACCCCGATGGACGAGATGGTGGACGGCGCGCGGGACGCTGGTTCCGTCGTCCCGCCGCGTCCGGACGCGGGCGCGCCGGAGCGGCGCCCGAGGCGCTGGCCGGTCGCGCTGATCGTCGCGATGCGGCCGCGGCAGTGGCTCAAGAACACCCTCGTGTACGCCGCCCCGCTGGCCGCGGGGGAGCTCCTTCACCGCGACGTCCTCATCGACACCACGCTCGCGTTCCTGTGCTTCTGCGCGGCGGCGAGCGCGACCTACCTCGTCAACGACCTGCGCGACCGCGACGCCGACCGGGTCCACCCGCGCAAGCGGTTCCGCCCGATCGCAGCCGGCGAGCTGTCGCCCGCGGCCGCGCTGGTGGCGGCCGTGGTGCTGGTCGCGGGCGCGATCGTCGTCGCGGCGGTGTCGACGTACCCGGCGTTCCTCATCACGCTGCTGTGCTACCTCGTGATGACGGCGGCGTACTCGCTCGGCCTCAAGAACGAGCCGGTCATCGAGCTCGCGATCCTGGCCGGAGGTTTCGTGCTGCGCGCGATCGCCGGCGGCACCGCCACCGGGATCCCGCTGTCGCCCTGGTTCCTCACGGTGGCGGCGTTCGGCTCGCTGTTCGTCGCCGCGGGCAAGCGCTACTCGGAGTTCGTCACGCTGGGGCCCGACGAGCGCGAGGCCCGGCCTGGCCTGCGGCACTACTCCGCCACCTACCTGCGCTTCGTGTGGACCGTGTCGGCGGCCGTGCTGCTCACGGCCTACTGCCTGTGGGCGTTCGCCATCGCGTCGCGCGCGCGCCACAGCATCCCGTTCGCCGAGCTGTCGGTGGTGCCGTTCGTGCTCGCGGTGCTGCGCCTCGGTCTCGACATCGACCACGGCGACGTCGGCGAGCCCGAGGACGTCGCACTGCGCGACCGCGTGCTCCAGCTGCTCGCGCTGCTGTGGGTCGTCACGTTCGCGCTCGGCGCCGCAGGCGTCTGAGCACGGCTCAGCAGCGCGGCTGCGCTCCGTAGGCGCGGAGGGCGCACGGTGGCATCCGGGTGCGCTTCACGAGCGAGTGCACGATGAGGCGCACGCCCGCGATCACCGCGGCGGGGTTGTCGTGCTCGATCACGTGCGCCGAGCGCCGCGCGACCAGATAGGCCGACTGCGTCGACAGGTAGGACGCCTCGAGCTGGTGCTGGCGCCACTGCGCCAGCTCGGCCTTGGTCTCGCCGTAGGACGGTCCGCCCCAGTAGTTGCGGTTGGGGTCCTGGGCAGCCTCGACCACGAGGCGGATCGAGCCGAGCCGGAGGGCGGCCGCCTGCTTGCGCGAGGTCCAGATGTTGACGAGGTCCCCGCCCTCGCCCCAGTACTTGGACGTCTGGTCGTCGGGGCCCACCCCCTCGACGAGCATGAGCCCGCGGATCGTGGCGAGGTGACGGGCCGCGAAGGCGCGGGCGACCAGGCCGCCGTAGGAGTGGCCGACGACCACGTAGGGCCCGAGCTCGCCGGCGGCCCGGAGCAGCGCCCAGAGCTCGTCGGCGTGCTGGCCCGCGGTGACCACGCCGTGCACGGCGCGCGGCGGGCTGGCTCCGAGCCCGGGCCGGTCGTAGATGCACGTCCGGGTCGTGACGGCGAAGGAGGGGAGCACGAGCGACCACATGTGGTGGTCGGCGTGCAGCCCCGCGATGACGACCACGGTGACCGGGCCGTGCCCCGCGCACTCGATCCACTGCCGTACGCCGCCCGCGGTGATCCGGCGGGCGGTCCACACCCGGGCGGCAGGGGTGGCGGGGAGGACGGGGGCCAGGTTCGCCAGGGGCTGGGTCAGGGGCGGCGAGGCCGCCGAGGGCACGGAGGCGTCCACGGCGATGGCGCTGGCCTGCGCGCTGGTCGCGACGAGGACGAGAGCGGCGACCGAGCAGATGCTCGCGAGAGCGTGCCCCACCGTGCGTCCGCGCCTGCCGAACGTCCCCACCATGGGTCGACCGTAGATCAGCAGCGGAGCTGATGGGACTCGTTGGGCGCGAGTTCATCCGACCATCCTTACCGTCGGCTGACCTTGTCGATGGGCCGCTCAGGTGACTTCCTCAGCCTGCGTTCAGCAAGTGTGGAGAATATGGTCAGCATGCAGCCCCTTCGCCTGGTCCCCCTGGTTACCGCGGCGGCGCTGCTGCTGAGCGCCTGCGGCACCGCGGTCGCGTCGTCGCTGGCCGGGGGCAGCACCGCGACCCTGACCGCGCCGACCACGCCGAGCGCATCCGCGTCGAGCCCGGTGGCGGCTGCTTCGACGTCGACGTCGACGTCGACGGCCCTCGCCTCCGCTGTCGCCAAGCCCGCCGTCGTCCCGGTCGTGAGCTCGCTGCGGCCGCCGGCCGGCAAGATGTGGGCCTCGACGCCCGGGTCGGCCGCTGTGCGCACGGCGACGATCGACGGTGGCAGCGTGACGCTGCTGTGGATGGACCCCACGCGACTCCGGTTCCACTTCGTGCCCGGCTACTCCATCCCCGGTGGCCCTGTGACCAAGGCCGACGTCACCCCGTCGACCTGGACGCGGCGGATGGTGGCCGCGTTCAACGGCGGCTTCAAGCTCAGCGACGGGGCCGGTGGCTACTGGTACCGCGGCCACACGGTGGCGCCGCTGCAGTCCGGCCGCGCGGCGTTCGCCATCTCGTCCGACGGCAGCATCCGCGTCGGCGTCTGGGGCCGCGACCTGAAGATGTCGAAGTCCTTCGTCGTGGTGCGGCAGAACCTGCGACCGCTGGTCGACCGAGGCCGGTCCATGGCGTCCACGAGCGACAGCGCCTCGCGCTGGGGGGCCGCGGACGGCGGCGTCTCCACGGCCAACCGAACGGCGCTCGGAGTGCGTGCCGACGGCTCGATCGTCTTCGAGTACGGCCACGACGTGACGGCCTCCACGATGGCCCAGGGGCTCCTGCGCGCCGGCGTCCGCGAAGCTCTCGTATTGGACATGAACCGCACCTGGCCGACAGGATTCGTGTACTCCCACCGCGGCGGGAAGATGTCCGGCTCCCGGATCAATCCGGCCGTGATGCGGCCGCCGTCGACGTACTACGCACGCTTCACGAAGGACTTCGTTGCCGTCCTCGCACGCTGAACGTCCGGAACCCCCGTCCTACGACGAGGTCCTCACCGGGTGGGGCCTCACCATGCCGAGCCGTGCTCGCGTCGTGCACGTGCGCGACGCCGACGACGTCGTCGGCGAGGTGCTCGGTGCCGGTCCGCGCGGAGTCCTCGCGCGCGGTGCCGGGCGCACCTACGGCGACGCCGCGCAGAACGGCGGCGGCACGGTCCTGGACCTGGCCGGGCTCGCGTCGATCGAGGTGTGCGACGACGGTGACGTGATCGCGGGCGGTGGTGCGCTCCTGGCCGACGTCGTCCCGGCGGTGCTGGCCCGCGGCCGCTTCCTGCCGGTCACCCCGGGAACCCGCTACGTCACGGTCGGCGGCGCCATCGCCGCCGACGTGCACGGCAAGAACCACCACGTCGACGGCTCGTTCGGGCAGCACCTGCGCTGGATCGACCTCGTCACCGCCGACGGGTCGGTGCGGCGGCTGTCCCGTGACGGCGACCCCGACGACGTGCGACTGCTCGACGCCACGGCCGGCGGCATGGGCCTCACCGGCGTGGTGCTCGCAGCGCGGTTCGGCACCATCCCGTCGCCGAGCCCGTACGTGCGCGTCGACACCTGTCGCGTCGACGGCCTCGACGACCTCATGGCGCGCATGGTCGAGGACGACGTCGCGCACCGCTACAGCGTGGCGTGGGTCGACGGCATGGCCAAGGGTGCGCGCCTGGGTCGCGGCGTGCTGACCGTCGCCGACCACGCCGAGGCCGGCGCCTCGCAACGGCGCGACGGCACCCCGTCGGCAGGTCTGCCGCGCCTGTCGATGCCGCCGGTGCCGGTGAGCCCGCTCAACCGCGTGTCGCTCGGCGCGTTCAACGAGGCCTACTTCCGCAAGGCGCCGCGCGAGAAGCTCGGGGGGATCGAGGGGCTCGCGCCGTTCTTCTACCCGCTCGACGTCGTCGGCCGGTGGAACCGGCTCTACGGCCCGGGTGGCTTCCTCCAGTACCAGTTCGCCGTGCCCGACTCCGGGGGAGAGGTCGTGCGGCGCTCGCTCGAGGCCCTCGCCGGCATCGGCGCGCCGTCGTTCCTCTCGGTGCTCAAGCGCTTCGGCCCGGGCAACACCGCGTCGCCGCTCTCGTTCCCGATCGAGGGCTGGACCCTCGCGGTCGACGTACCGACCCGCGTCGACGGCCTGGCCGGCGTGCTCGACGAGCTCGACGGGCTGGTGCTCGAGGCCGGCGGCCGTCTCTACCTCGCCAAGGACTCGCGCGCCGTCCCTGCCACGATCGCGGCCGGCTACCCGCGGCTGCCCGAGTTCCAGGCCCTCGTCCGCGAGCTCGATCCCGAGCACGTCTTCGTCTCCGACCAAGCCAGGAGGTTGTCGCTGTGACGGACGCCCTCGACCGTCCGACGTCGCTGCTCGTCCTCGGCGGCACCAGCGAGATCGCGCTGGCCACCGTGCGCGCTCTTGCGTCGCCCGCGCTGCGTCGCACCGTGCTCGCCGCACGACCGTCGGCAGCGCGTGACGAAGCCGTGGAAGGCCTTACGACTGCAGGGATCACGGGCGTCGAGGTCGTCGACTTCGACGCCGCCGTCACCGACTCCCACGATGCACTGCTCTCGTCGGTGTTCGCCGGCGGCGACGTCGACGTCGTGCTCGTCGCGTTCGGCGTCCTCGGCGACCAGGCCGAGTTCGAGGACGACCCCGACCTCGCGGTGCAGGCAGCGCAGGTGAACTACGTCGGCGGCATGTCGGTGTGCCTGCGCGCTGCCCGGCTGCTGCGCGACCAGGGCCACGGGTCGCTCGTCGTGCTCTCGAGCGTCGCGGGGGAGCGCGCGCGTCGCAGCAACTTCGTCTACGGCTCGACCAAGGCCGGGCTCGACGCGGTCGCGAGCGGTCTGGCCGACGCGCTGCACGGCAGCGGGGCGGGTGTCCTCGTCGTGCGCCCGGGCTTCGTGCGCACCGGGATGACGGCGCACCTCGATCCTGCACCTCTGTCGGTCACGGCCGACGACGTGGCCGACGCCGTCGTCACCGGGCTCCGTCGCGGGTCTACGGTCGTCTACGTGCCCGCGACGATGCGGGTCGTGATGTCGGGACTGCGGCACCTGCCGCGAGCCGTCTTCCGGCGCCTGCCGATCTGATCCGGGCGGCTCACCTCACGCAGCGTGGTGACGCCGTTCATCCGTCCGGCCCAGTGGCGCATCGCCGCGCGTGCGGGCGGTGCTCACCGTTCGCTCAAGATGTCCGTCCGGGCGCTGCCTCAGGTCGAACTCACCACCGCCCGCTCCTACCCTCGACGTATGGTCGTTCGACGTCGACGCTTCGCGCTCGCGATGCTGCTCAGCGGGATCGCCGTGCTCACGCTCCCCGGGATCGCCCACGCGGCTGCGACCGCCACCTACGCGACCATCACTGCCAACACCCCGACCACTCCGGGCTCGTGCGGCGGCAGCGCGACCGGGTGCGTCACGTCGTCGGCGTCGGTGCTGACCGCGAAGTCGGGCACCCTCCCGGCGTCGATCTCGGTGACGTTCAGCCTCTGCAAGGGCACGTCCACCTCGTCGTGCACGGCCGTCTACACGTGGCCGGCGATCGTCGTCTATCCCTCGCCGTACAAGAACAACACCACCTACGCGGTGTCCTCCTCGGTGAAGTGCAAGACGACCGGGACCACGTCCTACTTCGTGCGTGCCGTCATGTCGAACACGTCGTCGTCGGTGACGGCGTACTCGACCCCGAAGTCCCAGTCCGGCTGCCTGACGGCCTGACGGGACGAGCATGAGCGCGCCCGCCTCGCAGCCCTCCGCGCCCGTGCGGGCGTCCGACTGCGACGGCTCGACCTCGTCGGTACGCCTCGCCGTCATCCTGACCGTGTCGGTGCTGGCCGTCGTGGCCGGCGTCTGGGTCGCCGTGTGGTCGTCCGGCGCGATCCGGCTCGACATCGTCGTGCTCGCCACCGTCCTGCGTGAGATCCGTTCACGTGCGGTGCGCCTCGTCGCTGCGGCGGCCGCGGTGCTCGCCACCGTCGGCCTGCTGCAGTTCACGCCGTACTCCGTCGGGCAGGCGGCGCTGCTCGTCGTCACCGGCTACGCCCTGGTGTGGGCGCTGCGGTGCTGGGACGCCGACCTCGTCGCGTCGCCGTTCCGCCGGTTCGTCGAGGCCGCGTGGCGCCTTGTACCGGTGGTCGTGGCTGTCGCCCTCGCCGACGCGCTGCTCGACGCTGCATCCCCGGGCGACTCCGCCACGTCCACCGTCGTCGACGGCCTGCTCGCAAGCCTGCTGCCGGTCGCCGTCGCCGCCGCCGTCGTCGTGGCCATCGCCGGACGGTCGCTGCTCGACGGCGGCAACGGGCAACGCTCGACCAAGCTGGCCGGCCCGTTCGTGGCGCTGGCCTGCTCGCTGGTCGCGGTCCAGGCCGTGCTCGGCTACTGGAGCGACCAGGAGCAGGCGGGCCTCGCCAACGCGGCGACCACCACGTCGGCCGCCTTCCAGCGCATCGTGTCGGCCGCTCTGCAGTCGTTCAGCGCGCGTGCTGCGGTCCCGCCGCGCACGCCGGTGGTCGACCAGGTCACCTTCGACCGCTCCGTGCGCGCGTTCCTCTACGGCAACCCCGCGGTGTCGGCCGCCGCTCTCGTGCAGGACGACCACGGCACGTTCCGTGTCCTGTTCGCGAACGACCGCGCCGGAGCCGATCCGACGCTGGCCCCGCTCATGGGTGGTGCGCGCACCGACTCGGCGCAGCTGCTCAACGCGCAGCAGACGAGCACCACGATGATGATCGGCGTCCGCGACGTGCCGGGCAGCGACCTCACGCCGCAGCCCAGCGTCGTGTGGGCCGCGCCGTGGACCACGGGTGCGGGATCGCCGACCACGGAGCTGCTGACGACGGCCGTGTCGTTGCCCGTCATGTTCGACGGAGCCGCCGCCACTCTCGGCGCCCAGCGCGACGCCGTGCACCTCGAGCTCGTGCGCGAGGGGTCCTCGACCCAGTCCGCGCGCACGATGTCGGCCCTCGGTGCCGCCTCGCACAGCACCGGGACGTCGTCGTCGACCGAGATCCTGCTCGGCGACGTCCCGTTCCAGATCGTCGCGACCCCCACCGACGACTTCGGGACCCCGATCCTCGTGCGTGGTCTCGTGCTCGGTGGCCTGCTCTCGCTGGGGCTCGTCGCGGCGGCGCTCATGCTGCAGGCCGCGAACGGTCGCTACCGCGCGCGACGCCTGATCGAGGAGCGCGAGTCTCTGCTCGCCGCCACGATCGACGCCGCGCCCGGAACCGTGCTCCTCGTCGACGACGGCCAGCGCGTGCTCATGAGCAACGGGTGCGACGACGACAAGCTGGCGCGCGTCGGCCGCCCGGTCACTTCCGCCCTCCCCTTCCCGCTGCACGGCCCGGAGGGCGAGAAGGTCGCAGACGTCATCGCGCGAGGGAACGCCGGCGAGCCGGGGTCGATGGAG
>Ga0302299_10000461_pt1 | contig 22065 bp, 16 predicted proteins | sample III_Fen_N3_4_FD_198795 | JGI IMG/M metagenome (GOLD analysis project Ga0302299, IMG submission 198795) | Peat permafrost microbial communities from Stordalen Mire near Abisko, Sweden - III_Fen_N3_4 | ecosystem: Environmental > Terrestrial > Soil > Wetlands > Permafrost | place: Sweden: Abisko... | reverse complement strand
GCAGGCGCGCTCGACGTCGCCCACGGCCCCGCCGAACGTCACCGAGGCCGTGCCGGCCTGCGCCCCGGCCACTCCGCCGGACAGGCACGCGTCCACGTAGGCGACACCCACGCCGGCGAGCATCCGCGCCGTCGCCCGCGCCGCGTCCGGCCGGCCGGAGGTGTGGTCGATCCACAGCGTGCCCGACCGCAGGTGCGGCAGCATGGCCCGGGCGACGGCGTCGACGTCGGCGGAGACCGGCAGGCAGGTGAGGACCACGTCGGCGGCCGCGGCCCGGGTGAGGTTGGCCGCGCGAGAACCGAACTGCTCCGCGTGCCGGTCGGCCTTGGCCGCCGTGCGGTTGTTCACCAGCGTCGGGTAGGCGCGGGCGAGGTGGCCCGCGATGGGCCGCCCCATGGCGCCGAGGCCGATGAACGCGACGGTCGGCCGGTCGTGCTCGGGCCGGTGCGGCCGGTCGTGGGGGATCACGTTCTGGGAAGGCATGCCGTGACGCTACCCGCGGGGACGGGGCGTGACCCGTCGGGGCGCCCCGCGGCGATCCGCGAGGTGAGCGGCGGGGGAGCCTGGACAGACGCGGGCCGAGCGTGAATCGTGGCGACCATGGAGCCCAGCGAATCCCCCGACACCGCCCTGTCCGTCCCCGTCCACGGTGGAGTGCTGCACGGCGTCGCGTGGGGAGGCGACGACGGCGTGCCCGTGCTCGCCATTCACGGGATCACCGCATCGCACCTGTCGTGGGCGGCCGTCACGCGGCTCCTGCCGGGCGGTCACCGGGTGCTGGCTCCCGACCTGCGCGGACGCGGCCGGAGCAACACCCTCCCCGGTCCCAGCTCGATGGCCCGGCACGCGCAGGACATGGTGGCCCTGCTCGACGCTGCCGGGGTGGAGCGGGCCGTCGTCGCCGCCCACTCCATGGGCGGCTTCGTCGCCGTCGCGCTCGCCGACGCCTACCCGGACCGGGTGGAACGCCTCGTACTCGCCGACGGCGGGCTGCCGCTGACCCTGCCCGAGGGAATGGACCTCGACACCTCCTACGAGGTGGGGCTCGGACCGGCGTTGGCCCGGCTGTCCATGACCTTCCCCGACCATGCCGCGTACCGGGACTTCTGGAAGCAGCATCCGGGCCTGGGCCCCTACTGGAACGCCGACGTCGAGGCCTACGTCGAGGCCGACCTGGAGCCCATCCCGGGGCCGGGCGGCAGGGCGTGGCGCAGCAGCGTACGGGCCGCCCTGGTCAAGCAGGACTACTACGACCAGTTCACCGACGCCGTCGTCACCCGGCTTGAGACGCTGACGCGTCCGGCGGTCCTCCTGCGCGCCCCCCGCGGACTGCTCGACCAGCCGCAGGCCCTGTACGCCGACGGATTCCTGGAGGAGTGGATGGCCAAGGTTCCGCTGCTGACCGGGTGGACGGTCGAGGACGTCAACCACTACACCCTGCTGCTTGGCCCCGCCGGGGCGCAGGCCGTGGCCGCCGCGATCGCCGGCGCCGCCGCGGGGTGATCACCCTTGGCAGCCCGGCGTGGCCCGATCCGGCCCGGCGTGGCCCGGTCCGGCCCGGCGCAGGCGCTCGGCGGCGTCGGCGAGCAAGCCGTCGGCCACCGGGGCGGTGCCGTCGCCTGCGCGGCGGCCGTGCAGGTAGGCGAACGCGCAGTTGTAGGCGGCGACCCAGGTCCCCGCGGCCCACGCGACCTCCAGCTCGAGCGGCGTCCACGGCCGCCCGCGCTCGGTGGCGTAGGCGTCCAGGAGAGCCTCTCCGTCGGCCAGGCTCGCCAGGCGCTGGACGTCGGTCGAGGCGTGGTCGGCCGCACCGACCCCGGCGATGACCGCCTCCGGCGCGGACACGATGCTGTCCCAGTCGTGAACGACGACGCGCCACCCGCGGTCGCCGGCCGGGCCGCTGTCGCTGCGGAACCACCGGGCGTTGATTCCGGACAGGTCGGCGTGGCCGAGGACGGCCGGAAGGGTCCGGGCGTCGTCGGCGAGGAGGCGGGAGCGGGCGCGGCGGGCCGTCTCCAGGAGAGCCGGCGGGAGGTCGGCCTCGATCCGGTGCGGATCCCAGCGCGACGATGCCGGCGGGGGCCAGACCCGAGCCGGGTCGCCGTGGTCGTACTGCAGCCACGGCACGGGCGGCTCAAGGGTGCCGACCTCCTGGGGCGCAGGGCAGGCCCTGACGATGCGCGCGAGCAGCACGCCGTACCGGGCCGCGACGTCGCCACCGGTCAAGCCCTCGGGGTAGGCCAGGCCGCCGTCGACCCACTCCTCCGCGCTGACCCACGAGCCACCGGGTGCGGCGTCGTCGAGCGGGAACGGCCCGGCGTACGGCCGGGGGCTACCGATGCCCGCCGCCCACGCCGCCCGATGCGCGGCCGCGCAGGCCCGCAGCCGCTCCTGCGCATCCCGCAGCTTGAGCGCGACCCGTCGCCCGTCGGCCAGCACGACGCCGTGCACCCGCGACATGCTGCCACCGCCGTCGAAGAACTGCTCCGCCACGGGTCCGCCCAGGTGCCGCTCGCACCATCGCGCGGCCGCCTGCTGCACCGGCTCTGCCTGGTTCGCGCTCGTCGCTGTCACAGCTATAGCGTGGCAGGATGCCGATCTCGCGCAGGAGCAGGGCGTCGTGGCCGGTGGTGCTCGTGGCGGCAACCGCGGCCGTGACCGCGGCGGCAATCGCGGCGGCAAGCGGAACCATGGGGGCCACGACGGCCCGCGCCGCGTCGCAGCCGGCGGCGCCGCGGGGGACGACGAGCGTGTCAGCGGCGCTGACGCCGGCCGAGCTCGCCCAGGCCGCCTACGACCGGATGACGCCGGCCCAGCGGATCGGCCAGCTCTTCATGGTCGGCGGCAGCGTGACCGGGCTCGGCTCGGCCACCGGGTCGGCGATCAGCACCTATCACGTCGGTAACCTCATGCTCACCGCCCGCACGGCGTCGGGCGCCGCCCCCGTGCGCGCGGTGACGAGCGGCGCGGACCGGCTGACGACGTCGGCGGCGACCTCCGGCGTGCCCCTGTTCATCGCCACGGACCAGGAGGGAGGCTACGTCCAGGTCCTCAAGGGCCCCGGCTTCTCGGCCATGCCCACCGCGCTCACCCAGGGCGGCTGGGCCGGACCGACGCTGACGTCCCAGGCCAGCGCGTGGGGGTACCAGGTGTTCCGGGCCGGGGTGGACGTCGACCTCGCGCCGGTGCTGGACACCGTCCCGGCGGCGCTGGGCGCCGGCAACCCGCCGATCGGCCACTACTACCGCGAGTACGGCTACACACCCGCCGTCGTCGCGGACAAGGGCTACGCCTTCTACCGCGGCATGCAGTTCTCCGGGCTCGCGATGACCGCCAAGCACTTCCCCGGGCTGGGCCACGTCACCGCCAACACCGACACCACGGCCGGGGTGCGCGACACCGTGACCACCCGGACCTCGCCGGACATCACGCCGTTCCGCCTCGCCGTCAGCGGCGGGATGCCGTTCCTCATGGTCTCCTCGGCCATCTACACGCAGATCGACGCCTCGCAGCCTGCGCTCTTCTCCTCCACCGTGGTCACCGGGATGGTTCGCGGTGACCTGGGCTTCAACGGGATCGTGATCACCGACGACGTCGGGTCGGCCCGGCAGGTCGCCGGTTGGTCACCGGGGAGCAGGGCGGTCTACTTCCTCGCCGCCGGCGGCGACGTGGTGCTCACGGTGGACCCGACGATCATCCCGTCCATGATCGGCGTCGTCACCGTCCGGGCCGCCGGCGACCCGGCGCTCCAGGCGAAGATCAATGTCGCCGCCCTGCGGGTCCTCACGGTCAAGGCGACGTTCGGGCTGCTCGGCGGGCGCCTGCCCACCGACGGGGTGTTCCTGCGGCCGACCGTGCGATCCCTGCAGCGCTGGCTCGGCGTGGCCCAGACCGGGCTCTTGGACCAGGTGAGCGTGCGCGCGCTCCAGGGCCGGATCGGTACCACCGCGGACGGGCAGTGGGGGGCGGCCTCGATGGCCGCGATGCAGTCCTACCTCGGCGCCACCCGCGACGGCGCGCGCACCTGGAACGCCCGGACTGTCGCCCTGCTCCAGGCGTACCTGAACACCCAACTGTGATCGCGTCCGGTCCGGGCCGGCGGCGCGACTACCCTTCGTAGGTGCACTCTGACCACGCCGGCGATGTCCTGTCCGAGGCGTCCCGGCGCCGAACCTTCGCCGTCATCAGCCACCCGGACGCCGGGAAGTCGACCCTCACCGAGGCGATCGCCCTGCACGCCCGGGTGATCGGCGAGGCCGGCGCGGTGCAGGGCAAGGCCGGGCGGCGCGGCGTCATCTCCGACTGGATGTCGATGGAGCAGGCGCGCGGCATCTCCATCACCTCGGCGGCGCTGCAGTTCGCCTACCACGACGTCGTCGTCAACCTCGTCGACACCCCTGGCCACGCCGACTTCTCCGAGGACACCTACCGGGTGCTGTCGGCGGTCGACTGCGCCGTCATGCTCATCGATGCCGCCAAGGGCCTGGAGCCGCAGACCCTCAAGCTGTTCGACGTCTGCCGGCACAGCGGCCTGCCGGTGGTCACGTTCGTCAACAAGTGGGACCGGCCCGGCCGGCACGCGCTCGAGCTGGCCGACGAGCTCGCGTCCCGGATCGGGCTGCAGCCGACCCCGGTCACCTGGCCGATCGGCGAGGCGGGGCACTTCGCGGGCCTGATGGACCTGCGCGGGGCGGCCTCGCCCGATCAGGCGCCGGTCTCGACGTTCGACGTCGCGGCGCACGGCGCCACCCTGGCCGCCGAGCATCGCCTCTCCCCGGCCGAGGCTGCCGACCGGCTCGGCGCCGAGTACGAGACGGCGCTGGAGGAGGTCTCGCTGTTGCCGGAGTTCGACGTCGAGACCTTCCTGGCGGCCAAGACCACGCCGCTGCTGTTCGGCGCGGCCGTGCTCAACACCGGCGTGCGGCACCTGCTCGACACCCTCGCCGCGCTGGCCCCGGCGCCGTCATCGCGCCCGGACGTCGCCGGGGACCCGCGCCGCCTCGACGACCCGTTCTCCGGCCTGGTGTTCAAGGTGCAGGCCGGGATGGACAAGGCGCACCGGGACCGGCTGGCGTTCGTCCGGGTCGTGTCCGGGCGGTTCGAGCGCGGGATGGTCGTCACGCAGGCCGACAGCGGCCGCCCGTTCGCGACAAAGTACGCCACCGCGGTGTTCGGCCGCGAGCGGGAGACGCTCGAAGTGGCGTTCCCCGGCGACGTCGTCGGGCTCGTCAACGCCTTGGCGCTGCGCGTCGGGGACTCCCTGCACGCGCCTGAGGCGCCGGTGACCTACCCGCGGCCGCCGGTGTTCGCCCCGGAGCACTTCGCCGTGGCGACCGCTGCCGACCTGGGCCGGTCCAAGCAGTTCCGCAAGGGCGTGGCCCAGCTCGACCACGAAGGCGTCGTCCAGGTGCTCCGGTCGGACCTGCGCGGGGACGCCTCACCGGTATTCGCCGCCGTCGGGCCGCTGCAGTTCGAGGTGGCCACGCACCGGATGGAGCACGAGTTCAACTCCCCGATCAGACTCGACCGACTGCCGTACGCCCTCGCCCGGCGCACCCGCCGCCGGGACGCCGCGTTCCTGCAGCGCGAGCGCGGCGTCGAGGTGGCCGAGCGAGGGGACGGCGCGTGGCTGGCGATGTTCACGGACCGCTGGCGCCTCGACGGGGTTAAGCGGCTGCACCCCAACGTCGTCCTCGACCCGCTGGTGGCCGAGGGCGACGCCTGAGCCGTGCGTCGCGGGAACCTGCTCGGCGGCCGAGCCTGTTCGGGGGCTGAGCTCGGCGAGGTACATCGCCGCCAGGACGAGGCCGCCGCCGACCAGGAGCCGCCAGGTCATGGACTCCCCTCCCAAGGTCACGGCGAAGGCGCCCGCCCACATCGGCTCCATGGTCATCAGGACGGCCGCGCGGGCGGCGGGCAGGTGAGCCTGGGCCCAGGTCTGGGCGAGCAGAGCCGCTGCACCGCCGATCAGCGCCATGAACAACAGGGCCACCCAGTCACCCGCGGTCGAGGGCAGGACGACGCCGTTCGGTGCCGCGAACGCCGTACAGACCGCGGCGACCGTGAGCAACTGGACGAAGGCCATGCCGACGACGTCGCGGCCCTGCGACCACCTGGACAGGCCCAGGATGTGCAAGGCGTACAGCGCGGCGGAAGCCAGCGTCACGGCCTCCCCGACGCCCACGGACAGGCCCTTGAGCGAGAGCACCGCCAAGCCGCCCGTCGCGACCAGGGCCGCGAGCCAGACCGACGGGCCGATCCGGTGGCGCAGCAGCACGGCACCGAGGATCGGGGTGAAAACCACGTACATCCCCGTCACGAACCCGGACACGCTCGCCGAGGTGTGGTCCAGGCCCCAGGTCTGCATCAGCTGCGCCAGCCCGTAGCCGACGCCGAGCACCACGGACTGCGCGCGAGCCGCACGGGGCAACCGGCGCGCCGCGCGAGGCGCGATCAGGTACAGGGCGAGGGCGGCGAGGCCGAATCGCAGGGCGAGGAAGTCCGCGACCGGCACGCGGGCGAGCATTCCTTTGGTGAGCACGAACGAGGAGCCCCAGACGATGGTGACGGCGAGCAGAACCGCCGCGGCCGCCGTTCGCCGGGCCTGCTCGCCGGCCAGGGCACGGCGGCCGTCGGGCACGGCACGGCGGCCGTCGGGCAAGTACGCGAGGATCTCGGTCGAGGCGGTCATGCACGAAGGCTTCGGAACGCCCCTGGGACAATGCAAGCCGTGACCGTTCCGGGCGTGAGAAAACGCAGTCTCGACGCGATAGACGAGAGCATCCTCACCGCTCTCGTGAGGGACGCACGCGCCTCCTACCGGGATATCGCGGCGCAGGTTCGCCTCTCCGCGAACGCCGTTGCGCAGCGGATGCGGCGGTTGGAAGCAGCCGGGGTGATCCGCGGGTACACCGCCGTCCTCGACCCGATGCTGGACGCGACCGGAGTCAGCGCCGTCGTCCACGTACGCACCACGATCGACATCGACTCCCCCGCCGTCGAGGCGAGCCTGGCCGCCATGCCCGAGGTGGTCGAGGTGCTCGACCTCGCCGGGCCGATCGACTACGAGATCAGGCTGCGCTGCCCGGACCAGGACAGCCTGTCCGCAGCCGTGCAGGCGATCCGGTTCCTGCCCGGCTTCATCGCGATGGAGACCCGCACGATCCTGCGCGAGGTCGTCCGCAGATGACCGCCGCCGACACCCCGATCGAGTCGGCCGACGTCGTGGCCGCGCTGCGCCGGCACGGGCTGACCGAGGTCGACACCTCGGCCAGGCGCCGCGCCGAGTACTCCAGCGACGCCAGCCTGTACCGCGTGCCGCCGGCGGTCGTCGCGTTCCCCCGGGCGCCGGAGGAGATCGTCGCGGCACTGGCGGCCTGCCGCGAGAGCGGCGTGCCGCTGACCATGCGCGGAGCGGGGACGTCGATCGCGGGCAACGCCGTCGGGCCGGGGGTGGTCCTCGACACCTCCCGTCACCTGCGGCGCATCCATGAGGTCGACGCCGAGGCGGCGACGGCGCGGGTGGACCCGGGCGTCGTCCTGGCCGACCTCCAGCGCGCCGCCGCCCCGCACCGGCTGCGGTTCGGGCCGGACCCCTCGACGCACGACCGCTGCACCATCGGCGGGATGATCGGGAACAACGCCTGCGGGGCCCGGGCGCTCGGGTACGGCCGGACCGCCGACAACATCGTGGCGCTCGACGTCGTCACCGGCTCGGGCGAGCACCTTCGGCTCAGGTCCGGCGAGGGCAAGGGGTCGGGCGAGGGCAAGGGGTCGGGCAAGGGCAACGCCGTGCTGGCCCCGGCCGGTTCGGCAGCCCTGCACGCGCTGCGCGGGAGCGTCGGGGCCAATCTCGCGACGATCCGCACCGAGTTCGGCCGCTTCTCCCGCCAGGTCTCCGGTTACAGCTTGGAGCATCTGCTGCCGGAGAACGGGTTCGACGTCGCGCGCATGCTCGTCGGAACGGAAGGCACCTGCGCGGTGGTGCTCGGCGCGACGGTGCGGCTGGTCCGGCTGCCGGCGGCGACCCGGCTGGTCGTGCTCGGCTACCCCGACATGGCCGCGGCCGCCGACGCCGTGCCCGCGCTGCTGCCGCTGTCGCCGATCGCCGTCGAGGGGCTGGACTCGCGGATCATCGACGTCGTGCGGCGCACTCGGGGCGAGGCTGCCGTGCCGGAGCTGCCGCGCGGCTCAGGCTGGCTCTTCGTCGAGGTGGCCGCCGAGGACGACGGCGCCGCCGCCACGCTGGGCGCGCAGGCCGTGCGGGCCGCGCGGACCGGCCAGATGCTCGACGCGCGGATCGTCACCGACCCGCGGGAGGCTCTGGCGCTGTGGCGGATCCGGGAGTCCGGGGCGGGGCTGGCCGCCCGGCCGTCGGCCACCCACCGGGCGCACGCCGGCTGGGAGGACAGCGCGGTCCCGCCCGGGCGCCTCGGCGGCTACCTGCGCGAGCTGGAGGCCCTGCTCGGCGGCCACGGCCTGTCCGGGGTGCCGTACGGGCACTTCGGCGAGGGCTGCGTGCACATTCGGATCGACTTCCCGCTCGGCGAGCCGCCCGGCGCGAGGGACGGCGGCCGGGCCGCGCTGCGGGCGTTCCTGCTCGACGCGGCCGATCTCGTCGCCGCGCACGGCGGGTCGCTGTCCGGCGAGCACGGCGACGGCCGGGCCCGGGGCGAGCTGCTCCCCCGGATGTACTCCCCGGCCGCCCTCGCCGCGTTCGCCCAGGTCAAGGCCGCGTTCGACCCCGACGACGTGCTCAACCCCGGGGTGCTCGTGAAGCCGGCGCCGGTGGAGGCGGACCTGCGCCTGCCCGACGTGCTGCCCGTGACGGCCGGGCTCGGCCAGCTCTATCCGGGCGACGGCGGGGACTTCGCCTGGGCGGTCCACCGGTGCATCGGCGTGGGCGCCTGCCGGGCCGACCGGGTCAGCGCGAGCGCGGTGGACCGGGCCGTCATGTGCCCGTCCTACCTGGCGACGCGCGAGGAGACGGACTCGACCCGGGGCCGGGCCCGGGTGCTGCAGGAACTGGTCCGCGGCTCGTTCGGGCCCCGCGGGCCCGGCGGCGAGCTGCCCGCCGCTGCGTGGCGGTCGGCCGAGGTGCTCGCGGTGCTCGACCTGTGTCTGATGTGCAAGGGCTGCGCCGTCGACTGCCCGACCGGCGTCGACATGGCCACGTACAAGGCGGAAGTGCTCCACCAGGCCTACCGCGGCCTGCGACGGCCGGCCTCGCACTACGCGCTGGGATGGCTGCCGCGATGGGCGCGCCTGGCCTCCCGGGCCCCGCGTGCCGCGAACGCCGTCCTCACCGCGCCGGTCCTCGCGGCAGCCGGCAAGCGCCTGGCCGGGGTGGACGGCCGCCGCGCCGTGCCCGCCCTGGCCGGGCAGACCTTCCGCGCGTGGTTCCATTCCCGGCGACGGACCGCCGGGGGCTCCATCGGTGCCGGGGGCTCCATCGGTGCCGGGGGCTCCATCCGTGCCGGGGGCTCCATCCGTGCCGGGGGCTCAGGCGCCGGCTTACCGATCGTGATGTTCATCGACACCTTCACCGATTTGTTCAACCCGCACGTCGGGCGGGCTGCTGTGCGCGTGCTCGAAGCCGCGGGATACGCGGTCCGGATCACCGACGAGCCGGTCTGCTGCGGCCTGACCTGGCACACCACCGGCCAGCTCGACCGGGCCCGACGGGAGCGCGACCGGGCCGTCGCCGCGCTGGGCCCGAGCCTGGCTCTAGGCCCGAGCCTGGCTCTAGGCCCGAGCCTGGCTCTAGGCCCGAGCCTGGCCAGCGGCGCAGGCGTGGTCGGGCTCGAACCGTCCTGCGTGGCGACCCTGCGGTCCGAGGCGGGCCTACCCGTGCGCACCCTCGCCGAGGTGCTCGCCGCGACGCCGGGCTGGGCGCCGCCGGACCTGACCGGCATCCAGGTGGTCGCCCAGCCGCACTGCCACCACCACGCCGTCATGGGCTGGGGCGCGGACGCCGAGCTGCTCGCCGCCGCCGGGGCAGACGTCCACGCGGTCGGCGGCTGCTGCGGGCTGGCCGGCTCGTTCGGCGTCGAGCGCGGGCACTACGAGGTAAGTGTCGCGGTCGCCGAGACGGCGCTTCTGCCGGCGCTGCGCTCGCGCCCGGACGCCGTTGTCCTGGCCGACGGCTTCTCCTGCCGCACCCAGGTGGCCGATCTGGCGCACCGGCGGCAGAGCATCCACCTGGCCGAACTCCTCGATCTGGGCGCGGGCCAGGAAGGGCCGCAACCACGGCTGACGTCATGACGGGGACCCTCGCCCATGACCGCACCGGATGACCATTTCGGGTGTCATTCAACATGACCCGGTGGCAGCCAGGGTGTCTGCGAACGCTTCCTACTACAGGCCGCGCACGAACGGTTACTCTGGGGGACTGCAGCGTGGTCTCCGCTGCTTTCGCAAGGAAGAGCTGCGGCGGGGCGGGTGTCGATGGGCGGCAAGTCGGGTCACCCGCTCTCCAGCCGGCCGCGCGCCGGGCACCCGCCCGGGCTCGTCTGGGTCGTCGGCGCCGCGGTGATCACGTGGGCCACGGTCGCGGTGGTCCTGGCCGCCCGCGCCGCAGGCAGTCCCCTGCTCGACCCGGGCTCCGTGCTCGTGCTGGACAACCTGTCCCAGCTCGCCGCCGCATCGGTCGCCGCAGCGCTGTGCGCCCGCACTGCCCGGCTGAGCCGGGGGAACTCCCGCTGGTCCTGGACGGCCTTCGCCGTGGGGGCGGGGGGCTGGGCGGCCGGTGCGGCGGTGTGGTCGTGGTTCGAGCTCGTGGCGCGTCGCCCGACACCGTTCCCCTCCTTCGCCGACGTCGGTTACCTGACCTTCAGCGTGGGAATCACCACGGGCATGCTCCTGCTGCCCGGCGCGGCCTCGTCGCTGCGCCGTGGACGCGACCTGCTCGACGGCGTCATGGTCGCGGCGGCCCTGGCCGCCATCTCGTGGTCGACCTCGCTGGGCGCGGTGCTGAGGTCGGGCGCAGAGGGGCGGCTCGGCATGGCCGTGTCCGTCGCCTACCCGATCAGCGACGTCGTGGTCGTCACGGCCGCGGTCGTCGCGCTGGGTCACAGCAGGGGCCGCCGCCGCACGCTTCTCCTCCTCGCCGGCGGCCTGACCTGCATGGCGACCGCCGACACCGCCTTCGCCTACCTCGTCGCGACCGGCAGCTACGCCACCGGCAACCCGCTCGACCTGGGGTGGATCGCCGCCTTCCTCACCATCGGCGTCGCCGCTGCCGACGCCGCCGCACATGCCACCGCACATGCCGCCACCCGCCCGGCCCCGGCGGCGCGAACCCTGATCCCCTATATCGCAATCATGGCCGGGTTCGCTGTGCTCGTCACCTCGCCGCAGCGCGGGGAGCAGGTGAGCACCGCCGCCCTGCGCCTGTTGGCCCTGGCCTCGGCCGCCGCCGTCGTCCGCCAGTACGTGATCGCGCGGGAGAACTCCGCACTCGCCGCCGCCGTCGCCGCCCGGGAGGCGCAACTGCGCGAGCAGGCGCTGCGCGACCCCCTGACCCGGCTCCCTAACCGCACCTTGTTCACCGACCGGGTCGGCCACGCCCTGATGCTGCACCAGCGCGACCAACGGCCGCTCGCCGTCGTCTTCTGCGATCTGGACGCCTTCAAGGGGGTCAACGACACGCTCGGCCACGCCGTCGGCGATCAGCTGCTCATCGCGGTGGCCGCCCGCCTAGCGGCCAGCCTGCATCGTGCCGACACCCTCGCCCGCCTGGGCGGGGACGAGTTCGCCGCGCTGCTGGAGGACCCTGCGGGGGTGCAGGCCACCACCGCGGCCCTGACCGCGGCGCTGGCGGGCCCGTTCAGCATCGGGGAGCATGCCGTCCAGGCCCGGGCCAGCATCGGCGTGGCCACCGTGGCTGCCGGGGAACCGACCCCCAGCATGGACGATCTGCTGGCCCACGCCGACGTCGCGATGTACGTCGCCAAACGCGCGGGCGGCGCCCAGGTCGCCTTCCACCGCGTCGGCATGACGTTGTCCGAGTCCCGGGACCTCGCCTATCACGTGCCGCTGGCGGAGGCGGTCGAGCGGGACGAAATCATCCTGCACTACCAGCCCATCGTCGAGCTCGGCACCGGCCTGGTGGTGGGCTTCGAGGCGCTGGCCCGTTGGCGGTGCCGCGGGGCCGACGTCCCGCCCGACCAGTTCATCCCGCTCGCCCGGCGCGGTGGCCTGCTGCCGCACCTGTCGGCCAACTTGCTGCGCCGGGCCTGCCGGCAGGTGGCGCTCTGGTCCTGCCTCGTCGGGCACCGCGACGTCGTCGTCGCCGTGAACATCAGCCCAGACCAGATCGTCGACCACGCCTTCGTCGACGAGGTGCTCACCGCCATGACGACCCACGACGTCGAGCCGTCCCAGCTCGTCCTGGAGATCACCGAAGAAGCCCTGCTCGCCGACGTCGCGGCGGCGGCGGGGGTCATGGCGCGGCTGCAGCGTCTCGGGGTCAAGCTCTCCCTCGACGACTTCGGCACCGGATACTCCTCCCTGGCACACCTGCACGCGATCCCGCTGAATGCCCTCAAGATCGACCGCGCGTTCGTGCAGCGGATCGACACCGACCCCGCCTTGACCCGGCTCGTCCGGGGCGTGCTCGCACTCAGCAACGGGATGGGCCTGCGGACCATCGCCGAAGGGATCGAGCGACCGGAGCACGAGGCGGCCCTGCGGGCGCTGGGCTGCCGGTATGGTCAGGGGTTCCTCTACTCGCGGCCGCAACCGCCGGAGGCGCTCACGCCGCTTGTGCAGTCGATCGCCGTGCCGGGCACGCGGCGGGGAACCACCGTGCGCTGAGGGCGACGGCGCGTACGGGCCGGTCGTGGACGTGTCGATCGAGGACGTGTCGATCGAGGAGGTGTCGATCGAGGAGGTGCGGCGGCAGTTCCAACTCTGAACCCGATCCGATCGGGCCGGGGGCGAGGCCGTAGGGTCGGATCGTGACCACCGACGCGGAGATCTTCGCCCTCATCGCCGCCGAGCGACGACGGGCGGCCGACTTCATCCAGGGCCTCGACGACGCGCAGCTCCAGACCCAGAGCCTGTGCTCGGCCTGGACGGTGCGGGACGTCGCCGGGCACTTGATCAGCCCGTTCGCGACCAGCATCTTCTCCTTCCTCGTCGGCTCGCTGACCTCCGGCGGGATGGGCCGGTACAACGCCAAGCTGGCCCGCGAGCTCGGCCGCCGTCCCGTCGACGAGATCGCCGACACGCTGCGGAAGAACGCCGAGCACCGGTTCACCCCGCCCGGCACCGGCCCCCACGCACCGCTGAGCGACCTCGCGGTCCACGTCCGCGACATGGCCCGCCCGCTGGGGCTGCCGGTGACGGCGGCGCCGCAGGCATGGGCGGAGGTCCTGGGGTTCCTCACCTCGGCCCGGGCCCGGGCCGGCTTCGTACCTCGCGGCCGGCTGCACGGCCTACGCCTGGAGGCCACCGACCTGGACTTCGTCCGGGGCGACGGCGCCGTGGTGTCCGGCCCCGGCGAGGCCCTCGCGATGGTCGCGGCCGGGCGGGCCGTGGCCCTCGGTGACCTCAGCGGCGACGGCGTGAGCGTTCTGGCGGGGCGACTGCGGGCATAGCGGACGCCGACGGGCTCAGCGGACGCCGACGGGCGTAGCGGACGCCGACGGGCGTAGCGGACGCCGACGGGCGTAGCGGACGCCGACGGGCGTAGAGGTGCGCGCGGGGGCGAGGGGTCTGCGCGCAGGCTGGGCACTGAGTCAGATATGAATCAGTGCCCAGCCTGGCGGCACAGGCACCCCGCCCCCCGGGCACGATCCCCCGGGCACGATCCCCCGGGCACGATCCCCCGGCCGACGGGCTGCGCCGTCTCCCCCTGGACGGTTGACGCGGGCAGCGCCGGCACGCCGCTATCGTCCGGGCCCATGACCGAGAAGGGACGATCCGGAGCGGGCGGCCAGGATGCGGCGAGCGCCGGCGCACCGAACGCCGGCAGCAGTTGGCGCTGGCGCCTGGGCGACGCCGGCCGGGCTCTCGCGAGCCTCTTGGGAGCCACGCTCGGGCTGCGTATCGCGGCCTGGATCCTGCCCGATCTCAGCCTCGGCGGCTGGGGCACGGCGCTGCTGGCAGCCATTCTCATCGCGGCGTGGGGCGTCGTACTGCGCCCGGTCATGGTCCGGGTGGCCGCACGATTCGGCTGGCCCGGCGCGGTGCTCCTGGGCGTCTTCGGTCAGGCGATCATCGTCTACTGGGTGCTGTTGCGGCAGAACGCCAGCCACCCCGGCGCGGGCGCCTTCCTCGTCGCGTTCGCAGCGGCCTGGATCGTCGCATTCGTCTCGACCGGCGCCGTCTGGGTGCTCACGGCCGGTACGGACGAGGCGGTCACGGCCAGCCTGATCCGCCGGGCCCGTCGCCGGCGGGGCAAGGTGACGCTGCCCGACCCCGACATCACGGGCGTCGTCATGATCCAGGCCGATGGCGTCCCCTGGCCGGTGCTCGAGCTCGGCGTCCTGGGCGGGACCCTGCCGACGCTGTCCCGTTGGATCCGCAGCGGCTCCCACAACATGGCCGAGTGGCGGCCCCGGTTGCCGGCCACCACGCCCGCCAGCCAGATGGGCATCCTGCACGGCACGATCGAAGGCATCCCGGCGTTCCGCTGGGTCGACCGGGACACCGGCCGGGTCTTCGTCGCCAACCGGCGCTCCGACGCCGCCGACATCGAGGCCATGCACTCGGACGGGAACGGCCTGCTCGTCGACGACGGCGTGTCCGTGAGCAACCTGTTCACCGGCGATGCGCACCTGGCCTACGTGACGATGAGCGCCCTGGACCGCACCCAGGAGAACCGGGAGGCCCGCCTGGCGGTCTCGCAGTTCCTCGGCCGGCCCGACGGTCTGGCCAGGGGCATCTCCCGCACGCTGAGCGAGGTCGTCCGTGAGCGGTTCCAGATGCGCCGGGCGATCAAACGCGACATCCGGCCGCGGGTGCACCGCGGCTGGGGGTTCGCCGGAGAGCGGGCCGCGTTGCTCGGCGTCCTGCGCGACCTCAACACCTCCCTCGTCGCGGAGTCCATGCTCAAGGGCAAACGGGCGATCTACGTCGATTACGTCGACTACGACGCCGTCGCTCACCATGCCGGGATCATGCGCCCGGAGTCGCTCGACGCGCTGCTCGGTATCGACGCCGTCCTCGCCCAGCTCGAGAAGGTCGCCGAGGTGGCCCCCCGCAAGTACACGTTCGTCGTGCTGTCCGACCACGGGCAGTCACAGGGCGAGGTCTTCGCCGACCGGTACGGGGAGGACCTGGCCGCCGTCGTCGCCAGGCTGGCCGACGCCGACGTCACCGCCGCGCTGGAGGCCAACGCCGAGGGCGCGGGCCGGGTCAACAGCCTGACCTCCTGGGCGAGCGGCAAGGACTCGGTGCTGGGCAGGACCTTCCAGAACGCCTCGAAGCGTCTGGAGACCCGAGCCCACGCCGATGCCGAGCGCGCCGAGCTGACCGAGCGGGCAGAGCACAAGAAGAGCGACACCGAGAAGGGCACGGGAACCGACCGGTTCCTGGTGTTCGGGTCGGGCAACCTCGGCCTTGTCTACGTCGCCGGGGAGGCTCACCGGCTCACCCTCAAAGAGTTGAGCGAGCGGTTCCCGGCGCTCGTCGCGGGGCTGGTCGTGCACCCCGGCGTCGGCTTTATCGTCGTTGCCTCGGGCGACCACGGCCCGGTGGCGATCGGGGCCGCCGGGGAGCACCGGGTGCGCGACGGCGTCGTCGTCGGCGAGGACCCGCTGGCGCCGTTCGGGCCGGATGCGGCGGCCTTCGTCCTGCGGGCGGCCTCGATGCCCGAGGCGCCGGACATCTTCGTCAACAGCCTGCTCGACCAGATGGGGGAGGTGGCCGCGTTCGAGGGGCTCGTCGGCTGTCACGGCGGGCTCGGCGGGTGGCAGGACCGGGCCATGATCGTGTGGCCGGCGGAGCTGCCGGCACCGGACGGGATGCTCGTCGGTGCCGATGCCGTGCACCGCCAGTTGGTGAGCTGGCTGGAGCGCCTCGGCCACCGCAAGAACCTCGCGAAGCCGCATCCACGGCCGTACGACGTGCGGCGGGCCGAGCGCGAGGTCGCCGGGGCGGAGGCGGCACGGCGGGGGCTTCCCTCATGATGGATTCATGAGCCATGTGCTGAGCCCGCTGCTCAACGCGCCCGGATGGCTCGTCCTGACTGTCGTTGGCCTGATCGTATTCGCCGAGGACGCCCTGTTCGTCGGTTTCATCCTCCCCGGGGAGACCGCGGCAATCCTCGGCGGGGTCGCCGCCAAGCTCGGTCACGTCCCGCTCGCCGCGGTGATCGCCGCTGTCGTTCTCATGGCGATCGTCGGGGACAGCGTCGGCTACGAGGTGGGCCGCACGCTCGGCCCGCGGATGCTGGCGGCGCCGAGGCTCCGCCGCCACCATGCCCGGCTGCACGACGCGCAGGGCCTGCTCGCCCGCCGCGGCGGTAGCGCCGTCTTCCTCGGCCGTTGGGTGGCGTTCTTCCGTGCAGTCATGCCCGCGCTGGCCGGCAGCGTGCGGATGCCCTACCGCAGGTTCCTGCCCTGGAACGCCCTGGGCGGGCTCGTCTGGGGCGTCGCCGTCGTGCTCGCGGGCTACCTCGCGGGAGCCTCGTACAAGGCGGTCGAGCACTGGCTCGGGACAGGTGCGGCGGCGGCTGTCGGCGTGCTCGCCATCGCAGCGATCGTCGTGTGGCGGGTGCGGGCCCACCGCGTCGAGCGCCGTGCGGAGACCACTGCACCGTCCACAGCACCGTCCACTGCACAGTCCACCGCGCAGGCCGCAGCGCACGCCGCAGCGCAGGCCGAGGAGGAGCCGGCGTAAGCCGCGTTTCGTCCGTCCGGTCGAGCAGCACGACGACGGCCAGGAAGCCTGCGCCGAACGGTCCTCACCGATGATGCCCAAGGACGTACGATTGGCTGTCCAACGCCGAAACCGGGCTGGAATGCCGAAACCGGGCTGGCAGTCAGGGAACACATGTCGTTCACCGCGCCCTTGCCGTCACGCGTGTCGGGGATGGATGCCGCCCCCGGCGCCGCGGCGGAGGTGGTGCTGCTCGACCGCGACGGTGTCATCGTCGCCGTCAACGCCGCCACCGGGGAGTCGTTCTGCCAGGAAAACAGTGCCGGCTCCCCCCGGTGCGGTGTCGGCGTCTCCTTTCTGGCGACCTGCGCCGCGGCAGCCGGCGAGGGCGCGTGCCCGGACGTCGCTCTGGCGGTCCGCGCGGCGCTGGCCGCCGACGCATCGACCGGGCACATGCCCACGGCTGCCAGGATCACCATTCCGTGCCACTCGGCCGACAGCCGGCGCTGGTTCGACGTCCTCGTCTCCTCCCGGTTGGACGATGCCGGGCGATGCCTGGGCGCCACGGTCGCCCTCCTGCCCGCACCGGCGCAGCCGACACAGCTTCAACCGACACAGCTTCAACCGACACAGCTTCAACCGACACAGCTTCAACCGACAAGGGCCCGACCGACGCGGGCGGCGCCCATCCGGCCCGGACCGTACCGGCCTGGTGGCGATCGGCTCGTGCTGGAGATGCTGGACGAGACGAGCGATGCCGTCGTCGTCATCGAGCCGGCCACCGGACGGCGGCTGTACGCCAACCGCGCGGTGACCACCCACACCGGCTACTCGGACGAGGAGCTGCAGCACGTCCCCCTGGCCGGACCCGCCGCGCCGGAGGACCGCGAGCGGATCCGGGCCGCGATCCGCGCCGTCGTCGACGGGCGGGTGCCGGAGGCAGCCGTCGACGCCCACTTGCTCCACCGCGACCGCGGACGGCGCGCAGTGGAACTGCGGATCGCCTCGCGCGGCGACCACGTCATCATCATCTCCCGGGATGTCACCGAGCGGGTCCGTCGGGCGGCGCTCGCCGAGCTTGCCGGGCGGGTAACCACCCTGGTTCTCGCCGGGGCACCGCACGAGAAGCTGCACGAGGAGATCGTCGCCGGTGCCGCGGCCGCATTCGACGCCGAGGCGCAGATCCTCCAGGCATCGGTGGCCGACCTGATGAGCGCCGGTGACAATGACCATGTCGCCGTCGCAGTGCTCAGCCCGGACACCGAGGGGCACGCGATCCTGCTGACCCGGCCGGCGTCGGCGCCGCCGTTCACCGACGTCGAGCGCGAGGAACTGCGGGCTCTGGCCAACCAGAAACACTCCAGCGTCGAGCTGGGCCAGGCCCGCACCGACGCCGCTCGGCTGGCGCTGCTGGACGACCGGCAGCGCATCGCGCGCGACCTGCACGACACGGTCATCCAGGACCTCATCGCCACCGGCATGCAACTGGAGTCGCTGGGCCGGCACGAGAGCGACCCCGCCCGGGCGCAGGCCGCCGCCGAGCTCGTGGACCAGCTCGACGACGCCGTGCGGCGGCTGCGGATGTCGGTCTTCGAGCTCAACCGCCCGCCGCAGAACTCCCCGCTCGCGGCGGTCCTGCCTCACCTCGTCACCGAGGCGGCCCGGGTCATGGAGTACCCGCCCGAACTGACCGTCCGCGGCGACCTGGACAACGTGCCGCCCAGGGTGGCGGACGCCGTCGCCGCCGTGCTGCGGGAGTGCCTGTCGAACGTGGCCCGACACGCCGGTGCGTCGAGGACGTCGGTGCGGGTGCTCGTCGAGGACGGCCGATTGCGCCTGGACGTTCAGGACAACGGCGTCGGCTGCAACGCCGACCCCGGCGACTGCGACGACGGGAGCTCGATGCACGACGTCCTGGCCGGGAACGCCATATCGGGCAGGGCGGGCAACGGGCTGCGCAACCTCGCGGACCGGGCCACCGAGCTGGGCGGGTGGATGAAGGTCGGGGCGGGCACGCACCGCGCCGGCGGGACGAGCGGCACGCGCGTGCGCTGGCAGGTGCCGCTGCCGCTGCCTCAGCCGCTCCCCGCACCTGCCTCGCCGATCGCGTGACGTAGGTACGTGCCGCGAAGGTCGGGCCCGGAGGGAATATTGGCGCGCGAAGAACGGCGAACCGTGGCGACCGGCATGAACCATGGCGAGGGCACGACGTCGACAGCACAGGGGGGGGGCGGCCCGACCAGCGTCTACCTGCTGGACGACCACGAGCTGCTGCGCCGTGGACTGCGCGAGGTGCTCGAAGAGGCCGGCGGCTTCACCGTGATCGGGGAGTCCGGCACCGCGAGCGAGGCCGTCCGTCGGATCCCCGCCCTGCGGCCGGACGTCATGCTGCTCGACGTCCAACTCCCCGACGGCTCCGGCATTGACGTCTGCCGCCAGGTGCTCTCCATCGACCCCGGCATCCGCGCGCTCATGGTGACGACCTATGACGACGACGCCGCCCGGCTGTGCGCCGTCCTCGCCGGGGCCGCCGGGTTCGTGCTCAAGCAGATCCGCGGGGCGGAGCTGGTCCGCAGCGTCCGGCGAGTGGCCGCCGGGGAGGTGCTGCTGAGCCGGGAGGCCGCCCAGGCTGCCGTCGAGGCGGCCGCCCATCCGCCGGTGGACCCCCGGCTGGAGTCCCTGACCGGCCAGGAGCGGCGGATCCTCGACCTCATCGCCGACGGGCTGACCAACCGCCAGATCGGCGAGCGCCTCGGGATCACCGAGCGGACTGTGAAGAACTACGTCACCGGCCTCCTGCTCAAGCTCGGCCTGCAGCGACGCACCCAGGCCGCGGTGTTCCGCACCCGCGTCGGCGGCTGACCCGCGTCGGCGGCTGACCCGCGGCTGGGCAGCGCCCCGGGGTGAGCAGGCCAGGCCGGGAACATCGGATCACCCGGCGACCTCTAAAGGCCACCACCGACAAGTGAGCCGCCCGTAACCGTCCCCCGGCGCACCCGGCGGGGCACCACCCACCTCACCCGGGTCACCACGAGCACCGACCCCCCGGCGACCACCCAGCCGCCGACGATGTCGATCAGCCAGTGCTCCCCGGTGAGGATCAGCATGAACGCCATCGTCACCGCGTACGCCGCCAGACCGAGCCGGGTCCACCACCGCGACGTCGACCAGAAGAAGACCAGCAGCAGGGCCGGATAGGCGGCGTGCAGGCTCGGGAACGCGGCGACCTGGTTGAGCGTGGCCCGGCCGAGGTCGACCAGGTGCGCCGCGAACCACAGGTGCAGGTCGGCCAGCCCGATCGTCGCCGTCCGCTGGACCGCCGGCATCCCGCCGTCCTGAGCGACCATCCACGGCGGCGCGCTCGGGTCGAGCAGGAAGGCGACGGTCGCGACGTACGTGGTCAGGACGAACGCGGCGACGAACGGCCAGAACCTGCCGGGCCGGCGCACCTGTAGCCACAGCATGACGGCGTACGCCACGAGGAAGTGGGAGATGTACACCAGGCTGAGCAGCGGCGTGAACCACCGGTGGACGTCCCCCGCGTACACGTGCTGCTGCAGCCAGAGGGTCGGGACGACGCCGGTGAGCCACCGGTCCGCGGCGAGCGGACGGGTGTAGTCGACCGGCGTGCCGAGGGCGTCCGAGCCGCCGCGGACCAGGTCGTAGAGGAAGAACGTCACGTAGACGGCGATCCAGGCCCCCGCCCGCGTGGCCATCGTGCGCAGGGGTCGGCCGAGGCTGGTCGCGACGACGAGCGCGAGGAACCACCCCGTGATGGCGAGCCGGTCGATCGTGAAGCCCGAGGCCGCCGTCGTGACGGCGTAGGCGAGGACCACGGCGACCGTCCCCACCGGGGCCAGGTAGCGGCGGCGGCCGGGTGCGAGGGTTCCGGGGCGCAGGCGGGCAGCTGCGCCCCGGCCGGCGCCCGGGCGAAGGACGGCGGGCAGCGCGACGGCGAGCGTGTCGGGCTCGACGTCTGCGGACACCCGTGCTTCGCCTCCTCGTTCGCCACCTCCTGCGCCGGCGTCATTCTGCCCGCTCCCCTCGGCTGCCGCGACGGCTTGGCGTGCGAGGCTACGAGCAGAGTTGGTAGATCCGGCCGAGGTCGAGGTCGCTGTGGGATGACAGCCATCCCGCCGAGGCGACGAGCCGGCCCGACGGCGCGATCGTGAACGTGTCGACGACGCAGCTCACGGCCGCGTCGCGGCGAAGCCGGCCGCCCAGCTTGACAATGTCGGACGGAGCCATCTCCGTCCTCCTCTCGGGTGCTTGCTCTCGGGTGCATGCTCGGGTGCTTGCTCTCAGGTCTTTCCGTGCGTTTCGGGTGTTCCGCGACACACAGGAGCAGAACGAGCTGCCGCAGATACGACTCTTCGAGGCCGAGAAGAAGCTCATCCCCCGGCAGGCCCATCGGCTGAGCCGTGGCGCAGCCGCGAGCACCGACCCTCAGATTCCTGGCACCTGATCGCTGGTGCAAGCCCCGCGGGCGACGTCGAGGTTGGCCCGGACGTCGTCGTCGTCGGCCAGGGCGAGGGAGCGTTCGAGCGCCGTCACGGCGTCCTCGGCGTCGCCGCGGGCGAAGTGCACGGCGCCGAGGTTCGCCCACGCCGAGGCCAGGCCAGGGTCGGCGGCCACGGCCTGCTCCAGCGCGGCGAGGGCTTCGTCGAGCCGGCCGCCTCCCTCGTGGAGCATGCCCGCGAGCGCCAGCAGGTGCGCCGAGCCGGGTGCGGCGGCCAGGCCCGCCTCGACGTCGCGTCCGGCCCCCGCGAGGTCACCCAGCTCCAGCAGCAGGGACGCGCGGTTGACGTACGCATCGACGAAGCCCGGCTCCAGCTCCGCCACCCGGGCGAAGTCCCGCAGCGCACCGTCGACGTCGCCGAGCTGCATGAGCAGGTCCGCCCGGTTGTAGTACGGCTCCGGGTAGGGCGGGCCGACGGTGACGGCTGCCGTGTAGTCCGCGATCGCCTCCTCGACCCGCCCGGCGCGGGCGAGCAACCCGGCCCGGTCGAAGTAGTAGTCCGGGTGATTGGGGTCCTCGGCGACCATCTCGTCGTAGGCGGCGAGCGCCTCCTCCAGCGGGGCGGTGCGCACCAGGAGCTGGGCGAGGTTGTACCGCAGCACCGACCGGTGGAGCAGGAACCGGCCTGAGGTGACCTCGCGGTCCAGCCGGGCGATGCCCTCCCTGACCAGGGCGGCGGCGGCGTCGAGGTCGCCCACGTGCATCTCGACCAAGGCCAG